>OGYR01000016.1_pt1 | contig 154461 bp, 167 predicted proteins | sample 1576661 | NCBI WGS metagenome assembly OGYR01 (sample SAMEA3541490, study PRJEB24748) | human gut metagenome | biome: human gut; feature: human-associated habitat; material: faeces | place: China | collected 2012
TGGAACATGGCAGCACCAACAACGAACATACCTGCGAAAAGTACTACTGTTGAATTAGAAAGGCCCGAAAAAACCTGTTTGGCCGGGATAAAACCCAAAAGGCCGCATGCGATAGCGCCACTCATAGCAGTGATGGCCAAAGGAATAAGTTCAGTAATAAATAATAAAGCCACTATTGCCAGAACGATTAGACATTTTACTGCCGGTGTCATAAGACTCACCTCAATTCTCAAAATAGACTACATAAAATTTCTCTTTCGCTTTTGAAAGCTATTGCTTTCTTAACCTTTATTGTAAAGATTTTTTTCAACTTATGCCGAAGTTAATTGTTAACAAATCTGTTACAATATTGCTGATAATATTTGAATTAAATTAAACAAATGTTCAACTTTTTGTTGCTGAGGCAACATATGTTCGTAGATTAGCTACTGAAGCCATTCTCCAGCCTCATATATTCCACTTTATTTTAAAGTATATAAAAACATTTTTACGTTGTATTTTAATCACCCTGCTATTTTTATTTAAAAATTCGCTTGCATTTATTAATAAAATAAAGACGCCAATATCCGTAAAAGGATATTGGCGTTTTTTTATAATTATTTTTTTAAAGCATGCAAATATTCAGCACATTCAACAGCCGCATTACGACCTTCTGCAAAAGCCCATTCCACAACACCTTGCCCACGCCGAGCATCGCCTGCTGCAAATACACCGGCACGTGAAGTATCAAAATAGCCGCTTCCTTTAGCGATCGTGCCAACAGGAGTTTTATTAAAAGCAAAAGTACTGAACACAGCAGGCTCCGGTCCTGTAAAACCAGTAGCAAGCAGCAAAAGCTGCGCCGGGATTTCTGACTCCGAGCCTTCGATCAACTGTGGTTTAGGCAAGCTGCCCGAAGCGGAGCTTATCCATTCTACCTTAGCGATGCGAACCCCTTTTACAAAGCCATTATCATCATATAAAACATCCTGAAGCATAGTGCCGTATGATAATGTAGGATCACTGCTGACCAACTCACAGAAACCGTCCTGCGTTTTTCCGGTCATCTCACATTCCCTCAGCTCCAGCTGAAGGATACTACGGGCCCCTTGGGCAAAAGCCACTGCAGCGCAGTCGATACCAGTATCTCCTCCGCCTATAATCACTACATCCTTACCTGCCGTATCAGCGGGAACAGATGTGTTTTGCTCCAACATTTCCTTCGTTACATAAGTCAGAAAATCTTTAGCATAGTAAACACCTTTAGCATCATCGCGGATCATTTTCAAACGTCGCGGTGAAGTACTGCCAACACAAACAATAATCGCAGCAAATTCCTTTTGCAGATCGGCAAAAGTTACCTGCTTGCCTATTTCTGTCTGCAGACGAAATTCCACTCCTGCATCCTGCAGCGCTTCTATTTTCTGCATGACGATATTTTTAGGAAGCTTAATATTAGGTACGCCATACATCAAAAGCCCACCCGGACGATCGTCACGCTCAAAAACCGTCACTTTAAAACCTAACCGAGTCAATTCGTCAGCACTGCCTAAACCAGCAGGACCTGAACCAACGACGGCAATTTTCACCTCGCCATCTGCACGCGCCACAGAACTGGGAATAGGATTAATCATAAACGCTTTCTTTACAAGAAAATCTTCAAGCTCTCTATCTTCACCCCATAGCTTTAAACGAGGCGGTAAATCTGGCAGTGTCAAAAAAGTCTCTCTGTCAAATACTGCTTGCTTCCTCAGCATCAGCTTCACCTTCTTTTACAACCGTCGCAGAAGTTTCAATAACATCAGCTTCACTATTCAGCAAACGCATAAACTCCTCGCCGGTAATCGTTTCACGTTCCAGCAGAAAGGCTGCCAGCTCGTGTAATTTTTCTTTATTTTCTTCCAGAATCTCACGCGCTTTCTGATGAGCTTCTTTGATAATTTCCAAAACTTTGGCATCAATTTTACTGGCTGTTTCGTCAGAACAGTTCAACGAAGGATCTCCGCCAAGATAAATATTAGTCATTGTTTCGGTAGCCATCATATCGAATTCTTCCGTCATACCCAGGCGGGTAACCATCGCACGCGCCAGCTTGGTAGCCTGCTCAATATCATTGGAAGCACCGGACGTAATAGAACTGAAAATAACTTCTTCTGCAGAACGTCCACCAGTAATAGTAACGATCTTATTGAAAAGTTCTTCTTTACTCATCAATACATTATCAGTTTCAGAAACCTGCATAGTATAACCCAGGGCTCCAGATGTACGAGGGATAATCGTAATTTTATGGACAGGAGCTGATTTTTTCTGCAAAGCAGCTACCAGTGCATGTCCAATTTCGTGATAAGCAACTATTTTCTTTTCTTCCGGCGGAATTACAGCGCCTTTACGCTGATAACCGGCAATAACTACTTCAACAGATTCCTCTAGATCGCTTTGGCTTACACAGGTACGGTTCATTTTGACAGCACGCAGGGCAGCCTCATTGACAATATTCGCTAATTCAGCACCAGAAGCACCCGCAGTAGCTCTTGCTACCGTCAAATAATCAATATCATCGCAGGTTTTAATTGCCTTCGCATGCACTTTCAGAATTGCTTCACGTCCCTGTAAATCAGGCAGCTCAACAGGTATACGGCGGTCAAAACGACCTGGACGCAAAAGCGCTTTATCCAATGATTCCGGACGGTTAGTTGCAGCTAGGATCACAACACCTTTACTGCCATCAAAGCCATCCATCTCTGAAAGCAGCTGATTCAAAGTCTGCTCACGTTCATCATTGCCGCCAAATTGTCCGCTGTCACGACGCTTGCCAATAGCATCTATCTCATCAATAAATACGATACAAGGAGCTTTTTCCTGAGCCTGCTTGAACAGATCACGGACACGCGCCGCACCCATACCAACAAACATCTCAATAAATTCACTGCCGGAAATACTGAAAAACGGCACTTTCGCCTCACCTGCTACAGCTTTAGCCAGCAGAGTTTTACCTGTACCAGGAGGACCAACCAGCAAGGCACCTTTTGGCATATTGGCTCCGATAGCCTGATATTTCGCAGGATTATGTAAAAAATCCACTAACTCCATCAATGCTTCTTTAGCCTCATCCTGCCCGGCTACATCGGCAAAACTTTTACCAGTCTGTGCTTCTACATACACCTTGGCATTACTCTTGCCAAAACTCATGGCATTGCCACCACCCAGTTTGCTGCCCATATAACGCATAAAAAGCTGGCCCAATGCGAAGAATATCATGATCGGTAAGACCCAGTTCATAAAGAAATTAACAAGCGGTGAATTTTCCTTTGGAATAACCTGCGAAAATTCTACTTTGCTCTTCATTAAGCGGTTAACCAAATCAGGGTCTTCTACCCTGCCTGTTACATAAATTACTTTGTTATCACTGTCTTTCGCAAGAACAGCTATCTTATTATTAGTGATCTCTACTTTTGCAACCTTACCATCGTCTACCATCTGTAAAAAGTTACCATAGGAAATCTCTTTGACCTGCGGGCTGAAAAACGTTGGTACGATAACCGTATTGATCAGTAAAATTATTGCCAAAGCCAAAATATAATAGTAATAAAGCGGCTTTTTAGGGGGAGCTTTTTTCTCTGGCATATCCGAACCTCCAAATATGTACATATATTGTACTTACATTATTATTCTATATTAAATGATAACCGTTCTTCGATAATTAAACAAGCAAAAAATCTGTGAAAGTCGGCAATAATACTTTCTTTTTCATTAAATAAAGTATCGAAATAATTTCTAAAAATCCTAACCACTGTTCTGCCCTGATTTTCCTGTCAGGAAACAGTCCTGCAAATTTTATGTATATACCGAAAAATTTTACACTAAAAAACCACAACTTAGCCGGTGTTTCAAAAAATGTATACAAAGTGCAGTGCAAGAATTATGTATACATGAACTTTTGATGTTGCCAGAAGTACTTTTTTCTTATACAATGGATACGGTCTCAACCAAAGGAGGGTTTACCATGAAAAAAATTAAAACAGTTCTAGTTGCTAACCGCGGCGAGATCGCGATCCGCGTTTTTCGTGCTTGTAATGAATTAGGCATCCGTACTGTAGCAATATACTCTAAGGAAGACACTTTATCTCTGCATCGTAACCGAGCCGATGAGGCTTATCTGGTCGGTGAAGGCAAAGGCCCCATAGACGCTTATCTTGATATTGAAGACATCATGCGTATTGCCCGAGAACACGATGTCGACGCCATTCATCCCGGCTATGGATTTTTATCAGAAAACAGTCAACTGGCTAAACGCTGCGCTGAAGAAGGATTCATCTTTATCGGTCCGCGTCTTGAACACCTGATAATGTTCGGCGATAAGATCAATGCCCGCACGCAGGCTGAACTGGCTGGTATTCCAATGATTCCCGGTTCTACCGGCACAGTCAGCAGCGTAGAAGAAGTACGTGCTTTTGCGGGGAAACACGGTTTCCCGATCATTATCAAGGCTGTTAACGGCGGTGGCGGACGCGGCATGCGTATGGTAGCTTCCATGGACGAGCTGGATCAGGCTTACAGCCTTGCCAAATCAGAAGCACTCAAAGCCTTCGGCAGTGACGAGATCTACCTTGAAAAATATCTGCAAAACCCTAAACATATCGAAGTACAGATCATCGGCGATACCCACGGTAACATTGTACATCTGCACGAACGTGACTGTTCCGTACAGCGCCGGCATCAAAAACTGGTCGAAGTTGCTCCTGCTTTCTCTCTGCCTCAGCAGCTGCGCAGCCGTATTTGCGAAGCAGCCGTTAAATTGATGAAAAATGTTGATTATATCAGTGCTGGCACAGTTGAATTTTTAGCAACACCGGACAATAATTTCTACTTTATTGAAGTTAATCCAAGAATTCAGGTTGAACATACAGTTACCGAAGAAATCACCGGTATCGATATTGTACAAACACAAATTAAAATTGCTGAAGGCTATTCCATCCATGATCCTGAAATAGCGATCCCCGAACAAAAGGACATCATTACCCATGGCCATGCTATCCAATGCCGTATCACTACGGAGGATCCGGCCAACAATTTTATGCCAGATACCGGTAAACTGATCGCTTATCGCAGCGGCGGCGGCTTTGGCGTACGCCTGGACGGAGGTAATGCGTTTACTGGTTCCGTCATCACCCCGTACTACGATTCTCTGCTCGTTAAAGCAACCACATGGGGACTGACACATCAAATAGCTATCAGTAAGATGCTGCGCTGTCTGAAGGAGTTCCGTATACGCGGCGTTAAAACCAATATTCTCTTTTTGGAAAATGTACTGCAGCATCCGCAATTCACTGACGGCAGCTACAGCACTAAATTTGTTGATGATAACACCGACTTGTTTATTTTCCCTAAAACACATGACCGCGGTACTAAACTGCTCAATTATATTGCCGATATCTCTATCAATGGCTATTCTAACGTAGGTGTACAGCCAAAACCGGAATTTGCCCCACTGAATATGCCCAAGCCCTTTATCGGTAAGATTCCTGATGGCAGCAAACAGGTTCTTGATGCCCATGGCCCTGCAGGATTGGCAAAATGGGTACAGGCCCAAAGTGAAGTACTAATCACTGATACCACTTTCCGCGACGCACATCAGTCATTGTTTGCGACTCGTCTGCGTACAAACGATATGATGAAAGTAGCAGCTGCTACAGCAGGAAAACTTCCAAACCTTTTCTCATTCGAATGCTGGGGTGGCGCTACCTTTGACGTTGCTTACCGTTTTCTCGACGAAAGTCCCTGGGATCGGCTGCAGCAATTCCGTATAAAAGCACCTAATATTTTACTGCAAATGCTGCTGCGCGGAGCCAATGCAGTTGGCTATACCAGCTATCCTGATAATGTCGTCAAGGAATTTATTCATCTGGCCGCCAAAAACGGTGTCGATGTTTTCCGCATCTTTGACAGCCTCAACGGACTTGATAATATGCGTCTTTCCATAGATACTGTGCGAGAATGCAATAAAGTTGCCGAAGCGGCACTGTGCTATACCGGCGATATTCTGGACCCCCGCCGGGATAAATATGATCTGAAATATTATGTGGATATGGCTAAAGAGCTGGCAGCCGCCGGTGCCAATATTATTGCAATCAAAGATATGGCTGGACTGTTAAAACCTGAGGCGTCTTACCGCCTTGTCAGTGCTCTCAAAGACGCTGTTGACCTGCCGATACATCTGCACACACATGAAGGCAGCGGCAATGCTATCTACACTTACGCCCGTGCCGTCGATGCCGGTGTTGATATTGTTGATACAGCGATGTCCGCTATGAGTTGCGGCACTTCTCAGCCCAGCGGCAGCAGCCTCTATTATGCGCTCAGCGGTCATCCGCGCCAGCCGCGTGTAGACGTCGATGCTATGAACGAACTATCCCGTTATTGGGAAACCGTACGTCCATATTATAAAGCCGCTGACCAGACCGAACTGTTTCCAAACCCGGAAGTATATGTACACGAGATGCCGGGCGGCCAATACACCAACCTTAAACAGCAGGCAACCGCTCTCGGTCTTATCGAACGTTGGGAAGAAGTCAAAGATATGTATCACCGTGTCTCAATGATGTTCGGTGATTTAATCAAGGTAACTCCTTCTTCTAAAATAGTCGGTGATATGGCTCTCTTCATGGTACAAAACGATCTCAGCGAAGAAGATATCTATGCTAAAGGTGACGTACTCGATTTCCCTGCTTCTGTAGTGGAATTTTTTGAAGGCCGTATCGGCGTTCCTTATCAAGGCTTCCCTCAAAAACTGCAGCAAATAGTTCTCAAAGGACGTAAACCTTTAGAAGGCCGTCCCGGCGATACTTTGCCGCCTGTTAATTTTGAGGAAATAAAAGCTAAACTTGCAGAACTGGAAGCACCTATTACAGAAGAAGCCGTCAGCTCTTACTGTCTCTATCCAAAAGTCTTTACTGACTGGGTCAAACGTGTACATGATTTCGGAGATGTTTCTGTACTTGATACACCAACCTTCTTCTTCGGCATGAAAATAGGCGAAGAAATCAAAGTAGAAATCGAACAAGGCAAGATGCTGGTCATTAAGCTTGTACATATCGGCGAAGCCAATGCCGATGGTATTCGTACAGTATCCTTCGAATTCAACGGTCTGCCCAGGGAAATCGATATCAAAGACAGAAATGTCAAAGCTACCAATATCAGCCGCAAAAAAGCTGATAAAGCCAATCAGGGTGAGATCGGCGCTACTTTATCAGGTTCCGTTGTTAAAGTACTGGTGGAAAAAGGACAAGCAGTAACTAAAGGCACCCCGCTTGTAGTTACCGAAGCTATGAAAATGGAAACAACTATCGCCGCCCCAATCAGCGGTATCGTAGCCCAGATCCACGTAACAGCAGGTAACCGTATCGAAAGCGGCGACTGCCTGCTGGAAATCGAATTAAAAGCTTAAATAATAACCGATTAAAGCCCCTGTTCTTATTGAACAGGGGCTTTAATCATATAACTTTTAAGTACGATTTTCCATTGCACTCATCATTGTCAAAGCTGACTTTCTTCCCGCAACACGCGGCCCGTATACTAAATACTGCACAGCTATCATCACTGCACGATTCAATTGATTCTGCCAGAACAAACCCATTGGCGTCAGCTTATAAACACCATCAGCATCTTCCATTAAACCGTTGTTACGCCAACGTTCCAATAAAGGAAACAACAATTCAGAAAAAGGTATTTCTGATAAGCTTCTCAATTTTTGAGGTTCAAAGACGCCACTGTCAAACTGACCTTTGATCGCGGCAAAAACAGGCGCAAACTCATCTCTTTCAAATAACATAACAAAAGGCTTTATACCCTTATCAACCAGGCTTCCATATTTTTCCAGATCAAACGGCTGCATATAAGCATAATTGCCTAATGATCCGCCGCAGCCGGCTCCGAAAGCCAGAACCTGAGCGCCTTCTTTCACCATAGTATTATAACGGCTTATTTCCCTGTCATCAGTTGCCCAATGGCAACAGCTCAGCTGACGGCAGCCATTCCTGCTTAAAAATTCTGCGCCGCTGACAAAGAGCTCTGCCAACTCCCGCCCAGTAGGGAAATTACTCTGATCAACTTTAAATTGATTGCCCAGCGGCGTCCCAGGAAAAATCTGCAGTTTATACAAATCGACACCACTAAGACCGCAATCCAGATAAAACTGTAAATCTCGCTGCAGCAATTCTTTTGTCTGCCCCGGTAAACCATAAATCAGGTCAATGATAACCTTTGTACCCGTCGCAGCAAAAAGCTTCAATTTACGCACAACTTCTTCGCAGGTATCAGGACGCCCCAGTTGTCGGCGCAGATCCGTAGCAAAAGTTTGCACCCCAAAGCTAAATCTGTTTGCACCATTTTCGATGCAAGCAGCAAGTTTCTCTTCGTCCATATCATAAATACTGCTCTCAACCGTAATTTCACAATCAGAACTTAAAGGAAGCACTTGGCGTACCTTCTGCAAAATACTGCTGAGCTGTTCTTTCGTCAAGGTTCCAGGAGTCCCGCCGCCAAGAAAGACCGCTTGGATTTCCGCAGTTTTCAAATAATGCATATTACGCATCTGTTCCAGCTCTGTCAAAAGCTTGGTTACATATTCTGCTTCTGCTTTTATTGAAGAACCCTGTTTAAAAAAGCTACAATAAGTGCATCTGATCTTGCAAAAAGGAATATGGATATAAGCTGCTATAGGCCTGCTGCTGGAAGCTTCACGCAAAAGCTTCTTGAAAGCATTCTGTCCCAGAGGCGGCGGCAGCGGTTTGATGCCTTTATCTTCAAATAAAACATCAACTTCTTCCATTGCCGCATATGAGCGTGCAGCCTTCTCTTTGCCGATAATTTTTTCTAAATCCGGCAGACGCCAAAAGTGCTCCAGCCTCTTTTTATAAAAAACCATTAAGTCACCTTGCGGTTTCTCTGTCAGTAATTTATCCCAGGAACTAGTTATTTTGTCTTTAAGCATCATTTTGCCCAGCGTGGTGATTTTGTCTATTTTTTTCATTTTTAAAATTACCCAGTATTTTCTAAAAATCCATACAAATTTTATTTATAAAACCTGTCATAAAAAGTGATAAATTTTTGTATATACTCTCCTGCAGCTTGCAAATCTGCTTCATCAGGATGAGTACTTGCGTCCTTCCACCGTTTTTTACTTTCTTCCGTAGGTGCATGCGGATGTCCTTCAGGCATCTTCATCATTGTTTCGATCAGCTTCGGATCAATCGCACCGCGAATAGATAAAGTGCCTACTACTTTACAGCCGGTGCTTAAATATCTGCCGGCATTGGCTAATGAGCTGATCCCGTGCTCAGAGTAAGCTTCTGCTCCCAACGTTTGAAAAAGTACGACTTTTTTATTATCCAAAGTCTGCAAAAACTCCTGCATATCCTTATCGGGTTCACCTTTATCGACCCAATAACCAGCAAAAATAACCTTATAATCATCTACTGCCGGCACCTGCTTCACAGCAGCAAGGTCACAGCGTTCTCCTGCCACTTCATAAAATTTCTTTGCAACTTTCTCTGTATTGCCGGTTTTACTGGAATAAACAATCAAAAAATCTTTCATAAATTTTCATTCCTTTCATATTACGTTTGCTGAAATAACATTGTTCCATGAAGTTAGCCTTCGCTTACTTATGTTGTCATTATAAACCATAATTCAAAATCTTGCCAAAATAATTTTTTAGCCTTATTCCTGCAGCTTCGATGCCATATATTCTACAGCCTGAGAGTATCTAAGTCCTGGATTCAAAAGAAATAATTCATCCGGCAAATAATATACTGCATTATTTTTTACTGCCGTTATTGATTCCCAGGCAGGACTGCTCATAACGTCATTTTGCAAACGCACTTCAATATCGTTTTTATCTCCCATTGAGGTAATAAAAATTATTTCCGGGTCTTTTTCTATTAAGAATTCCAGATTATAAGGAGCTTTATCAGACATCTGTTCACCAGTTGGAGCAGTTACACTCTGAATGTCCTGGACAATATTATGTAGTTGCAATAACTTGGCAACACAGCCAGCAATACTATTTTCCTTCTCTAATGTCACATTTTGTGCGCTGCTGTGTAAAATAGCAACCCTTTTAGTATTTTTAGGAAGCTGCTTAACTGTATTCTGTACTTTTTTGTCAAGCTCTGATGCAATTTTTAGCCCTTTCTCTTTCTGGCCAGTCAGTTCACCTAAAATTTTTATACTATGTTTGACATCTTCATAAGTTTTTAAATTTAAAACTACTACAGGAATACCATTTGCTTCAAAAAGTTGGATGTATTTTTCATGCATCCCCTTATAAGCGACAATCAAATCAGGCTTCAATTCTACTACTTTTTCAGTATTGATATTAAAAATAAAGCCAACAACAGCAGCATTTTTGGCAAAATCAGGAGTCCTGACAATTGTGGATTCCGCCCGTCCTACAACATTTCCATCTAAAACTTCCAAAAGTTCTAAAAAAGAAGGTGACAGAACTACGATCCTTTCAGGCTTTTTGGAAAAAGCAACCTGCCTGCCATTATCGTCCGTTATTTTCATCAACCCGCTATCTTTATGAATTTCTTTTGAAGTGCAGCCATACATAGTTACTGAAACTGCCAACAAGCACAGCATTAAAATTATTTTTTTCATATCATAACTCCATTTAAAATATCTAGCAGGCATTAAGCCCGCTAGATATTTCTACTATGTATTAAAATTTATATTCCATACCAACTCTATACAAACGTCCTAAATTTCCATCAGCATAAGCGCCAAAATTCCTATGATTACTTATGTTATCGATCCCCAAATAAATCTTGGCATCTTTAGTAAGGTGTTTTGATGCCATAATATTAGCAATAGTAAAATTCTTAGTAGAATATACAGAATTCCCCATTGTACTCTTATCTGCGTTGTGATAATAATAATTTAGATTAGAAACAATATCAAAACTGCAATCCCAGGCATAAATATTTTGCGGTTGATAAGATACACCAAAAGTTAACTGATGCTTAGCACGATCAGTTAAACGCGTTCCGCCTGTCTTATCTTTAGCCTCTAAATAAGTATAACCAAAATTCATAAAAATATTTTTCCCTAATTCATGCGAACCATAAAATTCTACACCCTGTAATGTTGCCTTTGGTACATTCCGATAAGTCATAACCTGATCTCTACCAAGTCCCGGATAGCTATTGGGATCATCATCAGTAAATCTGCCTGTCCAGTATGAACTTATCAAATCCTTAACGTCATTGCGGAAAATTCCTAAATGAGCTGTAGTTTTATCTCCCCAGTCCTTCTCCACAGCTAATTCATAACTTAAAGATTTTTCCGGTTGCAAATCTGGATTACCCTCAAAAAACTGTCCTGAGCCACCCGGATTAGCAGCGTACATCTCCCAAAAATGGTACAACTCATTAACTGTAGGAGTTTTATACCCTTGACCGATAACAGCCTTCACACGTATGTCTTTAGCCGCATTATAAGTAGTTGCCAAACGGCTTGTTATTTCACTGCCAAATTTATCACTGTAATCATAACGTACAGAAGGAATAATCAACCATTTTTCATCAGGTTTAAATTCATCCTGAACATATACGGCAGTATAATTAATAGCCGCTTCATCATAAGCATTATATGCACTGCCTCCAGCTACAGGAGTACCTTTCTTCTTTAATCTGGTCCCTTCACTGTTATCCCGGCGGTACTCCAGCCCTGCCGTTAAATAATGTTTATCTCCCATATGCCATGAATCGTGACCTTCAATAACACTCAAGGTCCTTTTTACAGTATCAATCTTAGGATCTTTAACAGTTATTGTTCCAGGTTTGCCGCCCGTAAACATTTGCGTAACATCCTGACTTGTATAACGTTTATCATAAACCGATTGATAAGCTCTGATAATCCAGCTTTGCTTTTCATCATCACCTTTATAGGTCAGTGAATAATCTGTACGTTTGTTATCATTATAAATAGTAGATTTTTTATTTTGCCAGACTTCACCCGGCCTCATAACTGTTACAGATGAACTACCCTTCTGATTATCCTCTTTAATCCTGCTGAAATCGGCAGATAATTGATTTCCATTATCAAACTTATAACCTACACTTAAAGATATCGGTTGTTCCTTTCCATAAAAATTCATTTCATCTCCGCTGCCTGCTGGATCCATATAAGGCCTATTATTATTCAAGCCAGCATTTAACTTATAGGATACATTTTTTTCAACCCCCTGCAGATAAACATTAGACTTGTAGCCAGCACCTTTACCATTTTCATACCAGCCATATTCATAATTGATACTACCGGCATTTTTTTCCGGAGTTTTTGTAATTACATTGATAACCCCCGCCATAGCATCACTGCCATACAAAGCTCCGGCTGGACCTCTGATAATTTCTACACGTTCCACATCCTCCATGCGAATACGATCAACGTCCCAGGCATTAGCGGAATTATAGGAAAGTTCCCCACCCAAACGCTTACCGTCTACCATAATTAAAACATGCCTTGACTCACTGCCGCGAATACTGACATTACTGCGTCCCTGAAAATCATTAAAGACGTTTACTCCCAACGCAGATTTTAAAGCGTCACGCAACGTTTTCGCCTGTGTTTCTTCCAATTTTTTGCTGCTGACAATTTCTACAGCCGAGGGGCTTTCCTTCACGCTCATCTCCGTCCTTGTAGCAGTAATGACCATAGGGTCAAGTGTAAAACTTTCTGTAACTTCTTCAGCATGAGCAGTAACACCACTAAACAAAAAACTTGAACCAATCAGTGTAAATATCAATGACCTTTTCTTTACAAATCTTCTCACCTTTAACCACATCCATTTCCCATATTATTTCTACATTTATTCAAAAGCTTTTGCCCTTGAAACAAAATAAAACGCTCTTCTGCATATAAATACAGAAATGCGTCAAATAATTGCGCAATCCCATCAATCGCAGGAATTTTATAGCGTCAAAATCAGGCAGTTCTTCTGGCTCTGCTTCATCGCTCGTCTTGCCTTCCCAGTTTCCCAGTGACATTTTAAGACTAACTCTGCATTACAGCTGCGGGACAGCACAGGTTTTACACCTGTTTCTCTATTAAGCATTACTGCACCTGATCTTATATATTTATTGTTTTATACAACTATTTAGAATTTTACTTATTTGTTTATATAATTGTTTTGATAAATATTCCTATTATTTTATTTTATCATCAAGTAGTCCCCCCTGTCAAGCGCTCGTCCGCATCGAGCGGACGGCACCTGACGCTGCGCTTATTCAAAAGATTTATTTCTTCTGATACAAAGAAAACACCGCTTGTTTAAACAAGCGGTGTTTTACTATTATTCCTTAATATTCATCAAACATTCTTTGAATTTCCTCTGGACTTTTCGTTCTAAGCAGCGCCAATTGCAGAAGTATTCTGGCTTTCTGCGGATTAAGACTGTCCGCAGCTATAAATTTGTTATCAGTATCGTTTGCACTCCGGCTTACGATACCATTACCGACCCTCGTACTGCGTACTACAGGAATACCACTTCGAGCAATCTTGATCAGGGCAGGCTTTATATTGATATGCAGATTCCCGTGACCAAAGGCTGCAATAACTATTCCCAGCGCCCCAGCCGAAACTGCCGCTCTTACTAAAATATCATCACAGTTTACGTGCAGATAGACGATATCAACTCGCGGCAGAGCAGTTACTTTACTGATATCAAACTCAGCTGCTGCCGTATGCCGACGCAGACTTGCTTTATAGAAAATAGGTTTCCCATTTTGAAAATAGCCTAAATATCCCAGTTCCCACGATTTAAATGTTTCCACATGTGTAGTATTGGTTTTAGTTGCATCACGAGCCCCATTAATTTGATCATTCATTGCAATCAATACGCCCTTACCAACCGCCTCTTGCGAACCGGCTAAAGCAACTGCATTCAGCAGATTGACAGGACCATCGGCACTCATCGCTGTTGCCGGACGCATAGCGCCAACTAAAACCACCGGTTTCTCACTTTTAACAGTTAAATTTAGAAAATATGCTGTTTCTTCCAGCGTATCTGTACCATGTGTAATAACAATACCATCGACTTCCGGCTGTTGCAGAAGTTCACTGACCCTACGGCTTAATCTCAGCCAGATATCATCAATCATATCAAAACTGCCGATATTGCAGAACTGTTCACCAGTTACATCCGCAACTTCAAGCATTTCCGGAACAGCATTTATCAAGGTCTGAATACCTATTTCACCAGCCTGATAGCCTGTCATTTCTGTATTAGAGCCTGCTTTACCGGCAATAGTTCCACCAGTTCCCAGAATTACGACTTTTGGTTTCCTCATCATTTACACCTGCCTCAATACCATTTTTCTAAAAGGATATATGAAACTATAAGTGTCAATACACAACCTACGGCCCAAACTGTTAGCATCGGACTTGCCCACAACATTTTTCATCACATCCTTTACTTTTGATCACATTTCTGTTATTCGCTGTTTCTTTTTATTAGAAGACAGTAGCCACATTACCGCAAAACTGATGATCAACCCCCAGGCACCGGCTGCCATAACGCTTTTTTCAATATTAGTAAACAGATAAACAACCATGTAAGTTGCTTCTCCTGCAATCGCTCCCCAGATAGCGGCAGTAGAATTAATACGTTCAGGCCAGATAATAGCAATCAGCATCGGTGCTAATGTAGCTGAAGCGACACCAGAAATGCCAATCCAGACCATGACTCCCATAAATTGCGGTGGATGCAGTGTCATCAAAACACAAATAATCCCAAAAACTGCCGGCAATATCTTCGTCATCATAAATGCGATCCTCTGAGCTTTTTCCTGCGGAATATTTATGATTTTACGTTTAACCAACGTTTTAATAAAAAGATCATTAGCAATACAGGTTGTCATAACCAAAAGCAGACCACAGGCTGTCGACATCAATGCCGCTACAATCGAAACCGCAAGCAGCGTGCTGATAATGGGATGAAAATAAGCTCTGACATATTCTACTACCGCATAGTCAGGCTGCTGCAGATCAGGATTCAGTGCCAGCATATACAAACCGCCAAAAATTACCAACATACAGCAGAATGAGGCAACAATCCAAGTCCAGATCATTTTTTTCATATCTTTAGGATCTTTTAATGCTAAAATTTTTGTCAGCAGCTGCGGTTGTCCAGAAAAAGCAAATTCAATCAAAATAACACCGAAAACAGTAGCGTAGCTGTACATATGTAATGATTTAGGATTAATGACCGCAGTCAACAGTGGATCACGCGCAGCAATGATCGTACTGACTTCTGTAATGCCGCCCTTGAAGAAAAAGAATCCTGACAAGAAAACAATCACACCAGCAAACATCATCAAACAAGTCTGACCAATACTTGTATAAACATCCGCAAACAAACCACCTAAAGTGACATAAACAATAGTAACTACAGTTACCGCAATAACGGCAGTACTGTAATCAATATCCAAAAGGCCTGATAAAAGCGTACCGCCTGCCGATAATTGACCAGCCACATAAAACATCTGAATCATAACGATAATAGAAACCAACGCCCTCAAAAAGTCACTTTTATACATTTCTCCCAGCCAGTCCGGCAATGATAAAGCTTTAATTTTAGTGTTACTGTCACGCACACCTTTTGCAATAACGATAAACCCTAATGTAGACCCGCCAAAAATAGCTAAAAATATCCATAAAGCGGAAGCCCCCCAGGCGTAAGCGTATCCGACATACCCCAGAAAAGTAGCAGCACTAAAGAAAGAGGCGGCAAAAGCCAATCCTAATGATATCGGTCCCATACTTTCGCTGGCAACCGCAAAATCACTTAACCCTTTTATTTTTTTAGAGCCAATAAAACCCACATAAATAACAAATATCGTATAAAGAGCAAACCCAACATAAAGACACGTTTTCAAATCCATAATAAATTTCTCCTTTCGCGCTTATTAGCTACTATCCCCCTTCCATAATAGAATGGATGCATTTCTTGTATGTATAACTAAATTTTTATATAATGAACTTAATCTGATAAATTCAACCAATTTCCTAAATTTAAAATAACATAAAATGCAACTTTTAGGATAAAAATGAACTCAAGATGACAAAATCTGCAATAAGATGCATGATTTTGCCTTTATAAGGAGCAATTCATGCTGAACTTTCTTTACCAAACAATGAGTCATTTATGGTTTGGACTAGCAGTATTTTTAATTATTTTCTTTATCTGCAGCCGAACCGCGTTTTTTCAAACAACCTTATTTCAACAAAATTATTCGTTAAAAAACAAGCTACATATTATTGCGTTTTTTTCGTTGCTAGGCATCCTCAATACTTACTGGTCTTTATATGGCGAAAGCTGGCTTATCAACACCAGTTCCATCTTTATTATCGTAGCTGGTCTAGTCAGCGGTCCTTTAATCGGTTTCTGTACAAGTCTGCTCATCTCTGTTCACTATGTTTTGTTTATCCATACCAAAGCTGCTCTCGTGAGCGGCTGCTTTTTCCTAGTAGAAGGGCTACTGGCAGGACTTTTATCACACTGGTTCAAACAAAAAAAAGAACTGCTGCCTCACGCTATCGGCGTAAGTTTTATTTTCGCTTCCAGCCATATCATTTTACTCGCCTTATTTTGTTATCCCCACACATTTACACCATCAATTGAAGATTGTGCTCTCCAGGTAATGATCACGACAGCTTTAGGTACCGGTTGTTTTATCGGTCTTATCATGGACAGTTATAAACAGAAGGATATTCTTGAAGGGCTGGCGGCAAAAATTGCACTGAATGTTACTAATAGTTCAATTTCTATTTTGCAGAATGGTTTCGATCAAAATGCCGCCCAAAAAATTACGGAAAGCATCCTGCAAAACGTCAAATCCTTTGACGTTGTCTGTATTACCTCTAACTATCAGCTGCTTGGCTGCGCAGCCTGTGAACAAGAACAGCCATTTCTTGACTACCTGCAGAGAGACCTGGAAACACTGCTATCAGAAAAATTTTGCCTGAACAATAAAAAGCTTACTGTACTTACTTCTTATCAGGCTTTGCCGCTGGCAAACGATACTGCCACGATTGGTTATCTTTGTGTGGGACATATAGTTGCAGAAAAAATGACTGCCTTTGAAACAAAGCTGGCTGAAGGTATCGCAACAATGCTTTCTACGCATATCGAAATCAATCAGATCAAAGAACGTACTAAACTGCTGGCCAATGCTGAAATAAAAGCTCTACAGGCACAGATCAATCCGCATTTTTTATTCAATGCCCTAAATACGATCAGCTATTATTGCAGCGTACAGCCTCAGACAGCAAAAAAACTTATCAATTATCTGGCTGATTATTACCGCCAAAACCTTGCTGATCCAAATACATTAATTTCCCTGCGGCAGGAACTGCAGCACATCAATGCCTATATTAATATTGAAATAGCACGTTTCGGCGACAAACTAAAAATAAATTATGAAATTGATGACACAGCCTTTTTTAAGGTTCCAGCCCTGATTTTACAGCCAATAATTGAAAATTCTGTCAAACATGGTCTACGGTCAAAATTAGATGGCGGCACTATCACTATAACAGTCAGCCAAGATACAGAATATTTTTTTATATCCGTGCATGACGATGGCATTGGCATTCCTGAAGCAAAACTGGCTTCGCTGCTTCTTGATATCCCTGGCCGTAAATCCATTGGCCTGACTAATATACATAAACGTCTAATGGCAATTTACGGCCCGGACAACGGTCTTCATATAGACAGTACATATGGTACAGGTACTACCGTCAGTTTTAAAATACCAAAGCAAGAGGAGGATTGAAATGCTAAAAATAGTTATCGCAGATGATGAATTTCCGTCCCGCCAAGAACTGCGAGCCTTACTGGAAACTAACAGCAATTTGGAGATCATTGCTGAATGTGAACATGGAGAGGCAGTACTTGATTATTTTTCAAACAATACTGCTGACGCTGTTTTTTTAGATATTGAAATGCCAGTATTAGACGGACTGGCCGTTGGCGAGAAACTTAAAACTTTGCCCAACCCTCCGAAAATAATTTTTTCCACAGGCTTCGATCAATTCGCAGTACGAGCCTTCGAACTTGAAGCTTTCGATTACATTCTTAAGCCCTATACTAAGACACGCCTGCAGGCAACTGTTATAAAATTGCAAAAAGTTTTGCAGAATCAATCTCAGCAGCAGTTGCCATCCCGCTGTAATTTTCCTATCAAGCTCTCTATTTGGAACAACAATAAACTTTTAGTCTTTAATCCCAAAGAAGAAATTTATCTTATCAAAACAGATACCAGTAAAAAAATACTGATCTATACCAATAAAGGTATTCTGGAATCAAACCTGCCTTTAAAAACTTTGGAAGAAAAACTATGTCCCTGCGGTTTTTTGAGAACTCACAAAAGCTATATTGTCAATATGAATAAAGTGCGCGAAATCATTCCCTGGTTCAATGACACTTATATACTGACCGTTGAAAACTGCCTGGAAAAGGAAATTCCCGTATCACGGCACTTTATTCAAAGTTTTAAAACTTTCCTCAATTTATAGCCATTTGGGTTCCCAACTCCATTTACTAAATGTTTCCTTAAATTTACAATTATTTAACTTTTTATATTCCTACTAACCTTGTAGAATTTAGTTAAAATGTTATAATGAAAGTATCAAGGCAAATTATTTTAGGAGGTGTCAAGCTATGGCACGATTTACTTTACCACGTGACATTTATTATGGCTCGGGTGCAATCGACGAATTAAAAAATCTGAAAGGCTACAAAAAGGCAATGATCCTCACCGGTGGCAGTTCTATGAAACGGGGCGGTTTTTTGCAGAAGGTCGAAGATATCCTGCATGAAATCGGTGTGGAAACCCAGCTTTTCGAAGGCATCGAACCAGATCCGTCTATCGAGACCGTCTTTAAAGGTGCCGCAGCCATGCGCAAATTCCTTCCTGACGTTATCGTCGCTATCGGCGGCGGTTCACCTATAGATGCGGCGAAAGCCATGTGGGTCTTTTACGAGCACCCCGAAGCAACCTTTGAAGAAATCAAGAAACCTTTCAATATACCCAAACTCAGGAATAAGGCTATTTTCGTAGCAATTCCTTCTACAAGCGGTACGGCAACAGAAGTAACTGCATTCTCGGTCATTACTGATTACTCTACTAATATAAAATATCCGCTGGCAGATTTTGAAATCACGCCGGATATTGCTATTTTGGATACCGATATCCCTCTGACCATGCCGAAAACTTTGACTGCTCATACAGGTATGGATGCTTTGACCCATGCAATCGAAGCTTATGTCGCGTCTGCACGCAGCGATTTCTCTGACCCGCTGGCACTTAAAGCTATTAGTGATATTTATGACAGTTTGATTGACAGCTATTATGGTGATAAAAATGCACGAGGCAAAATGCATATTGCTCAATGCCTGGCTGGGATGGCTTTCTCGAATGCACTTTTAGGTATAGCCCACAGCCTGGCCCATAAAACCGGTGCGATGTTCGATATCCCGCACGGCTGCTGTAATGCGATCCTGCTACCGTCTGTTATCCAATATAATGCCAAAGTTTGTGCTGACAGATATGCAACTATAGCGCGTATGCTGGGACTTACCGGTAATACAGATAAACAGCTGACTGATGCACTTATCGATTCAATCAAAGAATTGAACAAAAAACTTGGTATCGCCCAAACCTATAAAGAAAACGGCGTCAGCGAAGAATTATTCAAACAACATATAGATGAAATCGCCGCCAATGCAGTATTGGATCCCTGCACTGGTTCTAATCCGAGAAAAATTGATGCTGAAGGTATGAAGAAGGTTCTGACCTGTGCTTATTACGGTGAACCCGTAACATTCTAAAATAAACAGCAAAATACCCTGCTCAGGCAGGGTATTTTTTTCTGTCAAGAATATCCTTATATGGTATAATAGGCATAATTTTAAAATTAAGGGATGAACTTTATGGATAAAAATGAACACAGTATTTTTGCTTATGTAATGGATCAGCTAGATGAAAATGGCATCTATCAAGGAGGTGCCTTGATAGATGATCCGACTCCGTCATTACCACGGCCATTAGGAAGCGATGATGCCTATATATATACTGCCGAAATGCCGCCTGACTTGCCAGGTGCTGAAGCCGTCTGCAGTATGCTGCTGGCTTATGCTGATGAACCTTCTGCTACTGCAAAAGCGGTTCTTGAAGAAGCATTGATAAAAATTTTATGTGTCAGTGTTTGTGATCCGCTTGTAGAACTGCTGTCAGAAGACGAAGTTCCCGAACCACTGCTTGCTTTAGCCGAAGACTGGCTGTATACAGCGCATAAACGTGAGCTTGTTAAATATGCAATCGTCATCTTAGCAGTCTTTGGACTGGAGAAGCTGCGCAAAGAACATTCCGAAAACCTTTGGGATGATTTAGTCGATCTTTGCCGCTGTGAAGAATTCACTTTTTTCCTTACCTTTGCCTACCGTATCAATAATATTGCACCACAGGACGAGCTATGGGAACTTGTTCGCTCTACCAGAGGCTGGGGACGTATATTCACCCTCTATGATCTTGAATGCACTACAGAAGAAGAAGAAATTTGGCTGCTTCGGCACGGTTGTGAAATCGAAATCGATTATGCTCCGATTTGTCTGGTAGTAATGCGTAAGGGACAGTTATTACACCATTTGCATAAAGAACAGCTGGACTATAAAACTTACCGTGGCTGTCTTTTGATCATTAATAATTTTATTATGATGCTTGACCGTTACTATATTGGAAACAGTGATCCAACTTATATTGATATCAGCGGTATCGATTCTAAGACTCTGATCAGCGAGCTTCTGCGCCATGCTGAACGATATGATAAAACTCCTGCTGACCTGATCGGAATAATAAACATTTCCATTGGACTGCAAAAGCTTATCACCGACAGCAACTGGGCAGCATTACCTTCTAACGCCAGCCACGAACTGGTAAGCCGCTGTGAAAAACTGATTTACAGCCGCGACTGGTATGAGGAAGTACAAGCACAATTATTCAAAGAAGATGGCAGCGTAAATTACACTACTGCTGAATTTGCCTTTGAACTGGATATTGATATATGGGAACGTCTTTTCGATTATCTTAAGCAGCACCCTCTGGAAAGTGCTTTATTTCCTTATCTTCTAGGCTTTGAAAACGATGAACGTCCCCAAAAAGTATTGACTTTTATCGAAAAAAACATCAATACCTATACACAATCAGAAACAGCGCTTTTGATCCCGCTGAAATACCTGGAAACGCACCCTGGTACCGGAGTTCCTATAGTCACAGCCGCTTTGACCTCTATTTACGATTGGCCGCGCGGCGCTGCTTCTATCATTCTTGAAGAATGGGGACACGAACAGCTTACACCAGCATTGCGGGCGGCACTTATCACAGCGCGCAGACTTAGCCAGCATCCGTTGATTACTATGCGCATAGATGCCTTACTGGAAAATAAACCGTTCAGCGTTGCTACCATGCTGGAGCAGCTGGGCAATAAAAACTGACAGATTAACAATTAAAACGGTTCAGCTAAGCTGAACCGTTTTAATTCATACCGCATCATTATTTTATTGCAAACTAACATATAAAAGATACAAATTGAGTGCTGTAACAATAAATCCTACCGCATAAAGCAGACCTTTAGTAAAAGGCTTATTAGCATAAGTCCCCATTACTTTTGGTGAAGAAGTGAGCCAAATCTGCATAAATACAGTCAACGGAAGCTGCACACTAAGCAGCATCTGGCTGACGATCAATCCCCAGAAGGGATCATTGATGAAATATAAAACGATAACAGCAGGAACAAATGTCAGCAGCAAACCAACACGTGAATGAATATCCTTCATATCGTAAGATTCACCGAACATACCTGAAAAAATAGTAACACCTGCCATACCCGCCGTTGTTGTAGAAGCAATCCCTGCAAAAAGCAGTGCTATTGCAAAAATATGTGCTGCATTCTCACCTAAAAGCGGCACCAGCAGCTCCTGAGCCTGCTGTAATTCACTGACACTAACTCCATGAACAAAAAATGTTGCAGCGGCCAGCAAAATCATGGCACTGTTGATCGCCCAGCCGATACTCATAGAAAATAAAGTATCGACAAATTCAAAACGTAGCTGTTTTTCCATCAATGCCTTATCTTCCAGGTTCCAATGCCTGCTTTGAATAATTTCAGAATGCAAAAATAAATTATGCGGCATAATTACAGCACCTAAAATACTCATTACCACCAGCATCGAGCCTGCTGGAATATTAGGCACAGTCCAGCTGACAACGGCCTGCGGCCAATCAACATGTACCATTGAAATTTCAAATAAATAAGACATAGCAATAACAGAAACAAAACCCGCTATCCATGTTTCCAAACGACTGTAAGAATTTGTCCACAACATCAGCGTGCAAACGACAGCGGTAATCACAGCACCAGCCATAATTGGAATGCCAAACAACATATTAAGTGCAATCGCCGCACCCAAAATTTCAGCTAAAGCAGTTGCCTGCGCCGCCATAATAGCAGTAACCAGAATTGGACGTGAAATACGCTTAGGTAAAAATCTTGTTGCTGCTTCCGATAAACATTCACCTGTGACGATGCCCAGATGAGCTACATTATGCTGCAGCAAAATCAACATCAGAGTTGATAACGTTACGACCCACAGCAAAGCATACCCGTAATCGGCGCCGGCCGCCAAATTAGCAGCCCAGTTTCCTGGATCGATAAATCCCACCGTTACCAAAATACCAGGTCCGATAAAACGCAAAAGTTCTTTCGCTTCTTTACTTTGCTTGTGAATCTGTGAAAATTTATTTTTAAACACATTTAACATGCACTTCACTCCACATCAAAACCAAAATTATTATCTATTGATAATATTATAAAGCTATTTAATTGAAGAGACAAGCTACGCAAATTATATATTTTAATTATTTAGTTACGATATCATACAAAAAACCCCTCCCATATTATTATATGTGGAAGGGGTTTTAATTTTAATAAGCTTCTGACCATAAAACCAGTTCATCACCATACAGCGATTTTTTTAAATCAATAACGCGCTGGTTAGAACTGCCTCGAAAACGCAGATTGGGATTTTTTAAATCGAGCTTAAATTCGCCGTCTACTAAAACGTCTATATAAGAAAGCATCTCCTCAGTAACCGGCCAATCACATAAACGACCCGTAAGAAGATCCTGTTCAAAATCATACCCAGTATAACACCAGATCGTTTTTTCAGGATAAGACTTACGTACCTTACGCAGCAACGGCAAAAGTGCCTGTTGATTAGACGGCTCAAAAGGCTCGCCGCCCAAAAGCGAAAGCCCGCGGATAAACCAGGGCTCCAATCCTCTGACGATTGTATCTTCCTCTGTTTCTGTAAAAGGAGCACCATAATTAAAGTCCCATGCTTCAGGGTTAAAACACCCTTTGCACTGGTGAGTGCAGCCGCTGACGAACAGCGACACACGCACTCCCGGCCCATTGGCGGTATCATGGGTCTTGATCGTAGCGTAATTCATTTATAACGCCTCCCGCTTACAGATGCAGGACGCGGGATTTGATTTCTTTAGTCTTACCCACGTTCCAGAAATTTTCACCTAAATAGCCACAAGTACGGCGAGTAACATTCATTAAAGTCTGATTTTTATTACCGCAGTTAGGGCACTCCCATTCCAAATCATCGTTGATGATAATCTCACCATCAAATCCGCACACATGGCAGTAATCTGATTTAGTATTAAATTCAGCATATTGAATATTGTCATAAATAAAGCGAACAACATCTTCCATTGCTTCCAGGTTATGGCGCATATTAGGAATTTCGACATAGGAAATAGCGCCGCCCGAAGAAATACGCTGGAACTGGCTTTCAAAATTGAATTTACTAAAGGCGTCGATATCCTCACGAACATCTACGTGGTAAGAATTAGTATAATAGCCTTTATCCGTTACATCGGCAATAGTACCAAACCGTTCTTTGTCAATACGGGCAAAACGATAGCACAATGATTCAGCAGGCGTACCATATAAGGCAAAACCTAACCCTGTTTCTTTTTTCCATTTATCACAGGCAGCACGCAGATATTTCATCACGCGCAAAGCAAATTCTTCCCCTTCAGGTGTTGTGTGGCTGACATCTTTCATTAACTTAGTCATTTCGTACAAACCAATATAACCGAGTGAAATAGTAGAATAGCCTTTTTCCAGATATTTATCAATAACTTCGCCTTTTTCCAAGCGTGCAATCGCTCCATACTGCCAATGCACAGGGCTGACGTCACTGCGAATACCCTTTAATGAGTTATGACGGCACATCAAAGCTTCATAACAAAGCTGTAAGCGTTCATCCAGCAATGGCCAGAATTTTTCTTCGTCGCCATGTGCCAAAATAGCCACCTGAGGCAAATTCAAAGATACGACACCCTGATTGAAACGGCCTTCGAATTTGTAATTGCCTTCGTCATCCTTCCAGGCAGCCAAAAAACTACGGCAGCCCATCGGTGCGAAAACATTTCCTTCATAATTCTCACGCATTTTTTTAGCAGAGATATAGTCAGGATATAAACGTTTAGCGCTGCATTTTACAGCCAGCTTAGTAATATAATCATACTTGCCGCCCTTCAGGCAGTTATGTTCATCAAGCACATAAACCAGCTTCGGGAAAGCAGGCGTTACAAAAACGCCTTTATCATTTTTAATGCCTTCCAACCGTTGCCGCAGAATCTCTTCTACTATCATTGCATTTTCTTCCAGATATTCATCGTCCGCCTGCAGATTAAGGAAGATAGTGACAAACGGAGATTGTCCGTTTGTTGTCATCAAAGTATTAATCTGGTATTGAATTGTCTGCACACCGCTGCGCAGCTCATCCTGCAAACGTCTTTTTGTAAGGCGCTCTACAACTTCATCAGCAACACTGTCACCGACCTCAGCTTTGATCGTCAGTTTGAATTTTTCATAGCTGCGGCGCAGATATTTGCCTAAATGACGAATATCGACAGACTGCCCACCATACTGGCTGCTGGCTACTGAAGCGATGATCTGAGTCATTACTGTACAAGCCACCTGAAAACTTTTCGGGCTTTCGATCAGTTTACCGTTCATTACAGTGCCGTTATCCAGCATATCGCCAACATTGATCAGGCAACAGTTGAAAATAGGCTGTACGAAGTAATCAGCATCGTGAAAATGGATAGCGCCCTCATCATGGGCTTTAGAAATCTTCTCCGGCAGGATCAGACGGCGGGTCAGGTCCTTGGAAACCTCGCCGGCAATCAGATCGCGCTGAGTAGAAGCCATAACAGCATTTTTATTAGAGTTTTCCTCCATAACATCTTTATTACTGTTACGGATCAGAGATAAAATGGATTCATCAGTCGTGTTAGCCTTACGCACCAAAGCGCGAGTATAGCGGTAAATAATATAAGACTTGGCCAGGTTGAATTTCCCCTCGTCCATAAGCTGATGCTCTACCATATCCTGTATATCTTCAACCAAAAGACGCATGCGGTTTTTACTTTCCACATAATGAGCGATAGCTTCGATACGTTCCTGATCGATACGGTCTTCCGGTTCGACTACCTGATTTGCTTTCTGGATAGCAACTATAATCTTGCTGCTGTCAAAATCGGCAGTACTGCCATCACGTTTGATTACTTTCATAACTGACGCCTTCTTTCATAATTTCTTATCGTTAACGCCAAACAAAAATTATTATTTATGCGTAAAATTTACATTATCATCATAGCACAGCGCATTGTTAATGTAAAGCCAAAAATTACTAGATGTTGTGTTTTATTTTGCACATGCAACCATATTTGGTAGAAAACTTTCTTTTGCAATATTTAAACAAGGTCTCAAAAATACTACTTTCGGTATCGAAATAAACACAAAAAAGACGGCTTAAGCCGCCTTTTTTAGAAAATCACAGCAAACTGTACACTCTTACAAAATTGCCTTCTGCTAATGCCCAAACAGCAATATTTAACTGCAACGACACAACAACCGAATAATACTCCCTGCTCTTATTACCATTTTTCAGGAATCCCAGCGAATGTATCCACTACAATCATCGCCGCTGTAGCCTTAGCCACCAGGATATCATTGTCCAGATCGCGCACTTCGATATTGATGGTTACCAATCTGTCGTCAGCGTGTGTTATCCGTGAAGTAGCGCTGATCGTCGTACCAACCGGTGCGCCTTTGATAAAATCTGTAGCAATAGTTGATGTCACTACCCTTTTACCTATCGTTGCACCTGCAATGCCTGTAGCATTATCAGCCAGCGTTGCAACCAGTCCTCCATGCGCCATACCATTAAGATTAGCATGCCGCTCAGGATCTACTTTTACTGCAACTGTAGCGCTGCCGCAAGACATATCTACGATGTAAATACCGCACTCCTGCATGAAATTATTATGCGAATAAATTTCGCTGACCTTTGCTTTGATCTTTTCCGCTTCAACCACAGGGAGTTCCTCCTTAACGCCGTCTTATGCCAGACATTCAGCCAGGTCTGCTGCAAAATCTGCGCTTGCTTCCAGATTATCGATAAGCCCGCACAGCTTGGCTGTTTTTTCTTCGCCGTAAACAGGAGCAGCCAAAGACATAAATTTTGCAACACTTTCATCCCAGCTCATCGGATTAGGCGGATCTCCTTTCGGAAAATCTACCTGTAACTCCAATACTCGCCCATCTTTACAGCGAACGATAAGCTTTGATGCCAGTTTTGCAGCATCAGCAGCATGTACCGCCTCGATCGCAGCATCACGCATGACCTTGGTCTTCGCCATCAAGCTACGGACTTCAGCATCACCAATAACTTCCGTCAGGAAGCGATCAACACCCATATCGCCGTATTTGAGCATCCCGGCAACACAATATTGGATACTGAACTTGCAGCCATACGGATTTTCAGGCTGAGGATTATTGATCAGAAAATCAGTGATCTCATTGACTAAAATCTCTATCGCTTCAACATCATCAGGCTTCAATCCATGCTCAGTACGCAGCACCTGCATCGCATACAGCGCGGCATGAGAATGTTTACAGCAGGCATAAGGTTTGAACGAATTATTATCAATCTTATATATACCATCATTCAGCCCATCCGTCAATTTTTCCAAATGCGGCTCTGTGACCATAGCCCGGCAAAAGCCTTTTTCTCCTTCCAATATCTTTGTCGCACCAGTAAAACCAGCACGGGCCAGATATGCTGAAAGTACGCCGGCATATGAACTTTTACCGGCATGCAGAGTTTTGCTCATTGCGCCCTCTTTCAAAAATTCCCACAACCCTGCCGCCTGTGTACCAGCACTGCCAAGACATTGCAGCGTCGCAGCCGCATCAAGACCTAAAACCTTCGCTGCCGAAGCGGCAGCGCCTAAGGTACCTGCTGTACCGGTAGTATGCCAGAAGAAATAGGACTCAGGGATAACGGATTCGCCTACGCGGCCGCCAACCTCATATCCTGCTACTACAGCTGCCAACATATCTTTACCGCTTTTATGCTCCGCCTCAGCAATGGCAAATACCGGCGGTACAACTACTGTAGCCAGATGTATAATAGATGGATTATGAAGGTCATCAAAATCAAGTGAATGGGAAGCGCTTCCATTACAAAATGCAGCATTTAAAGCAGTAGTTTGTTCCGTCTGTCCAGCCAAAACTGTAGACTGTGCCTTACCCCCGCCATCCAGCAGCAACTTACGAATGATTTGGATAGGTTTTTCCTGCGAACCGCGAATACAGACTCCCAGCCAATCTAAAATACACTGCTTTGTAATCCGAACTGTTTCCGGACTCAATTTATCATATTGTACGCTTGCCACAAAATCAGCCAATGCTTTCGTTGTCATAACAATCAACTCCGTTCTTTCACTCACAACCTGTCAGTCAGATCAGAACATGGAACCGTCCTGTCTATATTCTCCGAATATTTCTTTCATCACGCCGCATATTTCTCCCAAAGTGGCATAAGTTTTAACAGCGTCAATCAGATAAGGCATCAAATTTTCTTCGCCGGCGCAAGCTTGCTTCAGCGCCGTTAAAGCAGCATCGACGGCTTTCTGATCACGTCCGTCTTTCATCTTTTCGACTTTGGCAATCTGGCGTTCAGCAACACTAAGGTCAGCAGTCAGAACATCCTGTTCCGCCAGTTGTTTATTATCAACAAACTTATTAACACCGACAACTATAGACCGTTTAGTTTCGATATCGCGTTGATCTTCATAAGCATGAGCCGACATTTCCCCCTGCATATAGCCTTGCTCGATAGCAGCTACAGCACCGCCCATAGCATCAATTTTCTTGATATATTCATAAGCTTCTGCTTCCATCCTATCCGTCAGGGCTTCTACATAATAGGAACCTGCCAGCGGATCAATAGTATCGGTAATACCACTTTCATAAGCCAGCATCTGTTGAGTACGCAGTGCCAGAGTAGCCGACTCTTCAGTTGGCAAAGCAATCGCTTCATCATAAGCACAGCAGGCCATAGACTGAATACCGCCTAAAACGGCAGACAACGCCTGCCAGGTAATACGGGCTACGTTATTAAGCGGCTGCTGAGCAGTCAGAACACTGCCAGCAGTATGCACATGCACACGCAGCATCTGTGCTTTCGGTACTGTAGCACCATAACGTTCTTTCATAATGCGCGCCCACAAACGGCGTGCCGCACGGAATTTAGCAACTTCCTCAAACATATTAAGTCCGGCAGTAAAGATCCAGGAAATACCAGGAGCAAAATCATCTACCTTCTGTCCGGCCTTGATTGCCGCATCAATATAAGCCATCGCATTAGCAAATGCAAAAGCGATTTCCTGTACACAGGAAGCACCGGCTTCACGAATATGGTAAGCACCTACGCTGATCGTATTCCATTTTGGAATACTCTTAGAGCAATATTCAAAAGTATCTGTAATCAGCCGCATCGAAGGCCGTGGTGGGAAAATATATGTGCCACGGGCAATATATTCTTTTAAAATATCATTTTGAATGGTGCCTTTTAATTGTTCCGGCTTAACACCCTGCTGTTCGGCAACAGCAACGTACATCGCCAAAAGCACTGCAGCCGGGCCGTTAATAGTCATAGAAGTACTGACTTTATCCAAAGGAATACCTTCAAAAAGCTTTTCCATATCAGCCAGCGAATCAATAGCCACGCCAACTTTACCGACTTCACCATGCGAAAGCTCCGCATCGGAATCAAGTCCGATCTGTGTCGGCAGGTCCATAGCTACCGACAGGCCGGTTTGACCTGCTTCCAGCAAATATTTATAACGGGCATTGGTTTCCTCGGCTGTAGCAAAGCCTGCATAAGCGCGCATCGTCCACAACCGCCCACGATACATAGTCGGCTGTACGCCGCGTGTAAAAGGGTATTGTCCAGGGAACCCGCTTTTAGAGCAGTAATCAAAACCTTCTACATCCAAAGGAGTATACACGTGTTTTTCTTTAAACTCTTTTCTTTCAGGAAATTTGGCATTAGCTTTAGCAACCTTTGCTTCATAATCCGCCAGCCCCTGTTTGATTTCTTCATAATTAGTCATGTCATTGACCCCTTTCTCATTCCGCTCCGCTGTTTACAGCATAGTGCCGGTTTCATAAAATTTTTTCTGCATATCGAAACAATGTGCCAAATCAATTGGCATATGGGCGTTTTTTTGTTGTGCAAACCTCAGATATTCCAAAAGCTGCGGCCGAAAATCAGGATGTGCGCAGTTATTTATGATAGCTTTAGCACGTTTGACGGGACTCAAACCACGGATGTCGGCCACACCCTGTTCAGTAATAAAAACCATCGTGTCATGTTCAGTATGGTCTGCATGAGTGACCATAGGTACTACACTGGAAATCGAGCCGCATTTCGCTGTAGACGGCGTTGAAAAAATCGTAAGGAAACCGTTACGCATATAATCACCGCTGCCGCCAATACCATTCATCATCGTGCAGCCCATAACATGCGTTGAATTAGCCTGCCCGTAGATATCAAATTCCAACGGCGTATTCATGGCAATAACTCCCAAACGCCTGATAACCTCGGGGTGATTACTGATATCAAGCGGTCTTAAAACAATACTCTTATGATACAAATCAGGATCTTCCTTGTACATCTCCCAAACCGAAGGCGAAGGAGTGAACGCGCAGCCGGAGGCTTTAGCGATCTTGCCCAGCTTGATCAGACGGAATACAGAATCCTGTAAAATCTCGGAATACATTTCCAGATTTTCAAATCTGGATTTGGCCAGTCCTAAAAGAACCGCATTGGCAATACTGCCGACACCGGACTGCAAGGGCAGCATTTTCTCCGGCAAACGTCCCATCTTTTGTTCATACTCTAAAAATTCCACCAAATTCTCAGCAATTTTGATGCTTGCTGCATCAGGAGCAGTCAAGTCACGCACATGATCCAGAATATCAGACTCCACGATACAATCGATACGATCGATACCGCATTCTACATAAGGTTTACCTATCCTGTCCCCCGCATGATAAATTGGAATCTCAGTTCTATTTGGCGGGATCGCCGGAATATAGATATCATGCATACCTTCCAGATTCAAAGGAATCGAAGTATTGACTTCGATAATGATTTTCTTCGCATGCTTCACAAAAATCGGCGCATTACCAACACCAGGACCTAAAATAATATTACCTTCTGCAGTAATTGCCGTAGCTTCAATGATAGCTACATCTACATTACCAAAAAACCCATAATCTACCTGCTGTCCGAAATGGCTCAAATGTTGGTCCACATATTCAATCTTGCCTTCATTGATGCCCTTTTTCATGCTTTTGTTGGACGCGGCATAATACGGCATCCTGCCTTTTATAGCGCCAACTGCCGCCAACTCCTCTTCAATTTCCGGACCAACAGAAGCGCCACTCCAGATATTGATACGGCAGCGTTTACCTTCTTTGATAGCTTTGGCTAAAGCTATCGTTGTTTTTTTAGGATAGCCGGATGGGGTAAAACCACTGACGCCCACATTCATTCCATCAGTAATCAGCGCCGCAGCTTCTTCCGGAGTAACGATTTTGTCAAACAACTGCGGATTTCTTAATCTCGTGCTGTCTAACATTTTCATCCCTTCTTTCCCAGATTTAAATTTCTCATACACCTTTCTTCACTTTCAGTATAATTCCGGAAACTTATAACGTAAAATACCAAAAAGCAATAGAAAATATTAATTTATTTGATATGTTTAAATTTGGTTTTCGAGTTTAAAATTACACTTTTCTTTATTTCTATTCATAAAATTCAATTGATGTAATATTACTTTTATAAAAAATTCATTCTAACAACATTTGCCATTTTCATTGACAATATCTATCTTTAAACATCAAAATAATTGATATAATTTATAAGTTTTATTTATATGCTTATCTAAAGTTATAAAAATTTTTTCAGAAAAAGATAGGTTTAAGCTGCTTTATCATCTATAATGTAGTTAAACGATAAACAAACTACAGTTAGCTTAAACTTAAATTTATATTGCCAGTAACAGGAGGAGAGCAGACTATGGACATGGAATATTACCGCAATTTTATTGCCATCGTCGAAGCAGGAAGTCTTTCAGCGGCATCCAAGCGCGTACACGTTGCCCAGCCGGCCCTCAGTAATCAACTGAAGCTGCTGCAGAAAAAATTCGGCACTCAGCTAGTCAATATCCGTCGCGGCGTACATAATATAGAATTGACCAATGCCGGCTGCATTCTTTATAACAAAGCTAAATATCTCTGTTCGCTGGAAGATGATACCCAACGGGAAATATCGGACTGCGTCAACGGCTATACAGGTACTCTGCGAGTCAGCCTGTCGCCTTCGATGTCGATTTCCTTTATTCAAACTTACCTCAGCAAATTTTCCAAAGAATATCCGCAGATCAACTATGAGCTGTACGAAGTTTCCATCTTGGAGCAAATCAATCAGATGCTGACCGGGAAAACGGAGATTGGCGTTGCCAATGCTCCGCTGACACAGGAAAGCCGGTTTGATACTATCTATACCAAGCAGGAGCGCCTTGTTGCAGTAATGCACAAAGACAATCCCTGGCTGCCGGCAGACGACAAAGCTCTGCTTTTGGCACATATGGAAGATATGCCCATCTGCCTGTCACGCGGCTGTTCGACTTTATTTTTAAACGTTTGTTCCGATTCCATGATCTTCCCGCAGATCCTGAGCATTAATTCTACTAAACTGTCTACAATAGCCTGGGCAAAAGAAAATGCCGGCATCGCCGTCGTACCGGCTTCACCGGGTGAAATTTTTGACAACGATCTGATTTGCAAGATCATCCGCGATGACAGACTATTCCTGAATAAAACGCTATCTATTGTTAAAGGACGTCCACTTTCCAATGTCGCCCAACTGTTTTTAAACTATTTTTCACAGCATTCCTAAGCTTCAAAAATTGTTTAAGAAGGTGAAATTATGATTACCATTACCAACAAAACCGACTGCTGCGGCTGCGGAGCCTGTGCCAGTCGCTGCGTGACCTCCTGCATCACTATGGCACCAGACGAAGAAGGCTTCAATTATCCGCTGGTCGATACTGACAAATGTATCCACTGCGGTTTGTGTGAACGCGTTTGTCCTCTGCTGCACAAACCTCAACCTCATGAGATTTTAGCTGTTATCGGCTGTAAAAATAAAAACGAAGCCGTTCGCTTTGTCAGCTCCAGCGGCGGTTTTTTCTCCCTCGCTGCCGAAAAAATCCTGGGACGTCAGGGGACAGTCTTCGGGGCGGCCTTTGACGACAACTGGCACGTTAGACATATCGCTGTCACAAGCGTCAATGCAATGAATAAATTACGCGGTTCCAAATATGTACAAAGCGATATCAGCACTACCTACCAGGACGCCGAAAAACTGCTTCAGGCAGGCCATACTGTTTTATTCAGCGGTACGCCGTGCCAGATCGGAGGCTTGAAAGGATATCTGCGTAAAGACTATGAAAGGCTTTATACCATTGACGTAGTCTGCCATGGGGTTCCCAGTCCCAAAGTCTACCAGAAACGACTGGACGAAGTCACCGAGCTTTCGTCATCACCGGTAATAAAAGTCAATTTCCGCGATAAAACTCCCGGTTGGAAACGCTTTAATATCGTTTTTCAAACTGAAAACCATATCTTTGCAACACATAAACGCCGCGGTCCATATATGCGTTTATTCCTGAATAATGTCAGTACTCGCCCTTCCTGTTCCGACTGCGCTTTTAACAATAAACACAGCCTGGCTGATCTGACGATAGCCGACTATTGGGGCGTCAATAAGCATTTCCCGCTTTTTGATGACGATAAGGGTGTTACGCTGGTCCTCGTCAATACAGAAAAAGGCGCCGGACTTTTTGCAGATTGCCAAAGCGAGCTGGAATGCCAGCAAACAGACTTTAAGCGCGGCGCCGAATACAACGCCGCTTTGTCCAAAAAAATGACACCCCATCCTTCCCGACAATTGTTCTTTGCTGAGTTGGATCACAAAAGCCTTTCTGCCTTAGCCAACGAAATATTAGGTACTGCTGAAAATTAAAACAAACTCCCTGGGCAAATATGTCCAGGGAGTTTGTTTTAATTGTAATAATCACCACAATATTTGTTTCACTTTATTATATTTTTATATTATAATTAGTTTATAAAAGTTTTCCTTCAATTATAAAGGATACGGAAGGTATTTATAATGAATTCCGAAAGAAACGTCCTCAAACTTATCAACGATATCAGTAATCTAACATTATTCGTCGTAGATCAGTCAACTCTGCAGATACTTTACTGCAATCAGACTGCTGCAAAAGCAGGTTTCAGGAGAGGTGTATTCTATCATCCTGACACTCTCAGCTTTGATGCCGTCAATTTTCATCAGGGTGATTATCAGTATTTTGCTGAAAAATCTATTTTAGGAAGCAACGTAGATGTCCGAGTGAAAAGAACTCTTTGGGACGATGAGGGCAGACAGATTCCTGCCTTAGCAATCTCTGTCACACCTCATATTTTTGCCGGCGAAGTCAAGATCAGGCACGACCATTCCAAAGATCTCCTGCAGGGCATCGATGTTCTCTTTGACGAATATGTAGTTATTGATCTTGTCGACGACCGTTATATTTCTCCGAAGCTCGGCCCTTGTGCTTCGGCATTTCCTCATGCCGGCGACTTTACTCAGGCCAATGATCTTTACGGTAAAATGCTTATCCATCCTGAAGACCGGCAGAAATTCTGGGAACTGACTTCAACAAAGAGCCTGCGTCAGAATATGCCGCAGGAAAATATGCATATCGTTGGCGAACTGCGCCGTCTTGTTGCGCCAGATAGCTTTGAATGGATTGAAACTCATCTCGTATCTACTATTGATGCTCAAACCGGGCACCTGAAAGTATTATGGTGCTACCGCAATATTGAAAAACAAAAACAATTTGAGTTGAGCCAACGCGAACAGACCGCCTGGATCGCTCAGTTAAGTGAAGAATATTATGCAGTTTACCTTGTTAATCTAAGTAATAACACTTTACGCGGCCTGCGTGTGCCAGAACAGTTCAAAAAAATCGTACATATGGAAGAATGCTATGATAAACAGTTTTCTATGTATGTAAACGAATTTGTAGACCCTAAATGGCAGCAGACACTCTTAAAAATTACCAACAGCACCTACATCATTGACCAGTTTGCCAACGATAATAACCGGATTGAGCATATTTTTAAAAATAAGCAGGGGTTTTGGCTCAGTGTCAAGATCATTCCGGCACCAGGCTACTCTGACGCTTATCCTTATGCGGTACTGGCCTTTGAAGACCTGACCCAGAAAGTCGAACATTCACTCAGTGAAAAAACTGCCAAAATGGCAGTTGCGCATATGTATGCACTGGCAATCAGCGTCGATATGGAGCATCAGGGTTATAACTGTATCCATTATTCGGAAGAGATACTCTCGCTGCAAAAACGTGGCCGTTACCGTGATTTCTATGCCCAATTCCACCAACAGCTGCTGGACAGTGATAAAGCGCTTCTGTCAGGCATCTTTGATGCCAAACTTTACAGCAGACAAACCTATGCCGAAGGTGAACTGCGTATTTGGGATAAAAACAAAAAACTTCACTATTATACCTATTACAGTACCAGGATATCTACAATCGAAGGCGAAAAAATCATGCTGCTGCTGCGTAACATCGACGATAAAAAACAGCAGGAACATGAACTTGCATTACTCAGCGCCGACAGAATGCGCCATCATAATATCGCCAATGCGCTGGCTGAAATGTACTATGCAGTCTATTATGTCGACCTGCAGGAACATAGATTTTATATTCTGCGGCTTACCGAAATCATCACTGCCAATATGCTGAAAGGATTAGAAGATCATACCGAAGCCTGGACTACCTTCGTCAATAATTTTGTTCATGTGAAATTCCGCAAACAGTTATCAGAGGCTTTTGCTTTAGAAAATATTTATACAACATTGACTCAAAACAATAAAAACTCTGTCGAAATAGAGTTGCTGCGGCGTTTTGCCAACGACAAATACGAATGGGTACGTCTGGAAGCTCAGGCCATTAAAAATACCGAAGGAACTATCACAGGCTGCGTTATCGCTTTCCGGAATATCCATACACAAAAACTGGCCTACGAAAGACAACAGCAGGCATTAAAAGCTGCCCTGCTTTCTGCCGAAAAGGCCAATACCGCCAAAAGCGCTTTTTTGTCAAATATGAGCCACGATATCCGTACTCCAATGAACGCCATCATCGGTATGACTACAATCGCGCAGCAATACCTGCACGATCCTGTTCGTATTAACAGCTGCCTCAGCAAAATCGAGCTGGCTTCCAATCATCTTTTAGAGCTCATAAATGATATTCTCGATATGTCTAAGATCGAAAGCGGCAAATTATCACTTAAGGAATCGCCGCTCAATCTGGCTGAGCTTATTCACAATCTGATCTCACTCATCAATCCACAGTTAAAAGAACACCAGCACGAACTGCATGTAGAGACATATAATATCAGTGACGAATATCTGCTGGGTGACACTGTACGCCTTAATCAAATCTTCACTAATATCCTCAGCAATTCTATCAAATTTACGCCTCGAGGAGGAAAGCTCAAACTCGAGATCAAGCAATTAACGCTGGCGCCAACAGGGTATGGACACTTTCGTTTTGTTTTCAGCGATAACGGCATTGGCATGGACCAGGAATTTCTGCCGCACCTGTTCACTCCCTTCGAACGTTCCCAAACCTCAAATACTGATAGTATTGAAGGCACAGGCCTGGGTATGGCTATCACTAAAAATATTGTTGATTTGATGGGTGGTACTATTGAAGTCACCAGTGCTGCAGGCTCTGGAACCACCTTTACAGTCACCCTGCCACTGAAGCTGGCTGACAAGCAGCCCGTCCCGGTTTCTGCCATTCATTCCGAACTGCAGGCCCTGGTCATCGACCATGATCAAACTTATGCCTCTAATATCCTGCAGCAGCTACAGCAACTGCAAATTACCGGTCAAGCAGTACACAGTCTTAAAGAAGCAAATAACAAACTAGCAGCTGCCATAAAAACAAGCAGTGACTATACGACAGCAATCATAGTCTATAACCCACAGCTGGATCTGGAAACAATGTTAAACGGATTACGCCAACTGTCATCAACATTAAAGATAGCTTTGGCAATCACCTTTTCCGATCTCAGCCAGACCATTAAAGACTATTCTTTTGACGCACTCCTGATTCTGCCTCTGTTTGCTACTAACCTTGCACAGGTACTCAACAAAATGCATCAGACAAACACAACCAGAACACAGCATCTGCTGCCATCTGCTGCTAATGAACCTAACTGCAGCGGCAAGCGGATACTTCTTGTTGAAGACAATCCGCTCAATATGGAAATCGCCTGTGAGTTGATTGGTATGACCGGTGCCATGATAGAAGAGGCCACTGACGGTGCTGCAGCACTGACAAAAATTGCTCAGGCACCTGAAAACCATTACGATCTTGTTTTCATGGATGTACAAATGCCTAAACTCAATGGGTACGATGCAACCAAAGCAATCCGCAAACTATCACGCAAGGATGTAAAGAGCCTACCGATCGTTGCTATGACTGCCAATGCCTTCCTGGATGACATCAAAAAAGAACGTGAAGCAGGAATGAATGCTCATATTACCAAACCGTTTCATCTAGAAGAATTATTTGCCGTCATCAGCGAATGGCTGCAATGCAAATAATTATCATAAAAAAGGCTGCCGCAATTAAAAACTGCGGCAGCCTTTCGTATTTTGTTTACATCACTTCTACTCTTTTTTGTTTCAAAACCTTCAGCAACAAAGCCAGATCCTCAATATCGTAACCGTCATTATTTACTTCCGGTACAACATGTCCCTGTAAAACACTGCCAAGCAGCGTATCTACACTGCACTTAAAGAAATGCGCCAAACGTAGCAATACCCTCAGACTGACACTGACGCGGCCGTGCTCAAGGTTGCTCATATGCGTCTGCGAAACATCTAAACGCTGAGCAAGTTCACTTTGACTGATACCGTGTCTGATACGCATTAACCTGATATTCTTACCAATTTCCTTATAATCGGGATTCATAAAGATACCTCCTTCATCACCTGTTACTAAATAAATTTATTTTTGCGCCGATTCTGTTCCTGGCGGCAGATCGCTGATAAGTTCAGCCGGATCTACCTCAAGTGCCTGTGCAATAAGAAAAAATACTTCCAAACCGCATCTGGCAGCACCACGTTCTATTTTTGATATATAGGAACGGGTCAAACCGGCTTTAATAGACAATGCTTCCTGACTTAAACCTTTCAGTCTTCTGTAATATAAAATATTTAAGCCTATACTTCTATATTTCTCAGCAAACATGACTTTTTTCACCTTAACAATTAAACTTTTATAGATATTGGTTTTATACTTATTATCTTACAAAAAAAATGCATTTGCTGTATAAAATACAGCACATACGTGCACTATATTACTCATTTATACAAAATAAAATTATACATGCAAAGAAATTATATGTCTTTAAATATGTAAATGCACTTAAAATTAATGAATTTTATTATTTTTTATATTTCAAATATTTTGCTATTTATATGAAATAATTATATATTTTATATAAAATTACGGCTTGTTATAGCTATAGTTCTACTTATTAGTACTCACCGTACAAATAAGTGGTTTTCAGAAAAGCAATATGCGAATTACGAGTAATTAAAAACTCACACCCCGGAAGATGTGAGTTTTTAATTACTTTTCTTCGTTATTCTATTCGTCCTGATCTTCGGTATCACTATCAGAAGACATACTCAAATCAGTATCGTTACCACCAGCCAGATTATCCATCTGACTACCTTGCACATCGCCTGTATCGGAACTGCGAGAATTGCTGTCAGCTTGTTCTTCCTGACCGGCACCATCTAAAATATTCTCGAAACCAGCACTAAAACTGCTGCCAGAACCACTTGCATTCAGGCTGTCATCACTGTTATGTATTTCAATTGTTCCGACACCAATATTCGTGTTTTCACCACTTGGATTTATTATTACAGGGGTATGCAGCTCAGAAGTTACAGCAGAGCTGCTACTATGATAATTATCCTCAAATTCAGGCAGTTTAGTAATATCATGCTCATCTTCAGACAGTTCTGGTGGATCAGGCGGTAGTGGCGGTGCCGGAAAGATATCTGCATAAGCCTTGCCAACACCTTTGTCGTTATACTTAGAAATATCGTAAGTATTGCCATCTTTATCGGTCGTCGCATAAACAGCCTTATCAGAAACAATTGCACCTGGTCCCCATCCTACTATCCCACCACAATACTGTGCATTACCGTCTGTAGCAATGACCTGCCCTAAATTCAGTGCATTCTCTACTATCCCTTCAACAGAATTACCAATAATTCCGCCTACCTGGTCCCTGCCTTGGACTGTACCTGTATTTAACACATTATCAATGCTTTTAGAAGATGTACCTACTCCTATAATCCCACCAACACTATTACCGCTACCGCTAACAGCACCACTGTTTTCAGCCCTACTGACAGATACACATCCAATACCGGCACTGGGAGGTCCTGACATAGACACGCCGCCCCCCATACCAACAATACCGCCTACTGCTGTTCTTCCTGTTATTGTCCCTGAATTATTGGTATTCTCTAAAAGCATATCATCATCACAATAATAATATCCTAAAATTCCCCCAACACTATCTAATCCGCTAATGTTACCATTGTTGATGGCATCGACAATTATTTGTCCAGAAGCATTACAGCCAATAACACCGCCGACATAACTATAACCTTTTACTGTACCTTCATTTTTTAATTCACTGACATAGTTGGAACCTTCAGCATCATTATAACCTAGTACACCACCAATATAATAGCTTGAACCAACACTCACACCATCGGTTACAAAAACACTTCCTTTATTAAGCGCTTTGCTCACAGTTCCGTTATTTTCACCAATAGCTCCGCCTACTTCACGAGCTCCGCCTACAAAACCTCTATTTTCAATATTATATACATAACCATTTACTTTATTTTGTCCACAAATCCCGCCGACAAGTTCATTTCCCTTAATACTTCCATCATTGATACCGTCAGAGATATTCCCATTATTCTGTCCAACAATTCCTCCAACAGTACTATTGCCACTAACAGAAGCATAGTTATGGACACTATTTATAATACCTGTATTAGCTCCGGCAATACCACCTACAGCACTATTATTTCCAGCATCAATTTTTCCTTTTAGTAAAATTCCATCAATAGTACCTGTAGAAGTATTTTGTCCAGCAATACCACCTATCCCAACACCGCCGCCAGTCAAATCAATTTCTGCATCTACATTTTTAACACTTCCAGCATTATAGCCAACTATGCCCCCTGTATAACCACCCGTACTATTAATAACTTTTATCTTGCCAACTATACCATCAATCTCCCCAAGACCCTTATAATTATACCCTGTAATGCCGCCGGAATAACCGCCGCTAGTATTATTTACTGTTATATCAACTTCAGCATTCTTTATTATTCCTGCATTAATGCCAACAATACCTCCGGTATATTTACTTGTTCCTGAAACAATACCACTTACTGCAACATTTTCAATTAACCCGTTATTCTGACCTACAACTGCTCCAACAGCCTGGTATCCACTAATATTACAATTGGATAAAGTAAGATTTCTGATTACACTGCCACTTGCAGTTTGTCCGAACAACCCTTTGTAGCTTCCATTTCCACCATTTACAATTACATTTTTTATCTCATTCTCCAGACCGTCAAAGGTTCCTTTAAACGTACTGTCAGCGCTGATGGGTATAAAACTATTAATGCTGCTAGCATCAATATCATTTTTTAAAGCATAATTGCCGCTTAGATTAGTATTAATGTCCTGCAGCTGCTCAGCATTTGTCACCCACATATAACCTTTTACACTCTGAGCTCCGCCATTGATATCAAAATTTTTATCCTTACCTGCATAACCGTTAGCATCATGAGCGGTATACCCCAACACAACGTTACCATTGGCAAAATCTCCGTTAATAACAGCATTGCTGCCGTCAAAATCATCTCCGCCCAATTTTATATTATCAGTATCTAAAACGATACGGCTGCCCTCAAAACGCAGTGTGTCTGCTTCCAGTTTACCCATATTGACAAGCTCAGCAGTTCCCGCTATCCCAAAATCACTGATACCAGCGCTGTTTTTAAAATTTTGTAAAGCTGTATCGACATCAGATAAGCTCTTAGTAGAAGCCGTCAGCGAACCAACATTTACCTGTGCCGTTTTACCAAACAAAATCCCATTGGGATTGATCAAAAAAACATGTACCCCTTGTCCATTCAAAGCGCCAAAAATCTCACTGCCCTGTCTGCCGGTAACATAATTCAAAATAGCGTTCATATTCTTAAAATTTACCGTTTCTCCAGCAGCAACATTAAAACTATCCCACTTTACCGACACGTTGCCTGTACCGGTAATATCCATCTGATTACCGCTGGACGTATAACTGCCGTTACCAGTAACTACCGTCCCACCCTGTGGCAATCCCCATGCGCAATTAGAAAAAGCCAAAGTGCTAACTACTATAGCGACCGTTGTTTTCCCTAGTCTCTGCCTGTTTTTCATCTTAATCCGCTCTTTTCCGCTCACGATATTCTTAAAACAATTTGTATAATCTGAACCATAACCTGCCGTTTTTATCTTCCGCCTCACTGCGATAAGATTCACCCTTTATCTTGCGTGCATAATCCAGTCTTGCGTACAAGCTGCGATCCAAGCTATAAACTGCGCCAATACCCCAACCTGCCAGCCTGCGATGCGGATCGGAGGTATCTCCGTCCTTTCGTGCCAAAACCTCACCTACATCAGCAAACAACGTCATACTCATACCTTTGACCGGAGTTTGATACCTTAATTCTGCCGTTGCCTGATAACCGCTGTCACCGCCTGCTTCACCCTGCGGATAGGCTCGCACCGCATCAGCACCCCCCAGATAAAACTGTTCACTGCTGTCTAGATTGCGGTTTGCTAGCTGTCCATGTGCAAAAATATAGAACTGTGTCACTTTGCTTAATTTACTGACATGATTAACATCAAAATTAAAGCGGCTAAAGCCGCCTTCCGTCCTGCTGAATTCATCAGCAGCCTGAGCTTCCCCGCTGCGCAGCTTTAAATTACCGGCACGTAAGACAGCACTGTAACCACTATAACTAACAGCACTTTGCAGACTTCCAGTCAGTCCAAGATGAAACACATCACTGCTTTTACGTGCCGTATAATCAAAAACACGCAGTTCATCATTCAAACGGTTATGCTCATAGCCGTAAATCAACCGTAAATTTCCGGATTTCCTGCCGCTTAAAGGCTGCGAACCATATAGGCTCACCGTTTTAGCCGTTCCTACAGCACCTGCCTGCGTAAAATAATCCCCTAAAGTATAATCCGACTCCGCGCAGCTGATACCTAAACGACCTCCCGTTCTATTAACCGCTGTTTCATAGCCTAAATTATAATTTTTCATCTTCTCATTACTAAGCATCCCGCCAATAACAAGCCTGTCCCCGCTGCGCAGCGGCTCATTAACAATGACCTGCATTCCGTAACGGTAACGTCCCGAATATTTACCGCCATAATTGTCAGTATAAACAGCGCCTTCCACAATTGGCGATGCCCCTAAAACAATTGTTAAACTGCTGCTGCCAATCTTATCACCAGGCTCTAAAATACCTTTGGCCTGCACACCGGGCAATGCATTCAGATTATTCAGCGTCATTTCTAAAATATCACTGCGTAACTGCATACCAGCATATAAATTTTTTAAAAACCCTTCCACAAAACGATCTTCAAGACTTGTAGAATTTTTCACTCTTAACTTATCCAATACCCCAGGAAAAACCTTAATTGTTACAATACCAGCCACAATATCCTGCCGAGGTAAAAATGCAGTTGCCACAGGATATCCCTGTTTTCTGTAATAGACAGATAAAGCTTTCGTCAACTGCTGCAAATCGTTAACAGCCAAATTACGTCCACTGTATTTTCCCAAAAGTGCCTTGGGGGGGGCAAACACTCATCTATTCCACTAACATCAAGTTGGAATCTTTTAACATACACCATCGACTGCGATTTTTCCGCATGTTCCGAAATATCATCTTTATGTACAACGACACGCTGATTATTAAGCATATTATCAGACATCCCATTCTGCTGGACGTCACTGCTTGGAAGCTGGTTAGCAGCATAACATCCGATAGTCTGAGACAAGACATAAAGCATAATTACAACTTCTTTTTTCACCCCTGTCCATCTCCCCACTCTTCCAGTCATAATAATACCTATTATAAATTTTAGTTTCTATTTTAATCTATTATCCTACTAATGATTCAAAAAAGCAATTATTTCGAATAATAATATTAAAAATAATTAAATTATATGTATTTTATTATACATTTATTAGAATTTATATTTTAATCAAAAGACTATCAGAGATTATGTGCTGATTCTATTTATTTTAACTGCAGACTTTTCTGATTTATGCTGCAAGCTTCTATTACCCGTTCCAAATCGTTTGTCAATTTCTATAATAACTTACTAAAAGCTAACAAACCACTATAAAAAAACTAATATATTTTTATACTATAAAACCATAACAAAATATAGAAAATTTCTATTATTAATGATACAATATTTATATTATAACAAATTATTTTAATCTTATTGCAGTAAAAATTAGGTAATTATGGACGAGGTATATATATGAATACCAAGATCAAACAAACAATAGCTTTATTTTTTACAGTCATGTTATTGTTTGTTCTGGTGCTGCCACCACTATCCGCAGCCGCAGATGCAAGTCCTATTAAAGTAGGCTATTATGAGGACGGCGACTATATGTCCAAAAGTCAAAGCGGAGAATATAGCGGATATAATATTGAATATCTACAAAAAATTTCCAAACAATCAGGACTTCCTTTCGAAATGGTTGATATTGCAAGCTGGAATGCTGCATATGATATGCTGGTTAAAGGTGAAATCGATCTGCTGCCGGCAGTTTATCATTCAGAACAGCGGGCAGAGGAAATTTTCTTTTCCGGCCAACCAATGTGCAGTATTTATACTACCCTAAACGTTCGTATGAATGATCCACGCTATGATTATGAAGATTTTAAAGCTTTCCAGGGCATGAATGTCGGCATTATCCGCGGCGGAGTAGACGGCGAAAGGTTTAAAAGTTTTTGCCGTGAGCATAATCTTGTTTTAAATATTATTGATTATGACGAAACAAGTGTACTTTTAGAGGCACTTGATAATGGTACACTGGACGGTGTTGCCATTACCCACCTTGGAAAAAACAGTACTTTCCGCAGTGTAGCCCAGTTTTCTCCCAGTCCTTTATATTTTGCCGTAACCAAGACAAATCCCGAGTTACTGTCTGAAATCAACAAGGCCATGAATAATATTCTATTGGCTAATCCTGGTTACAGCCGGGATTTGTATGATAAGTATCTTGCCCCAAGCGTTAACCAAAAGCCTGTTTTTACTAAAGAAGAACTCCAATATATAAAACAGGCTGCACCGATATTAGTATCTTATGACCCTTCTTTTGCGCCTTTAACATACCAGAGTAAAAAAAGCGGGCAAATTACTGGCGTAACTGCAGATATTTTTGAATTTATTGCCAAAAACAGCGGTCTGCGTTTTGAATTTGAAGCACATAATCAAACTGAAGCTCTGCAACTTTTACAGCAGGGGAAAATATCTGCTTTGGCTTTATCTGACGGTGATTACCTTTGGGACGGTAGAAACAATATCAATTCCACACTTTATTATCTACGTGCACCTACCTCAATGATCACCAGATACGATTCAGATAAATTGGAAGTAATTGCTTTGCCTCAAGGGTATCAGCTTTCTGAAGCTATCAAGGCAGCAAATCCATATTATACCTTCAAATACTATCCTTCTATCGAAGACTGTCTTAACGCAGTTTTGCACAATAAAGCTGATGCTGCCTGTACAAACACTCATGTTGCCGGCGCTTATCTAAGCAGATCAGCTTACCAGGGTATGCGCACTATAACCTTAGCTCAGCCAATCAATGAAATGTGTGTAGGATTATCTGCGTCGGGCGATCCGAAGTTGTTTTCGATCATTAATAAGTGTATCCAATATCTTCCTACAGAGCAGGTAGACGCCTATCTTGTAACGCATTCTGCCAATACCAAAGAAGTCAGTATGCTGGAATTTATTGAGCAGCATCTTTGGCAGGTAGGCTGTATTGTGATACTGGTCCTGAGCATAATAATTCTGCTGATAGGCAGTAATTTAAGAAACGCTTTACGCAGTAACCGCCGTATTCAGGATCTGCTGTATAAGGATGAACTGACCGGTCTTTATAATATGAACGGATTCTATCAGAAATGGGAAGAAAATAACACTCCCTCCAAACAACAGTCTTTTGTTGTACTTTATAATGGTTTCTGGAAAAAGAAGGAAGAAAATAATCCCCCCAAAAAACAGCAGTCATTTGTTTTACTCTACAGTGATATTTGTCAGTTTAAATTTATCAACGATAACTTTGGTTTTGCTACGGGTGATCAGGTACTGCAAGCCAGCGGTAAAATATTACAGGAAATCCTGGAAGATGATGAATTCTGCGGAAGGATATCCTCCGACCATTTTGCTCTCCTGCTAAAGTATAATTGCTGGGAACACTTAGACAAACGCATGCAAAACTTTGTTAAAAAGCTGAATTGCTGGCGTAAAGCGAAAACCGATATTCCTTATAAAATTGATTTCGTATTTGGTGTTTGTCTGATTGAAAAAAATGCTACTATTGACCTTCATCAAAAACTTGATTTAGCCAATTATTCAAGACGCTACGCAAAAGATACTCCAGGCAGTTTTATTGTTTTATATGATGAAAAAATGCGTGCTCAGGCACTTTTAGCACAACAGTTGGAAAGCCGCTTAGATCAGGCTCTGCAGGAAAATGAATTTGTAGTCTATTATCAGCCCAAGGTTTCTATGAAAGATGGCTCCATTATAGGAAGCGAAGCTTTAATTCGCTGGAACCATCCTGACAAAGGTTTTCTGATGCCAGGCGTATTTATCCCTATCTTTGAGAAAAACGGTATGGTTAAAAAAGTTGACTTGTGGCTGTTTGAAGAAGTTTGTAAAACAATGCGCACTTGGTCAGAAAAAGGCTATCCGCTTTTCCCTGTTTCCTGCAATTTTTCAAGACTACATTTTCAACAAAGTGATTTCCCTGCACGAATCTGTGAAATCGCTGACCGTTGGAATGTTCCGCACCATCTTTTAGAATTGGAAATAACCGAAAGTGTCCTATTGGAAGAATCAACGACTATTGCAGAGGTTTTTCAGATACTTAAAGAAATGCAATTCAAAATAGCCATTGACGATTTCGGCTCCGGTTATTCATCTTTAGGTCAATTACAGCAACTGACTGCAGATGTTTTAAAACTAGACCGCAGCTTTGTAAGCCACGGAGTTGCAGGTATGCGTGAAAAAATAGTTGTCGGCAACGTAATCCATATGGCCGGAGAGCTTGGTATGCAGGTAATCTGTGAAGGTGTTGAAACACAGGCACAATCCATAACACTACAGGAAATTGGCTGTAAATATTCGCAGGGATTTTATTTTTACCGTCCTATGCAGCTGGAAAACTATGAAAAATTACTTGTTGCAGATAACTAAAAATACTGCAAAATAATCTATTGATAATTAAAATATAAAACACCGCAGAAATCTGCGGTGTTTTATATTTCTATGCTAAGTACAATAATGCACGTATTTTAATAATTCCACTTCTGTATAGACAAATGTAAACAAAACCTTACTAAATATCTTTCATTTCAAAAACAGTTGATAAATGATAAAATAAACATATGACAATTTCACTGATAATCTTAAATAAAATACACTTCATTTAAAAAAGTGCAAAAACCGAGGGGATGCGATAAAATGGCAACGCTGCTACAAGAGATATTGACAAACAACCATGAATTTTTGGCAAATAACAAGTATACAAAAGAAATATCCAAATATCCGCAGAAAAAGTTTGCCCTGCTCACTTGTATGGACACCAGACTTGTTGAACTGATCAACAAAGCACTGGGAATCCACCGAGGCGATGCAAAAATAATTCAAAATGCCGGAACCTCTTTAATCGGAGAAATGGGAGAAACCGTAAAAAGTCTTTTGCTAACCATCTATGTTTTTGATATCAAAGAAATTTTCATAGTCGGACATTATGATTGCGGTGTCGCTCTGACATCATCAAAAGACATATTACATAATATGAGAAGCAGAGGCGTCTCAGAACAGCAATTAAAACTGATTGAAAAAGATTTTCAAGTTTGGCTTGATCCTTACACCGACCCCACCAAAAATGTACTTACAGTCATTAAAAAACTTAAGGCAAATCCTTTTATTCCCAATGATATACCTATCCACGGACTTATCATTGACCCCCATACGGGTAAACTTGATCTTTTGGCAGATGGCTATAAAGAGATTTAAGACAAATCGTGCTCCCTGTTTTTTAGCGTCGTCAAATTTTTAGTTTTTATAATCACTATTCTAATATATCAACGTAATATTTTGGTCATTGCCAATATTCTACAAGACACCTCTTTACTTTATCGTTACAATAGTTTTGTAATGCTTGGAGCTTATAAAACATTGTATAGAAAAGAGGCTTATTATGAATCTGCAAAATGAAAAATGTGTCATCGTCGTTGACGAAGAGCTGCCGTTAGGAATTATTGCCAATACTGCTGTGATCTTAGGGATAACCCTAGGCAAAACCATGCCTGAAGCAGTCGGTCCTGATGTAATCGATCAGACAGAAAAGAGTCATCTCGGCATTATCAAATTCCCTGTTCCTGTCTTGAAAAGCTCTGCAGAAAAACTTAAATATATCAGGGAACAACTCTATCAAGACGATTTTCATGACCTGCTCGTTGTTGATTTTTCTGATTTAGCGCAGAGCTGTAAAACTTATGATGATTTTACTCAAAAAATGACTCAAGTACCGGAAAGCGCTTTAAAATATTTTGGTCTTGCAATCTGCGGCTCAAAAAAGAAGGTTGCTAAACTTACTGGAAGCCTGCCTTTATTACGATAATTTTATATTTTTGCCATTCAACTTTCAATGCCAACCCATTTATTTTCAAAACAAAAAATCCATGCAAACCGTAAAGTCTGCATGGATTCTACATTTTCAATTGGTGGACCATATGGGCGTTGTTACGAACAGACTTCGGTTTTACCCATATTATTTTGAAGAAACTTTTATTTTTACACAAGCAAGCTAATAAAAATAGATAGGCAAAAGCCTATCTATTTTTTATTTATCTTCTCTTTTCATCTGAGCAAGCCAGATATCAAGTACCTTTCCTTCCGGAGCATCAGGATCATGCATATAAGCCTTTGCCATTTTTACATAGGTACTTGCTTCACTACCCAAAACATCAGAGAAATCACTGTAAAGCATATTCATAGTATAATAAAAGTCAGCTTTCTCCTTTATACCATTCTGTTCCGCCAAAGGATTGGTTTTTTCCATTGACCAATGCTCACCAGTTGTCCCGTCTACATTACGCATTGCAGAAACGGCTTTTTTCGCCAGTTCTTCATCGAAATGCGGACCATAGGCCAGGCAGTGTACCTTATACATAGCACAGTAAAATTCTTCCGGGCAATGTCTACGAATTTTCTCCATTGTTTCGCTTACTATATTTTTCAGCTCTTTTTCCTTCGTTTCATTCCCGACGATTTTTTCAAAGTATTCCAGATACTTATGCATAGTCTTTCACCGCCTACGCCACTTTTATGATCGTAATGCTGGCATTATTTACTGTCGCTGCCGCATTTGATTGAACCTGCAGTACGGTAGTATTATCTATTGCATAGCAGGAAGGGAGTTCTTTAACTAACGTGCTAAAACTGATATTATAAATATCTGCCGCCGCGCCTGTAATAGTAGCCTCAGCACCCGGAACAGCAGTGCCGTTGCTAATTAACTGCAAGGTTATATCTCCTGCCGCTGCAGGTGTTACATTGCCATTGAATGTTACTAGATATAATCCATCAGAAGCAAGCGTTATACTATTGCTGCCAGCAACATGAACTACAGAACATCCGTTTCGTACACTATTGGTATTAAAATCTAAAAAGCCTTCTGCTACTACTGTTTGATCTGCTACTGTTACCGCGGTCAGCGCAGGCCTTTGATTGCAATTACATGCCATTTTTATCAGTTCCTTTCATCAATATAATCAAAGAGGACGGTTTGCACCGCCCTCTTTCTTTGGTGCAATTAATGCACTTTACTTAGCAGCCACAGCCGCAGTTATTGGCTGCAGTATAAGGGCTGCAGGTGATGTAAGCAGGTTGGGGAAACGGACGTAAAGTGCTGATGATATTAGCACTTTGAGCTTGCTGGCTCAGTTGGAAGTTTGCAGTTTGCAAATCTCTATCTCTGTCAGCCAGTTTATCCCGCAAATCCTGCATAGTGTTTGCATTGATCAGTGCGCGGGTAGCTTCGCCCTCTGCATGAATAGCATTGGTAATCTCGCAGGTATTACGATAATTTTCTGCACGTACTGCATCAATATTGCGATTAGTTTCACAGCAACATTGCTGTGCAGCAAAACGGTTTTCTGCAATAGCTGCACCGATAGTGCTAAAGCCATTAAGCATAGTCGTGTTCTGAGCATAGAACCCGTCACACAAACCGTTTTGAACACCACGGATACCATTCTTGATATCCTGGGCATCAAAGCCATTAGCCAGATCGGAACGTGTCAACGCACTTTCCAGTCCATTGTTGCGGTTATTACCCCATCCGCCCATCAAGGCAAACAGTACGATGATCCACATAAACCATGCGCCACCGCCATAACCAAAACCGTCACCGTAATTATTACGGTTTAAATCCATTACAGGTACTACGCCTGCTCCACCTTCCATAGTCATAATTGATTCACCTCATAAAATTTTATTTTAAAAATCTGACGCGCGCTATCAGATTCTTAGACCAAATTGGGAAAGAAGTTGATTCAGCTGTTGATCATCCATGCCTCTTTGTCTGGCCAGATTCCGTACGGTTTCCTGCAGCTGTTGCGGGTTTTTACCGCGCCCCATCTGCATGGCTCTTTGCATCAGCGGATCATTACCAAACATTTGCTGGAAGATTGCCATTGGGTTCGGACTGTTTTGTATTTGCCCGATCATCTGTATTAATTGCATTGGATTCATTATCTTTCTCCCCCTTCAAGTATCTTTCCAAAGATTCTACTTTCTGCTGCAGGGTTTCAACAGTATCAGTATCAGCATATCTTTTCGGAACATCCGGATTTTCTTTTGAAAGTCGATATGTCTGAACAATGGGCAGACCATTCATATTTATTGCTTTTGCATAAATACAATTATCTGCGGGGCAGATAAAATACGTAAATGTTCCGTCTAAATCTATTTGAGCGGCTTTTACTTCATCAAAGCTGCCTACTGTTCGCCCTTTTAATACTGCAGGCATAGCTGATGTATTATACTGTGACTGCATCATATTCTGCTGCTGATAGTTTGGCATCGGCTGTATTGGTTGAGGATATTGCACCTGTCGTTGCTGTTGGCTGGGAAACATATTAACTCCCGGTACATAGAGATTATTAAACATCTTTTACTCCCCCGTTCTCTTTGATTTACTGTATTATATATAAATTTTTCTCTCTAAAAAGGACTATAAAAGGACATAAAACAGACAATAAAAAACAGCCCGTTTGGGCTGTCATAAACAAAAGCAGTTATCAAGTAATCCTTGATAACTGCTTAAATTTTTTATTAATGCCTAACGCCAGGCTTGCAAAATCCATGTCCATATGATTTTGATTTAATTGAGGAATTCTCACTAACTTGTCTGAACGATATATTTAAACTTCGAGGGTCTACTCCACCGGCGTTAGGCACTAATATTTTAGCACACCAATATTTTTATTTTCAATAAACTATGAAAAAATCTTTAACTCAAACACAAGATTTTCTATAAAATTTTCTCCTTTTTTAAATTGACTTTTTCAATGAACCAATAGTATAATAACTATAAAGAGATAGTCGGTATTGGATCACCGGCTCTCCCCGAATTTTAAAAATTTGACGGAAGGCCGTGTAACCGCAGGTTATGCGGTTTTTCTCATTTTATTTTCGAAATGAGAGAATGACTACTATAAGAGTTGCAAAACCTATCATCAAAGATAAGGTTTCATAAACAGTCATAGCATCACCCCCTACTCTTTTGGAGTAGGAAAACCGATTACCGACTATCTCAAAAATTATTATAGCATAACTAAACATATTTTAAAATAACCGGGAAAATATAACCCGGTTATTTCTTTATGATAAGCAAAAAGCCCTCTCTGCTTAAACAGAAGGGCTTTTGTATAACGGATGGTGAAAGGATGAAGTACCTAACGCCAGCCAGCAAAAGAAAACGAGTCGGAGTTTGAGGTTATTGCGTGTTGTCAACAAAACAAGAGAAACTATATCTGCTTTCCTAAAAAAGTCAAACTGTTTCTTTAACTAAACCTGCACCTTTACTAAACTGTCGTTAGGTACAAATATATATTAGCACCACTTTTTTAGGTTTTCAATATCCTAAAGCAATACTATTTTTTCATAGATTAAAGGAAGCCACTAAAATCAGTGACTTCCTTTTTCATATAATAAGATCAGCAACCTTATTATTTTTGTAATGCTTTTTCACAGTTTTGTTTATTCAGTATTTCGTGGATCATCCGGTAACTTTTTCGCAGATCCCGTACTACAGTTTTTTCAGATAGCCCGAGACGGTCAGCTATTTCATAATTAAGCAAGTGCCGTATAAACCGCAGTTCCAGTATTTCCAGCTGGCGCGGGGTCAGCTTTACTTTCTCTATTACTTCCTGAAATTCTTCTTTGGTCGGTATATCGTCCAGTATATGACGAACTTTCAAGTTTGTACGGTTCATCGTTTCACCTGCTCGCTATTATTGCTCCTGCTACTGCTCCTCCGATAATTCCCCAGCCAAGCTTTTGGATCTGTTTTAGCCTACTTTTCTTTTGCTCCTGTTTTATTTGAGAGCTCAATGTCTCTAAGGATTTGTTTTGCTCTGCTATTGTCTTGTTGGAGTTCTTTAACAATTCCTGAACCTGTGTCAGCTCGTTCTTGCCCTTCTGATAGGATACGTTCTGCTCTTTGATTAGCTTCTGCAGCTCGTTCGAGTTCCTTTTCTGCTGCTCCAATATGTCCGACAGCTTTATCAAGCGACTTTCCGAGTTCTCGGTTATCTCCCATAACTCCATGAACTGTTCCCTGGACATCGTTATTGTTTCCGGTAGATCCTCCCGATTCGCCGCCGAACATATACCAGGCAATAACAGCAATAACAAGGACAGCAAAAATACTACTATACCGGTGATCATATATTTTCTCATACACGGTTAAACCTCCTGTTCCGTCTGCAGTTAATAATATAGTTTAAGAAAAAACCGCCTGCAAAACAAGAAGCGCCACAGCTCCAACTACGATTCCAAAAATACACGCTTTCCCGCATTGTTTATTACGGTATTTTTCAATACGGTTCTGAACGTTTACAGTGAAATCCTCAATATCTTCCGAAGCACTGCTGAGAAAATTTGTTAATCTGCCGATTTGTTCTAATAGCCATTCCATGATAAAACTCCTCCTTAATCAACAACTTCTAATAACATACTGTTTCCGTTATCCAGTATCCATCTTGATACTTCTTCACCGTCTGCGTTTTGCATCCTCAGGCATCCATATGTGGGAACCCAGCCCTGATATGGAGCAAACGGGTCAGCAAGGCCGCTGCCGCCACCGTGTATATCACGATATCTGGAATCACCGGTATGGATATAAAAAGTTCCATATGCTGCACCCTGTTCTGCCGCTAAATCCATCCCCGGGTAATCTGCGCTTACCGTATAGTTTCCATTAGGCAGGGATTCTCTCTCCTGCCCAGCACCATTATAGCCAGGTACAATAGCGCTGCGGCATTCATAATCTTTTATTACCTGGCCTAAATCATCCATTGTGTATAGTCTCTGTTTTGATCTTATGTACTGTAATTGCATTTTCTTCTACCTCCATTCTTTCTATAGCCATTTTCAGCGCTTCATCCTTGCGCCAATCACCGCCAAATTTTATTCGTAAAGGGTCTAAACAGTTACGCATAGCCTTTAATACCTGAACTGCTTCATCTACCGTTAAAATCATTATGCGGTCTTCTTTCGCGTTGTTTTTCGTCTTCGTCAGATATGCCATTCCCATTACGGTCTACAAGCCTACGGCTTAATGCCAGCAGGCTTCCCAGAAGTGGAGCTCCGCATATAACCAGTATTATATCCTTTAGTTCCGGCAGCCCTGCCTTATTCAGCCAGAATGTGAAATATATCCAGGTTCCGATGTATAGCAATATCGTTCCGAAAAGCAGATACAGCGCTGCATAGATTGGCCACATATTGCCGCTGGATATCGCTATATCCGGCAATTTTGACATACCTTTTTCCAGCCAGCCTTTTATTTTTACAAACACTTATTGCACCCCCTGTTTTCCACATCCGGAGGATTTTGAGGTAACTGCAGGACCTTGTTGTAAATTTCGGTAATCGCACCATTGCCGCCAAGAGCTTTATAGCTCCTATACATATCCATTATGTTTTCCAGATTGTAGATAGGTATAAATCCTTTCTCCTCTGATTTATGATTGATACTTATGATCTCAGTTCGGAGCAAACTTCTTATAGCATCGTCTCGTGCTACTTCCTTCTTGTTCCTTTCCTCGATATCTGCCCGGTATTTACCATACATTTTCCATAAAATGCCCAGCAATCCGCTCTGCAGCAGTAGGCTTACTATTGTACCTATATGAGTTTGTATGTACTCCAAGATGCTCCACCCTTTCTGAATTAATTTGACTTTTGTACAGTTTGCAGTACAATGTTGGCGAACTACGAAAGCTGAATTTCTTCCTCTACACTAATACAATGTAGGAGTTATTTTTATGCTCCCAAACTTTTAGTAATCTGTAACATTCGGTGTTTTTTGATTAATTGATTGAGAATAAGAAATCTTTAAATACCCTCCACCCAAATTATATTCTGCGCCTACGTATAACGATAATTTATAAGTTTTGTTTGGTGTTACTCCGACATACCATTGATCATAGAAATTAAAACCTTCTGATCTATAACGCCACTCTTTTTGATTAGAAAGGTTTTTTATTTCTACAGTAACGTAATCATCATAACCCTCGCTAGATTCTGCATGACTGGAAATATATAATACAGTAACTCCATCAGGAATAGTTATTGATACTTCCTCATACAAGATGTCATTTGCTTCAATATTTTTGTTGATCAAGAAAGTTTCTTCTGTAGGCACAATAACTTCTAATTCTGCCCCGATTGTTACATTACCTGTAACGACTAAACTCATAGGATTGTCTGTTAAAGCCATCTTTTTCCTCCGCTTTCCCACAGAGGAATATTACCTTAATAGTCAGTTACGCTAGGTGTTTGTTGATTTATTGTGGATGAATAAGATACATACCAATAAATATGAGCTACACCAGGATCTTCTATTGGACCTACATACAATAATTTATATGATTTATTTGGAGTGACTCCTACATAAGTGATAACTCCATCACTCCAAAGTACATTATTATCATGATATAACTGCATATAGGGGTTTCCATTTCCCCTTCCAGCGTATGCTTTTACGACATTTACTCCCGCTGGAATTGTTATTGTTGCAGAATCTGCATCACCAGCATATAAAAATGTTTCACTGCTAGGTAACTGAGCTTCTAACGTTGCACTAACCGTAATATTCCCTGTGACTGTAATATTCATAGGGTTATCAGTTAGTGCATGCAATTGTAATAATAATTTCGGAATAAGTCTGTAAGACGAGCGTTGATGTCCCCCCCAGCAACACATTGGTTTTCAGTGTCTCCAACGCTATTCACTGCAATAACATCTTTGTTTTCCATTTTTAACCCTCCTGACAATAAATCTTTTCCAATTTTTCTTCGCCCTTGTAGCCGGTGATCAGTAAAGAAGTGCCTTTCTTCACTAAAATTGCATAAGGACATTGGCCATTCACACTAAAGTTATATTCCCCGAAATCAGGAAATGTTACTTTAGCATATTCTGCCATAGTCGTTTTTAATGAATCGTTCTCATTTTTAAGCGAAGCGTTCTCGTTTTCTAGCATTTCGTACTTGCTTTTAGGTACGCCGCCAAGTAATTTTATCAACCAGTTAATCATTTTCTTCCTCCATTATCACGCCGATTTTTGCGTCACTCTCGAATACCGCTGCCATTCTGCCGTCCTCAGCCGTATACGTTGAATAATTACCCGTGATTTGCCATTGCGTAAATTTATATCCGCTGTTTGGCGTACACAGTAAAGTAATAGCTGCTCCATAATTGAATGTAAACGTTGTACCGCCATTTCCGTTTATCGTTATCACGCCATGAGCAGGCTGAACTACTGTAACCTTGAAGGTCTTTATGGTCGCCGCCGTAGCACTCACCGTAATATTGCCAGTCAACGTACCGCCTGTAGTCGATAACGTGCCGGCATTGTAACCGGTATCCGCAACAATAGAAACTGTATATTCCGTACCATAAGGCAGAGTGACTGAACTGGTATATTTATTTCCGTTCGCAGTTACCGTTATCGTTTGGTGTGCGGATTGTACGATACTTATTGTCAGATAACCGCTTATGGCAATAGCGTAAGTCTTACCGTCAGATTTCCTGTATATCCTTCCTGCTGTAGTACCGGCGGCGCCAACGGTACGCAAAGCAACAAAACATGTATTACCATCAACTTTCAACTTTAGGTTAGGGCTTCCCGCTTCGGCTTCCGTTGAATAAATATCACATGAAACTGCCGCTTCTCCATTTTTCTTTATGTACAGCTTTTTGCTTAAAGTCGCCATGTTCACACCTCACTCTACATAAAGCTCTGAACCGTCAGGAAATACTAAGTGCCCAGCAGAATTAAAAACACCTGCATTTATGTAGCTCAGAGAGTTCCAGTCAGTAGCACCATTGCCGAATTTCATTTTGAATGTATCTATTTCTAACCCTATTTCACCTTTTGCTAAAGTCGGGTTTTTAACTTGCCAATTTGCCGCCGTATCATTTCTGCATGACAAAGATTCGATATTCAATGTTACTTTAGCCATTCTTCACACCTCATGCATTACCGCAGTTTAGTATAAACGTATCAGAATTCTTCACATAGGATACACCGTCAGACAAGCTTTCAACTTTAGTCTTTGCAATGTTGGTATTAAAGTTTGTCGTCGCCCGTTCGTCTGTGTAATACAATTTGCTGCCCTCGGCAATATCGCTCGTAGTAAGCGTTACCGCACCTGTTTTTCCATTAACAGATAATACTGCTGCTGTCGCGCCTCTTAACTGTATCCAGTTATCTAAGACACTTGCCGGAGACTGCTTTAAGATAAAGCTTCCAGCTCCGTCTGTTCTAACTGCGACATCACCCGTTTGAGCTTCAAGCGCCAGCATTTCTTCCTGATTGTCTACTACATGCGGCTCAGTAATTGCAAGGGCAGGAAGAATAGATTCATCAAGTTTGCCACTCTCATTCAGCATCGGCACATTACCTGCAGCTGAACCAACATTTTTAGTTGCCGCTGTGCCGATCCCGGTTATTTTACTCGTAGACAGATTCGGAATATCGCTTTCAGAAAGATTGGTTGCCGTTGTTACCCGTCCTTTGGCATCAACCGTAACTTTGGTATATGTACCTGCAGTAACACCGCTGTTTCCCAAATTTGCCTGTATGGCAACGGCCGCACTGCCGTCAAAAGAAGCAGAACCGCTAACATCACCGGAAAGCGTTATACTTCTGGCCGTTTTCAACTTCGTTGCTGTAGTTACCTCACTTACTGACATCGTACCGTCAGAAGCAACAACGACTTTATCTGTTCCGGCAGCCTGAGATTTTACGCCGCCTAAGGTACTTGTCGTAGCAGTAGGAAGATCATATTCATTACTGCTGGCGTAACTCAGCTCCTGCCACTTTGTTATACCATCACCAAACTTAAATTTTTTAGTGTCGATCTCTACTCCCATTTCACCTTTGGCTAATACTGGATTCTTACTGTTCCAATTTGCCGCCGTGTCATTTCTCATTTGCAGAGTTTCGACTTTTAATGTTTGCGCCATTATGCTTCGCCTCCACTTATAATTTTTATTTCAGTGTAGTCTCTGCCTACACAAAAATACTTACTGTTTTCTTCGTCCCAGCGGTAACAGGCATTACTGTTTATGTCTATATACAGCGCTGAAACGCTACCGCGGTTTGGAAACTCATATACAGAAGAATATTGCTTTATACTGCTTCCGTCCCGGACGGAAGGTATACTTATTTTTCCCTTTGCAGAACTTGCCCCCTGTAAAGTACCCTGTAGATTCATTAAAACGTCACCTCTTCTTCAAGTCTGAATTCATGTGGTGTTATTATCGTATCTACATACCCGTCAGATTTTTTCAGCTGCACATCATATACATAATTCCCATATTCCAGGTTTTCTGTATCTTCCGGCTGTATTTCAATTTTCCCTGAACTTGCATCCTTCTGTATCAGGATATCCCTCGTTTCGGTATTGGCCTTTACTGTAAAAGTGATCTCGTCACCTTCTGCCGGTGTATATTCATCACCATTGGCATCGGTTATAGTCAAAGTAAAGATCGCGCTGTCTCCTCGTGTTAGAAAAATTTTATTCTTAAATATCCTAAACATAGCGGCTTCTCCTTACTCTATCCAAAATTCCGAACCGTCTTTTAAAACCACATGCCCGGCACTGTTATAGACGGGGCCCCAATCGGTAACAGCGGTTTTCATACTCGCAGGGGTTATATAAGTTTCAGTGCTCTCGCCTGCCTCAGCCTGTTCATTAGTCGCCGGGGCTATCACACTTTTACGCATAACATAACTGGCACCGCTGTCAGTTACAGAACTTCCATCCGTTCCCCAAGTCGGCTCGCTCGTCCCTGTTTTCCCCGCCGTTACTACTACCGCTACAAGACCGGATTTCATAGACGGTGAATAAATTACCTGGCCTACTACCAGCTGTGTTTCTGGCTGCCAAAGTCTACTTACCAAAACCTGCATCAGCTGATTCTGATTTTCAAGAAACGTCTGTATATCATCATCTGTAGTAGGGTTTTCATCTGATGGGTATCTGTTGTAATTAGAAAAATCCAAACACTTAGGTAAGCTCATTTTTTTTGTGCTCTCCTTTCCTCTGCAGTCTCCTTTATAAAGCCCTGCCATGTGATATCTGCGGTAGTTGCTACCGCTGCACCAGTGCTGTCGATAATTTTTATTACGCACGGCGTTTTTGATACGATCTGCGGGAAAATACCCTTTCCATCCACAACCTGCACACTGTCTATCCTAACGCTCGTCGTGTAGTAATTCGGCGTTTTTATCGGCAATGTCAAACCGTCTTCCGGAATAACAAGATTCTCAAAATGCTCCTGCTGGTCAGGAACATCTATTATTGCCAGTAACTTATACAATACTGTTGCTGACCCGCTTTCCGGTGTTTCAAAGCGAATGTCTATTACATCCCCGCCTGAAACTTTTACTTTTGTCGAATACTGTTTGTACAGATTATCTTTTCCCCTGATTTTGTACATCAAATTAGAATAGCCACGGATATCATACTTCAACCAAAAATTGCCGCTGGCTGGCGCTGTAAAGGATGTCGCAAGATAGAATGACGAAAATGTTCCGTCCCAATGATTTACGTTTTTCCCCTGCCAGAAATGATTTGTTTTACTTTTCCAATAGGCGCTGGTCTGATTAGAATGGATCGTTCCGTCTTCTGCTATGCTGCCGTCAGTTTCTATCTCGCCCCAGTTATTTTCCGAAAAATCTTTGGTATAAAGAACGTTTTCTTCTAACGGCTCACCAAAATCTACAACGCAGGCAGCGTAATTTTTACTTTCCTGTCCGGCATTATCTACTGCCTTTATCATTATGGTATGTTCGCCCTGTCTTACTGTAGATGTTTCGTAAGGCTGAGTTACAACTAACCCTTCCTGGACTAAATAACCATTTTCCCAGTTCGGCGTAGTACCCTGAATGTACTTAAACTTAAATCCGGCAATATCGTTAGGATCAGGATATTCAAAGCTCCAATTATAACGTCTGGTCCCGTTGGCCAGTACCTCAGTATCCAGACTGGTTACATCCGGAGGCTTTTTATCTTCCCCTATCGGGATCGGGCCGTAAATAACGCCGCTGGATTTCGTTATCCCCAGTACCGTAACAACTTTGATCCAATATTCTGTATTAGCTGTCATATCAGTTTCGATTTGTGAAGCACTGATTTGTGACTGTAAAACACTATAGGTATTACCGCCATCAGAAGATATCAGCACCGTAAACCTACCGCCGTTGCTGGGTATGTTCCAAGAGGCATACAGCCTTGATACCCGCCGCCCGTCTTCTGTAACATACGTTATCTGCGAAGCATTCAGCCCTGTAACGTTTTGGGCTGTTTGGCTCGGTGTCGCATACTGGATAGGAGGGATCTCATAATCTTCGTTATAAAGATTCTCATTATACTCGATACACTCTATCTTTCTTGTGAAATCCTGCTCTCTGGTTATCGACTTAACGACAAACGGCTTACTTCCCACATTCGCCAGTGCAAGGTCAAAAATATCATCGACCTGAGGCGGATCATCTTCCGCAAACGGTGTCAGTACATACACCTGGCACCAGCCATTCTCATTTCTTTCGATCTCCACGGCACTTGAATAAAGGTTATCATTGACGGTTCTGTACATGATTCGATATGAACCTTCTGTACTATCGAGTTCTACCGGCAGTAACAGCGATCTTCCGCTTATCGCATAAATACGCCCGCTTTTAGCCCATTTGGGAACATCATGTGCGACCAGTATAACGTCCCCCAACGTACAGGCTATTGCATCAACATTCGCCTGAAAGCTTATCGTCCTTAACTGATATTTATTGCAATAAAGCTGATATACACCTTCCCTGTACGCCTGTTCGTAACTCGTTATTCCATCATAGGTGATTTGCGCCGCCTTTTCTTCTTCCTCCTGATCATACGTATCGCTGTAGATACAAACCGTCTGCCGGGAATAGTCGCTTGCCGCATCGGTATAGGTTACTTCTACAAGGTTGGCACGATCTGAGGTCTGCAAAAATTCTTCCTGAAAGCTGCCGCTTATAATATTTCCCATTCCAAACATCTGTACCGGCTGTTTTACGCAATCCCATACACACCCGTATCGGGTGCCAAAGCGCACTACCATGCCACGGCCGACATTTGCGATTTTCTGATTGATAACTTCCAGCATATCGCCAGCCTGGTTGATTTCGATATTGATTTTGAAGTTTTTGCTGTCGCAGAAATCAGCCCATTCCTTAAACTGGTCATACAGCATAAGCTCTTTCTTTACGCCTCTTACCTCATATTCAAAAAGCAATGTATTCACGTTATAAAGCTGGCTTGCCATATGGATCATGTCATAACATGCCCACGCCGGATTATCAGAAGCTTTTTGTTCGTATATCTCGGTATACGGATTCCATACCAATACATACTCACGGGTTTTTAAGAAGCTTACCGTCGGACTGCCGCTGATCTGGTCAGTTGCCAGGGCTTTTATTCCGACAAGGGCTATATTGGGATAAGAAAAATCATCGTAGACTATGGATGTCACACTGCTCCAATAACACCTTACGGAAGCGCGGCTGTTCGTAACCTCATGGCTACGGGCAATCACCTTCATTTTGACTTCATACTCACCGGAAGGCAGATTGTCTACCCGCCATTCTCTCCTGAGCGCCGAAGACTGGCTGCCGTTGACCCTTTCACCGATAAACTGCGTCCAGTCTGTTTCCCCTTTCTTTCTGTAAAGGCCCTGCAGTTCTACCCACGCATTACCCAACGAACCATTATCTTCTGCATAGTATAAACCGCTCGAAAACTCAACTTTTGCAATAATGCCTTCCGTAGCATTCCCCTGAGCGGAATCAATTCGCTCTGTTTCCAAAAGTTGATAGCCGAGAGATTTTGTAAAGTAGGTATCGTTAAAGTTACTGATTATCGGCTGATTATTTACGCCCTCTCTGGTCTCTAAAGTCATTCCTTCGTAATACTCTACCGGGTTATCATTTACTAAAACATTAGAGATAGTGAGCGGGCCTTCACCTGCAGCAATAAGCCAGTTAAGATATTCCTTATCGCTTGCTATGCTCACAAATTTTGATATTGTCTGACCAGCACTTTTTACTGTGCCGTAGGTGATGGCTATGGCATTATTCTGCCCTTCCATTGTTTGAACGTCGCTCCACGAATACGTCGGGTTATTTTCATAGCTGCCATATGATCCCAGATCAGAAGTACCATAAAAGGTTCTTCCTATAAGAGAAGAACCTATGAACATTACCGCTGCTGCTGACAAATAGCCGATTGTCGTCCAACCTGCAGTTGCCCCGAGAGCAGACCAACCAACACCACTTACTAATCCACCAACACCAAATGATACAACAGACAGGGCAACAGCAGCTATAACGCCTAAAACTTTACCGCCGCCTTTAGCTATTACAGGGAATAATACGACAAAATCACCAGAGCGAACTTTCGTTCTCCCCTCTACCATATAACCATTTATCGTTGCCTGCAGTTCCACACCTTCTATAGCGTACTGCTTTAAAAGCTCTTCTATAGAAGTACCTTCACATTCTATTAGCTTTACTATTCTGCCCTCTGCAGGAGCGAAAGGATTTTTAACGATTACCAGCCTTACCATTACGATCTCCTATATATTCATAAAACCCGACAATCACTTTACGCCATGCCGGAGATTCAATGTGATCTATACATACACCTATATTTTCCCTGATATGGATAAATTTGCCGTTACCGATATAACATCCTGTATGATTGACGATTCCAGGCGGCGCGCCAAAACGAATAGCGATAATACAAGGAGCTGATATTTCACCTTTACTTACTTCACGCCATACGCTTGTTTTGACAGCCTCTGTACAAATTAAGGAATTTATTTTCTCCACGTCGTCAAAATCAGCCGTGAACTCCGGCAAGTCTATTCCGAACCGCCGATATACTTCCATTACCAAACCATAACAATCTACGCCACTTGTTATGTCCCTGCCTCGATTTTTAAACTGTACCCCAATTAGATCGGCGTAATTTATTGTTTTATCCATTGATGTACACCCCTTTCTGGTCAATACCCGGGAAGCCGCCAAAACGTTGGCTGTTGTTGCGCTCCCGGCAGTCCTGCAGAGTATGGTTACATGTTGCCAGTTCGCTTGTCGCTCCACAACGAAGCCCCTTATATTTAAAGGGACAGTTATTTTTCATATACCTGTTTAAAGGACGACGTGTTTTGGAACTGTAGCCGCTGCCTAATGTAAATGTTATGTACTGCTGATTGACAGCGCATTTCTGAACTACATAGTGTTCTTCTACTTCCGCTGTAGCCTCGTCCAATGCTTTACTGTTTACCACGCGTACAATGACTTCCGTATTATTTCCGCCGCCAGCTTCTTCGACATAATACTGCAAAGCCTGGGATACATTATCTACCTGGATTTCCAAGTTTGGATCACTGCCGGTACTGTCTTCGCCTACTTCCCCTAACGAGAACGGAAAAGCCTGATACAAATTACCATTCCAAATTACGTCCTCGATGTTATAACAAATGCGTATCGGTTCTTCAAAGCAAATATCCAGAAGTATGATAAAGGCGCTGTCTGTAGACAGCTTATTTTTTTCTGCTTTAGCAATAGCTGACAAACTGAGCATCTCACACCTCCGTCAGCTCTAAGGTTATGGTCCAATAATCTAAAGTGCTGAGTTCAACATTACTGACATTGGTTATCCGTACCTCTATTTTTTTATTCGTCGCAGGATTCGTCCAGGTAAAACTCTGCGCCGAATACTTGACTTTTTTCGTTATAAACTCATAAAGAATCTCATATTCATCTTGCGGCAGAGAATTCCATTTCAAGGTATATTTTGCCCTGCTGCGTGTAAATTTGACCCGTGATTGCATACTGCCATCTTCAAAATTACTACGCAGTGAATTATCCTCTACTTCCATACCTATCGGATAACTCGGAGGCCGTATTTCCGGAAACGTGATCACGAATTAGCCACCCCCTTCAAGAGTGTTTTAATACCGCCTCTATTAGTGCTTATTGCTTTTATAAGTATGCCTATAACATAACTTTCGCCATCCCAAGTAGTTGATGTCTGCTGTGCTTCGAGCGGAGTACCACTTTCATTGATAAGCTCTACTTTGATGTTGATATTATTGCTACCGCTCCGGCTTTCGCCGCTGAACATTGCTTTGGTTTGTGCTGCAGTGTATACCCGCCCCGGCGTCTCCAAGTCAAGTATTTCAGGGCCTTTTTCTCCAACTAGATATCGTCCAGGGGATGCATAACCGCCTTTCGCCAGTCCTCCCATCAAAGAATGCCCAGAATAACTTTTTCCGCCAACACTAAAATTAGAAACATTAGAAAGAATTCCACCAAGATCAGTGTTGCCACCAATCCCGAAAACGCTCATAATGGCATTCATAACCAAACCCTGCATTATGACTTTCATCATCATATTGAGAATGTCGTTAGTAAGGTTTTGGAACAATTCTTTAGATGCCTCGGAGAAAGACTGCTGTTCGGTGATCATATTCTGACCAAAGCTTTCAAACTCTCCGATAATGCTGTCAAAGCCATCTACATAAGTTTGGTAATAATCTGCCTGGTAGTTTTTTACTACGTCCAAAGCATTTTCCCATGAAGCCGCCATATCTGAAGCTTGTGCCTCAACAAGATCCTGACTTGCCGCTGCATATTCCTGCTGGATACGAAGCATTTCTTCCTGCGTCAGCTTATCGCTTTCCAACATCTTCGCTAACTGCCGTTTATAGTTTTCCAACTCAGCCATACGCATAGCGTCGATATTGCTGTAGTAATCTCCGTAACTGTCTTCCAACGCCTGCAGGCGTTCCATTTCCATGTTATGACTTTCAGTTACCCAGTCACGGTTATTCTGGGCTTCTTTCAGTTCCCGATACTTATTTATCTTTTCCTGAACAGCACCTATTTCTGCAGCATCTACACCAGCTACTTTTGCCCGTTCAACAGTCGAATTCATTTCTTCGATCTGCGCTTCGAGTTTAGCTTGTGCTATTTCCAGTGGGGACTGCGTAAGCTCGGCTATATCGACATCCAGATCTTTAGTGAGTTCATCTATTTTAGTTTTCCACTTTGTAAGCTCTTTCAGTGCCTTGTCTGCCGCCGCTTTAGCCTTCTTATCTTCTTTCTCAGCGGATTTATCGCCAAAATCTTTCAGTGTTAATCTCTTGGCTTCTTCCATTGCGTCTTTTAATGCCGCATCGGGATCATAAGTCCATTTCGCCGCTTCTACGGCATTTATCGTCATAGCCCTGGGGTTAAAATTAGGATTTTTTATTAAATCCCAATCATCACTTTCACCCTGAGACAAATATTTATTATCTGCTGTGTTCGACAGTGCAAGCTCGTATCTATGCAATACATCATCCAGAGATAAACCATTCATCCCTGCATAAATACCAACCGTCCCGGCACCAACAGCCAACCCTGTACCTATAGCTGTACCACCAGCAGTACCCAATGTTGTAAGAAGCCCTGCTGCAGCTCCCATTTTTGCAACTTCTTTATATGCAGTGGACAACTTAGAAAGCCAGCCTATAAGCCCACCAATGGCACTTATTGCAATACCTACATTTATAGCTGTATCTCCCATACTTTGTGCAAAATCGTTAGTATCATCCGTAAGCATTTGAACAGTAACACCTAGACCTGTCAATGCACTGCCAGCTCCTAACGCATAATTTTGCATCTTTTGCAGTTTTTTTCCATGCTCTAATGCTGCATTTGCTGCCAAAATATGTTTTTCCTGAGCATCAAGGGTTTGTCTTGCCAGATCCAGTTGCCCTTTAGCCGCTTGCCGCGCAGCCTGCAGTTGCATTTTCCCTGCTTCTTGTGCGGATACACCAAGTTTTTGATAATGTACAGCCGCAAGAGCAAGGTCATCTGCCAACTTCATATTATCTTTGCGCGCCGCCTTAACAACAGCATCACTGACTATTGCGCTTGTTTTTTGTGCTGCCTGTTTTTGGCGTTCAGCCTGTTCGATTACCACCGCCGCATTTTTTGCCGCCTGTATCTCCTGCTGATACGCTCCCTGTGCCGCTATTTTATTTTGATTCCAGTAGCCGTTGACCTTCTGTACCGCCGTACCCAGCAAAGTCTGCGCCTGATATGCGTTATTGGTCTGTACGGCCACATTTGCAATATCTAGGGCAATATTACCTATTTTCCACGCCGCAAGAGCTATGCCGACCTCTTTAGTATGATCCGCTAAAAAACCTGCGGCTGTACCGGCTTTTTCCAGAGAGGGAGTAACAATGGTACTAGCCGCACTACCCAGCTCACCCATACCTTTTGCAGCGTTAACAACATGTTCGCTAAACGCCTTGATATTATCAACGGTTTCAGAATTCAACTCAAAAGTCTTCTGATTTAAGAACAGTTCGGCTATATCTTCCAGTATTTCCTTATAATAATCGTATAAGGGTTCCGTAGCTATTGCAGATGTTCTTGTGTAGCCTTCCTTGATTTGATCTGTCAAGCCAGCCATAGTTTTCGGCGTTTCCAAAGCTGCTGTTTTAAAACCTTCCATACGTTTCATAAGGAAGGCGTACAGACCTTCTGCACTGTTTTTAGCTTCTTTGATATCGGCATCTGTAAGCCCCAAAGAGGTTGCCAGCGTACTGGATTGAGGACGGATACCGCCCTGCACCATATCACGTAATTCCTGTACGATCTGATTCCGGGGCAAACCTAATGATTTTACCGCGTTTACACCAACAGTTGTAAATTCTTTCAGCTGATCTATCGTCATACCGGCTTCAAGACCTGGTCCCAGCAGGGCCCGGAATGCTTCAATTAAATCTTCACTGGTTGCAGCTGTTCTTAATGCGGCATCGTTTAAATCTTTTAGGATACCGTTAGATATCCGCATTGCTGAATTCCATTCCAGTGTTTTTCCATCCAGTTCAGTCATAGACTGTAATATACCGGATATACCGATTTGATTCGTTTCCATGTTTTTGGCAAACTCATAGGGAGCTTTTATAAGCTCACCTATAGCTCCGCCTGCAGCATACATACCCGTCAAAGCCGCAGTAACACCTGCCGCCTGCGCGGTAATACCGCGAAAGATACTGGATGTAGAAGAAGCGGTTTTATTCAGATTAGATAAATTTTGTTGAGCTTTTAAAAGCCCTGGACTTAAAAGGTCCGTTAACGCTAACAAAATCCTTGTTTCTATAACATTAGCCACTTCTTACTACTCCTTTCCTTACCGGATTTTCTTTCCTGGTCTTCTCAATAAACGCCTGTATTTCAATATCTTCCAACTTCTGTAATTTTTCCATCAGCAGTTCACTAACCCTGATTTTGTACCGATCAAAAATGTAGCTTGCACTCTGCCAGTCCACACCCTGCGGAACAGCACCGCCAATACCTATTGCACAACGCTTACAATTCCTTATCAAATACCACGCCATCATTGCTTCCCTGTTTCCTTCCATAAGCTCCGGCGGTCGGTATTTGCAGGTTTCACAGTCAAGCGGCTGCTTTGTTATTTCCCGGAGACGTCGGCAGTCTTTACAATATTCGCCTCGCTCACGCTGCCATTTGTCGAGGTCTTCAAGTTTTTTATTTCGTCCGTACGAATATTACTTGTCAGACTGACCGTAGTTGTATAAATAGCCATAAGCTCACCGGGAGAAAAACTATTTATATCTTTTACCCCGTACACATGTTCCATTACCCACGGAACAATTTTGCTCAGATATTCTTTGCCGGATACTTTATTTTTTGCAAGGCTGTCCGAGAATTCGTTATATTCCACATTTTCTTCCCATGTCATAGCTCTGCATTCCAACAATACTTTCTTAGCCATTTTTCCTGCTCCTTCCTTACGCTTCTACTGTTTTAGTGTATTTTTCAGTCTTATTGATCAAAGTTACAACTACGCTGCTGTTCTGTGCATTTTCTTTATAAAATGCGCTGTAATCCAGCGTTTGTTTGATTCCTGTAGGTCCGTCAATACTTGGCGTATTTCGAGAAATTTTCATTTCCGGATACAGGAAAGAAAGGCTAAAATCCCCTGTTTCAAAAAGAATTTCCGCACTGATAGTAGTGCTTTCTTCCGCATATTTGATAAACGTATCATCGGTGAAAAATGCGGTCATACTACCGGAAAGATTCAAGATACCTTCATTCAATGCTGCCCTGAAACCCTTGCCACCTATAGCGTAAGTATCACCGTCAAGGTTCATATTCATTTCCATAGATACTTCGGTACAAATAGCGACAAGTTCTCCGTTGATCTTAAACGAAGCCATAAAGTTACTGAAACGGTCAAAATTCAAAGTTCTCGGGGACGAGCTGATAGTAGCATCAAGAATAGTTTCATTAGCTCCCATCATGTCGATATTTGCCGTCAGTTCTCCGTCGCCGCCAACGGTAATACTCATAGTATTTACCTTGCAGCCGCTGTATTTTGCATAAACGCCAATATCAGGAAATGATTTTTCTATGATCAACGAAGGCTGTCTCCGGGATGGCTTAAATACATGTTTGTATGTGCCGTCGGTATCTCCCGCAGTGGTAGTCGGTTCACCAAAAATAGCCATAAGCCAATAACCAAAAGATGTTCCATCTACCGGAGCTACAAGTTGTCCTGCTACGTCAATATTACCCATAATCGGTTCGACAGGGTCACGCCGCCCTGTAATGGTACTTGGATCTGTTTTATTTTGTGTTGCAGTCAGGGCATTAGAATTGAACGGTAATGAAATTGCCCTTGTCGCTAAATCACTGGGATCTGTTTTATATGCATCCTCAAAAGCAATCAAGCTTTGCGTATATACGCCTTGTTGCTGTTCGCCATTTGCCATTTTATTTCACCTCTCATTTTTATTAAAAATCTGTCATACCTATCGGTCCTAAAATCTGCTCAAACTCCCATTCCAAATGTATTAAAGCCGTCCATAACCGCCCCGCCTGGTCCACTTCGCCAGTGAATACGACTTGAAATACCTTCGGAGGAAGCTTTTTATCCTTGTAGTTATTAAGCTCCTGCTGAATTATCTGTATGATGTCAGATGCCAGCTTATAACTTCTCAGGATGTAAACCTCACTGTCGGTAACAACGTAATTATCTTCGCCTGCTGCTTCACTTGATACACCAACAACAAGATCGCAGGAATATTCAGCCTGTTTTGCCAGCCCTTCGACTTTCCCCGCATTATAAAACATCAGATACGGGACTGAATTTATATCCGGTACTTCGTTTGTATTGGCGTATTCTACAGCAACAGTTATTCCTTTGCCGAATTCCTGCTGGCAATAATCATCTAATGTTTGGGAGTTTTTCAGATATTCTGCCAGTTTCCGGCTCATTTCAACCATATTAATCTGCTGCAGCATTTAAATTCTTATACACCGTATATTTACGGCCCTTTCCTTTCTTTTTATCAAAACCGCCATTTTCCATATACTCCTGCACTCGCTGCCTTATATAACCTGGTATTGCCGGTGCGATCAACATATACGATTCTTCAACGAACGGCCGTGCCGGCGTTGTCAGGGTCTCTGTCGTCGGCCTTAAATGAATGCCTTTCCTGTGGAAATCTCTCCGCATTCCCGGAGTTACCAGTTTCGTATAACCGAACTCCTGCCTGTTGCCCTCATAAGCCGCTGTACGGCTTGTCCAGCCAACACTTACGCTATTATTAGAGGCATTGTAGGCATAACCTAACGCATTACGCAGTTTTCCGTACCATTCTTTCGGTGCGGTTTTTACCAGTTTCTGACGTTCTGCGAGTGGCCAGCGTTCCTGCCAATTTTGGCCAGGGAAATCACCGCGGATGTCTTTTTTCAATTGCTTCTGGACCATATAACCCGTACTTTTCAAAAGGCTTCTTATAAACCTCGGATTATCCTGTAGCCAGCGTTTTATCTGCGGTGTTGTATTATCTTCCAACGTGATTTTGAAATACATTATTTCTCAAATCCTCTCGCAAAGCCCTTATTATTCTTAGAGCACGACAAAACTATGGTATCAGCTATTGTGTCCCAAAGAGATAATTTATCAACCCGCCATTCACTGTTTTTGTGAATTATCTTATCTCCCGGTTTAAACCCATGAATATCCTCCGCCAAGAAAGTAAATTCTGCTTCATCTCGAACCGCATCATTAACCGTAGTATTCCGAAAAAAGTTTTTTCGGACCACTACCGCAGATCCGATATTGACTATTGCAGGTACTTCTTTGCCGTTATATATCACGGGTTCGACCAATTCACTTTGCCATATTGATCCTCTAACCGCCTCTTTTATGCTCATCTGATTCACCTTAGAAAGAAGGCGGACTAAGCCGCCTTCCTGATTTAGTTGATTTTTACAAAAACCTTACCGGCAGAAGAAGCCGCGTCTTCCCATACGATACCAGCCAGGACTTTATCGTCTTCTGCTAACGCTACAGGTTCTTCTGCTTCGGATAATGCCGCTGCCGCCGCAGGTGCGGTTGCTGTAATTTTTTTAGTGGTTTTGTCGTAATAAACTTTTTGGCCTTGTTTCAGTTCTTCTTCCCCTTTTGGAAGCGCAAATACACCTTCCATATAGACGGCGATCAAATCACCGGTAGACGCACTTGTCGCAGCAATACCGATAACGTCATTAATGACGATAATATCACCTCGTACAACGTCCTCAGTGCATACATAATCAAGATTCTCACCTTGTCGTCTAAACATTTTCTATCACTCCTTCTAGCTTATTTACCCGGATTTTTTACCAGGCCACGAGTATCTAAAACATTGATTGCAAAATCGTGATACATGCGGAATTTGATGCCCAAAGTGTTAAAGTCTGTACCGGTTTCAATGATCGGCGCAGAATTACCGTTCAGATAGCAGACTTCAATGGTATGGACCTGCCCTTTGGTTGCTACCAAATAATAAGCGGTTTCGCCGCTCAATTCGTCCAAAGTAGCATCTACGATCAACTCTAAATTACTGCGGCTTCTGTTAGCCGGATTGCTTACGCCGCTATTTTTACCTTCTGGATCAGCGGTAGAGGTCAAAAGCTGTTCTGCTGTAGTTTCCAACGCCGCCGGAATGATCAGATATTTCGGCACGATGTTGAGTACCATTTTTTCGCCCAGCTTTTGTTTACGCATCAGTTTTTTAGCTTCGCCCAGGGATTTTACAGACAATGCCGCAGCAGTTCCCAGATTGCCCTTGTCATTGCTGTAGTTTTCTGCTTTCACCAATGCCTGATATGCAAGATAGTTCTTGTAGCGTTCCATAGAAGCGCGCATCAGACGAGGCACAGAAGTCAGAACACCCAAATCATCGTTGATCATCATTTCACGGCTGAAATTCGTAGCGTCGCCATAGGTTGCCAGTTGTACGCCAACAGAAGCATCCTGCAGTTCGCTGTAGCTGAATTCGCCGCCTTCCGGAATTTGTACCGGCGCCATAGCGTCGTAAATAAGATAGCGTTTAGCTAGTTTGAAATCGCTGTTGCTGCCTGTTTGCGTCCATTCCTGATAAGTAGTTCCAACCTCAACATAACCGCTGGACATACTCTTGTGTGCGATATTATCTGCAATAGAAGCTAACGCACTGGTAGTGGTCAGCGCACGTTTTAAAAGTTCACGTTCAGTAAGAACGTTAATACCGCGCTCACCCGCATCTTCCAGTACCATACGTGCAATATCCACAAAACGACGATTGCGGAATTCATCCGCACCCGGAGCGGGTTTCTCCAATACGCCGCCATGTCTCAGGAACAGTCCGTCTACGATAGCCGCACGTTTTTTGTCCGCTTCGTCTTCGGTAACTTTACCTTTCGGCGGGTCAGTTGGCTTATACCGTTCCTGCATAATAGCAAGGGCACGTTCATTAGCTTTCTCAATAGTGCAGGTCGCATCGTTCAGCATTTCATCCATATCTTTTTCCTCGATTTTCAAGTTACGGCACAAAATACGGATGTTATTTTGGCGTTGAAATTCTTCTTTTTTAGCGGTTGCCTTAGCTTCACGCTCTAAGGCTTCTCTTTCTTCTGGTGTCATTTTTTCTCCATCTCCTTTTTTATCGTCTTGTTGTTCGCCGTCGTTTTTAGCGCGGGAACTTTCGGAAGCATTTTTAGCTTCCGAGTTATCTCCGTCTTCCGGTTCAGGTTCTTTTCCTTCTCCCAGAGCGCGGAAATAATTTGGATCATATAACCTGCTTCGCCCCACTCCTACAGAGGCATCTGCTGGTATAGATACAATACTGATTTCAAACGCTTCCCATTTGTCCCCAATCAATGCCGGTCCTTCGATACCGTCAGAACTGGTTTCGTCACGTTTGAGAATGCTGTAATCCATAATGTCATAGCCTACGGACACGCCTCGCAGGCTGCCGCTGGCAACTTTACGCATGATGTTTTCTGAAAAATCATCATCATCGAAGGTAATATCTGCATAAGCACGGCCGTTTTCGGTCCAGAGTTTGTCTACCCTGGCTATGACCTGGTTTTTGTTATGGTTGAACAAAACCGGCATAACTCCGGCTTTAAACCGTTCACTGCCCATAGCAGTGTCATTCACACGCAGTATTTCCTTACCGTACCAATAGTCTCTTACTGGTGTTTCAGAGGCAAAAGATAGCCTTGCACTCCTGTTTTCGGCGTTAAAATCAATCAGTGTCGCTCCCCTCATTCTTGGGGTTGTCGCCGCCTGTTCCGCCGTTATCTTCTTTTGTGGCATCTGTATCAGCTCCTTTCGTTGTTTTCATTACCGGATATTCCAAGCCCAGTTCTTCCATCATCTGTTTTTCCGCTGCCAGCTGTTTCAGCTGCTCTTTCCAATCCTTACCCTCGCTCGCCGCAAGGTCTTTTCGGGTCAGCGTCATTGATTCTATGCCGATCTTTTTGGCATTGGCCTCTTTCTGCGGGTCAATCCACGGCATTCCCTGCGGAATAAACTCGTGTTCCAAATAGTCGTCCAGGTTAGTCCAGAAATCAGGATATTCCGATACCGGGATCAGCCCTGCCTGATACGAACTTTTTATGACTTCTTCATACATCTTGCTTAAAACATGTTCTATCAGCGACATTTGTATATCCAGATAGGTTTTTTCATCTTCTAACAGGTTTTGACGGGCCGAAGAATAATTGACCTCGCTTACATCACGGCTCGCGCTTTCATGGGATAATCCCTGACCTGCCGCAGCAAGCCGCTGTTGAGTAGTAGTAAATTCTTTAGTTTCAGCTGCAGCGCCGGTAGGAATAACGCTGGTTGCATCCTGCCCGGGCTCCAGATAAAGGATATCCCCACCGCCAAAGCCCTGTATTTTCTTTTCCGGGGGCATTGGTGTGCCAAATTTGTCCAGAAAGGTCTGCAGATTCCTTCCGATACCGCCAACTATTCCATCAGGAAACTTCTGTGTGATCACCAGCGCCAAGCTTGCCGCTATTTTGTGAGCGAAACTTACTGTTTCCAGGTAGTCGTCAGTATCCCTGATTCGGGGCAGGCTTCTTGCCAGACTGGATATCTCCCGGTATTCACTTGGTCTTTGCCGCTGCCAAAAGAACAATACCCTTTCTGCTTCCACACGCTCTATCTCGTAGTTTATGAAGCCATTAGGATCAGTCTTTTTCAGATAATAAGCCGTTGGTCTGTTATATTTATCAAGCTCAATACCATTGACGACCACATTGCCATTATCTGCCTGTATACGCCCCAGACCGTCGATATCGTCAACTTCTCGGATTTGTATTTTGAACGGATATTTAGCGTCTTTGACATAGGTTTTGATTATCAGGATACCGCCGTCTACTTTATAACGCTGAACTATCATATTCAGCATTTCCCGCAAAGACTGCTGACCTGTCAGGTCACAATTTTCCGGTTTAGACCAGCGCCGCCAAAGCTTCTCCGCCAGCTCATTGAACGCCTCGTTTTTTGTCCGTGACTGTAAATTAAAGCCACGACCTACGATATTCCGCCGATACGCAAGCAAAATGCCATTAGCAATATCGCTGTTCCGTTCTGCATCCCGGGCTCTCGCCCTCATTCTGTCCCTTGAAATTTTATTTATACTTTCTCCGGTGCCGATAATCGGGGTCCAGTTTGCTCTGCTTGCGCTTTGCCCGCCAGCTTTGTGTCCGTTATTCAACGCATTCCTGAACCGCATTCGCTCATAGGCTATTTGTGGGCTGAATATTGCTATCGCCCTGTCTAAAAAGTTAAGATTTGATTCTGTAGTTGGATTTCTCACGTTATTTGACATTTTTTATCTTCCTATCCACAAAAAAATCCCTTGACCATCCTGTCATTACTGCTTCCGTTCCCTTCCTCCTGTGCTAATTGCTGTTCCAGGTAAAGGCGTTCTTCTCTCAAAGCTGCCAAACTGGCATTTTCGACCTCAGAGGTCGGTGTTTTAATCCTCTGCCCTGCTGTCAATACCCGATTTATCGCCGCATCGACATTTTTTAGCCTTTCTTTTATTCTTTCTGCTTTTGTAGACACCGTTTATTCCCCTCCTTCTTCCGGTAAAACATCTAAAAGGGACACATGCACGAGATCTGCCGCCAAAAATGCGTATACTTCGCAGTCCCACCAGTGATTTTGCTTCGCCGATGTCTTTTTCTCCCACATCTCGACCTGCCTGCCGCCTTTAGTACGGATAACTCTGTGTTCCGCAGTCAAATGCTCTGCGTATACGAGCTCCGTATCCCGATTCAGCATCCAGGCTCCCATCCCAATGGGTCTATGCAGTCGTGATACGATAACATTTTTGTACTGGTCAGTATCGACGATATACAAAAGCGACGGCCTTACGCCTTTTATTTTCGGCTCTACATTCGCAGGACGGTACTTTCCTACCATCGGCGAACTTGAACCTTTACACGGTATCGCTACCCCGTGATGATTATTGCAGTATTCGTATACTTCGTCCGTTCTATAGCCGGAATCCACACAGTATGCCTGAACCTGCCAGCGCAGCTCCCCTTCTTCGTCTGGCCAGAATTTGTCCATAATGCTTTCCAGTTCTTCCCAGCTCCGGGCCATACCATAAGCAATATTCTGACTTGTAAGTTTGGCGCCCCATGCACGTATCGTCCAGTAAAAATAATCTTTTTGAACGTCCACGCCTGCAGTAAGGAGCTGTGCCCACCGGGGAACAACGTGTTCTGGTACTTCCGTGCGTGAATCCATAACGCTGCCAATGTCCATATTGGCAGACAGGTTTTCCCACGGTTCACCTAACCATGAATTGATAAAATTCATAAGGTCTGCCGGATCATTCTTACTGCGCTGAAATTCTGCCGCCACCTGTCCGAAGGTGATCCACGGGCTATAGATAGAATTTATAGCAAAACCAATCTTTTTCGGTCTGCCTTTACATTCATTTTCCGGAATCCATTTACCATGCCTGAGCATTTCTGGTTTATGATGGTCCTTGATAACACCATGACATTCGCAGCATTCGTAATGAGTAGCATATTCGACTACCGTTGCGGGTTCTTTGCTGTCAAATTTCACATTTTCCCATAAAAACGGCTGCATATGCCCACAATGCGGACACGGTACGTGATACCTGAATCTGATATCGGATTCCATGTAGGCTTTATAAATATTGCCCTCTTTCAGCGTCGGTGTGGAAATAAGCACCAGCTTATTCATTCCTGGCCAGTTTTTAGAACGCTCTCTGGCCAATTTTATAGGGTTTGCTTCCCGTCCAGACCAGCGCGGATATTTATCTATCTCGTCCATGATGATATACGGTATAGATAAACTCGCCAGTTTACTAGGAGAATTGGCCGTTGTCAGCTTACAAAAACCGCCACGGAATTTTAAGAAGCCATCACGGCTTGCATTTTCATCAAACTTGCCTTTGAAGCAGTCACAGGAAGTAAGCATTACCTGCAGGCGTTCTTCTGAAAACTCTCTATAGGTGTCTTCGTCCGGCATTACGTATAGAAGACGATGCGGCTTTTGATCTATGGTATATCCCAGCATATTCAGCGCACTTTCTGTTCCGCTGGTCTGAGATGCCTTGATAAAAGCAATTTCCTCAATGCTTTCATCTGCAAATGAGTCCATTATGGCACGCATATACGGTACAAAATCTGTGGACCATAAACCTGGTCTTGATGTAGATCCAACCGGCAGGACCCTATTTCGGTCTGCCCATTCGGATACTGTCATTCTTTCAGGCGGTCTGAACTGTTCAAAGGCCCTTTTGCTGATTTCTTTTAACGCGCTCTGCCATTTTTTGATCTGCAGCTCACTTATCCAGCTTAAACTCTGCAAGCCTTTGGAGTGCGTTTTCGATCTCATAATTTATGATTCTCCTGACATCGTTCGTTATTTCCGGATATTGTGAATACAGCTCCGTAAAAACCTTTTCTCCTATGCGGAGCATGGCCGACCTGGCATTTGCAAAACAGCTTGAAAGTTCTTCTTCCACAAGTTCTACCGGAATAAACCTTTCCAGCATCCTTTCAAGTCGCATTTCCTCAATGTCAGCCTTTACCTCTTTCAGCCGGGCATCTGCGTTAAGCCTTTTTGCTTCGTTTGTAGTACCACCGTCTTCTTCTCCCAGCCCCGCCTCTTTGATTCGCCAATCAATAAGTGCCGCCAAGTCCCACCAGCCACGTTTGTATTGCGGAGCACCGCGGGCAGTCCACGTTGAAAGCGTCCTGTCGCTAATGTCGAACAGCTTACAGACCTGGCTGCTACGAAGGAAAAGCCGATCATCGGTAGATATTTGTAAATACTGCGGAATAACACGTCGTAATCTGACCGTTTTTTCGCTTCCCGAATTCCGAAGTTTAGGGGGGTCCCTTACTTCGGAATTTTGCCCCTTTTTTTGCACCTTTTTTGAGGTGCTTTTTTTCGGGCCATTAGATGTTAAGTTTTTTTCTGATTTTTCATTTTTCTTATCCATATCAATTCCGAAGTTCCGAAGTAAAAATTTTGTACTTTTCAGAGGCACCCGGCGCGCGCTCGCCGACCTTCGGCGGCGACGGCATTCAAGAAGTACCTTTTATTATGCTACAAGAATACTAAACCTTGTTTTTAATTTACATATTCTTAAATTATTTGAATGGTTATATCAAACTTTTGTCTTGTACTACGCTACTTTCAAATCAACTTAACATATGATATATAAATTTTCGTGTACGCGGTACCCCCCAAAAGTCTACAAATTGTCTACGAAAAAATAAAAAGCAGAAGCTTTTTAGCTTCTGCTTTAGATATAAAAAGGCGCTTGTATTAATACAAGCGCCTTTTTTAAGTATTATTCTGTTATGCTATATTTTCTGTATCTGCGGTAATACCATTTTTGTATAGTTCTTCTGGTGATATATCTATATCACCATTTAGCCAATTTACAGTGTCATAGTCAATATATACGCCTCTAAATACTTCTTTATCTTTTAGGGGCTCAAATGCTGGATAATTAAGCATTTTATTAACATCATATATTTTAATACTTCCATCGCTAAAACGCAGCCACAATTTATAGTTATCTAATGCCCGCACTCCGCAGACTTTTATTATTGCTTCTGGTTCACCTGCATAAGCTATTCCGTCTATTACATACATTTTTTTCACCCCTTATTATTTTAATGGCTCTATTTTCTCAAAAGGCTCATTTTTTACCGCTTTATTCCATGCTTTGTATAACTCTTCTTCGTGAATGGCTGCCCAAGCTTGAACCAATTTTAGTTCTTTAACTGGAAACGATCCGGCTAATAATTCGCCGTCTATTGCTATAGAAGCTTTATGTTCTGCATGGAATGCGTGAAAATGCGGTTTATTGTGCTGTCCTATGTCTGAATATTGCATCCTTATAATTATCTTATAGAATCTGCTTAATTCTGGCATTTTTTATTCTCCTCTGCGTTCCTTAATATTTTCTTTTTCCTCCTATGCTATTCTTCTTGCTTTTCTGCTACATCCTCAGCAGAAAAAGCTATTTCTTGTTCATTTATTTTTATTATCAATTTCCCGTTTATAGCTTCCGCAATTTTTACTAAATCTGTAGCGCTAAAACTATTTCTAAAAATCTTCATTCTAACTGCTTGCGTGCTTATGCCTAACGCTTTCCCTATTTCTACCTGACTAGATTCCGCAATAGCTAGAGCACTTTTTATTTTGCTTGCAATAGACATTTTTATCACCCCACTTCATTATATACAAAACAGAAATCAAAATCAACAAAAAAAATATTAAAATTTACATTTTCGTTATTGACAAACATTTACAAATCCGTTATACTGTATTTAACAAAAAGAAATCATCATTTACTATAATGAGCAAAGGAGATGTTTTAAATGTTAAAAATCTATATTACAAACTTAGGAAAATACAACGAGGGAGAATTGGTTGGTAAATGGGTTGAATTGCCCTGCGAAGACTTGGACGAAGTTTTAAAAGAAATTGAAGTTGCAGACGGTACAGCTTACGAAGAATACGCCATACACGATTATGAAAGCGATATTGAAGGTTTAAATATTGGTGAGTATGATAATATATTCTCACTTAATGAGATAGCCGAAAAATTAAACGAGTTATCAGACTATGATAAAAAATGGTTTGAAGCTTATTTGGATGCCTCGGGTGAAGATTTATTAACAGCTTTAGAACAATTCGAAGATCATTCTTCCTTCTACGCGGATATGACTTTAGAAGACGTTGCAGAAGAATTAGTTGCAGAAGGCTGTTTTGGTAATATTCCAGATTCTATTGCAAATTACATCGATTATGCTGCCATTGCAAGAGATTTAAGTTTTGATTCTTATTTCGAAACAAAAAAAGGTGTTATTTATCTTTATTAGTCGAAACGCTTGCAGTCTGCAAGCGTCAGCCGTGGGATAGCCTCCCGGCTCTGATGATGACAGGCTAGAAAGGAGATAAAAAATGAAAAAACAAACATTTCTTATTTGTTTTGAAAATATTGACGGTATAGCCGTCAATTTTGAGCGCTGGACATTCAAAAGTGTTAAGACTTGTATAAAAAAAACTATTGAACTTTACAAGTCTTATCCTGATATTTACGCTGATACTTTGAATAAAACTGTAAAAGTTATTGCTTATTCTACTCCTGACGGTTATACCCGACAGCAGGCAGTCTGGACAGCAACCATTGACGAATTTAAAAGGCTTATAAACAATTTTTATTGATATTTATATTTTAATGACGTTTAATTGACTTAAAGAAAATGCTTTGGAGGTAAAACCATGAAGAAAAACCGCTTTAATTTTGATAAAAAAATTCTTGAAATGCTTGATAATTTAGACCTTATCCCGAAAACTCAAACAGCCCCTTTGCCGGGTGTAGGGGGCAGGCTTTTTATTATAACTAAGTCACAGCAAAATTATTTTAAACAAATTTGTGATACTTTAGCCCTAGTACCAGAAGAAGAAGTTAATACATATTCAGAAAAAGAGAAATTATTTTGGTCTTGGATCTGGAACAATGCCGAAAGAGTTCTTTCTAATTGCGTTGTTTATGAAAAAAAGTAAGCATGCTATAAAAAGCGCTGAGTAAAACCAGCGTTTTTTATTTTTATCGTTGTACGTATTTTATACGTGTGTTATGATGTATTTGAGATGTAAGCTAAGGAGCGTTAGGATTCCATTTGTGGGGAATGGAGCAGAACAATGAATTTATTCCGTCTCCTATCTCCCCTGAAAATATCCAGCTAGGTAAAAACGATACTCTTTGCTATCTTGATATAAATATGTTCTCTATTCGTTCTAAAATGAAAAACTTGTAAGCACGGTTAGACCGTGCTTTTTATTTTTATCGCCAAAAGTCCGTGCAATCAAAATCGCGTGCAACCAAAAGTCCGTGCAACGATAAAAGTCCATGCAACCAAAACCGTATGCAATGCCAAAAGTCCATGCAACCAAAACCGTATGCAATGCCAAAAGTCCATGCAACCAAAATCATATGCAACACCAAAAGTCTGTGCAACCAAAATCACATGTAACTATGAAAGTCCTAATCTATCAGCCAGCATTTTACAGATCAAGTCGAGATCTTTATAGAATTTTGCACGACTAACATTTAGACGTGCAATTATCGTTTTATCCTGCAAGCTTGGTCTATTCAAAAATTTCTCGTTAAATAACAATAATAGATCCTCGTTCAAAGCCGCACGTAAATCATCTATAGCCGCTATTGCTCTTTCTAAATATTCCTGTCGTAAAAATAACCTTTGCAGTTCCCGGTTTGTTAATTCTGCTTTTCCTGAACACCTAAGATTTTTTATTTGTTCTTGAATACGAATTATTTCCATACAGTTTTCTTTATAGTCAGCCAATTCCTGTAGGACAAATTTTTTAGTGCTGTGTTTCATTATCATCCAGCTCCTTTTTATATGCAACGACAACCTCAATACGAGGACGTTTTTTGTCTAAGGAGAAATCCATATCACGAATAAGGACGTTTCTATCATTTTCATAGAGGACGTTTTCAAGTGCATCAGGCAGGAGCTTATGGAGATTTCCCATATCGTGAGGACGATTATCGGGCCAAAAAGCCCATAGCAGGATAACTATTTTTTCATCTTTTGCAGGATAAACCCACCTCTGTTTCCTTTTTGCCTGAGTTGCTTCATATCCAGCAATAAGTTTCCAGTTTTTCGCTGCCTCTGTAAGTCTGCGGCCTTTTCTCGGTACATTTACATAACAATGGTTAACACTGGGCGGGATGTCTAATATTATTTTTAACATACCTCTTTTTCTCCTTCTGTTTTTTATCAGGTATCTTGATCATTCTGTAATACTGATATGGATAGCCAGTGATCTCGCTTACTCCATATTCAATGCTATCAGGAATGATCATATAGCCTTTGGGCGCTTTCGGATACTCCCGCCAGCTGTCAGCTTTAACTATATTGGTCTCTACTTCCGGTTCTTTCAAGTTTCTCGATGAACACCATCTTTTTTTGAATACAGCTTTTTCAGGATCATTATATGTTTTTCTAGTTTGTTTTATGAGATAATCAGCAAGTTTTATATAGTCTCCTGAATCATCTAAAACTCTAAGACCTACTCTGCCATGTCCCCATATTTTATTTATTTCTTCTGGTAGAACTCCACCATTGACTACCATATGAAAATGCATGGAAACTTTACCATACTCAGCAACCGCTATATATTTTAATTCTTTCTCCAACTTTTTATAGTGCCTTCTCATTCTATCTAAAAACCTTTTCAGGTCATTTCTTGCATCTTCTGGATTAAGTGCTCTTTCTTCCGGTCTATAGGTTAGGATCAAATGGTAATCACCTGCTGTGAAATTAGCATTGATCTTTCGACGTAAATTTTTAGCAGCATTACGTTCATTTACTTTTTTCATATTTTCCGGGGTACGGTTTATATTAGCTGACCTGGTTATCTTTTTACTGTTAAATTTATTCGTGTGATATTTTTCTACATCTACTGTCAATCCAGCAAAATATTTCTTTTGTAAATACATGATAAAATCCGCCTTAAAATAATAGATTAAATCAAGTCTAAAGGGACCTGGTCCCACAATCAAAAAAACGTATATATAATGGAAGGAATTTTTCAAAGCATTTAGGCGCATGTCAAAAGACATACGCCATTTACTTATTTTACTTATTGTTTATATCTTGATACATACGCATATAAAGCATTTATACTTACTCCTATTTCTTTAGCAATTCTATACCTGGTATACCCAGCTTCAAGCATCTCGAATATTTGTTCGTGGTATTGCTCCCATTGAATAGCTTTTTTCGATGCACATTTATCTGTAGGTTTAAAATCAGGGATTTTACTCTTATCTTTAATTTCATTTATATTGGAAGTATTTTCTAATTCGACATAATGCTGACCCCTAATACATTCTTCCAGTCCAATAAAAGGACAAAAAATAATATTGTCATACTTGTGTATCCGATAGCATTTTAAACAATTTACTGCTTCTTTCATTATTAATCACCGTCCGCAGCACTAATATCAAACATATCGCCTAAATTTCTGACTACTCCCGCCAAAACCATACACATATTTCTCAGAGCTTCTGGCGAAAAATCATAAATTGCTCTTTTTTGTTCAATTTCCGTCATATCAGTAAAGCAAATGTTTTCGTACTTTCCATTCCGCTTTACTCTGAAATAAATACCGCAAAGTTCACGTTTTTTCATTCTTCACTCACTAAATCCTTAATGTTTTTCTGATCCCTCATAAGTCCTATAGCATTAGTTTAAAATTTGTTCCCTTTTTTCTAATGCTTCTTTCGGAATTTCCTTAACCTCTATGCCTTCTTTTTTTGCAACTTCTATCAATATCGGTAATAAAAGCATAGTTAAATTTAGATCTGTTCGTTTAGCCATATGGGTTAAATAGCTAATAATCAAAACAAAAGCCTTTGCAATGTGATCTTGAATGTTCTCATTATCTGTTTTTCCTTCCTCGTACACCATTGACGTACATATAAAACTATCAGTAATAACTATTACGCTTTCGTTTGTTGATTTCATTTTTTCTAAAGATTCAATACATTCAGTTAACGTTTTTACCCGCTGTTTTAGTTTTGTTTTTTTCATTTTTTCACCTCGTTCCAATCTTTCGCACACTCGTCACAAAGCACCTCTACTTCCGATAAAACTGTCGCTGTATCATTCTGAACACGTGTCCCACAGTTTGAACAATACAGCCACCAGCCATGATTTAAAAGTTCTTTTGCTGGTATTATTTTGTGATCTCCATATTTATCAGCCCACGGAACACGATAAACCCGCATTTCTGTAAATTCTCTATCATGTTCGGAAGCAAGTAACGCTTTAGCTTTTCCCGGTGTAGCCGCCCAAACTACCTGACTTTCGTCGTAATCTTCGTCATCCCATCCATAAGCTTTTAATTTCATTTTTCTACACCGTCCATAATAGCCCCGCAATTTGGGCAGTAATTTAATTCTGTATTTCTTTCTTCCCAATACATATCCCAAATGCATTCGCTGCAAGCAATGATATTATTATGTCTTATCCAATGCCCATGCTTACGTTCTTCTACTGTAGGGGCTTGTTCGACAAAATGCACAGCACTTTCATAACCCAGTTTTATACCTTCAAAAAATCCAGTTTTATCCGCTAAATCTTCTATGTTTTTTTCTAATTTTGTTTTCAAAGCTTCTCTATCTATCAATTCCATGATTTATTCACCGTCTTTGCATAAAATACACGAAAAAAACTACACAAACTGTTCCCATTAAAAGCATCAATACTATTGATAAATTCGGTCCTATTTCATACATTTTCGTCACCGTCCATAATAGCCCCACAATTCCAGCAATATTTCTGTTGAAATACTCGTCGTAGACGTCTATACCTTCACCTATTCTTAATAGCTCCGCTTTCGCCTTATCTGCATCTATCAATCTCATAGTCTATTCACTCTCACTTTCAAGCCAATGTTTTATACCAGTTTCACATGGCATTTTTTTACAGTTTTCGCCACCTTGTCTGTAAACACATATTTTATGACACGTATTTCTGCCTGCTGCCTCAACAAATGCTGCCATATCTTCAAGGCTCATAGCTTTAATTCTTTCGTAGTTAGTCATTATTATCACCGTACATCTTGGCGCCGCAGTAAGGGCAGTAAGCAAATTTTTCACTATTTTCGCCAAACACAGTTCGGCAGTAAGAACATCTTACTGTAGGCTGTCCAGCTAAAGGTTTTCTAAGCCATAGCCCGTATTTACGTTCTTCTACTGTAGGGGCTTTGTTTAACATCTGTATCATTATTTTTGCAATCATCATCGAATCGTAAGAAAATTTTGGATTATTTATATCAGCCGTTTTTTCTAGTTTTTCTTTTAATACGTCTGCATCTATTAATCGCATAATCTATTCACCTACTATTTTTTATCTTTATATCATAATTACTATCAACTTTGGCCATATTATTATAATCATCTTCCAAGTATACTTCTTTTACAGCATCCCAAATTTCGTCTTCTGTAGCGTCATTTTCTACATCTATTTCTATCCTATACTCATTTTTTTCAATAACTGTTGCTATTACTGTTTTCATAATCTATTCACCGTCCTCTCAAATATCCATCGGGTCACAATTCTCACAGTCAGGTTCAATGTCTCCATACTGCCAACGACAATATGTACAGCAGTATTTACTGTCCCAGTAATCACAGGTGGCGTCACAATCATCACAAGGGCATTGTTCTTCTTCCATTTTTATTCACCGTCCTTTAGCGGCTTCTTGCCGTATGATCTTTTTTACTGCTCTGAAAAGTCTTTTTATTGACTTCACCCGTATGCTCTGGCCGCGTCTATATTTACTCATTACTTTCACCGTCCTCTAATAATCGAATATCATAACTTGTCTTAATTGGCCATTTGTAAGGCAGTTTTAATATAAGTCCGCAACTCACTTTATTTTTAGATACAAATGGACAATCAGAGCATTCATGGTACAGTCTGCATTCATCTTGAATTGCATGTAATGCGTTTAATAATTTTTTATAATCTGACATAATCTATTCACCGTCCCGTCTGTTCCATGCTGCTGCAGCTTCTTCTTCTGTTGGCTGAAATCTCCCAACAGTTGCGTCACATTCTAGATTTGTACAGATCACATAATAATAAGGATTAATTGGCGTTCTTTCCATCTTAGCTTCCCCACCACAAAACGGACAAGGTTTTAATTTAGTCATTTTTCTTCACCTTCTTGCGCCAAAATATCCAAAAACAGCTATAAAAACTACGGTCAATATAGCCATTAATACCATTGATAAATTCGGTCCTATTTCATACATTTTCGTCACCGTCCATAATAGCCCCGCAATTTGGGCAGTAATTTAATTCTGTATTTCTTTCTTCCCAATACATATCCCAAATGCATTCGCTGCAAGCAATGATATTATTATGTCTTACCCAATGCCCGTGCTTGCGTTCTTCTACTGTAGGAGCTTTGTCTATTAAACCTTGAAAAACGTTTAACGCATGAGCAAAACGAAAATCAGCCTTTGCATAAGCGTTTAACACTTCATTCATTAGTTCCATGCTTAAAGCGTCTTTATCTATTAATTTCATAATCTATTCACCGCCCGGTACTGCCAAAACCGCCAGTGCCTCTTTTTGTTTCAGAAAGTTCTGCAACCGGTACTAGCGTTGTATCTTCGTTACGTTCGATCAGCATTTGAGCAATACGCTCACCTGCTTTAATCCTGTGATAACCTTTTTTTACAACGATCTCTTTTCCATCAACATACATTTTAGCTTCATACATAACTTTCACTTCTCCTCTATAATCGCTATCAATTATCCCGCAAGAATTCGGTTGGCGTAATAATGTTTTTAAGCCTGTACTACTGCGCGGAAAGATTTTGGCATGATACCCTGGTGGAATCTCAATAGCAAATCCCAACCCAATTAGTACAGGTTCTGTACCTACGGTTATATCTTCTCTTGCATAGCAATCATAACCGGCTGCACCGATCGTTCCTTTTGTCGGCATTTTACCGCCAGGCAATAATTTTATCTTAATTTCCATCATTACTCACATTCCTTCCATTTTAACCTTTGCCCACAATGGTAACAGCATCTTGTTTTTGCGTAATTTGCCATTGCGTTAAAACCAACAATCCCACTACAATTAGGACATATTATGTCGTCACTTTCATTAGGTCCAACTTGCATAGGCTCTGTCGGAGTATCTTTTTTCCTATATCTCGCTACCTTACCGCCAAGTTGGCTGTTTTTTCGGCGTAGCTGTTTGATCTCCATCAAAGTTTGTAAAAATACTAACTTTAATACCCGTATATATTGATCATCCGGTTCTTTTTCGATTAACGCCATCATATTTTTTATATTTATTGGTCTCACTTTTTACATCTCCTTATATTTAAAATGGTATTTCTTCATCAAAAGGCGCTCCTGTGTATTCGTTACTGCCAGATCCGCCGAAGTCTTCTTTCTTTTCAATGAATTCAATATGGCTGCCGATAACTTCTGTTACCCAACGTTTAGAACCGTCATTTGCTTCGAACGTTCTAACTTGTAACCGCCCTTCGACAAGCAACCGTTGTCCTTTATGAACATAATTACCAACAGTTTCTGCTACTTTCCCCCATAAAACTACGGGCACAAAGTCTGCCTGCTGTTCTCCATCTTTCGTAGTTGGTCTATTGACCGCCAAAGTAAAAGTCGTTACGCATTTTCCTGTCTGGGTATATTTAGTATTGCAATCTTTAGTCAATCTTCCTAATAAAATTACCTTATTCATAGTTAACCTCTCCTATGATCATACTCTTTAAACATTTTTAATTTATGTTGGTCGCCTTTATAGTTTGATATAGGCCCATTTACGAATATCTTTTAGATTAAACTCGTGTCCATAATCAGACCAACTACGGAAAGTTAATGTACCATCATCTGAAACTAATTGAGCTATTTCATAAAAATATTTATCTTCTTTAGACTGAATTAGTACCAATGCGTCAAGAACAGGCAGACAATTTTTTGTTTTCTGCCATCCAACAATTTTATTCGTAGGGATCTTCATCTCCTCAAACTCCTTTAAAATTACGCCTAATTCATACTAACCTTTAGGTTCTCTATTGCCGCTATACCTTGCATAACATATAGTGCATTAGGTAGAGCTATTCCATTGCCCCACATTTTGTACTCCGCACTGTCCGTATGTAGTTTGTTATACCAGGTAAGCATTTGTACTTTTGTGTAGTCTTTAACGGTTTTGTTATTGATTCTTGCATAGGTATTACGTACTTCAAGCCAAAATTTATATTCTTCATCAGCGAAACTTTCTTTTTTGTCCAGATGTCCCCACAAATCAGGAAAGCCTTGAAGTCTTGCACACTCAATAGGGGTCAAACGGCGTACTATGTAGCGAATTTCATTCTTATACGCTACTGCAGATGGTCCTTTAGCTACTATTGTAGAATTTATACCGCTATTAGAAACCTCAAAACCGAACTTAGCATTTTCCCTTGATTGAAAGCGGCTCTATCAATAGCAATTACCTCTATAACGCCTTGTTGGTTATGCATACAATTTAATGTACCAGCTTTTTCAGAAAATTTATTCTGATTAAGTTGACTGTTACCTATGCAATACACAACAGCTGGTCTGTCGATAGTGTTTAACGTATAGCACTCATTTTCTCTCCAGCCTTTCCCGTTACAGCCTGCCGTATCTGCTCGATCTATGCCGTTACCTTGCAGACAGTAAACAACACCTGGTACATTATTGCCGCCTGTACCGCATCTTGCGGTTAAGGTAGGCGTTTTTTCTATGTATTCGCTCGGAGTACGTAACCTGGCTTCTCCTATGTCATAACAACGTACTGCAGGTTCGACGACCAAACACGTGTAATCTGTAACACGATTGTTATGTTCTCCTGTAATAGTGCTTACGGTTTGACCATCACCGTTGCCCCTTGCATCGTATACTACGGCTGGGACAGCACCTGCTCTCAGTGTAGGGCTTTGTTCTTCTGCATAGCCTACACCTCTTGTTTTTGCGCTTTCTTCTGGACAAAAACCAGCGGATACAGTTATACATGGCGGGTTTTTATAATGCGTTGCTTTCAGACAAGGTGCGGTATCGCCGTGCCATGCGGTTTCAGCTTTGCCTCCGATACTGTCAACGATAATCGGCTGGAACAGGTATTGATCGTTGTTTGTCGCCAGTGTGGCGCTTTTGTCCTTTTGAACCAGTGCGCCCTTACCGCCGCCTTCACAGCCGCTACGGATTTTTAAGGTGTAAGGGACTTCTCCCGCTCTATCATCTGCTCCAGCGCAGTTTTGAGCATCAACGGCAATTCCTTGCCACGGCGTTCTGCCCGTCTCAAAATACCCTCGCACGCCCTCGCGCTCAAATAATATTTTTCCGGCACATTCGCCTCTAAAATCTGCGACAAGGTAGATTCTACGGCGGCGCTGGGGGACTCCCCAATGTTGAGCATCAAAAACTCGGTACGCAAGGCTCCATCCGTCTCCACTGATACAATCTGCATATGCCCAGCCAGCTTGCGGAACCGCAGGCATAACGGCGTCCGGTTCCGTGATTTTAATAAATTCTTCAAGCACAAGCCGGAAATCTTCTCCCCGATTACTGCTAAATGCTCCTGGTACATTTTCCCAAACAGCGAATCTTGGATAAATTCCATTTGTTTTAACCCTCATTTCTTTTATTATTCGGATTGCCTCCATAAACAGCCCGCTTCGTGTTGTTTCTTCATCGCCGACAGCCGTATGTTTTAAACCAGCACGTTTACCCGCTACTGACATGTCTTGACATGGGCTTCCGAAAGTTATGATATCCACTGGCTCTATCTCTGCACCTTTGATTCTGCTTACATCACCCAAGTGCTTCATGTTTGGGAAACGGCTTTTAGTAACAGCTATTGGATATGGTTCGACTTCCGATGCATAAACAGGCTCTATTCCGCACAAGCTTGCTGCTAAAGGAAATCCTCCGCTCCCATCAAATAAACTCATTAGTTTCATATCAATCTCCTAAAATGGTTCTGACTTATCAATGTTAAAACACCCCAACTTTTTTCGGACCAGGGTAAGATCCTCTAATTCAACTTTATCCCCATGAATCTAATCGCATTTTAACTTTCTCTAAGTATTCAAAAAATTCCAACTTAGTATCATCATCAACAGAATTAAGAATAGAATAGAAAGCACTTTGTGCCTTCTTTGCCATATCACTATCTGGTCCCCAAACCGTAGAAGTTACTGTTGCAAGATTCCAAGCGTCAAAGATTTTTTCAAAAACTTTACTGTCCATCATCATCGGAAGCATCAGTCTGCTTACGGTTTTTAGAGGCCCACGGATTAGGCGGTGGAGGTAGCGCCGCCGTTCCTTCTTCTAATTGTTTAGTGTCTTCAACGATTATTACCTCTGCATCAACTTCTTCGCCCTTAAAACTGTTGTAATATCCTTGCTCTATTGGTCTTTCAAGCTCCATTAATATCTCAACAGGTACATTGATTTTCTTGATTGACAAAATAACGTACTGGTCTGAGATAATAGTGTCTTTCTTTAATTCTGGCCACAGACTTTCTTCATTATTACTGCCAAAAACATTTGTTATTTTTACTACGCATTGGCGACCGGTATATTCACCGTCAAAATATTCCTGCAGTAATAAAATATCATCTTCCTGATAGTTACGATCATTCTTCCTCAATTCAAATCTCTTTTTCCCCTTCTCTACCAATGGGAAAAATTCTGGTAATATTTTTAATTTATGGATCATCTTTTCCGCCCTCCACTTCTTAACCCTATCCTGGCTTCTTTTACTAAAGGATCAGTGCTGTACATTAAGCAGTTTGGACAAATTAGATATTCCCTGTGCCCAAAAGGATGTATATAACAATATCCATTTTCTGTATGCTTTTCACATATGCTGCAGTATCCTTTAGTCTTTGATTCTTTTTCTTGGGTATCACGATGCATACTATCTCTTCCTTTCACTTGCCTTTTTCATACAGGAATATGAACAGTAAAATTCCCTTCTCGGCCGCCCTGATTTATATCCGGACCGCCTTTGATAAACATAATTGGTTAAATCAGTACCCCACGGCAGGCATTTCTTTTTCCCGCATTCGGCACACGTAATTTCCGGCAGCAGTGTATTAAGATTCAAATAGTGATTGTTACAGATATTTCTAACTACTCTTTTTTTACTTTTGCCCATATCAACGACCTCTATAATCTTTGATCATTCTATTGGCAAGCGGACCAGACAGCAGCGTTCCTTTTGTTTGTACAATACAGTTTTTATCATCACGACAAACTTTCACGGCCCGTATGAGCGACGGATCATAAAGAAGTTTCCAGTCCCCAGCTCTAAGCCGCTTCCCGCACCGAAAGCATTTAGAATTACTCATGCTTGGCACCTCCATTGCCCTGTCCTTCGCTATTGCCTTCAAGTATATTTTTGACAACCTTTTCTAAATCATTCCTGATATTCTTTAACGGTTCTAATATTGTTTTTAAAGCATCTTCAACATCGGCATAATCATTAGGATTAAATTCTATCTTTGCGGCCCCTTTACTCAAAAATTCCAACAGCTTTTGCTGTTGTTTAGATTGTTGTATTACCGCTTCATCATCGGTATAACCGAATCTATCCCATAGATAGGATTCAATACAGGCAATACAAAAAAGCAGCTGATCTTCCACTTCTTTAATGACTGTAGCGGGAATGAACTCAAAGTGGCTTGAACTTTCTCCTACGGGACGATGTATCTCTATGGCTTTACTGTTATAACTCTCTTTCGTTTTGTATGAAATATTTATGGTAATGCTTGAAACCTGGTCTGCTACTTCGTTTTTTATCTCTCTGAGCTTTTCTAATTTCTCTTTATAGTAGTCCCTTGTTTTTACATAAAAGCTCAATTCTTTTAGGCGTTCCTTGTTTAAATAGCGGATTTCCATCGTGATCATCTTTTACCCCTTCTTTCTAAAACTTCTGACTTTACAGCCCCATTATCCGACCTTCTGCTACACCGCAGGTATGAATTAGAATTGCAGTCAGTATTGCTGCCGTTACGGTGAATACCCACATAACAGGATAATGTGCTATGCTATCTAAACCATCTACGATAATATCTATTGCCGCCAAATAAAGCCCTTTCATTTTTCTGCCTCCTACTTTTAGTTACTAAAAAAAATCAATTTCACGATAAATAGACAAACTATACACATAAAAATTTTTCCATATAAAGCAACTCTCTTTAATTCTTCTACATCGTCCACCAGATGATTTTCAGCATCATTCCATTTGATAGACTTATCAAGATCATTTGCCATACTAATTAAAAGACGATGTTTTTCTTTATCACTCATATGGCGTCCATCCATGATTTTTTTTATTTCTGTTTTTATTCCCGGAGGAAAAGGGCTAGGTACTTCTATTACCTTAAACTCGTCTTTTCCCCCGATACTCAATGTTTCTTTCATTTTTCTGCCTCCTGTTCTTACAGTGTTGCAAAACGTGCCTCTAACTGCCGTGCCCGCAAATCAATTCCAGCAAAATATAAACCCTTCCTCGTTAGCTCAAATCTCATAGTGTCTCCAAGCCGTACATCATAAGCCATAATATTTAGGAAATACCAACTTGTAACGAGATTATTCTTTACCTTTATAGGTTTATCAAGAGTTACTTTATGCCCAGATGCATATTGAGTAATCTTTACAACTTTTCTTCTAATGTACTTATCTTCCAAAGTATTTTTCAAAGTCTCAGACGCATTTTGTTCTTTCATATATTTCGCTCCTAACATTTGTTATTTTATTTTTGTCTGTATAAAATGCGGCATAAGAATGCGCGTTCCCGGTAAGGGAACTAAGTATACTTTCGTGTTACTTGGCATATCTTCTTTGACCGCCAATCCCCTGTCTGTATAACATACACTGCAGCCATATATCAGAAAACTTAATATCAGTGTTATCACTAAAACTTTCACGAGACCGCCGCCTCTCTGTTTTTTAACCAAACTTCAAATTCAGCTTGTAGTTTTTTATCCTTGAACTTTCCATCAGGAAGCAGCATACTTTGAAGGCGTTCAACAACGTATTCTCCTAATGATCTAGCAGCATAATTATCTAATAAGCCTTCCGATTCAACTTCTACAACTCTGAACTCCTGCATATATCATTGCTCTCCTTTCCTCGTTGAACGCCTAAAAATATAATCTGTACCAGTAATACGATACCTAACTAAATCCAATATGATTTCCAATTCTTCTTCTGTAAATTTATGAAGTATAAGTATCTTTAAAATCTCGTTAACAACACTGTCTATTTGAAGACTTAATTTCCTACTTCCAGCAGGTGTATATCTATCAAAATCAACTTCATCAAGCAGAGATTGAACTTCTCTTAATATGTCTTCATCTTTTTTTAAGCCGACTCTCTTATTAGACTTCACACACACAGCCTTATGATCTGATTGGATCAGTAAGCGCCTATTCTTGCCCTGCCTGCCAGCAGGGCTTTTTCCTTTTCTTTTTCGGGATTTCTTTTTTATTGAATCAAACATCACTATCTTCCGCTCCCTTCCTGCCTGTGTTTTTCATCTAAATAAGCCTTAGCTAATTCGTCTTCTGGCAAACTAGCATATTTTTTTATAAATTCTTCCTCCGGCATACTTTTGACAATCTTAATAAGCGTAAGTAATGCTTTAATTTGTTCAGCAGTTAACGGTTTATTTTTATCCACGGCATATCCCTCTTTCTAAGTTGATATACCAACCGAAACTGTGATATAATGTTCTCGGCAGCTTCGGCTGGTCCAAAGAAACACTCGCTAAACTTTTCCAGGGTTCGGGCGGGTGTTTCTTTTTTTACTTAAATCCCTGTTTTAGAAATTTATTTTTCAAAAAAATTTTCAATATCACACTCCAACTTTTTTGCTAATAATGGTAGCATATTTGCACTTAATTGATATTCTCCTGTTTCGTATTTGTAATAATTAGAACCAGTTTTTAATGATACTGTTTTCGCCATATCAAGAAGTGTAAAGCCCATTTGCTTTCTTCTCTCCGAAAGGAATTTTAAATTTACTTTATTTTTTAATTCCATTATATCACCTCTTTATTTCTATTTCAGAAATTTTATGTTTTTATTTTACATTTCTATTTTAGAAAAGTCAAGTAAAAAAATCAACTTTTTTTCTATTATAGCAATTAAATTTGATTTCTGTTACAGAAACAATTAGAATAAAATCGTAGAAAAAATAAGGAAAGAAGTGAATTTATCGTGAGTATTGGTGCAAGAATAGTTATGTTAAGAGAGCAAAAGGGTCTTACACAATATGAATTAGCAGAAAAAGCCCATATCAGCAAAAGTGTTATGAACAGAATAGAACTTGGCACCAGACCAATCCGCGATGATGAATTAATTTCTTTTGCTAAAATTTTAGGCGTTACAGCAGACTTTCTTTTAGGTTTAACTTCATCTGATATAAAAGAAAATTTAACTCCTAACACCAAAATTATTTTTAAAGAAGAGCTTCTCATAAAAAAATATCGTCAACTAAATGACGATGATAAAGAGTATATAAACGATTTTATTGATCTACGCTTGGCTAAGCAAGCTAAAGAAAAAGTTATATAAAACGTGGCAATATAATATGTCCAGATTTCTGGCATAAACATAAATAAAATTTATTTTAATCTTAATAAAAAACATAAAACTTAATGCTATTAGAAAGGTTTGATTTTATGAAAAAATTTATTTTGATTTTAGTGATTTTAGTTAGCTTTATTATTTCTGGCTGTTTTCAAGAAAATAAATATTCTATCGACGAATACGATTCCCTCTATACTGGCATGACTTACCAAGAATGTGAAGTTTTGCTCGATTCACCTGGCGTTTTAATGTCAGAAACAAAAATTCCTGGTATTAACACATATCAACAAATATATTCTTGGAAAAACGATGATGGTTCTAATATGGTATTACTGTTTGATAATAATATTTTAGTCAGTAAATCACAAATTGGACTGCAAAAACAAGGCCACTATTCTTCCATAACTTTTTTACCATTTGTCACTTCTCTCTTTTCAGCATTGGTTTTGGCGTTTATACCAGCATATATAGCAAAACGTAAAGGTCGTAATTTCAAACGTTGGTATATTTACGGTCTGTTCATTTGGATTGTAGCATTTATTCATAGTCTCTTATTATCTGATCATAGCGGCCTCCAATGTCCTTCATGCAAAAATTGGATCAAAGAAAATTCTTCTGTTTGCAAATATTGTCATATTGTTTTAGCAGATTATTACAGAGATCATCCTGAATTACCAGCAGATAAATATGATAAAGAAGATACTCTTTTATAAAAAGTTTTAAGATTTAAGATATTCTTGACGCCCTATATTTTATGATCTATACTTATATTACAAGTAAAACCTTAGGTTTTGTAGGGTGTGCATCGTATTGATGCGCGCCCGATTTTTTATTTATAGCAAAAAGATTATCACTAATACAGGAGGTCCTCTAAATGAAAAAGATAATTTTGATTCTATCACTTTGTTTAAGTCTATTAGGATTATCATCTATAACTTATGCTGCCGAGTGGGAATGGATAACCTCAACCGATGTTATGACCGTTTCTTTTGATAAAGACAGTATACGTAAATCAGAAGATGATAAATATTTTGCATGGATAAAATACGAATATACAGAATCAAAAGGGGCTAAAATATCAGACGATTTAAAACTTGCTGAACCTATTTCTTATCAATTAAATAGGTTGGAATTTGATTATAAAAATGAATCTATCAAAACACAGTCAGTAGTTACTTATGATAAAAAGGGTACTACTTTAGCAAATTATACTGATAAATATTCCCTTAACCATTTTGAACCTATTATTCCCGGCTCTGTTGGTGAAGCAATTTTTTATGCAACTTTTGCGGAATATCAGAATAAATATGGGAAAGTTTAGGAAACATCATTCTGATAAAATAAAAAGCCCGCTATCTATGAAGACAGCAGGCTAGTGACCAATCGCCAACGATTGTAGTCCTTTCATCTAATAATTCTATCAAATCTATCTTACTGTTGCAATGGAGGTTTTATTATGTCTAATCAATCTTCTACAAACTATGGAGAAAGAGGCTTTCAACGCCCGCCAATAAAACAGGTTCCACCCCCACCGCCGCCACCAAGAAATACTCCTCCAAACAAATAACTCTCATTCTTCTTTTTCTGCTATCTTTTTAGCATCAAAAAATCCGTTTGGATAAGCAAATTCTTCTACAACTATATTCTCTTTTGCCATCAAATACGTTCTTGTTCGGAAGAATTTATTTGTAAAATCAGGATGCTCTATATAAAGCCTATAGGTTAAGTTGCTTTCTACAACTAATTCTGTATGATCTTTATAATCAGAAGACATTCCTAAAAATCTTCCTACCGCAATTTCTTTCCCATCTTTTATTATTCGTAGAAGATGATCTTTTCCGTCGTTCAATTCTTTTTCTATAAAAGAACCATGATAAATACTATTTCCATTTTTTATTTTTCTATATATTTTATTAGTTATATAGAAAACGCTATTTTTTATAAATAGTTGCCATGATGCGCCTACTACAATACTTGAAACTATAGATATTGCTATTACTTTCATAATATCCCAATTATTACCTAATCCTGACAAAATATCTAATGTTAGTTTGTCACTAGGTAAAATACCTAATAGCAATATAGCACTTATGGTTATAAAAACTGAAAATAAACTATATGTAAAATAACCCATTAATAAATCAGTTTGATCTTGCTTTTCCATTTCCGAGTTTCCCAATAACTTGGATATTGTTTTAGCAATAAAGCCTGGTGCAATTATAAGCATTACTTCAAGCAACATAATTATTCCCCCTATCAGTTTTCATTTCTGTAAATTATATAAAAACTATATTGTACTGCCAAGTAATTTTATAAAAATCAAAAAAATGGCCCCGCTGTCATATAGACAACGGGGCACCGACCGGCCACGTATGGTAACGGTCCATTCACCTGATTATATTTTATCGTGCTTATCACTAAAAATCAATACGTCAAAAAATAGTTAGGAGTTGTTTTTATGTCAAATGCAGCTATATACGCCCGCTATTCTTCCGGGCATCAGCGCGAAGAAAGTATTGAGGGACAGATTAGAGAATGCACAGATTTTGCAAAACGTAATGGCCTAACTATTGTCGAACACTATATAGACAGAGCAATTAGCGCCAAAACCGATGATCGTCCTTCATTTCAACAAATGGTAGCTGACAGCAGCAAAAAAACATTTGATACAATCATAGTCTACACATTAGACCGCTTTGCTCGTAATCGCTATGACAGTGCTGTTTATAAAGCGAAGTTAAAAAGAAACGGCGTTCGAGTATTATCTGCTAAGGAAAATATCACCAGCGATCCTTCTGGAATTATTCTTGAAAGCGTTTTGGAAGGTATGGCAGAATATTATTCGGTAGAGCTTGCACAAAAAGTAAAGCGCGGTATGACAGAAAATGCGTTAGCCTGCCGCTGGGCTTCCGGTAGAATACCTTTCGGTTACACCATTGATGCCGATAAACATCTTCATCCGGACCCCGCGTTAGTACCTATCGTTCAAGAAGCTTTTGAAATGTACGCCGCCGGCGCCAAAATAGTCGATATCGCAAGAAAAATCAACAGTTATCATGTCGTCACTGGTATGGGTAATAAATTCGGCCGTTCCAGCTTTGACCGGATGATAAGATCCGAAACTTACATCGGTGTATTTAAGTGGAACGATATCAGAAAAGAAAATGCTGTACCGCCAATTATCACGCCAGAGCTTTTTTATAAATGCCAGGCTAGATATAATGCCCGCAACAAAAAAAATGTGGCTCGCCCCTCGGCTATTTATCTTTTGTCCGGGAAACTACGCTGTGGATGCTGCGGTGGAAGCATGTGTGGCATGAGTGGCAAAAGTAGAAACGGTACTATGCATTATTATTATTCTTGTTATTCAACTCGCCGCCGGACTTCCCATTGTGATATAGGAAATATACGTCGTGATGAAATTGAACATATTATTGCAGCACACGCCGCTTCCATTTTGAAAAAACCAATAAATTTAGACATTATTGCTAATCAAGCTTTAAAAACTAATAACAGCGTAAAAAACTATCGTTTAGAAAGCCTGATTCAACAAGAAAAAGACCTTACCCAGAAACTAGAAAACTGCATGAAGGCTATTGATCAAGGTTTGGTATCTATTACTTTAATGGATCGGATCAAACAATATGAAGCTGACTTACAATCAGTCAAAAATGATATCTCTCTTGAAAAAATAAAATCTAATCCAATCCAAGTTACCAAAGAACATATTATTTTCTTTTTAGAAAAATTTGCACTCCTAGAGGGTGAAGAATTTAAGGATCGTATCATTTCCACAATGGTAAGAGATATCGTAATAAAAAAAGAAAAAGACGGCAACTATTTAGTCACCGTCCAATATAATTATGCGAATTCCAAAGAACTTCCTAACGAAGAAAGCTATTCCGTTCCTGAATCTATTGGTTCGCAAGATGTTGAGTTGGTGGAGACAAGCGGGATCGAACCGCTGACCTCTTGAATGCCATTCAAGCGCTCTCCCAGCTGAGCTATGCCCCCAAGACAATTAAGATTATAATAGAAAACAGCCTTACTTGTCAATATAATTGTAAAATATAACTCAAAAATATTGCAGTAGGTTAAGCACCGTGCTATAATGTATGACGCAAGCAAAGACGCCTGCCTTCCTGGGTCAAATCTGCCTTCAGGAAGGCAGATTTATTTTTTCAGGAGTGTTTGACAATGCGTTCTATCGAAACTACCGCGGCCAAGCTTTCTGTTTTCAAAATGACCTGGCCGATTTTCATTGAAATTTTGCTGCAGATGATGGTCGGCAATGTAGATCAATTCATGCTCAGTCATTATTCTCAAAAATCCGTTGCTGCCGTTGGTAACGCCAATCAAATCATCAACATCGTTATTATTGCCCTCAGCGTAATAAGTATGGCCGCAACAATCCTGATTGCCCAATACCGTGGTGCCGGTAATAAGGAAAAAGTCACGGAAGTTTGTACCGTAGCTCTTTTAACAAACTTCATTTTCGGACTTATCATCAGTTCAATTCTGTTTTGTTTCGACAACTTCTTTCTTGATCTGCTGGCCGTACCTGATGACATCCGGTCTGAAGCCGGCTTATTTCTACGCTATATCGGCTTGTTTATAGTGGTCCAGGCAGTATACATCTCTTTTATTTCTTTTTTCCGCGGTTATTCACTGCTAAAAGTAACGATGATGACTTCTATCATCATGAATGTTATCAATATTATCTGTAATGTTTTCCTTATTCATGGCTTCGGGCCCATCCCCCCCTTGGGAGTATTGGGAGTGACTATTTCAACCAACAGCAGTAAAGTACTGGGTCTGCTGCTGATTCTATATTTTTTCCGTCGTTTTATCAATCTGCCCTTGTCTTTTAAATATCTTCGTCCTTTTCCCAAAAAAACTTTGCACAATATCCTCTATCTGGGTCTGCCTTCAGGCGGTGAGTCGCTTTCGTATCAGCTGTCGCAGATGGTGATTATGAAATTTGTCAATCTGATGGGTTTAGTAGTCATAACGACCAAAATATATGCCTATATCATTGCTATGTTCTCATACATTTATTCGCAGGCTCTGGCAATGACGACACAAATCATCGTTGGTTTTCTTCTAGGCCGCGGCGACCAGAAAGCAGTCAGCCAAAGAGTCTGGCAAACTGTGCGGTTAGCGGTGCTGATCAGCGGTACCCTGACAACGCTCTTATATTTCAACAGCGACCATATCTATGGTATCTTTACTGATAACCCCGAAGTGCTGGAGTTGGGACGCCACATCTTTCTCATTGAAATTTTTCTGGAAATCGGCCGTGCCGTCAACATGGTTATGGTCATGTCACTGCAGGCTGCCGGTGACATCAAAGGTCCTGTAACAATAGGCTTGCTTTCCATGTGGCTGGTTTCCGTATCAGGTGCCTACTTTTTTGGTATCGTCCTCGATTTTGGCTTGATAGGTATCTGGATCGCTATGATGATGGATGAATGTTTAAGGGCACTGATATTTATTTATCGCTGGCACAGTGGAGTCTGGCGTCACAAAAATCTTATTTAAAAGCAAAAAGAACGCAGATATTTTATCTGCGTTCTTTTTACTTTTAAATTAATCTATATAGTTTTAATCTTATCAATTATTTTTAATAATAAAAATATAAATCGGTTAATTATTAAAAATTATTTATTTATTTTCAAATCACCAATTATTTATTTCTTTTAAATAAGTTATACAATGTTGATATTTCGTATCATTCATCTAAGAAATAAGTAAAATTCAGGTAAAACTTTTTGTAAAAATGAATAATTATAATAAATTTTACTTAAAAATGTTGCCGTCGCAACAGAGGAGATTTTCAAAATTTGCTATTCTGTTAACGCATTTTAAAATTTTAAAAGGAGGAATAATATGTCCCAAGCAGTAAAATGTTTAATTTTGTTGGCAGTAGTTGCTCTCTTATTCGTAACTGAACTTATTCCCTTGGCAATTACTGCAACGGCAGGCGCGATTTCCTGCGGCCTGTTAGGTTTTATTCCTGCAAAACAGGTATTCTCGGGTTTATCCGACTCTACGGTAGTCTTGTTTGCAGGTATGTTCGTCGTAGGTGCTTCCATGTTCTACACCGGTCTTGCTCAAAAAATCGGCGGTGTAGTAGTAAAAATGTGTGGTACAGGCGAGAACAGCTTGATGTTTGGCTTAATGATGGTCGGTACGGTTTTATCTTCCTGCCTGTCCAATACTGGTACTGCAGCCTGCCTGCTGCCAGTTGCGCTCGGTATTTGTGCCGCAGCTAAGATCCCCGCTTCCCGTCAACTGATGCCTCTGGCATTTGCCTGCGGTTGGGGCGGTATCATTACTATGGTAGGCACGCCGCCTAATATTATTGCAGTCGGCGCTATGACCTCTGCCGGTCTTGAACCTTTTGGCTTCTTTGAATTTGCCTGGATCGGTATTCCGGTTTCTATTGCTGGTATGCTGTACATGATGTTCGTAGGCAAATACCTGCTTCCGAAAGTAGATCTTTCTGCTGACCAGGAAATTGAACAGGAAATCGAAGCCGCTTCCACTTCTTCTACCAAACAAATCATCTCCGGAGTCATCCTTGCTTTGGTTATCATCACCATGGCTGTTGGTATCCCTGGCGTATCTTTGGAAATCGCTGCTATCACCGGCGCGCTTGTTTGCGTACTGACCGGCTGCCTGACCGAAAAACAAGCTTATGCTTCTATCGACTGGGTAACCATCTTCCTGTTCGCAGGTATGATGCCTGTTTCAGCAGCTATGGATACTACCGGCGCCGGCGCTTTGATAGCTGACTGGACCGTCGGCCTGATGGGCGGAAGTCCGTCTCCTTTAGTAGTGACCGCTATTCTGTTCATTCTGTCCTGCGGTCTGACCCAATTTATGTCCAACACTGCTTCAGCAGCTTTGCTGTGTCCGATCGGTATTGCTATTGCTAAACAGCTTGGCGCTGATCCGAAAGCAGTATTGATGGCGATCGCAGTTGCTGCTTCTTGTGCTTTTGCAACTCCGGTAGGCACTCCTCCGAATACTTTGGTACTTGGCCCCGGCGGCTACAAATTCATGGACTACGTAAAATGCGGTACCGGCCTCGTTATCGTAGCCTTTATCGTATCCCTGGTTGTAATCCCAGTTGTTTGGCCTTTCTTCCCTGCTAATTAACAGTAAAAAAAGACTGCTTCTTTAAGAAGCAGTCTTTTTTCTATAATTCAGTCCTGTTTTCTAAAGGCTTCTGTCAAGGGCGGAATGATTTGTTTTTTACGGCTCAAAACGCCTGGCAGGTGATAGCATCCTTCCGCAGCAGCTTCGCCAAAAGCGTGAACAAGCTGTGTCTGAGGACTTCCTGCAGCTAAAAGATCTGTCGCTTCACCCAAAATATCAGTAACCATCAGCAGCGACAGGTCATAACCTTCCTGCTTACGAAATTCATTAAGAGCTTTCTGCAGTTCTCCTAACCGTTCTAAAGCCTGCTGCCGATCCATAATATTGATCTGACTGACCGTAATCCGGTGTTCGCCAAAATCGAATTCCTTAATATCATTACGCACAATATCCTGCACCGGCATCGTACCAATAGCAGAACCATGACGCAGTACTTCCATCGCAAAAGCTTCCGCATCCTCGATGCCGGCCTGCTCTGCCAAACGTTTAGCAGTATCCTGGTCAAAAAGAGTCGCAGTAGGAGAACGGAAATACAAAGTATCAGAAACTATAGCCGCAAATAAAATACCTGCCAAAGCCGGCGGCAGTTCGATACCTCTGTGCCAGGTAAGGTTGGCAACGATAGTAGCAGTTGAACCTACAGGCTCCTGTCTGATAAAGATCGGCGCGCCTGTCGTCAGCCCGCCCAGCCGATGGTGGTCAATGATTTCCAGCAAATGCGCTTCTTCAATGCCTTCCACCGCCTGACTGCGTTCATTATGGTCGACTAAAATAACCTCCTGACGATCGGGAACCAGCATCATACCACGATCCATCATCCCTACATATTTACCACGCTCCAACACCGGGTAACTGACAAATTTTGCCGCCAGCATCTTTTCTCTGACATCAGAAAGTAAGTCTGTCGTTTTCAGAGTCACAAGGTTTTTCGTCATCACCAGCCTGACCTGAATGCTCTGATTGATCAGCCGGGCCGTAGTATAAGTGTCATAAGGCGTGCTGATGACAACAGCCTTATAACGCAGGGCCGTCTGCAGTACGATTGGCGTTATTTCCGTATCCCGCGTCAGAATCAAACCTGCGGCGCCGGCCTCCAGTACTGCCAGCTGCGCCTCAACTCTGTCACCGATGATAACCAAATCTCCATTTTTAATTGCCGTGCTAAGTGTTTCAGGCTCCGAAGCCCCAATTTTGATCTTACCATTAAAGGTATGTGTCAGATCACCGCAGATCAGCTGACCATCTAAAGTATGGACAATACTTCTGTAATCTGTTTCGCCGTCGTCCAGATCTTGAATTGACAGCTCATTATAATAACGTTTCGCCAGGTCGCCGACAGTAATGATGCCGACGATATTATTTTCCTGATCCAATACCGGTACGGATTTTAAACCTTCGTGCTCTACAAAAAGCCTGCCCACATCACGCAGTGACGCATCTGGCCCCACTGTCGGCGGCTGCGCCAGGCGTATATCACTTAACCGCGGATACAGATCATCTACTAATTTCGGTACCGGTACGCCAAAATGTTCCAGCACAAACTGTGTTTCCGGATTGATCTTGCCTGCACGTGCCGGAACTGCGTTCAAACCCAGCTGCTGCTTTAAATAAGCATAGGCGATGGCAGAACAGACCGAATCCGTGTCTGGATTACGGTGACCGATAACTAAAACCGTTTTTTCCATGCTTCCACCTTCTTATCCCCGTATTTCTTACTTGTCATTGTAGCACAAAATAAAACTGTCAGCAGTAAATTTTAAGCAAAGAAACCTCCCGCAGACTGCAGAAGGTTTCTTTTTTAATATTTACTGTTATTTTCTTTACTGCGGCGACCACCCAATTCGTTCAGCAGTTCTGCCGGATTGATATTATGATATGCCAGAAGCACTAAACAATGATACCACAAGTCAGACATCTCATACAAAACCTCTTTGCCGTTATTATTCTTGGAAGCAATGATAGTTTCTGCAGCTTCTTCGCCGACCTTTTTCAAAATCTTATCCTGTCCTGACATAAACAGGTAACGGGTATAAGATTTTTCGCCGCCATGGACGCGTTTGTCCTGAATGACGCGGTACAATTCAGCCAAAATACCGTGAATACCATCCGGTTCAGGTACCGGCAGATTTCTGCCTGCACCGCTGTTCCATAATGGATAACTGAAACAGGAATAATTTCCGGTATGGCAGGCTGCACCTTTTTGTTCAACCTTTACCAGCAGACTGTCACCATCACAATCATAATCAATACTGACGACCTTCTGCACATGGCCGCTGCTAGCGCCTTTGTTCCACAGCTCCTGACGGCTGCGACTCCAAAACCAGGTATAACCGGTTTCCACAGTCTTCGCCAGTGATTCGCCGTTCATATAGGCCAGCATCAGCACGGCATTGGTTGCTGCATCCTGAATAATGGCCGGAATCAAGCCTTTTTCATCAAATTTTATTTTAGAAAAATCTACTTGCATTATAATCTCACCTCTACACCTTTAGACCGCAGGTATTCTTTGACCTGCCTGATAGTAAACTCTTTATAATGAAAGACTGATGCCGCCAAAACGGCATCGGCTTTACCTTCCGTCAAAACATCATAGAAGTGTTCCAACTTACCTGCGCCGCCGCTGGCTATCACAGGTACCTTCACCGCTTCGGCAACCGCCCGGGTCAGTGGTATATCATAGCCGTTTTTTGTACCGTCAGCATCCATACTGGTCAGTAAAATCTCGCCGGCGCCCAATTCTGCCGCCGTTCTGACCCAGTCCAGTACCTCAATTCCCGTAGGAGTACGTCCGCCATGTACATAAACTTCCCATTTATCTGTACCGCAGCGTTTGGCATCTACAGCTAAAACGATGCACTGGCTGCCAAACAGCTTTGCACCATCAGCAATCAGCTGCGGATTTTTTACTGCCGCCGTATTTACAGAAATTTTATCAGCACCTGCATTCAGAGCATTACGGATATCCTGCACCGTGCTGATCCCACCGCCAACTGTCAGCGGCATAAAAACCTGTCCCGCCGTACGGTTTATGACATCCAGCATAGACTTACGCTGCTCGACAGACGCAATGATATCAAGAAAAACCAGCTCATCGGCAGCTTCAGTGTCATATAAGGCCGCCAGTTCAACAGGATCACCGGCATCACGCAATTCCACAAAATTAGTGCCTTTGACTACATGCCCTTCTTTTACATCCAGACAGGGAATAATTCTTTTGGTATGCATCTCAGACCTCCTTTGCGACCCGCAGAGCCTCCCGCAGGTCAATAGCTCCGGTATAAATGGCCTTCCCTATGATGCAGCCCTCGATCCCAGAGGAGGACCGCTGCTGCAGCCGGCGTATATCTTCCAACGATGCCACACCGCCACTGGCAATGACTTTAACACCGCAGGCTTTTGCCAAAGCGGCAGTGGCTTCTACATTCACCCCACTCAGCTTACCGTCACGGCTGATATCAGTAAAAATAATATGCTCGACCCCGATAGCAGCCATTTTTAGAGCCAACTCTACAGCATCAATACCACCGCTGACACCCCAGCCTTCGATAGCGGCTTTCCCGTCTTTAGCATCGATACCTACAACAACCTGACCAGGAAATTCCCGACAGGCTTCAGCAACCAGCTGCGGTTCCCGCACTGCTGCTGATCCAAGAATCACACGGCTGACCCCCAATTCCAGCAATTCTGCTACAGCTGCCAGACTTCTGATTCCGCCTCCTACCTGCACTGGCATAGAAGCGTGCTCCAGGATTTTTTGGATTGCCGGCAGATTACGTCCCGCACCGGCCAAAGCACCGTCTAAATCGACGACATGTAAATATTCGGCTCCGGCTGCCGACCAGCGGGCAGCCATTTCCGAAGGATCATCAGCAAAAACAGTTTCCTGGTCAAAACGACCTTCCGTCAATCTGACGCAGCGGCCGCCGCGGATATCTATAGCAGGAAAAATTATCATGGCTGCCACTCCTTAAAAGCGCGCAGCAGGCCAAGGCCTGCCCGGCTTGATTTTTCTGGATGGAACTGAAAAGCCTGCACACTGCCGCTGCCGACGGCAGCCGTTATTTCCATACCATAATCACATACGGCAGTAATGAGCTCTTGCTGCTGCGGCTCAACATGAAAGCTGTGCACAAAGTACACATATTCATCTCCTGCTTCCTGCAGCAGCGGAGAACTGCTGCGTAAACTCAGCTTGTTCCAGCCCATATGCGGTATTTTCAAAGCGGTATCCAGTCTGCGCACCTGCCCTTGAAAATAGCCCAGACCTTTCACTCCGGGAGCTTCATCACTGCCTTCAAACAAAACCTGCATTCCCAGACAGATACCTAAAAACGGTCTGCCGCTGTGCAAATATTTCTGCAGTATCGGTACCAGACCGCTGCGCTGCAGATTAGCCATACAATCGCCAAAAGCCCCTACTCCCGGTAAAATCAGTTTATCAGCCTGTGCAATAACTGCGGCATCACTGGAAATAACCGGGTCGCCGCCAACAACAGCGATCGCTTTATTAACACTGTGCAGGTTTCCCATCCCATAATCAACAATGACTATCTTCGAACTCATAAAGCCCCCTTGCTGCTCATCACGCCCTGAACGCGCGGATCTGCAGCTACTGCCTCTGCCAGCGCGCGGGCAAAAGCTTTAAAAACCGCCTCAATAATATGATGTACATTTTTACCATACAAGACTCGAATATGCAGAGTCATGCCGCTGGCCACGGCTACGGCGCGGAAAAATTCCTCAGTCATTTCTGTATCGTAGTTACCCAAAGTTATTTTAGGAATTTCGGCTTCAAAAACCAGGTACGGCCGCCCGGAAAAATCCAGTACTACCTGTGCCAAAGCCTCATCCATTGGAATAAAACAACTGCCATAGCGGTGAATACCGCTTTTATCGCCAACAGCCGCTTTAAGAGCTTCTCCTAAAACGATGCCGCAGTCCTCAACCGTATGGTGACAGTCAACCTGCAGATCTCCCTGTGCTTTCACCTGCAAATCAAGAAAACCATGCTTGGCCAGCAGTGTCAGCATATGATCAAAAAAACCGACGCCTGTAGCGATATCCGCTTTCCCGCTGCCATCAAGCCCAATACTGACACTGACCGCAGTTTCTAAAGTTTTTCGTTCTTTAACTGCCTGCCGCATCATATTGCCTCCTCTCCGCATAAGAGCTCCAGCCGGCTGATGATTTCAGCATTTTCCAGCGGCAGGCCTACCGTGATCCGCAGGCATCCCTGCAATACAGGATGACTGGTATAATCGCGCACCAAAATTTTCTTCTCCAGCAGTTTGCGGTATAAGTACATTCCTGCCAGCATCTGCTGTGTTTTTTCACCCTGGCTGCCATATTGCTGCTCGCAGGCAGCCGCTAAACGGGCAGTCAGTTCGCCCTGCGGGCAACAGGTCAGAAAATTCGTTGCGGACGGCCAGATTTTCAAGCCCATTTGCTCCAGTTGTTCCCGCATCAGATCACGCTGCTCGATAATAGTTTCCAGTTGTTCTTTATATAAGTCTTTTTGGCGGTAAACCTCTTCCGCTACAGCTAAAGACCAGGCATTAACATGATAAGGCAGCAGTGTTTTTCCCAAAACACGCATGATACCGGCACTGCCGACAGCATAACCTACACGCAGTCCAGCCAGTCCGTAAGCTTTAGAAAAAGTACGCAAGCACATAAAATTACTGTATTTACCTGTCAGAGCCAAAGTAGAACCTGCTACCAGCTTTAATTTATTCAGCGGGCGCAGATCCTGCGGATCAACGCCGCTGCCTTTAGCAAACTCCATATAGGCTTCATCCATTACTACCGGGCAGCTGACATTTGCTAAAATCTTCTCCATTACTTCAAGCGGATTATAATTTCCCGTCGGATTGTTGGGATTGCAGACAATCAACAGCGCCGGCTGCTCTGCCCTGCAAAATTCGATGACCTTATCTGGATCGACATATCCCGCCAGCGTCAGCGGATACGGTGCGGCTATACTGTCGGCAAGCTTAGTATAAACGCCATACATAGAAAAGGACGGATACGGAAAAGCGATTTTACGTCCATTGCCGCCAAAAGCATAACAGGCCATTTGCAAAAGTTCACTGGAACCGTTGCCGATTCTGATATTGTCTGCATCCAGCGCCAGATCTTCAGCAATCAGCCCGCGCAGCGTTTCAGCCTGCATCGGCGGATAACGGTTAAAAGGAAACCCGGCCAGCTTCGCCGCCACAGCCTGCTCAATCGGCCGCGGCAGATTATAATTACTTTCGTTGGCATTGACGATAATATCGGCAGCCACATGTTCTACAGCATATTCTTCCAATTCTTCCAAGCCGGTCCTGGCATTAAATCCAGCCATCTCCTCACCTCTTTTCCATACGCACGCGGATAGCGTTAGCATGCGCCTGAAGCCCTTCCGCTTCAGCCATTTTAATAACGTCACTGCCCACAGCAGTCAAGGCGCCCTGCGTATAAGCAATGATACTTGTTTTCTTCATAAACGTCTCCACATTCAGAACTGAGTAGAAACGGGCAGTGCCGCCGGTAGGCAGAATGTGGTTCGGTCCTGCATAATAATCGCCCAAAGGCTCCGGTGAATAAGCGCCCAAAAAGATCGCACCGGCATTACGCAGATAAGGCAGCAGAGCAAAAGGCTCTTTCGTCATAACCTCCAAATGCTCCGGTGCTGATATATTCGCCATCTCAATTACTGTTTCCATATCAGACGCAATAATGATCTTGCCATGATTTGCTAAAGACAATGCAGCGATCTCCTGCCGCGGCAAAGCAGCAAGCTGCATCTCAAGCTCTGCTGCAACAGCATTGCCCAACAGCTCACTGTCCGTAACTAAAATAGCGCTGGCCAGAGGATCATGTTCCGCCTGGCTCAAAAGGTCAGCTGCCAGATATTTAGGATCAGCGCCATCATCGGCTATAATCAATATTTCGCTGGGACCTGCCAGCATATCAATGTCGCAGTGCCCGTAAACAGCTTTTTTAGCCAGCGTCACAAAAATATTGCCCGGGCCGGTAATTTTTTCAACCTTTGGTACAGTTTCCGTACCAAAAGCTAACGCAGCAATGGCCTGTGCACCGCCCATTTTATAAATTTCCCTGATACCTATTAATTCAGCCGTAACCAGCACATAAGGATTTACTTTGCCATCACGTCCGGGCGGTACTGCCATCACGATCCGTGGTACTCCTGCTACTGTAGCCGGTACAGCATTCATAATCACCGAAGAAGGATAAGCCGCAGTTCCACCGGGGACGTAGATACCCACAGAGTCAACAGGAGTTACCTTCTGTCCCAGCATAGCACCGCATTCACGGTTAGTCAGCCAGGTTTTTGGCAGCTGTTCTTCGTGAAAGCTACGCACATTTGCAATAGCACGTTCTATGGCTCCTACCACTTCGGCATCAGCTGATTGTCGGGCTTCTGCAAATTCAGCCTTGCTGACCCGGATATTTTGGACACTCAAGCCTGCTTTATCTATCAGATTAGTATAATAAAGCAGCTTTCCATCACCGCCGGCCCTTACGTCAGTCACAATTCTTTCGACGACCTGGGCTGCTGTCAGCGGCGCACCAAACATAGCGGTAACACCTGACTGTACTCCGGGGGACAGCTCACATTCATCAAAAGCTTTTTTCTGCATCAAAGCTGCTATTTCAACAGCACTCATTCCTCTGGCATCTGTTACTTGCATTGCTCTTCCTCCTCATCCAATACCTTACGCAAATCTCGGACCAGTTTATCCAGACGGTCAAATTTCAATTTAAAGCTCACCCTGTTGGCAATCAGTCTTGCTGTCGCCGTATAGATGGAATCTACCTCCACCAATTTATTCTCTTTCAGGGTACGGCCTGTTTCCACAATATCAACGATCAGCTCCGACAATCCAACCATCGGCCCCAGTTCAATCGAGCCGTTAAGCTTGATGATCTCGGTCTGAATCCCCAGACTGCGAAAATACTCCTGGGCACAGTTCGGATATTTAGTTGCTACCCGCAGATGCGCATAATCAGTCAGCCTGGGCCGCTGCATCTGCTCAGGAACTGCCAGCATCAAACGACAGCGTCCATATTTCAGATCCAGCAGCTCATATACGTCCTTGCGTTCTTCCAACAGCACATCTTTACCAATGATCCCGATATCGGCAGCACCGTATTCTACATAGGTCGGCAAATCGACAGTTTTAGTAATTATAAAGCGCACCTTGCTATCCTCGTTACTGATAACAAGTTTGCGCGAATCTTCAGTTACGTTATCAGCACTATAGCCTACTTTAGCCAGCAGCTCTACTGATCTTTGAAACAGCTTGCCCTTCGGCAACGCTACGGTAATATAATCCATTACGGCACTTCCTTTATCAATCTTCGATATACAGCAGCGTATCGCAGGCGTTAGCACGCTGCGCGTCCACTGCTTCGCTCTGGTTAAAAGGCTCGGCAGCCAGCTTCACTGTTTTGCCGCTCCTGCGCAGACGCATACACTGCGCGATCGCCTGTGGCAGACAGCCTGCCTGCCAGGCCACCAGAACATCCCAGCTGCTGATATTGTCCAGCTGCCGGCGCCGACTCAGAATCAACATGATCCTGTCTATCCCTATAGCAAATCCTGTTGCCGGGCAGGATCTGCCAAAATTTTCCATCATTGTATCATAACGGCCGCCGCCAATGATCGGGAAACCCATATCCTCAGCGTAGCCTTCAAATAACATTCCAGTATAATAATCAAGGTCGCGCAAAAGCCCCAGATCAAAACGCAGATAACCAGCCGCACCATAGACCTCGGCCAAAGCATAGATTTCGCGCAGATCCTGCACAGCCTTGGAGCTTTTATTGTTCAAACCACAGGCTTCAACCTTATCTAAAAGTTCCAGCCCGCCATGCAGAAACGGCAGCTCTTTAAACAAATCTTTTTGTTCCGGTGACATCCTGCTGCCATCTGCCAACGCTTCCAACCGTACCACATCATGCTCGATCAGGCAGCGTTTCAGCTCCTGCGCCTGCAGTTCAGTGACCTCAGCCGCTTCAATCAAGCCATTTATAAAATCGATCTGGCCAACACTGATCACAAAATCATTTAACCCTGCTGCCTGCAGCGAAGCTACTGCTAAAGCCAGCATCTCGGCATCTGCCGAAGGTCCGGCCGCACCCATCATTTCAACACCGGCCTGATTAAACTCACACTGGCGTCCGGCCTGTGTTTCCTCATAGCGAAATAGATTCGCCAGATAAAAAAGCCGTTTTACCGCCGGTCCCTCATTGAGCCGAGTAGCTACCAAACGCGCCAAAGGAGTCGTCATGTCCGACCGCAGCAATAAAATATTATTACGACGGTCAAAAAATTTAAAACTGCTGTCTGACAGCTGACCTGCTGCGGCAAAAGTATCCAGATATTCAAAAGTCGGCGTGACCACTTCGTCATAGCCCCAGGCTTTAAAGGTAGAGGCAAGCTTATTTTCAATTATCCTTCTGGCGCCGGCTTCACCCGGAAGTACGTCCCTAGTTCCATACGGCACCTGCAAAGCTTTATTATTCAGCATTGTGCTTGTCTTCCTTTTTTAATAATGGCATTATCGAATTATATCCGTCAGCGCCATAAACCAAACAGCGTTTAACCCGTGAGATCGTCGCCGTACTGGCGCCTGTTTTTTCTACTATCTCTTCATAAATACAGCCTGCATCAAGCATTCTGGCAACCTCCAAACGCTGCGCCATGGATTTCAGTTCGCTGATCGTGCAAATATCCTCAAAAAAGTTGGAACACTGCTCTTCACTTTTTAAGCTAAGAATCGCTTTAAATAATTGATCGGTCAAATGGTCTCTGGTTTTTGCAGCCATGATTGCCTCCTTAAATTTAGCTGGTGCTAGCACCTTTTTTCTTTTATACTTTATCACTTTATCTTGTGAAAGGCAAGGTTTTTTTACAAAAATTTTAAAATTTTTATTGACAAGTGCCGATTGTAAGTGTATTATTTTGTTTAACAACTTCAAACGGTATTTCATCAAGAGTAGCCGAGGGACTGGCCCTATGAAGCTACGGCAACCATCACGACGTGAACGGTGCCAAATCCAACGGATGTAAATCCGACAGATGAAGCAGTACGAAACGCTTTCGTTACCCTTCACCTGTGTGAAGGGTTTTTTTACGATTTTAGAAAAGAAAGAGGAACGCTGTATGATCGATTTACGCAATGTGGAAAAAACCTATTACAGCAATGCAGGTGATATCCACGCTTTAAAGAAAACAAATCTGCATATCAACGCCGGAGAAATATTCGGTATCATCGGCCTCAGCGGTGCCGGTAAATCAACCCTGATCCGCTGCATCAATATGCTGGAAGTACCTACCGGCGGTCAGGTCTTTGTGGATGGACAGGAACTGACTGCAATGAACAATCAGGAACTGCGCAAAGCACGCCAAAATATCGGGATGATCTTCCAGCACTTTAATCTGCTGGCCTCCCGCACAGTTTATGATAATATCGCTTTTCCGCTGGAAATACAGGGTATTTCGCAGTCTGAAATCAAAAAGCGGGTGCAGCCGCTGCTGGAGCTGGTACAATTACAGGACCGCGGCGATTATTATCCCAGCCAGTTGTCAGGCGGTCAGAAACAACGTGTCGGTATTGCCCGTGCTCTGGCCAGCGATCCTAAAGTACTGCTGTGTGATGAAGCAACCTCGGCATTGGACCCGCAGACAACAAAATCTATTCTCGACCTGCTCAAAGATATCAATAAACGCCTGAATCTGACTATTGTCATGATCACACATCAGATGGAAGTAGTCAAAGAAGTCTGTGACAGAGTAGCTGTTATCGAAAACGGCGAGATCATTGAAGAAGGTTCCATGATCGATGTTTTCACCGATCCGCAGAAGCCCACTACCAAAGATTTCGTCAAAAGCATCAACAATATCGAACTGCCTGCACTGCTGCAATCTTCTTCAATCAGCGCAGTCTACACCGAAGGCAGCAAACTGATCGTGCGATTATCCTTCATCGGTAACTCAGCCGGCGATCCGATCGTTTCCGGTATGGTCAAAAAATTCGATGTCGATATCAATATCATCTACGGTAATATCGATTCGCTTAAGGATATACCCTTCGGCACCCTGGTCATTGAGATTTCAGGAAGCGCCGCAGGTATCAAAAATGCTCTGCAATATCTGCATGAACAGCAGCTGAAAGTTGAGGTGATCGGTTATGTCTCCTGAAATGTTAGCTCTTTTACTTAAATCCTTTTGGGAAACCTGCTATATGGTGCTGGCTTCCACAATACTCGCCACACTTATCGGCGTACCGCTCGGCGTGATCTTAACCGTCACCCGTAAAAACCATATCCTGCCCAACGCTCCTGTAAACAGCGTTTTAGGCGCTATTGTCAACGCTACCCGCTCAACTCCCTTCATTATATTAATGGTAGCGATCATTCCTCTGACCCGCCTTTTAGTAGGCTCTTCGATAGGTACTACCGCTTCCATCGTACCTTTGACTATTTCAGCCGCACCCTTTATTGCCCGCATCATCGAATCTTCGCTGCTGGAAATCGACCACGGCGTTATCGAAGCGGCTCAGGCCATGGGCGCCAGCCCCATGCAGATTATCCGCAAGGTCCTTTTGCCGGAAGCACTGCATTCCATCGTTTTAGGTATCACCCTCGCTGTTATCGCTTTGATCGGTTATTCCGCCATGGCTGGTACATTAGGCGGCGGCGGCTTAGGCGATCTGGCGATCCGTTACGGCTATCAGCGTTTCCAAATGGACGTTATGCTGATCACTGTCGTCGTACTTATCGTTATGGTCCAATCTATCCAGTCACTCGGCGACTACTTTTCCAAAAAGCTTAATAAAAACAAACTATAAAATCATCTTATAAAGGGGAAATTATCATGAAAAAATTAGCTAAAATACTGACCGCGGCAGCTTTATGCGTAGCTGCCCTGACCACCTTCGGCTGCGGCGACGATAAAAAAGAAGCAGCAAAAGCTCCTGCCGGCGATGCGCCTATCAAAATCGCAGTTACTGCAGGCCCTCATGCTGAAATTATGGACAATGTCAAAAAACTTGCTGAAAAACAAGGTCTGAAAATCGAAGTAGTTGAATTCAACGACTATGTAACTCCTAATGTAGCACTGTTCCAAGGCGAGGTTTTTGCCAACAGCATGCAGCACCGCCCTTATTTAGATGCCACTCTGCAAAAAGAGCCTAAATTTGACCTGGTAGAAGTTTTCAAAACCGTTAACTTCCCGATGGCCGCTTACTCCAAAACTTTGAAAAAAGGCGACGCCATTCCTGACGGCGCCACAATCGGTATTCCTAACGATCCATCCAACGGCGGCCGTGCGATTTTAGTTCTTGCCAATGCCGGGCTGATCAAAGTCAAAGATATCAAAAACGTTACTACCACCGTTGCCGATATCACCGAAAATCCACATAACTTCAAATTCCTGGAACTGGATGCAGCTACCATTCCCCGCAGCCTGCCCGACGTTACCTTTGCTGTAATCAATGCCAACTACGCTATTCCAGCAGGCCTGAACCCTACCAAAGATTCCATCATTCTGGAATCTGCTGACAATCCGTTTGTCAACATCTTCGTAACCAAGAAAACCAATGAAAACGATCCCCGGATCGCTAAACTGAAAGAAATTTACCAATCAGCTGATAATGAAAAATTCATTATGGAACACTTCCAGGGCACCATTTTACCGGCCTGGAAATAATTAAAAACTAAGCCCCCGGAATCTTAAAAATTCCGGGGGCTTTTTATTTATATTTTCTCTGATCTACAGTCAACAGCACTCAGCAGAACTTTTTGCACTGTTCAAAATACTGCGGTATAAAGCTGATAAAATTACGTGTTGTCGGCGAGTGATAATACTTGCGCCCCCATACCACTGCCGCCGTAGTCGTCAGTTCCGGGTCGTCCATACGGACACAGGCCAGCCCTTCATGCCTGGCGATTGCTTCTGCTGATTCTGGGATAACGGCCAGTCCTAACCCGGCTTTCGCCCAGGCAATCAGATAATTACTGTCATCGCTGAGACAGAAAAAATATGCCTGGATGCCATTTTTAGCAGCAGACTGTTCCAACAGTTCCTTATAACGGCGGTGGCATAAAAGCGGCAGCCCCTGCAGCCTGCTTACAGGCAGTTCAAAAGTCCCCTCCAGCTGCGGAAAAAACGCCGCATCATAGACTAATGCCAAGCGTTCAGTTGGCAGCTTATAGCTTGCAAAATAATCCTCGTCCACAGGCAAATGAACGATAGCAGTTTCAATGACCCCCTTTTCCAGCAGTTCGATCACCCGTAAACTTTCGCCGATCAACAACCGATAGGTTATTTTGGGATACAACTCTTTAAAAGCGGCAATCATCTGCGGTAATACCATCAGGCTCATCGAAGGGACAACTCCCAGTGATAAAATACCCTCCTGTCCCAGCTCACTGCTGGATAATTCACATACAGTCCGATCCGTTAGATTTAAGATTTCTTCTGCCCGATGCAGCAGCATATGACCGGTTTCTGTCAGATGCAGACGCCGGCCTGATCTGTCGAACAGCACCACGCCCAGTTCCTGCTCAAGCTGTTTGATTTGTCTGCTTAAAGGCGGCTGCGCGATATGCAGCGCTTTGGCAGCCTCTGTAACATTGCCCAGCCTCGCTACCATTACGAAATACCGCATTTGCTGCAAATTCATAAGTATTCCTCCATTCATACTTTTTAGGTATTATAATTTCAAAAATAAGTATTTTAAGTATGATTTTATTGTTGTTATAATAATATTAAAGAAAAGAAGAACAGTCAAGTAAAGAGCAGGATGCAAAATTCAGGGAGGGATTTATATGAAAGAGAAAATTTTAATCGCTATCGACAGTTCTGATTCGTCCAGTAAAGTGCTTGCTTATGGTATCAATCTGGCCGGTAAGCTTGACGCAGAAGTAAAAGTAGTCCACGTAATCGAACCTTACAGCAAACGATCGACCATTTTGAACCAGTTAAACCCCGCTATGGTCAAACAAACCAATGAATTATATGAACTGGCCGGTCAGGAATTAATGGAAGCAGCAAAAAAACAGACAGCTGCCGCCAAAGTTCCCGTTCATTATGAAACTTTAGTTGGCAACGCCGCGCAGCAAATCCTGACCGCCGCCAAAAAATCCGAAGCTAGCATGATCCTCATCGGCAGCCGCGGCATGAACGCTGTTGCAGAATTTATCCTCGGCAGCGTCAGCTCCAAAGTTGCCATGTATGCGGAAATACCGGTCTTGATCGTTAAATAGTGGATTGCTTGGGCATCTTTCCCCTATAGGCAGCGACTGAAATTTTCGCTGCAAAGCAAAATACCTGCCGTTGATTAACGGCAGGTATTTTTTATTTTGACTGATTTTTATAAACCTTCTACCCTGATTTTAAAATGCAGCAGAGCCAGCCAGCCCGCAATTGCCAAGGTGACGCAAACAGCGGTAATGATCCCCAGCCCTTCAATAAAATTGCTCCAGTTCAATGCACCCAGCATCATACCCAAGCTGCCAAAAACAGTATTCACCGCATTGATCAGCGACGAGGCAGAGCCGATATCCGTCTTCTGCTGATCCAATAATATGGCCGTACTGAAAGGCCTGGCAGCGCTTTCCATGATCGTGACCGGTAAAAAGGCTATTAAAAACCACCACGGTGAAATACTCCCTACTGTCAGCAGCGCTGCCGCTGCTACTACAGTAAAAATAAAACAGCCATAGGTAAATTGACGCGGCGATACGATCCCGATCAACTTCATATATAAAAACGGACCGACAACGGCAAAAAATGAGTTAGCAGCAAAAAAATAACTGTAGACCTGCTCACTAAGCCCAAAATACTGTACATAAACATAGGAAGATACTGCCACGTAAGCCATATAAGGTGCTGCCAGCAGTGAAAATACAGTCAGTACACCAGTAAAACCAACATTTTTACCGACAACTGCCAATCTGCCGAAGGTACTCCAAAAGCTGCCCTTATAACGTTCGCTTTCCGACAGCGTTTCTTCAAAAAAGAAGCTGGCGGCCAGATTAACAGCACCGGTGGCGATCAGGACCCCGAAGGTACCGCGCCAGCTGACAAACTGCAGCAGAAATGCGCCGATAACAGGGGCGACCATCGGCGCAATAACGGCCATAGCCTGCACCAGCGCCAAAACACGATTTTTAGTGGTGCCATAAAAAGCATCTTTAACAACCGCCATCGACACAGCAACCATGCCGCCTGCACCCAAAGCCTGCACGATTCTGTACGCTATCAGACTGTAAATACTGCCGGCAAAGGCGCACAGACCACTTGCCAGCGTATACAGAACTATTCCCAGCAGTAAAATCTTCCGGCGTCCGTATTTATCACTTACCGGCCCAAACAGCAGAATCCCCACTGCGAAAAAGAAGAAAAAACTGACCAGCGTCAAATTGACCATCAAAGGTGTCGCAGCAAATTCTGTACCTATCGTCGGCAGTGCCGGCAGATATAAATCTATCGACAACGGTACAAACATATTCATCACAGCGATCAGTACGATCAAACCCTTTGCGCCTAAATATTTCTGCTGGATTTTTGAAGCGTTTTCCGTAAGCATTATTTTTCCTCCTTTAATCTAATAAAAAAACCGGATAAGAGAATATCTCTTATCCGGCAGTACTGCCCTCCGAGGTGTTTCCGTAAAAACAAGGTTATTTTAGCATCTGTTTAAATATTTGTCAACATTTTCACTGCAGAGCATTTTGAAATATCGACCGGCCTGTCAGCTCATATCAAAAATATTAAATTGTTCATATTTGCCCCATAAATGCAGCGTCATATCTATTCGCCCGTCGGCAAGGAAGGTTACGCCCTCCGCTTCCAGCAAAGCACGTTGTTTTTCCTGCCCGCCGAAAGCATAGTCAGGTGCCAGAGCCCCGGTACGGTTCACGACCCTGTGACAGGGCAAATTCCGTCCAGAAGGAGCGCAGCTCATGATGTGCCCTACCTCACGCCCAGCCAGCGTATCACCGACCTGCGCCGCTATCTGTCCGTAGGTAGCCACTTTACCGCGAGGTATCCGGGCGACTGCCTCATACACCTGCTCAGCAAATGCCGCATCCACTATCCTTTCGCCGTTATACGTAATCATAATTTCCCTCCGATTTTATTAGTATATTACAATGCCGTACCTTTTTGGGGGATAAAAAATCCAGACATATCTACGCCTTCCAGCTCCAGCAGTTTTATTTTTTTTTCAATACCGCCGGCATACCCAGTAAGACTGCCGTTTGCACCAACGACCCGGTGGCAGGGAATAATAATAGAAATGGGATTATGTCCAACAGCACCGCCGACAGCCTGGCTTGACATCCGTTCCTTCTGCAGCTTCACTGCCATTTTTTTAGCAATACTGCCGTAAGTTATTACCTCTCCATAAGGGATCGTACATAAAATTTCCCAAACGCCCTGACGAAACGCATTGCCTTGTGGTGCCAGCGGCAGCTCTGCCACATCAGGCTTCTGCCCGGAAAAATATCTGTCCAGCCACTTTTTTGCAATATCGAAAAGCGGCACAGCATCCTTTTCAATCAAAGCTTCCTTCAGCGTACCCTGATAATACTTTTGCCCTTCCAGCCATAAGCCGACAAGATTTTTACCGCAAGCGTCACACGCAAGCGTAATTTTTCCCAGGGGCGATAAATAAGTCGTAGAGTAGTACATATAGGGCCTCCTCTATAATGTATTCCATAAATTAACCGTAGCATAACTGCGCCAGGGACGCCAGGCTTCCGACAGTACCTGCAGTTCTTTAGGCGTATGATCCGGCAGCGCCTTTTTTATTCCTGCATCCGTTGGCAGAAAAGCATCGGGCCAGCCCATTGCCCGCATGGCTATATACTGCGCCGTCCAACTGCCGATACCGCGAATAGCCTGCAGCTTTTGCATTTCTTCCTCCGGATTGCCGCAAAATCCAAAATCATTTTTTTCGTCTGCCAATACCCGTGCCAGTTGATAAATCGTATTCGCACGCGCAGAGATAATACCTAATTTTCCCAAATGCTCACTAATATTTTCTCCCAGTGCAAGTATCGCCGCAGGCGCAGGAAAGCTGTGCGTAAGACCTTCAATACCTGTCTGGACCTGAGTTCCATACACAGCGACGAGCCTTGCCGCTAAAGTACTTGCAGCTTTTACAGTGATCTGCTGACCCAGTACAGCCCGCACCGACATTTCAAAAACATTGAAGCAGCCGGGCAGTCTGGTTCCTAAAACACACAAACCGGGCTGCAGAGTATTCATCACCTGCAGCGTTTCATATACTGCCTTAGGCTCACAATATAAATCAAATAAATTCTTGATGCGGGCCAATACCTCAGGAAGCACCGGCAGAAGACTTTCGCTGACCGTAACGCTCAAAGTATTTTCAGCCGGTCTGTGCCCGACCCGCACCCAGCCGCAGAACTGCTGGCCTTCCGCATTTTGCAGCTTTACCGTACGCAGATATTCATCATTATTTACAACTTCTATTCCTGTTATTGCCCGTCCTGCCAAAAACTTTAATATTTTATCCCAGGCATAAGGAGGGCGGTAACCAAGAGCCAAGGTGATCTCACCGTTATGGCTTTTTGCTTCTGCCTGTCTTTTCCGCAAAGCTGTGGGCACAAGCTGATAATGTTTTTTAAATAAATCGTTAAAACGGCGCAGACTGCCAAATCCTGCCGCCATTGCAACTTCCAGCACTGAAAGATCGGTGTCGGTAAGCAGATTTTTGGCAAGCAGCAAGCGGCAGGTCTGTAAATATTGGACAGGGGAAACGTGGTATTCCGCAGTAAATACGCGCCGCAAATGTCTGTCCGTACAACCAAGCCGTTCTGCTATTTCCCGCAGGCTCTGGCCGCTGCCGCAATTCCTTTCCAACATTCGCGCAGCCCGGTAAACTAAATCAGCCGTAGCATCAGTAACAGAGGTCCCGGGAGCAAGTTCCGGCCTGCACAAAAGGCAGGGCCTGTAGCCGGCCTGTTCCGCAGCGGCGGCCGTCCTGAAAAAAGTGCAGTTTTCCGCTTTGGGCTGTCTGGCTTTGCAAACCGGACGGCAATAGATTCCCGTAGACGATATGCCAACGAAAAAACGTCCGTCAAAACGGGCATCTTTGGCTTTAAAAGCCGCGTACAATCCCTTGATATTTTCCTGCATCACCGTTTGCCTCCTTACTTGAAATCGCTTTAATTATATCATAACATTTCTATAATTCCCGCCATTTTCGGACATGCTTTTATTAAAATAATTATCAGAACCACCTCGATCGCAACACGCACGAGCAAATATTCCTGTCAAGCATTTTCTTTTATATTGTTTATTTCATTGCGTAAGTATATAATAATAGCGGTATTGATTTTTGAACAGATTACTGAACGTACTCCATTCACTTGAAAGAACCTAAAACATTACTACAAAAGGGAGGTAATTTATGCCAAAAATGTTCCTTGTTCTTATGATACTTTTACTGACGAACAATATTTGTAATGCCGCGATCTATAAAAATATCGAAAATGATTTTCTGATCGATATCGGCGATAACTGGAACCTTTCAGACAAGAGCACCCAGGAAGGCGGTATGGTGCTGATATTTACGGCTTCAGACGATAAAAAAAGCACTGTAAGGGTAGGCGTTTCTCCGGTTATAGACGAAAAGGAAAACGCAACTTTGAGAAATATGCCTAAAGAATTATTAAATGAATATTTTGACGCATTTATCGGGATGACCAAACAGGCATCAAGTAAATATAATATCACTTTCGCCGACTGTAAAAATATAGGCCCTCATTATGTACTTCTTGTGAACGCCTCTTTGCCTATGGAAATATACAAAAAAGATAAGCAGCTTCCTTTTGTAAAATCAAATGCCTTCATTGTTTTTAAGAAAAAAATATATTTATTTATGATGGATTCCTGGGATACGGAAGAAACACATCTGCAGCAACTCACAACAATAATCAAATCGCTGCAGCCTCTATGATTGCACCAGAAAATATATTATAAAAAAATAAGCTCAAGATTTTTCATAGTTTTGAAAAATCTTGAGCTATCTTTTTTTGGAGCTACTGACAGGATTTGAACCTGCGACCCTCTCATTACGAATGAGATGCTCTACCAGCTGAGCTACAGTAGCGGTTCAGAGCATAATAAGCTCTGCCATATAGTATAACGCAACCCGGCAAGTGCTGTCAATATACCCTGTTTGCAACAGCTCATTTTCTCAGCAGGATTTTAATTACTGCCCGTCGATAAACAAACCTCCGTTCCATAAAAATGGAACGGAGGCTGGGGATATTCTCAAGCAAGCTGGAGGGTTGCAACACCTTGCCGAAAATCAAAGAAATTATTTAGAAACTCCATCTGGCTCCGACATTCCACTGCCAGTCTTTTTTATAATCACTGCCGGCACTGCGCTCGACATCAACATAGAAGTAATTGTTTTTACCAGTCTGCACTGCTGCGCCTAAGCCATATTCAAACCAGGTATCATCAAAATCACGATCCAGTCTTGCTTTTGTACCGCCGGCATCCACCATTGAGGCATTATAGCCGCCGCCAAATTCATGCATCAGATTAGCTTTCAAGTATATATTAGTTTTTTCATTGATATCTTTACAAATATTGAAACCAATACGTCCCACAAAACTGTCGATTCCATCCTGATCTACCCTGATGCCATTGCTTGTGGTATAGTCAGTTCCGCGCAGCCTGCCAAAAGTGAGCTGGGCCTGCGGTTCGATATACCAATTATTTTTCAGATTGTTTTTGCGCCCATATTCCGCGCTTATCGATAATCCATTTTGGTCATAGTCGCCGGTGATCTTATTGCCGGAGGTATCAAAAACCTTAAAATCATTATCGAGCTGACTGTATTTCAACACTAAATCAAGGTAATGGCCCTTAGCACCGATCTGCGTACCGTAAATATTTAAAGCTTTAACTTTATTCTCGCCGCTGCCGCTGCTGTAACTGCTGTCGCCATCAAAATAGCTGAAGGAAATACCAGCATAACGCGTATACGCCGGCGTTGACTTCAATTTTTGGTCATAGCCAAGCTCATACTGTGTGTATTTATTCTCAAATTCAAACTGGTCACTGCGGCTCAGCTTACCGCCTTTGACCCTTACCCAGACGCCCTCTTCCTCTCTACCATGCTGGCGCAGATCTCCCAGCCGCTGCAGCAGCTGATCATGGTCGCGCCATGTATGATAAGCCAGTGCTCCCGAAGCAGCGATAGCCTCCACACTGGTTGTCGGCAGGTTAAGATTTGTAATGCCTTTCAAATACCAGTCCGTCGTATAACCGGAAGCAGCACTGTCTTTTTGTCCCAGCTCATAACGCTGCCAGTACAAAGTGCCTTCCTGATCATCAGCCGTAAAAGTACCGCTGCCGTTGACACTGGCTAAAACAGTATTTTCTGCCGCCTGGCCTATTCCCGGATCACTGTCGAGTCCATTTATCTCCTTCAGTGACAGTGTATGGCTTCCGCTGAAATCACCTGTGACATAAATTTTATCACTGGCATCAACCTGGGAACCATCAATATCCATAATGATCGTCCCACCGTTACCTGTCAGCGTTTCCACAGACAGCGTACTGAAAGCCTTATTATCGCCGGTCATATCGATCACAGACTGTTCATTCTGCAAACTGTTGAGCTGTGAATTGCCAGTCAAAGTCCACAGCGAGTTTTTAGCCATAGTTAAGGTGCTCTGTGAATCATTGCCGCTGTCGAGCACAGCCTTTCCCTCAAACCGCGAACCTTCTGCCAGATCTAATGTAAGAATGCCGCCGTCCGCAGCCCTGATATCACCGACAATATTATAAACACCACTGCCGGTAATAGTACTGACGGCAGCTGTATCACTATCTTTACCTTCCGCACTGAAAGCATAAGCATCTTTTGTTGAATCCACAGTAACAGCAGCGTCCTGTAAAATTACCGTGCCGCCGGCAAGCGCCGTTACGCCATGAGACTCACTGCCAACTGTCGTTATGACCGCGTCTTTTTTTAATTCGATCAGAGTGCCGTCATAACGGGCGTCTACACCATGTGACTGATCCCCCAGAGTTTTGATTTCTGCCCCTTCATCAATAGTGATTTTGCCGCCGGCAGCAGTAAAATCATATACTTTAGTAATATTGCCGCCGCGGACAGCCGAAGCCTTATCGCCCTGAGTACTGATCTCGGCATCTTTGCCAACATAAAGCGTGGAATCGGCATGGATACCATAGACAGCAAAGGACTCGTCCCCTTCCGTCCAGATAGTTGCCTTATCGCCTACACTTATCTGTCCGGAGCTCCCCTGTTTAGTACCAACACCGTTAAAACCAGTATATGATAAATAGCCCGCCTGAACGGCATTTGCGCCATAACCTTTCCCTTTGGCATAAATCGTACTGTCGTCGCCGATTGTAATATTACTTTGGCCTTGGCTCGCATTGCCATCCATCGATAATACCGCAATGCTGTTGACATCATAGCCTCTGATATTATCGTGCCCTATCGTAACACCGTTGCCGATTTCAATCTTACCGCCGCTGGAGGAAGCAAGCGCTGCCCCTGTAGCACCATAACTGTTGCCGGTAACTGTACTGCCATCGCCTATTTGGAGCAGAGAATCTTTACCCGTAACGTACACAGCAGAATTAGCTGATGAATTTAAAATACTGCCGGCACCTAAAATAACTGTCGCCTTTTGACCATAGCTGCTTGAGTCTACACGTACCGCAGAAGATTTAGCCTCAACGATCGTTTTACCAAGCTCAATACTGCAATCGCCGCTGCCTGCAACGCCCCCTGTAGCATAAGTCTGGATTTGGATACCATAGCCGTCGCTGGTAACGGTGACATTATCGCCAACAATCGTACCGCCATCTTTATACCCGACAAAAATACCTGTTGTATTAGAACCGGTATTTATTACAGAATCAGCTGTCATCGTATAGGTACTGCCGTCTGTAATCCTTACGGGACTTACATCTGCGGCCTGCGCTAAAAGCGGCATATTTATTATCGCCAGTGTGACCGCCATTCTTAAAGCTTTCTTGTTATTCATTTTTATCTCCCCTTTGATTTTTTATATAAACTTATAGTGATAAGTTTATGTTTTGGCCAGTTTATCGCTTCCTTTCACTTATCCGCTATATTATTTATCTGTTTGTTAATATTTTTCCTTAATATTTTATTAATATATTGTATTGCTATTTTTATTTTTATTCTTTAATTTACATTATACTATCATATTTGTCCCCCCCCGCAAGACATTTTTGTTGTAATTGCATACGCTTGTCTGAAAGTCTTGCAACTGGTACCAATCTGACTTTAACCAAGCTCAAAAATAAAGCGCCGTTTTTCAACGGCGCATAAAAAAAGTTACCCGTTTTGCTTAAAAAAACAAAACGGGTAACCGGGGAGTTATTCAAACGGAATATTTTATACTCCGCCTAAATATCCATATTCAGTTATAAGTTTCTTTAACAACAAATTTTAATTTGCGTCTGCCAGCAACCTTTTAATCGTCATTTTCTTTAAACTTTTTTCCAGTTCTTCCTGCAGCTTGCAGTAAAACCCGCGGACCGGACAATTTTCAGTAGCATAACGGCTGCAGAATTTATCCTCTTCCAGACAACGGTTAACCCTCATTGTCGGTTCCATGATATTGAGGATATCCAATAAAGTGATATCATCTATTTTCTGTGCCAGCGAAAAGCCGCCCTGCGCTCCTACCAGTCTTTCAATGATTCCAGCCTCTACCAGCTTATGAGTTATTTTCAGTACATAATTTTTCGGAATCCCCATCGCGGCTCCGATTTCTTTTGATGTAGTGATCTCTTTTTTGATTGCCAAATACAAAACTATTCTTATGGCATAGTCAGTAGTAACGTTCAGCTGCATACTTTCCCTCCGCAAATGACCCTTTAAATTATCAATAACAATTATTTTTAGCGGTTTCCTATTTTTCAATACTCTTGTTGCTTTATTATACTTTATCAAATGTTACTTGGCAATAGCTTTAATTAAAAATCCTTAAAACATAAAAAAAGACCCGGAATAAATTCCGGGTCTGGCATTTAAATTTTTTTAATCGCCTCTACGACTTTAGAATAATTTGCTTCAGCCTGAGCGAACAGCCCGTCCAAATCTTCATACTGATCATTACGGCAGTCCTGACACATTCTGGAAAAAATCTCATATAGTTTAATAAGACCAAGATTTCCACTGACGCCTTTCAGCGTATGCGCTACAGGCAGTACCTCATTATAATGTTTATCAGCGATGAGTGTACGCAGTTTATTCATATTTTCGTCGTCAACAAATTTTCTCAGAAACTTTATCATCAGCATTTCATTATTCATAAAACGTCTTAAAGTTTCTTCGACATTAACGCCGGCACCTTCTAATTCTGTTTGAACAAATTTATCCATAACTTCCGTCCACCTTTTCACTACAGCTTTTACTGATATTTATATTATAACATAAAGGTTTTGGAAATGCAGGTTTAAAAAGCTTTGCTCAGATTTTATTTTTCGGTTTGCGGCCTCTGGTTTTTTTCACTCCGTCCAGACTGTTTTTCTTAACAACCTTGGCCAGTTCAGTAATCAGATGCAGCTCATGGGCGTCGCAGCCCTGCAATAATTCTGCCAGCTCATTTTGGAAAATCTTCTCGCTGCGGTGAATATTATCACAGAGGAGCTCGTCTACGGAAACATCCAGAACATTAGCCAGATGAATAATCGTAGGCAGGCCTAATTTAGTATTTCCTGTTTCAATATTACTGATATGCGGTGTAGACAGACCGGTCACTTCTGCGATATAGCCTTGGGTAACGCCTTTACGCGCACGGGCAGCTTTGATTCTGACCCCAATAGCTTTGTAATCAATGTTCATTTCTTCACAACTCCTTTTAATTTAATCTGCATTTACGAAATTGCAGATACAGCAGGCAATAGTTTTTTTAATATCTAAGAATACATTCGCAGAATTTATTATAACTTAAACCTCAGGCTAAAGCAATACTTTCTTGCATAAAAATATTTGTAATCGTTTTTAAATATAGGCATAAGTTATAAAAATACAAATTAAATTGATATTTAAACTATTGTCTTTAAGCTGGAAGAAGTGGTACCGTTAAGCTGCCTTCAGGCATCAGAATAATATTATAGTCATTGCCAATTACTTTTTCGGCTTCAGCCAGAGCTTCTTCCACGGTAGGCACTGCTTCGAACAGCATATCATGCGCCAGCTCTTTGTCCAGTGACGAAACTAAAATAAACTTTGCTTTTTTGGTAAGACGTGTTACCGCGAAAGCTTTATTGGCACCGATCTCAAAATGTTTTTCCAAGTCGGCTTTGATAGCGTCTGCCGTTCCCAAACGTTTGCAGGTTTCTTCCAGCACCTTCGAACCGCTGCCTTCTTCACATTCGCCGATAATGATCACTACCCCGCCTTCACGCACAGCACACCAAGCATTATCCATTGTTTTCTGCAGCTGATATACATTGATATCCTTGGGATAACCGCCGCAGCTGGCGATAACCAGATCTGCCGCCTGCGGGATCTCGACACCGTAGACCTGATCGACGAATTTGCAGGCTTCCTGATGTGCTTTTACATAATCACCGGCAAAAATCTTTAAAAATTCATGCTGAGCATTCAGGATCGCATTAAAAAGAAATACGGAATGGTTTTTGGCAAACATGGCCACACCTTCCATTTGGTCTTCATAAACAGGATTGCCGACAGTTTTACCCAGACCTGCATTAGGATCCAGCATAAAGCTGTGGTTGACACGTACGGTTTCCATAGCTGCAACACCCGGCAGAATGGCTTTCCGTCCGCCGCCATAACCACTGAAATAATGATGTACGATCGTTCCAGTCATAATAACGTGATCGACATGACAGATATGCTTATTGAGCCAGACCGGCGTACCGCGGGAGGTATCACCGAAATACTCAAAATCCTCACTGACCTTGGCATCACTGTTATACATTTTTAAACGCCCTGCCACCTCTGCACCGACGGCTTCGACCATTTCTTCATGAGTCATATTACGATGCGTGCCTAAGGCAAAAACGATATGCATATCCTCGTCCTTGATACCCAGCTTATTCATTTCGTTGACCAGAATGGGCATAAAGACAAAACTGTTGGCCACACGTGTCGGATCATTGCAGATAAAGGCAATCTTCTGTCCCGGTTTGACCAGTTCGTTGATTGGCGCACTGCCGATAGGATGATAGACGGCATCTAAAATCGCCGCTTTGACATCCTCCAGCAATGGCATTTTGGCAACTGTGACCTCTTTGATAACACGGTCGGACTCCAGAGAAAACTCTTTACTGCCATGACCATATTTATAGGAATAATGACTTATGCTCATACAATCAACTCCTTTATTTTTGTTAACTCTATTGTACCATAGACTATGACAAATAAAAAAGGACGGAAAGCTCCGTCCATGTATTTTTTTAATTTATTTTTTAGGCAGTGACAATAAAACCACAGTTAAAATAATGCAGGTCATCCCGACCAGATCCTCCAGCGTCAGAGGCGTTTTCAGCCACAGCACTACGGCAATGATCGAAGCTAAAGGTTCGGCACAGGAAATAAGACTGGCTTTAGTAGCGCCTACTACTTTTAATCCCACTAAAAAAACACTATAGCTCAGTACCGTAGCCCCCAGGATCAGATAGACCATAGCAGCGACTGCCGCACCATCCCAATGGCCGCTGGGCTCAAAAGGATTGATGAAGATACAGAGAAATCCGCCTGATAAAAATTGTCCCCAGCCGATGATCAAAGTCGTCGAATATTTTTGCAGCAGCCGAAACGGCATAACTGTATAAAACGCCAGGGAAATAGCAGAAATTATCCCAATGGTCAGCGCCGCCGGCGACAATACCACCGAATCCAGGCTGCCGTGAGTAGCGATCAGAAAAACTCCGGCCAGAGCAAAAAAAATACCGACGAACTCACGCCCTTCCGGCAGGCAGCGGTTTTTCCAGGACATCCACAGCATGACAAAGATCGGCGCCGTATATTGCAGCACTGTAGCAGTAGCCGCATTGCACAGTGAGATCGTGTAATAAAAACCAAACTGTGCCCCTAACAATCCCAGAAAAGAAAATGCCAGCAGATCTTTACGATCTTCTTTATCCTGCAGCACTGCCCAGATATTCTCGCCGCGACACAGCAGATAGCCTAAAAAGACCACGCCGGCAATGATCTGTCTTACCGCGATAAGCCAGGGAGCGCCTACATCATAAAATTGAAATAAAAACTGGCCGGCAACGCCGCCCAGTCCCCAGGCTGCTGCTGCCAGCAGAATGAATATCACGCCCAGGCGAAATGAAAGCTGCATAAACTGCACTCCTTTAAATATCAATAGATTTCATTGTACGCCAGCGGCGGGATTTAGTCAATAAAAAACCGTACCGGCTTTAAATACTGGTACGGTTCGTTATTTTTTATTAAATGATCGCCATAAAATAACACAGAGAACAGAATAATATTGTTAATGTTATCATGATCGGATCGGCGATCGAAGTGCGGTAATTTTCCGGATTATATTTGGGACTGTTGCGCAAAGGCTTGGCATCCAAAAATTCCATTGGGTTATGACTCAGCTCCATAGATTTTTCATATAATACCTCCCAGGTATTGCCAAGCGCCCGGCTTACTGCACAGCACAGATAAGACAGCCCGGTCACGATGCCCGCAAAAGGCTTCCGGTAAAACCAGTCCGTATCCAGTGATAAAGCTGTATGCGGCTCCATTTTTGGCAGATACATCATAAACGGCAGCATCGCCATTCCCAGCATTTCTATAGACTGGGTAATATGGTCGACCGTAAAGGGGTGGTATGGTTCCATCGTAAAGGGCAGATACCTGTACAAAAGCTCGGGATAAACGCCGTATAACACGCACAGAGTCGCGCCGATACCCATGGCTACATACATATTCTTCGGAACTTCACGTTTGATGACCACGCCGTTGTCAGGCGCCAGGAAGATGAAGTAGATCATCTTGAGGGCGATGGATAAAAACGTACCGACACCAGCCAGCTGCAGCAGCAGCTCAACAGAACCGTAATGGGCAGCAGCGGCGGCGCTGATCGTGATGGATTTACTGATGAAGCCGTTGAACAGCGGCACACCGGAAATCGAAAGGGCAGCGATCACAAAGCACCAGAACGTAAACGGCATCTTTTTAGCAAGACCGCCCAGCTGGTTGATTTTGCGGATACCAGTCGCATAAATGATCGCGCCGGCACACATAAAGAGCAGTGATTTATAAAGGATATGGCTGAAAGCATGCGCTGTTGCGCCGTTCAGCGCCATAGCCGTTCCCAATCCTACGCCGGCGACCATAAAGCCGACCTGGCTGACGATGTGGTAAGAAAGCAGACGCCGCATATCATTTTCCATGATCGCATAGCAGGCTCCGTATAAAGCCATCAGCACACCGAACCAGATCAGGAAGTCAGTGCCTGCAAAAATGCGGATCAGACAATAAACAGCGACTTTAGTAGTGAACGAACTCAGAAAAACGCTGCCGGTGACCGTACCTTCGGGGTAAGCGTCAACCAGCCAGGCGTGCAGCGGCACTACGGCCGCATTGATGGAAATTCCGAGACAGATCAGCCAGAAGGCAGTATCCCATGGTCCCTGTGCCAGCGGCATAACTAAATAATCTCCGGCGCTGACCTTTAAGAAAATACCGGCCAGCAGCAGATTGCCGCCGAACATATGCACTAATAAATACCGATAACCAGCCTGCCGCGAAGCAGGAGTTTTTTTACACCAGATAAGAAACAGCGAAGTAGCCGCCATCAGCTCCGAAAAGAAGATCAGAGTCAGCCAGTCCTGGGCTAAAGTTACGCCCAGCGCGCTGCCGGCATAAGTCATCGAACAGAAGGCTTCCATCCTGTTACTGTTATGGCAGGCATAGATACCGCCGATAGCCGCCATCATACAGAAAATCAGGGCGAAGATCCAGCTGAGCGCGTCTACATGGAGATAATGCAGCGTGATCCCGTTGATAAAGGGCAGCGTCGCATTCGTGCCCGGCGCCAGCGTCAGCACCGCGCCTAATCCCAAAAGCGGACCTGCCGCAAGCACCGGCCGGCGCAGACTTTTAGGAACAAACAATGCTATCAATCCGACAGCGATCAGGATAAAACCGGGGTGCAGATTACTCATCGTCATCGTCACCTCCGTCATCATAATAATCTTCCGGACGCTGCAGCAGCGGCGTCATAACTATTTTAGCTACAAAAATCAACAGCCAGCAGCCTGCAAAACCAAACAGCAGATTAAAACCCGGGGTAGTGTTCCACCATTCGTGATAATGAGGATGAGCGAAGAAAAACTCCAGGACAGCGGCAAGCACCGCTACTATAAGAACCAGCTTATACAAAGCAGTTTTCGTCAGCTTCATCACCAGCCACCTCCAGTCCAGCCCTGGCAGATACTATCTGCTGCCTGCGAAGCCATTGCGTAGAAATTCGGGGATATTTCCGGCATCACGCCTAAAACAAGCGCCAGAATCGTTGTGAAACAGATCGGCAGCAGCATTCTGTAGCTGATCTCACCATAAGTACGGAATTGTTCCTGCGGATCCCTTTTAAAATACGCCATTTGACAGACCGGCATCAAATAAGTAAGCGCCAGCATCGCGCTTGCGATCAGTACTGCAACATATAAGGGTTTGCCGGACTGCAAAGCGCCCAGCGCCAGGTTCCACTTACTGATAAAGCCGACCAGAAACGGCATACCGGCAATACCCAGCGAGGCGATCGTAAAGCAGCACATCGTGATCGGCATCTTTTTGCCGATACCGTACATCTCACTGATATTACTGCGGTGCGTCCTGACAATAATAACACCGGCACACATAAAGAGCGTGATCTTCATGACCGCATGGGCCACCAGATGCAGATACGCGCCTTTGATACTGAGCGGCGACAGCAGCGCCGCGCCTAAAACGATATAAGAAAGCTGCCCGATCGTCGAAAAGGCCAGCCGCCGTTTCAGATTATCCTGCTGAATAGCGATCAGCGAGGAAATGATGATACTGCCGGCCGCAAACCAGGCCAGGATATCAGCAGTCCCGATATCCGCCAAAAGCTTGGGCCCAAAAACGAAGCCGATGATACGCAGGACGGCGAAAACACCGGTCTTAACAACCGCCACCGCATGCAGCAGGGCGCTGACAGGCGTCGGAGCGATCATCGCTGCCGGCAGCCAGCCATGCAGCGGCATGACAGCTGCTTTTACCGACCCGGCCAGGATCATGATCAGGAAGATGAGCTGCAGCTGCCAGGTAGGCGCCATATCCGTTGTCAAAAAGCCGCCTGCCTTGAAATCCATCGTACCGGAAATGCAGTAAACTGCCACCAGTCCGGCCAAAAACAGCTGCCCGGAAATCAAAGTGTAGATCAGATATTTACGGCTGGCCAGCAGAGCTTCTTCATTGCGCTTATGCAAGACCAGCGGATAACTGGCGATCGTCAGCAGCTCGTAAAAGAAGAAGAAGGTCAGCAGATTAGAAGCCATCGCAATGCCCATGACCGAGCTCATACAGATAGCAAAAGCGGCAAAATAACCTGTTTGCTCATGCTCATTGTTACAGCGCATATAACCAATGGAATAAAAGTTGATCGGGATCCATAAAAGCGCAGCCAGACAGGCAAACAGAATACCGGCGCTGTCGGCACGCAGGGTAAAGCCGATCGTATCAGTGATCTGGAACAGGGTCCATTCATAGGTCACACCCGCCAGAACGCCCGGTACCATAGATATGATCAAGCCGAATTTAATAAATGAAGCAATAACGCTCCAGCTTTCGCGGACATTAGGATATCTGCGGCTGAAAGAGATCAGCACCGCCGCGAGGAAGGAAACTCCTACTGCCAGGAAGGGTCTGCAATCCATGATCGTCATCTCAGAAACACCTCCGGCAGTCCAGATTTGAGAATATCGTCAACAATATCCACGCTGTAGAAGCCCAGAACTAAAATCCCGATACCGGCACACAAAATCGGGATCGCCATCTCAGGCGGCAGGCCCAGCTTGCCTTCATGCCTGTTGATTTCTGTCAGCGACGCCTCGTGCTGAACAAACATCTGCTCAAGAATACGGAAGAAATAAACTGCGTTCAGCAAGCTGCTGATAACAAGAATAACGATATAGAAATACTGCCCGCCCTGATAAGCTCCCAGCATCAGATACCATTTACTGAAAAAGCCCGCCGTTGGAGGGATACCGACCATCGACAAAGCCGCTAACGTAACGGTGATCGTGCTTAAAGTCATTTTTTTATTCAGACCGCCTAAACGGTACAGATTGATTTCGCCGAAACGGTACTGGATACCGCCGATAACAAGAAACAGCGCGCTTTTCATAAAAGCGTGGTTGATGATATGCAGTACGGCGCCGATAAAACCATACATATTGCCGATCGCCAGACCGATAGCAATGTAACCGATCTGCGCCACACTGGAATAAGCCAGCATCCGGCGGAAGTCGTACTGGGCCAGCGCCATGATCGAACCGATCAGCACGCCGCCGATGCCAAGAATGCCTAAAACTGTTAAGGCCGTGCTGATGATCGGATTATTGACACCGAAAATATAAAAGAAGAAACGAATGATTGCGTAAGCTGGAACCTTGCTCATCACGCCGGCAATAAAGGCCGCCGAACCGGGATGGGCAAAGTTGTAAGCATCCGGCTGCCAGCCGTGCAGCGGGAACAGTGCCATTTTGATACCGAAACCGATAAACAGACATGCAACCGCTAAAGCGAACGGCGGCGAACTGAGATAAGGCATGATCCTTTCCCCCAGATCAGCCATATTCAAAGTACCGGTCATCGCATACAGATAAGCAACAGAAATCAGATACAGGGAAGCGCCGATCGTACCGATCAGCATATAACGAAAAGCTGCCAGCATGGATTTTTTACCGCCCATGGCGATGAGCCCGTAACCGGACAGGGACATGACCTCTAAATAAACGTACAGATTGAACATATCACCGGTGATGACCATACCGCACAGGCCCACCGTCAAAAGTCCGTACAAAGTATAATAACCGCCGATATGCAGCCAGTCTTCCTTGCGCATAAAGGGCTTGCTGTACACAGCAACCATCAGCGAAATGAAGGTTATCAAAACCGCCATCACCGCGCTCAGCGGATCGATCACAAACTCAATGCCCAAAGGCGGTTCCCAGTTGCCCATCCAGTAGTGGATCGCTTCGCCGCTGGTCAGAGTTTGATGCAGTACCTGCAGCGAGCAGGCCAGCGAACCGGCGATCGAGCCGATGACCAGCCAGGAACCGAGATTCTTATTGAACTTGCTGAATAAGAGGCAGAGCAGAGCCGCCGTCAGAGGCAGCAGCACGATCAGTACAGGACAATGCTGGATCATTTGCTGGCCCTCCTTATAACCTCTACTTCTTCAACGGAGCCGTAAACTTCTTTGATCCGCATCAGCAAAGCAATAGCCACACCAGTTGTACCCAGACTGACAACGATCGCCGTCAGCATCAGACAGTGGGGCAGCGGATTGATATAGGAAGCGGCATCCGTTACGGCCGGATCAAAAATCGGAATCATACCGCCTTCCTTTTGTCCCAGGCACAGGAAGAAGAAAATAACAGCAACCTGCATGACGTTCATCGCCATCAGCTTTTTCATATAATTTTTGCTCAGAACCATACCGTACACGCCCAGAAAAAACAAGATCATGACCAGCGTGTAGATCCCCTTGGTCTGTAAAAATTCATTTAGCGCTCCCATTTTCGTCCCCCCTTTCCACAACAGCATCCAGAATATTGAGAATCGTCATCATAACGCAGATCGTTACCCCGATCTCAATAAATAAAATCCCCAAAGCATGCAGCTCGTTGGTATGCTCTGCTTTAAACGGCAGATAACTGTAATCCAGGAAATTGCCGCCGTTAAGCATTGCCAGCCAGCCGGTAGCCGCATAGATGAAGGTCCCGACGCCGGCCAGGACCAACGAATTTTTTATCGAAATATTGAACGATGCCTGATCGCCCATGATCAGTCTGGATAAAACCACACCGATCGACAGCAGCGCGCCCGCCTGGAATCCGCCGCCGGGTCCGGCCTCGCCGAAAATCAGAACATACACTCCGTAAACCAGAGAAAACGGCACTATAAGCCTGAACGCCGTATCAAGGACTATGCCGCCGAAAGGTTTCTTCATGCGTCCTCATCCTCCTTTTCCGGTCTGCGTCCCATCGTACTGCTGCTCAGCAGCATCACGACTGTCAGCCCGGCCAGAAACATCACTGTAGTTTCCCACATCGTATCGAAGCCTCTATAGTCGGCCAGAAGCCCGGTAACGATATTGGGCGACCCGGTGTCCTGCACGCTGCGCTCGATGTAAACAGGCGTAACATGCTGGTTCGGCGCCGAATTGACATCGCCGATGAACGGCAGATATGTCACAAAGGAACAGAACATCCCTGTGATCACTGCCAGTAAAACTGTTACTAAACCGCGCATTACTTACACCACCTGTCTATTTTCTTCAGCGACACTACAAAATAGATCGTTGAGATCGTGCCGATAACGGCCTCTGTAAAGGCTACGTCAGGCGCGCCCATCATCAGATACAGCAGCACGGCACAGAAACTGAACTCACTGTAAATGACAGCCGCGCACAGGATATCCTTGCAGAAAATAACGCAAACAGTAGTAATTATAAGGAATACCAATAACAGGGCTTCAATGATGTAGATCTGCATCTTCCTTATCCTCCTTTGCGTCTTCTTCCAAAGTCCAGACATGATGGCCTGATTTATAGGCCGCCTTGCTCAGAATATGCGTGCCGATCGGATTCCCCAAAACGATCAGCAGGGAAATCAGCAGCAGCTTCACCGAAACTATCGTCATACCTTCATAGATCATCAGCCCGATAAAAGAAAGCATGATACCGAGAGTCTCACTGTTGCCGGAAGCATGCAGCCGGCAGTAAAAATCGGGCAGCCTCAGCATCCCGATAGCCGAAGCCAGTAAAAAGAACGCCCCGCCGGCGAGAAATATCTCGGCGATCAATTCTCGTGCAGTAAGCTCAAACATCATACATCCTTACCTCCCAGATATTTCGCTATGATCACCGAACCGACAAAGCCTAAAATAGCATAAGAAAGGGCTATGTCCACATACATTTCCGGACGTCCGTCCAGATAACCGAACAGAATGATCAAAAGGATCGTATCAGTACCCGTTACACCCAGGCCATTCATCCGGTCGTACACCGTCGGGCCCTGGAAAACACGCTGCAGCATCATACCGATAACAGCAATCACTGCCATCATTATCGCGATAATCATATAATGCATATGCTACTCCCCTTTCAATACCATAAAATCGAATTTTTCACCGAAAAGCTCTGCTACTTTCCGCGGCATAGCCCCGGACAGCAGCCCTTCCGCCGCCCCGTCAGTCAGAGCGTGGACTTCGTAAATCCCCTCTGGCGTTACGTTGATCGTCACCGTCCCCGGCGTCAGCGTAATGGAATTTGCCAGCAGCACCTTCGCCATCGGATTATCTGCCCTGAACACGAAGCTGATCACCTTCGGGTCGATCCTGAGCTCCGGCCGTACCGTCGCTTTGACAACATCGATATTCGCCAGCACCAGCTCTTTCAGAAGCCACAGACTGTAGCATAAAAATGCAATCGGCGAAACACCCAGTGCAAAATATTTTTTGGTGCCGTCGGCATTGGGCAAAAGCAGCAGCGGGTAACAGATCCAGGCAACCACCGCGCTGGTGATAAGTCCGTACACGACAAATTTAACTGCAAAATCTCCTGACAGCGCCAGCCAGAAAACAAACATCAGTATCCCCAGGGAAAATAAATGCGTCAGCGGAGACCCCACTATCGTCCGATCTTTTAAAATACTCTCTTTCTCCACAGCAACCACCCTTCTTTTCACAGCAAACTTATTTCAAGCAATACAAATACCGCTTCCACGTCTTTGTGAAACCGGTAGGCAAAGTCTCTATACAATTCTGCATAGATAGCGACAGTTTCAAGACGGGTCGAAATGTCCCGATGTCGTTTTTTGCTTCGTCCTCAGCCCTTCGTACGGCTGATTAGGTTGCAAAGCATCGGAAACAGAACCTCCTGAGACACTGGTCTGCTAATTAGTTTTACAGCATCCCTGGCAAAAGCAAAATCTTGCCCTTATTCTATGTTTTTATTTTTATTTTATATTAGACAAAAATCGCAGAATTCCTGCTATTTTTCAGCAAATTTGCTCAAATAGCAGGAATTTTTTCTAATTGCGACGAATCGCTTATAATTTTATTTCTTTAAAAAGGCATTTCCCCTGCGGCAGCACTCTGCCGGCGATCCGCGCGCCGCGTTCCACATCGGCGGTAAAGCAGACCTCCAAAGTACCTGCTCCTTCAGAGCGCAGAAGCCCCTCTGCAGCCAGAACCGTCTTCGTATCCTGCGCGGTAGCGTCCGCCGGGTCGATCACAGTCACCTCACTGCCAAACTCGCTTTCGATCTCTTTTTGGATAAAAGGATAATGCGTACAGGACAAAATCAGCGTGTCGATGCCGGCCGCCTTCAGCGGCGCCGCATATTCGGCAACAGCAGCCCTGACCTCGGCGCCGTCAAACTGCTCGCCTTCGATAAGCGGCACAAACTTCGGGCAGGCCTGAGGATAGACATCCGCACCGTCATCAGCTGCCAGGATCGCGGCCTTATGCGCACCGCTGTTGATCGTAAATTCAGTGGCAAACACGCCGATCTTTTTCCTGCTGCTGGCGGCAAGTACCAGCTGCGCGCCTTTCGACATCCCCACGATCTCAAAAGCATGGCTGCCTTTAAGTGTGTCCACACCCAGAACAGTCAGCGTGTTGCAGGCAATAACTACCAGCTTCACCCCGCGGCCGTCAAGATAATCAATGATCTCACCTACAAACCGGCGTACTTCGGCTTCACTGCGGGGCCCGTACGGCGTACGCGCCGTATCGCCCACATAAATAAAATCCTCCTGCGGCAGCGCCGCCTGCAGACATTTTAAGACCGACAAACCGCCGACGCCTGAATCCAAAACTCCGATAGGTGCATTTTTCTGCATAATTATCCCTCCAACCCCATTGTTTCCACGCATAAAATTTCACTGAGCTTTATTTATATTATATGCTTTTTTTCATAAAATAGCACACTATATCTGCAAATAATTCTGTGTTACAATAAGAGGGCAACAAGCTAATCAAATCACACTGAAAAGGATGTGCTGCATTTGACCGTCTCTCCTGTCAATTACCATAGCTGGCGCCGCTTTTGGGCGCGGATGTTCGATTATTTCCTGATCGGCTTTTTATTTTTGCTTCTGAGCCGTAATTCTATCTTCGCGCTCAACAATATCTTTCTTTACTCGGCGCTGCAGCTGATCGTCGTCATCAGCGCTGAAGCCTTTATGCTGGCCCGCACAGGCACTACCGCCGGCAAAAGCTTTCTGGGACTGCGTGTAGTTTCACCGTCTGCGCCGCTGGATTTCAATTTAGCCTGGAAACGTACCTTCTGGGCCTATGTCAAAGGGCTGTGGCTGGGCATCCCGATCATGATGTTCGTCCCCGCCTGGTTTGCGCGGCAGGTGCTGCGTGACAGCGGCTCGACGATCTGGGATCAGGCCTGCGGCACCCATATCGAAGCAGAACCGGTCGGACGGCTGCGCTACATACTGTTCGCCATCGTCTTTTTTATGCTCTTTGCCGCAATCGGCAATTATGAAGTATTTCTGCAGCAAATAGCACAGGGACAATAACCTTTTGGTTATTGTCCCTGTTTTTCATCTGCATTTGCAATTAATTACTTCGCTGTCAGGCCGCCGTCCACGGGAATGATACTGCCCGTCATAAAACTGTTGAACGGCGACAGCACCGAGCAGATCACATGCGCGATCTCCAGCGGCTCCCCGACCCGTTCCAGCGGATAGGCCTGCTCCACATCCTCCAGCGTATAACTGCCGTCCGCCTGCTGCAGCTGTTTGCCCAGCATCGGCGTCGCCACATCGCCCGGGCAGATACAGTTGACCCGTACCCGCGGCGCCAGATCCAAGGCCAGCGCTTTCGTAAACGCTACGACAGCGCCCTTGGACGCGCAGTACAGCGGACAGCCATAATTGCCATTGATCCCAGCGTCGGAAGCAATGTTCACGATGCTCGCCCCCTCTGCCGCCAGTAGAGGCAGCAAGGTCTGCGTCAAAAAAATCGTTCCTTTGACATTAGTGTCCATGATCGAAAAAAAATCATATTCGGTCACCTTCTCCAAACGGCGTTCCTGATAGATCCCCGCCGCATTGACGATCAGATCAATATTTTCACGCTGCTCGCGCACGTTCTGCGCCGCACTGCGGCAGGCTTCCAGATCTTTAACGTCGCCCTGCACATAATGCACTTTGCCATAAGCGCTCAGCGTGACCGCCGCTTCTGTACCCTTTTCGGCATCACGTCCCAGCAGCCACACCTCGGCGCCGTCTTTCAGCAGCAGCTCGGCCACAGCCTTGCCGATGCCCGACGTACCGCCGCTGATAAAGGCGACCTTGCCTTCACAACCATAGTTCATTAATCTGTACTTCCTTTCTTCAGAGCCGGCGGCAGCTGCAGCACTACGCTGGTCGCCTCGCCCGGTATACTTGTCATTGTCAGTCCGATACCGTGACGTTCGCTGATCTGCTTCGAGATCGCCAGCCCCAGACCGCTGCCGCTCTTATTCGTTTCACCCCGCGTTTTATAAAAACGGTCGAACACATGGGGCAGCTCTGCCTGCTTCACGCCGCAGCCGTGGTCAGTTACCGTCAGCCTGCTGCCGAGCAGAGTAACTTCGATTTTACTCTGTTCCGGTGAAAATTTGATGCTGTTGTCCAAAAAGATCAGCAGCATCTGCCGCAGCCGTCCATAATCGCCTTCAATGATATAGACAGGCGTGTCCAAGGACAGTTGGATAGTAATATTTTTCTGCTGTCCCAGCCGCTGGCTGCTGCGCACTACGTCCTGTACCACAGCGCATAAATTCACAGGTTCCTTTTCGATCGGGAAATCCGTATTCTGCAGCCGTGACAGATCCAGCAGATCGTTGATCAGCCGCTGCAGGAACAAAGTTTCCGCCAGCATCTGCCGGTGGTAATCCTCGACCTCCTGCGGTTCGGTGACTATCCTGTCACACAGCGCTTCCAGCGAACCGCGGATGACCGTCACCGGCGTCCGCAGCTCATGGGAAATATTCGCGATAAAATCACGGCGCAGCTGCTCCAGCTTTTTACTGGCCTGATCTGCTTCCAGCAGTCTTTCGCCCAGTCCGTCCAGCGTTTGGGCCAGCTGCCCGATCTCATCCTTCTGGTCGATATTGCAGCGCTCCGTATAATCATGCTCCGACATCTTTTCAGCGACCAGCCGCATCTTATTGAGTGGTTTGGTAAACTTCCACGAAAAAAGCATACTCAGGACAAACACCAGGACCATCGCCACGACGCACGATAAAATCAGGATCCTGATCCCCTCCCAGGCAGCTTCGCGCATGCCCTGCACCGGCGAATGCAGCAGCACCACAGCTCTGACTTTGCCGCCGGCATCGCTGACAGGCACGCCTACCGTGACCACCAGCTCGCCCAGTACGGGATTGATCTCCTCCATGACAAAGTTCTGTCCGGTAAAGCCCTGTTCCACCGCTCTTTTGATTTCCGGCGACAGAGCGTTATAGTCAAAATCACTGGCAGGTTCGGCTATATCCTCCTGCTGACGCATCAGCATCCGCTTATGTCCGTGCATCATACCGTGCTGTTCGGGCAGCGCGCCGGCGTCCTCACGGTGCATTTTGACATTTTTATTCTCATCGACCACCCACACGTTTTCCATCGTGATATTGTCGATATAACGGATGAAACGGCTGCTGCCGATACCGCCGTAACGGTTCTGCAGCCGCGACATATTATCCTGCAGTACCTCGGCGATCTTCGTTGCCCGCACCTGCATCTCTTTCTTTTTCAGATCCAGCGTATGCTTGCCGAAAAAATGCATAAAGGTGCCGCCCACGACCAAAGCAAAAATCAGCAGTACCGCTGCAAAATACAGCGTCAGCTTCCAGGCGATTTTATTGCGCATGCTCTTTCTCCTCGAAACGGTAGCCTACGCCCCAAATGGTCTTGATCTCCCACTCCTCGTGTTCAAACTTATCCACCTTGGCCCGCAGGCGCTTGATATGTGAATCCACAGTCCGGCTGTCGCCGAAATAATCGTAACCCCAGATACTGTCCAGCAGGTTCTCACGCGAAAACACCTTACTGCTGTTTTTAGCCAAAGTCCACAGCAGCTCTACTTCCTTTTTCGTCAGCGTCACGTCCGCGCCGCCGATCGTGACCAGATATTTGTCCAGATCGATCACAAGATTGCCGACGCTGTACAGATTCTGCTGCTCGGCTTCGCGCGGCTGGACCCGGCGCAGGATAGCGCGGACACGCGCCATGACCTCGCCTGCTGAAAAAGGTTTCAGGATATAATCATCAGCGCCGATATCCAGCCCCATGATCCGTTCAAAATCTTCACCGCGGGCCGTGACCATAATGATCGGCACCATCGACCGGCGGCGCAGCTCACGGCAGACCTCGAACCCGTCCAGCTTCGGCATCATCACGTCCAGCAGTACCACGTCGATATTTTTTTCATGCTGCTCAAACAGCTCCAGCGCCTGCTGTCCATCCAGAGCCACCAATGGCTCGAAACCCTCTTTGCGGGCATAATTTGCTAAAATAGAAGTTATCTGCTGATTATCGTCAGCAATCAAAATTTTATTCATCGCTGCACCTCGTAAATGTATTATTACCATTATATACTTATTTTGGCGTACGGGGATAAATTATTCTCCGCACAGCTCAGCTCCCTGTAAGTATATTATAAGGTCCGTACTTGTCTGCAATCAATATAACACAAAGATGTGTCAAAAAAATGTTTATCCGCAAAATTTATCTGCGGGCATAGAAAAACCCTCGCCGCCTTATGGCAGCGAGGGTTGCAGTTTATCCGTTCAGTTTCAGGCAATGTAGGATTTGAGCATCCACAGCAGTTTTTGATATTCCCCTAAATAATCATTGAACTGGTCCGCAGTCACACCGTCGCCGGCAGCATCTGCCAGCTCCACGATCTCTTTGGTATCCCTGATCCAGTATTCCACATCGGCGATCAGCCCCTGCACAGTTTCTTCCGAAGAAATCGGCTTATCTGCCAGTTCCTTGATCGTCGCCAGCGCCAAAGCCTCTTTCATATTGGCGACCGGCGCCTGACCAACTGCCAGCAGCCGTTCAGCTACCGCGTCGATGATCTCGGCAGTCCGGTCATACAGCTCCTCCAGCTTTGCATGCAGAGTGAAGAAGCTGCGCCCCTTCACATACCAGTGCAGATTATGGAGCTTGATATAAGCGACTTCCTGATTGGCAAGATAAAGATTCATTTTTTCATATAATTTTTTAGACATGATAGATTCCTCCTCAAGATTTATAAATTCTGTTATTTTCAGTATCGGCCGGATAATCAGCCGTTTTGGACCTGCTCGTAATTAGCCGCTACCGCTTTCCAGTCGATAACATTGTAGAAAGCCTGCACATAATCGGCGCGCAGATTTTTATATTTCAGGTAGTAAGCGTGTTCCCAGACATCGATGCCCAGGATCGGCACGAAGCTGCTGCCTTCGATGATCGGGTTGTCCTGGTTCGGGCTGGCAGACAGCAGCAGTTTGCCGCCGGCAGCCGCAGACAGCCAGGCCCAGCCTGAACCGAACTGCCCTAACGCCAGCGCGCTGAGCTGTTCCTTAAAAGCGGCAAAGCCGCCGAATTCTCTGGTCAGTGCCTGCGCCAGCGCGCCTTCCGGTTCACCGCCGCCGTCAGGGCTGATAGTCGAAAAATACAGGTTGTGGTTATAATAACCGCCGCCGTTGTTTCTGATAGCTTTACGCAGACCGCTGTCAGCGATACTGTCCAGGTTTGCCAGCAGCTCGGTGATGTCCCGTCCTGCCACGCCGGCTTTTTCGGCTGCGTCATTCAGGTTTTTAGTATACGCCGCATGATGCTTGGAATAATGTGTTTCCATCGTCAATGCATCGATATGCGGTTCTAATGCCTCATAATCATAAGGCAGCTGATATTGTTTATACATATAGATCCTCCTTTGGCCAAAAGCTTTGGCTCATCGCAGTTTATTTTCGTTTTAGTTAGCTCTGGCTAACCTTTAATTTGATTATACACTACTCTCTTTATAAAAACAAGTCTAAATTGATTTTAATTATCAATTACTTTATTTACATAATTCAAAAATATTTTCCATTGACCCGTAAAGCCTGCTGCCAGGCGCAGCTGCTTCTGGAAAAATGCATGGAAAAATCTTTAAGCATTCCTTGAAAAGAGCTAAATTGCTTTCTTCCTGCCAAACATGCTAAAATAAAAATGTCAGAAAAAAGTCTGTAAATCGTCATAATTTTGACATAAGTTTACTCTACAATAAGCATACAAGGTCAAACGAACCTCAAATCACAATCTTAAAGGAGATGTTGTTATGATAAAAACTTCCTGGAAAAAATCCCTTGTTATCGCCGGTGTCCTCACCGCCCTGTGTGCTTCCGCTGCTTTTGCGGCCGAGCAGGCCGATACCAAACCCAGCATGCGCGAGCGTGTCGGCACGATCCTGCACCACGACGAAGGCGACAATTATCCCGGCCGTCCCTACCATATGGAACGCGGCCGTCACTGGGGCGGCCCCATGCACCCCGGTCCGCAGCTGACTGACGAGCAGGTCAAGGAACGTGAAGCCAGACGCGCTGAATGGGAAAAAATGACCCCGGAAGAACGTCAGAAGGCACACGAAGAAAAATATTCCAAATGGCGTGAAGAACGCATGAAAAATATGACGCCCGAAGAAAAAGAACGCTTTGAACAACGTGAAAAACAGCGTGAAGAATGGCGTAAAATGACTCCTGAAGAACGCCAGAAAGCCCGTGAAGAAGCACGCGCCAAATGGGACAGCATGAGTGATGCCGAAAAAGACGCTGCCCGCGAGCATTTCCGCAGCTATTACCATGCAGGCGGCGGCCATTACTATGAAGGCCACCGCAAATACCGCCACCATAAAGGTGAATACCGCGGCGAGCACAGAGGCGGCTATTATGGCGACGGCCGCACCGAATGCCCTAATTCCAACTGCCCCTGGTAAATATCAAAAACTTACGTAAAAATTCTTTCCTCACATCAAAAAGCCTGCGTTTCATTAGAAACGCAGGCTTTTTATTTATATTCCGCTTTATTCCTTTTCCTCATAGACCGTATAACCGTTCTTGCCTTTGTCCTTTGTCTGATACAAAGCCTTATCTGCTTTTTCATACAGCTTGGCAAAGCTTCTGCCATGCTGCGGTGCTAAAGCTATCCCTACGCTGACAGACATTTTCCAGCAACTGCCGCTGTCCTCACAGATAGTATCAAGCTTCTGGCACAGGCGGGCCGCTTTGCGGCGGGCGCCTTCCTCATCCGATATCGTCCCGAAAACCACGAACTCGTCACCGCCGATACGGCCGATGATATCGTCCTCACGGCAGAATTTTTTCAGCCGTTCCACGAACTCCCGGATACAATAATCGCCGAAAATATGGCCGTGCAGATCATTGGCCTGCTTAAAATTATCAATATCGATGATAAAAAAGCTGTAGCTGCCCTGCAGCTTGCCGCACAAAACCCCGTCGATGATCCTTTCCGTCGCCTTTTTCGTATAAACGCCGGTCATCTCATCTGTGGAAGCCTTTCTTTGTGTTTCCAGCTCCTTGCGTTTCTCCTCGTCGATATTTTTACGATAAGTAAACATATGCACTGACTTATCAGCTTCCGAATAGAAAATATAAGCGTCGATCCGCATCCAGAAATAATCACTGCCGTTTTCTGTGATCATAAATTCATACTGCAGATAATTATTGCCGGCCTTAAAGTGCCGCATCACGTTTTCAATACTGAACGTCGCCACATAGCCGGCCCGGTATTCTTCCAGCAGCTGCCTGTCGGCCACAGCCTGCAGAAATTCCTCATAGGGCAGGTCTTTAGCTCCCATCGCCTCAAAATACAGCTCGGTCTTTTTGCTGGCTGCCCTGTTTTTAGTGATGTTCAATTCATAAATATTATCGTAGATCTGCTCGGTCGCTTCCTTGAACAGCTCCTGCCGTTCTTCCAGCAGCTTCGTCATCCGCACGTTGAACTTTCTGATCACCGAAGTGATAGTCAGAATAATCAGCAGGATCACCACAGAAATCAAAACTACCGTTTCCAGCATCTTTTCATTCAGCTCGGCCAGTAAGGCGCCGGTATCCTGCTTTACCAGCAGATACCACGACAGATCGGGGATATAGCGGACGACCAGATAGCTTTTTTCGTTATTCTGCACATCGCCCGGCATCCAGATATCCCAGTTGGTCCTGCCGTTTTTCCATTCCAGGATCTCGCTGCGGATATCTTCGCTGTCATTGACCTTGAACCAGTCCGCCGTCTGATGACCGTTATAAAGGCTGGAAACTTCGATCTCGCCTTTTTCATTGATCAGATATGTCGCAACGTCGTATTCCTTTTCATATTCCTGCAGCAGGCCTTTGATATAATCGACATTCACGCCTACTCCCACTACACCGATCACCCGGCCGGACGCATCTCTGATCCTGCAGTTTACAAACAGAGTGATCTTATCGGCCGCACCAGCAACTTCATCATTATCGATATTAAGGCTGTATTCTTCGCCGCTTTGCAGAAAATTATAATACCAGACGTTTTCATCCTCGCCCCGGACAAGATTGCGGTCCAGACCGTTGAAATTATAATAATTATTGGTGGACGCCGAAACCAGGAACACCGAATCATAGGCATACTTATTTTTATAAGTATCCAGATACTTCCTGATCGTTTCCTGGTAACCGGCCTCCCGATAACGGCTGCCCTCTTCCTCCAGCAGCTTGATCAGCAGGCTGTCATGCGCCATCGTCTGCGAGATATTCACCGGCTTGGTCAGCATCGTCGACAAACGGTAATAAATACCTTCCGAGGCCAGCGAGGAGACCTGTTTGATCTTCACCAGTGAAGCATTATAATTAGCGCGGTAGCTCAAAGTCGCGATCAGGGCGAAACCAACCAGCAAAATCACACTGACGAGTAAATTAGTTTTTAATAAGATATTATTTTTCATTGCCAGCTGCCTTCTATTTTCCGTTATTATCTATAATAAATATAATCATTATATTAAGTTACTATTTTTATTATATTCTAAAAGATTTTTACTGGCAATCTTTAAATTGTAATATTAAATAAATACTTGTTTTTGGTAAACGCTTTTTCCGGCTCATACTTTCCCAAACCTTGTGCCGCCAGCGCCCGCACAAAAAAATCCCACCGCCATGCAGCAGTGGGAGCGACAGACCCTTTTCAGACCGTCGAGAATAACGGCCAGTACCTGATGAACAAATAACCAACGACTGTGATCAGCAGTACGCTGCACAGCGACAGCAGCAGCCCGTTTTTAAACAGCTCGGCCGGGTCCAGCCCATAGCTGACCGGGATAGCCCTGATCGATACCGGCAGCACATAGGCGCTGTTGAAGGCGACGATCGCCACGAACAAATACGGGATCGGGTTCAGCCCCAGCGCCTGCGCAATACTCTGCACTACAGGCACAGCAATGGCGGCGGCAGCCGTATTACTGGAAATCTCGGTCAGCACCGTCGAAAACAGCGTAAAAGCAAACACCGTTTCCAGACCGCCAGTCAGTGGCAGCAGCGTGATCGCCTCAGCCATTTTCAGGGCCGCGCCGGTTTCCGTCACCAGACTGCCCAAAGCCAGGCCGCCGGCAAATAAAAACAGCATGCCCCACATAACGCCCTTTTCCGCAAATTCCCAGGTCAGCAGAGCCTTGCCGTCCTCATCCTCGAAGGTGAAGGCCAGCAGCCCCATGATCAGAAAGACATACGCAGGCTTCAGCGCCGGCAGCCACCCGGCGTACAGCGGCCGGATAAAAGCCAGCAGTGTCGCCGCGACAAACAGCACCAGGCTGATTTTTTCGCCCAGCCGTATCGTACCCAGCTGCGCGTACATTTCCTTAAAATATTCGCTGGTACCAGCCAAGCGCTTTACCGGCACCGGCAAATGGAACAGGAAAAACAGATTCAGCAGCAGGACCAGTACCAAAAGCGGCAGAAAACGCACCACCCAGTCGATATACATAAATTCCTGTCCTGTCAGCTTTTCCAGATAGCTGATCGCCACCAGGTTCGCCGCCCCGCCCAAAGGCGAGCCGAAGCCGCCGATGCCCGCGCCCCAGACGATCGCCAGCAGGATCGGCACTGCCAGCTTACTGTTTTTGATGTTTTCCTCGCCAATAAACTGCAGCATGGATACCGCTACCGGTACCAAGATCGTACAGACGACCACATTCGGCAGAAAGATGGACAGTACCGTCGCTACCAGCAGCCAGACTGCTATCTGCTGCCGCAGTGACGTGCCGATACAGCACAGGGTCTTGATCGCCAGCCGCTTGTCGAGTCCCGTCGTCGCCCAGGTCAGGCAGACCAGATCAGCGCCGAACAGCAGCACGATGATCTCAGAAAAATACTGACTGATAACGTGCTGCATCGGGATCAGGTCAAACAATGCGTTGACACCGATCGGCACGAACGCCGTCACCGAAATATTGACCGGCCGCAATATCCACCACAGCGCCATCCAGACCGTCGTCCCCAGCGCCGCAGCCGCTTTGAAGCCAAAGAACCATTCCAGCAGCAGTATCGTCAAGCCGAAGCTTAGCGGTCCCAGCAATACCGCTACGCTGTGCAGGCGGCGCTTGCGTTTACTTCCGTACATAACCCCATCCCCTTCTTGCTCTCAAACTATTTTTATTGTAGAATGGTGGTATAAAAAAGTAAAATACTATTTCTTTGTTATTATAATAAGAATTTCTTATATTTTTTAGAGGTGAGCTATGGATTTTGAATTTTACCGTAATTTTATCACCGTCGCCGAAACAGGGAACCTGACCACAGCTTCCAAAAAACTGGCCCTGGCCCAGCCGGCCCTCAGCGCCCAGATCAAAACGCTGGAGCACTATTACGGCGCCAAGCTGATCCAGACTGCGCGCGGCAAACGCCAGCTGACCCTGACCGAAGCCGGGGAAGCCTTCCTGGGCAAGGCCCGCCAGATCTGCCGCACCGAAGAAACCATCCTTTTAGATATGCAGAGCTTCAATAAAAAAGCTTCCGGCACACTGCGCTTCAGCGTTTCGCCTGCCAAAAGCACCTTTTTCATCAACACCTATCTGCGTCCCTTTGCGGCCGCCTATCCCGAAATCTGCTTCCAGTTCCGGGAAGAAGCCGTCAGCGCCCAGACCAGACATATTGCGGAAAACAGCAGTGATTTTGCCTTTGCCAACGCGCCGCTGCCGTCACCGCAGCTGTTTGCCGCCCACAAAACTCAGAAAGAATATTTTTACGCCGTTTACAGTCCGCAGGCAAACTGCGGCCTTGATCCACAGCAGCCGCTGACGCCGAAACAATTACAGAATATCCCTGTCTGCTGTAACTTCGGCTGCTACAGCCTGCTGCGCAAAGCCTGCCTCAAGCACGGCTTCATGCCCAAGATCCGCTTTATCGCCACCACCAATACTGCCGCACTCGCTTTCGTGCAGGACGGCAGCGGCATCGTTTCCGCCGGCGGCAGGGACGACTTCCCCCAAGGGTTGCAGCAGCTGCTGCTGGCTGATGATGAACTGTATTTTGAACAGACGCTGTTCTGGTCCAAAAAAGACCGGTTAAGCGCCACCGCCCAGCTGTTTTTGGACTTTTACCTGGAGGCAGCCAAGACTGACCGCCACTGATCATCAGGATCTGCGCATAAAAAAGCCTTTATGACAAAGTCATAAAGGCTTTTATTATTACGATTTACAGCTCGTACCCAAACAGGACACCCTTACCGCCGGCTTTTTTCACCTTGTACATGGCCTGATCAGCTTTGAGCAGCAGCTCCTCCGCCGTCCTCCCGTCCTCGGGATAACGCGCCACGCCGATACTGACATTGCAGAACACCTCGCCCCTTTTCAGCCGCCAGGGCTGGGCAAACCGCCGATGGATAAAGCTGGCCAGATTCCGGATATTGGCTTCCGTTTTATCCCCGTCGATGATCGCGATGAACTCATCGCCGCCGTTGCGGTAAATAGCGTCATGCAGCAGCGGGATACCGGAAAAAAACTGTCCCAGCTGCACTAAGAACTCGTCCCCCGCTTCGTGACCAAAGGTATCGTTGATCTTTTTAAAACCGTCGATGTCAAAAAACAGCAGATAACCTTCGCCGCCCTCCTGCGTTTTGTCGATCCGGCGCTCGCACTCCTTCACCAGCATCCGGCGGTTCGGCAGGTTCGTCAGCGAATCATAATTGGCCAGATACTCGACCAAAGCTTCGTTGCGCTTATTGTCAGTGATATCGGCACTGCTCACTACATGGGCCAGTCTGCCGTCCACCCAGCGGAACGCCGCGCTGAACACCCTGAACCAGGAACCGTCGAAAGGCCGCTGATAATCCCAGGAATAGATCTTAGTCGGTTCACCGTTCTCATCGATCAGCTTTTGCTGCGGGCAGAAAGCACAAGGCCCGTTTTGACCCGGGAACAGCACCTCCCAGCACTTGCGCCCCAAAAACTGCGAAATACCGCCGTACGGGGCCGCCATAGAACGATTGGCATATAAAATATCATGGGTATGGAAATCGTTGACATAAATATCTATACCCGTATTATCCAAAATGCTTTCCAGCGAATTTTTGGCAAAAGTCAGCTTGTTCTGATAGACCCGCACCCCTATATACCGGCCAAACATCGACAGCACTGTCTTCAGCAGCTGCTGCGTGCCTGCCGGCGGCACCGGCCGGGCCGACTGCTGTACAAATACCAGCAGCCCGTAGATCTGCAGCGTTTCATCGACTACGGAAGCCACTACCAGCGACTGCGCCGCAAACAGCTCCAGCAAGGCCTTTTCAGCCGCGCTGCTCTTTTGTCCACGCTCCAGCCAGACAAAGGTTTCCTGAGCCAGATAGCTGCGGTAAGCAGCGTCGACCGCGTCTATCGGAAAGCTGCCCCGCAAAGGCAGTTCCTTACGCAGAAAGCGTTCTTTCAGATGCAGATGGTTGTACTGGTCCAATTCATAGATCAGCCCGCCGTCAAAATCAAAAGCAGAACAGAGCTCCGCCAGAGCCCTGTCGATGACTCCGGTATCCACCTGCTTGCCGCCCAGTAATTCAGCTAAAGATAAAACGAGAGTATCACCCGATTGTACCATTACAGCCACCTTCTATCCATACATTTAAAATAGTTCGATATTTTTATATACTTTGCTGATTTTATTCTATCATATTTATTATTTTTATCAACTGTAATTTATATTCTTTTAGGCAATAAAATTATTATATTACTCAAAAAAAAGCAGCCGCTCCCTTTCTAAGGCAGCAGCTGCTTGCAGGATGATTTAAAATTTTCAGCCGGGCATTATTTCCAGAACGGATAGGTACTCAGGACCACGACCAGCCCCAGCACGATAAAATCGGCGGCTCCCAGCGGCTCTCGCGGCATATTTTTATAAGTATTGCTGCCGAAACCCTTCAGCTCCATACTCAGCGCCAGCGTTTCGGACTTGGCCACCGCCCGCATGACCAGCGGTCTGATGACCACGACATACGAAAGCAGGCGTTTCACGCAGTTGCCCCGGTTGGAATAACCGCGGCAGGACTGAGCATCCAGCGTGATCTCGCTGTCAGCTAGGAAATTAGGCACGAAACGCAGCGCCGTCGTCAGCATAAAAGCATATTCACAGGGCAGGTGGAAACGGTCCACCAGCGTCTGGGCAATATCCTGGATACGCGTCGCCGCCAGCATACACAAAAACGCCATCGTCATGACCAGCATCCGCAGGCCGCCCGTCAGCGCCACCTCCAGCGGCGAACCGAACAGCAGCTGGAACAGGATCATCAGCCCGGTGAACACCGCCAAACCGCCGATCGCCGCCATCGTCATGCGGTCGCGCTTGATCGACAGCAGTAAAGCCAGCTCAAAAACCAGGATCGTCGCCACCGCCTTGACCGGCAGGATAAAGACCCACGCCGTCACAGCGACAGTGACAATGATTTGAGTAAACGCACTGATCCGCATCAGTCCTCAGCTCCTTTCCGCACCAACAGGCGGCAGAACTCCTCGGGTGTCGCCGCCGTAAAACCCAGACTGCCCGCCAAAGCAGCCGCCGTCGGCCGGCGCAGGCCCCATTCCTCCACAGCATACGCACCGCCGAACAGCTCCGTCGGCGTACCGTCATACACCAGGTCGCCGTCCTTCAGGACAATGGCCCGCTTCGCATAACGGCGCACCACGTCCATATCATGCGAGATCAACACGATCGTGATCCCCTTTTCTTCGTTCAGCGTCTGCAAATACTGCATCATCCGCTCTTTCTCGATCGCATCCTGACCGTTGGTGATCTCGTCTAAGATCAAAGTACGCGGATTGAGCGCCAGCGCCGACGCCACACCCAAACGCCGCTTCTGCCCAAAGGACAGCAAACGCGGATAAGCCTCTGCCAGATCCGACAGCCCGGTCGCCGCCAAAGCAGCCTCCACCTGGTTTTTGACCGTCTCGTCCGTCAGCTTTTTGGCCCGCGGGCCGTAAGCCACCTCGTCAAACACCGTATCCTCTAAAATCTGCAGATCAGGGTTCTGAAACACATAGCCGATCTTATCAGCCAAGTCAGCAGGCTCGTAATTGACCACGTCCTCGCCATCCACCAGCACCTGCCCGCTGCGGGGGTGCAAAAGTGCCATAAACAAACGGCTCAGCGTCGTCTTGCCGCTGCCGTTATGCCCTAACAAAGCTACAAACTCGCCGTCACCGATCGTGCAGGCGATATCGTTCAGTACCGGCAGACCCCTGCGGTAAGCAAAATTGACCTCTTTAGCCTCCAGCATCAGGCGTTCCCCCCTTCAAAACCAAGCAGCTGTAATTCCGCAGCCGCCTCTGCCTCAGTCCGCCACTCGCCCAAAGTGATGCCGAAACGGCGCTCGACACCCAATTTCACCTGCCATAATGCAGGCACCAGCGGACGCAGCTCCTCGTCCTCATACATCGTCCGCGCCGCAGCGGCAAAGGTATCAGCCGTTACCAGCTGCCCCTCCTTCAACACTACCATGTCCGTCACATAAGGCAGCAGATAGTCCACCCGGTGCTCAACTACGATGATCGTCGTGCCGTAACGCTGATGGATCGCATATAACAGCTCATACAGCGAATGGGCCCCGTCCGGGTCCATCGCCGATACCGGCTCATCCAGCACAATGATCTCTGGATGCACCGCCAAAGTAGCCGCCAGCAGCAAACGCTGGCGCTGCCCGCCCGACAGCTCGTCCAGCTGATAGCTTTCGCGCCCCGGCAGACCCACGTCCTCCAAAGCCTTACGGGTACGCTCCGCCACCTCCTCCGGCGCAAAACCGTGATTCAGCAAACTGAAAGCCACTTCCTCGCCCGCGGTCAGCGAAACCAGCTGGCTTTCGTAATCCTCCAGCATCAGTCCCACGCGCATCGCGATATCCGACACCCGGCGGCCTTTAGTCGATTCGCCCAGCACCTGCACATCACCGCTGTAACGTCCGCCCATATAAAAAGGCACGATGCCCGTCATCGCCTTGCACAAAGTAGTTTTGCCCGCGCCGCTGGGGCCGGCCACCACAGTGAACGAACCCTTTTTGATCTCCAGGTCGATATCCTGCAGTACCAGCTCCGATTTATTATAAGCAAAATAAAAATTTTCCAGCCTGATAACGCTCTCCATCATTCATCGTCCTCCTGCACAAAAAACAGCTTCCGCACCGGCCCGAACAGCAAAAAGGTGATCATGCCGTTCAGCGCGCCCACGATCGCCACCACCGGCAGCATGGCATACAGCCAGACATGCAGCGGCAAGCCCAGAACGATCTTTAAAATGAAAGTAAACACACCGCCGCTGGCCATAGTTGCCAAAAATCCCGTCACCAGGGGGCGCAGCTTCCACTTGCCCAAACCGCAGCGCAGCATCGCCTTGACCAGGATGCAGCAGGTGATCGCCCCCGAAAGCTCGCTGGCGATATTGCCCAGCGGAAAAGCCGACTTCGACGACGGCACCAGCGTGATGCCCGCAATAAAACCGATGCCCACAGCCTGCGACAGCGTCGGATTCGTCAGATTGATAACGATAGAATACATGGCGATCGTCCAGTTCGGCGTCACGCCGCCCACATTAGGGCTGACCGTATGCAGAATGATGCCGATAGCGAACAGCATCGCCGTGATCGCTACCCAGCGGTAGCCGTCCTGCATTGGTTTAACTTCGATCAGGTCCACCAACGGCAGCCTGGTATTTTTTTCTTTATCCATAATATAAGCCTCCTTCAAATCGGGCAATAAAAAAAGCCCTTCATCCCCATGTAGGGACGAAAGACACAACTTTCGCGGTACCACCCTGCTTGACTGAATAATCAGTCCGCTCGCTAAGATACGGGCCATGGCCGATATCCCCTTCCCTGGTAACGGGCGAAGCATCCCGACGGCGTCTACCCCCTTGCGGGCTCAAGCCGTATCTTAAAGGTCCATTCACCCTGCCGCCAAACGCCGGACTTGCACTGTCACCGGCTCGCTGAGGTCCGCTTGGCAAAGCTACTAATCCTCATCATCGATCAAATACTTATGAAATTACTTTAAAGTGTAGCACCAGCGGCAAAAGTTGTCAATAAGCGCGCGTGTATACATAACGGCCTAGAAACTTTTATTTCAATATGTTAAAATAAGTTTAAATCCATTTTATATGACAATTCGATTTTGAAGGAGATAATAGCATGGTTAAACCGAGCGAAGGGAAATTGCTATATCATATCACGCATTTAAACAATATGCCTTCTATTTTTAAACATGGTTTACTATCTAGATGCCAATTAAGACAAAATTCAAACTTAAATTTTGTTGATATAGCAGACCAAGAAATACTAGCAAAAAGGGAAAACTATGGAGATCCACTCTCTCAATATGTGTTATTTCATTTTTATCCTAAAAATCCTTTTGACTTTGCTGTATGCCATGAAAACCATTCAGAAAATATGGTGCTTATTACCATTCGCAGAAGTTTATGTATCTCGCGTAATTCTTTCTTTATTATTCCCTCTCATCCTTTAGATATTGATCAACCAGAAATATATCCTTACAAAGAAGGTATTAGTAGGATTCGCTGGGATATTTTAGATGCAGAAAGTACTAGAGATTACGACAATGCTGAAATAAGAAAAGCTTGTATGGCCGAATGTATAACCTTAAATACAGTCCCAGTAAAAGACTTTGCTTATTTATATGTATATAATAAAAAAGCAAAGGAAAAGCTTCAAAACTGCCTAAATTACACACCAACAGTAGATATTCAAGTAAATCCTTTTATGTTCCCATAAAAATTAACGTACTAAATTTCAGTAATTAATAAATTAGTCAGGAGGTGAAAATATGCTTACTTATACAACAGGTGATTTATTAAAATCAGATGCGAAAGCTTTAGTAAACACCGTAAATTGTGAAGGTTATATGGGAAAAGGTATAGCTTATCAATTCAAATTACAGTTTCCTGAAAATAATATATCCTATATCAATGCATGTAAAAATGGCAACCTAAAAATAGGCACACTTCACTATTATAAAGAAAAAGAAAAATTAATCATCAATTTCCCTACTAAAAATAAATGGCGTGAAAAATCACATATTAATTATATAGAAAAAGGTCTTGATCAATTAATACTTCTAATTGCAGAATTAAAAATATCAAGCATTGCTATTCCACCTTTGGGAAGTGGTAATGGCGGACTTATTTGGGCTGATGTAAAATCTATTATTGAAAAAAAATTAACTCCTCTATCATCTAATATAGATATTTTCATTTATGAACCTTACAAAAACTATTCTGCATTGCCTACTATAGAACCAAAACTTAGCTTATCTGCACTTGTCTTAATGGAAATTAAACTTAAGTTAACTAAATTCAACAAATTAAGACTCCAAAAGGCTGCTTATTTTATCAATATTTTTTCTAAAAAAAAATATTTTCATTTCGAAAAATACAAATTTGGACCATATGATCATTCAATAGATATAATAAGTAAGAACATCAAAGAATTTCAACTTTATCATAAGACAAAAAATACTCATGAAGCAAAAAAAATTCTATATAATAAAATTATAAGCGAAAATATAGATAATAAATTTGCAGAGCTCGTATCTCCAATAAATCGAGCTTGTTTATATGTAAATCAGATAAAAGATGATCATGAACTGGAATGCTTGTCAACAATTTGTTTTTTAATAGAAGAAGCCTCTTCATTATCAAGCGAACAAATTTTAATAAAGTTTAAACAGTGGTCTCAAGAAAAAGCATTGAAATTCACTGATAAAGAAATCCTATCAGGTATCTACAAACTCAATGATACAAATATTATAGAAAAAAATTTAATTGGTTTCTCTCTTGTTCGTTCACAGAAATAAAAGCTGAAATAAAAAATATCATTTCAGCTTTTATTTTATACTTTTCAACATTTGAAATTCATCCAATCTTTTCCTTGCAGTTTTACAAGCCTAGTAGTAAGATATTTTATACAGTGGGGACGTAGCTCAGCTGGGAGAGCGTACGGTTCGCATCCGTAAGGTCGAGAGTTCGATCCTCTTCGTCTCCACCAAATGTTTATTTTTTGTTTTATAATATCATCTAATAATAAATTATCTAAAATAGCCTACCATATATGGTAGGCTATTTTAGATTTAACAGACGCATAAATTCTTTTTCTTCTTAGCAATTTTAACATAGCCGTTATTATTCTACAAAATTTTAAGTCACCGTTCTCGCAATGGCAGAATTTCTTTTACTATCATACTGACAATATCTCCACGTGCCTCTTTCCAATAATGTAATTTAGATACTGGATCTTTTGTTTTCGATTTATATTTCTCGTAATCTCCCGATTTTTTCAACTCAGTCTCACCATTCTGCTTTTCTCTTTGCGGTCGATAATTATCAATTAAGAATCTTAACGTAGCCTCATCCATACACCATTTATCAGCATATTGTTGTACACGATTTTGAATAAAACTTTCTATTTTTCTTTCAAGCAAAATCGCAATTTGTTGTCCCTCATAAGCTTCAGGTTCCTCTTTAACATCCACCCACAGTTCTTTTACCATTGAGGCAAGATTTTGATTTCGTTGTGCTAATTGTTCTAAATATTGCTCAATTTCTTCATTATTTTTAGCTGTTGGGGCTTGATATGCTTGATTTTGTTTTGGTAAATAAGCTTGGATAAGACTTAAAATATACTGGTAATTAATTTCATCAGTTGTAAATGCTTCCAACTCATATTCTATATCTATATCCAGAATGTCTTCTCCATCTGAATCAGATGTTAATGCTTTAATTCGTTCAAGTAAATTTTCATATTTCCCTTGATACTCCTCTAGCACAGTTAAATCAATATCTGCCAGAATTGAACAATCAGGATCAGTTTCTTTCATTTCCTCTTCAAACTCGCTGTATACCTTTATTGCAGTAAGCGTCTTATCAAATTGCTGATAACCTTTGGCAAACTTCTTCATCTCTTCCAATTCTGTCAATGCATCTACACTTTCAGAAGTTGGAGCTATATCCAAAAGCGCCTTTACTGCTTCTTGAAAACGCCTCCTGGCTTCAAAATAATCTGGTGCTAGAACATAATTTTCGCCTCCATTGGAATAAAGCTGCAAAGCCTTATCAATGCATTTTTTAAAAGTAACAGGTGTCTGATAAGTTATAATTTGCCCATACTTTTTCCTAGCATCAAACAACCGGTTTGTTCGCGAAAGAGCTTGAATTAAATCGTGCGGACGCATAGGGGCACGATCAATAAATAGTGTCGATAAACATGGAGCATCAAACCCCGTAAGCAACCTATCTACCACAATAACAATATCTAATTGTTCTTTTCGATACTGGTATTTCTCCTGTTTTCTTGCAAGTCTCTCATTTATATCTGCATTATAGGCTTTGATTGTTTCAAGAGAAAACCTTGTTCCAAACTGTCTATTATAATCATCAATGGCCTCGTTCATTTTCTCCTGATTTACTACGCTTTCATCTTCATTTTCACTCACTGAATATGTAATAGCAAATTTGGGAAAATCTGGAACAGACTTCTTAACATTTTCAGAAATCTGAATTTTAGATTTTCCTTCTTTAATTTCTTTCAAAAGTAGATAATATCTCTGTGCCTTAGCAATTGAACTAGTTGTTAATAAAGCTGTATATGTTTTTCCTACTCCTAAATCCAAACCAAACTTGATTTTTGATTTATTTACAATTGAATTCAATACCTCTAGCATATGATCTGCTTTTTCAAAATCTTCCTTGCGCAAAACCATTTCTTTATCTTGACGTTCCATACTATCTGGATTTACACCAGGTCTTCTTACTCTAACAAGCTCATTTAGCTCATCCTCTGATATTGTAGTTTTATACTCTACCTGAAACCCTAATACTGCCTTATCATGAATGGCTTCTTTAACAGTATACTCATGGACTCTCTTACCATATTGCTCTTCCGTTGTTCTTGCAAGGTTTCCTATTTCTTTTTTTGCATTCTCCTTAAAAATCGGAGTCCCAGTGAACCCATACCATAAAGAGCGAATAAAAAACTTTTGAATTTCACGTTGCTTCAAAGGAGATATCGCTCTATGGCATTCATCAACTACAAACGCTAAACGAAGATTTCTCATCTTTTTAAATTTAGGAGTTTCTTCCTGTCCTTCAAAACGACGCATAACATAATTCAATTTTTGAATTGTTGTTACAATAACTGTTCTATCAGCAGAAAGCAACTTTTTTATCAGATCAGTAACATTGTCTGTTTCATCTATCTCAATTACATCGTGCTCAGCATAACTAATAAAACTCGATGTCGTCTGTTGATCCAAATCTATGCGATCCACAATAAATATAGTTTTATCCAGGGAAGGAATTTGCAATAAATTACGTGCTACTTTATAACTTGTTAAAGTTTTACCAGACCCTGTTGTATGCCAAACATAGCCAGACTCCTGCCTCTTGCTCGCATCCTTAATCGCCTCGATAGCGTGAATTTGGTATGGACGCAACAAAATCAATG
>OGYR01000037.1_pt1 | contig 120273 bp, 114 predicted proteins | sample 1576661 | NCBI WGS metagenome assembly OGYR01 (sample SAMEA3541490, study PRJEB24748) | human gut metagenome | biome: human gut; feature: human-associated habitat; material: faeces | place: China | collected 2012
GGGCTCCATAATTTTATTTTTTTACTATTGTCATCAATACAACAGTCTCTACATGGCTCGAGAGGTGTTGATAGCTGTCAAAACGGTGTTTTAGTTATATTTTTACCTACTCTCGAACTTAGGAACATATCCACGCTCGTAAATGGAAACATATCCAAGATTGACTCTCGTTTATGGAAAAATATCAAAGTCAAATTTAAATAAAAAAATTCTCAAAAATATATTGACAAACGGAACATTCTGTGTTATATAATGCTTAGCACTCAATAAAAGAGCGCTAACAAAAAAATAAATTGAAAAGGAGTTGTTATTTATGGCTGGATTAGTACCTTTTAACAAAAAGAACAAAGAAATCTCTACAAACACTGGCTTTGAGGACTTCTACAACGTACTTGATGATTATTTTTCCAATGACTGGCCTTTTAAAAGAACCCTCACACATGACACTTTCAAAGTTGATGTCGAAGATAATGGCAATGAATACCTAATTGAGGCTGAAGTACCAGGTATAGATAAAAAAGACATCATTGTTGAACTTAACGATGGAAAACTTATGATTTCTATTACTAGGGATGAAAACAGTGAATCAAAGAAAAAGAATTTCATCCACAGAGAGAGACGTTATAGTTCTATGAGTCGTTCAATTTATTTGGAAGATGCCAAGCCAGATGGTATTAAAGCAAAACTGGAAAATGGTTTACTTAAAGTTGTAGTTCCTAAAGAAGAAAAGCCAAACAACAGCATTACAATTGATGTTGAATAAGGCAAAATAAAGCACATCGGGTTATTCACCCATGTGCTTTATTTTTTATACTATCAATTGCTTTTTTTATTCTTCTTGTTTGTGTTCATTTTATTTACTGCTTTTAAATTAATTAGTGTTTCTTTATGTAATTTTGACGTTATATTGGGGAAAGCAGCAAATACTCTTTTCTCAAACTCTTTATTTTGTTTTGATATATCATTAAATTTTTGGTTAAGCTCATCGATTTTATTTGTTAATACCCTAATCTGAGACAGTTCTTCGCCAGATTGTATTGATTTTAATTTTATAAAAAGTTTCTCTGACGTCGTCTCTTTGATTTCATCCGCAATCATATGAAGCTTCGATAGGTTGGTATTCAATTTTAAAGCATTTAGAGTAGATATTATATTATCAGTCAAGAATATGGATAGTAATATTAAACTTGATGTGTAACGCATGCTTGATTAATATCAAATGGTAAAAATCAACGAAAAAAGGAGATCTATCAAGCAATCTCTTTCCCAATAAATCTCCTCTTATATAAAGTTATTTATGAACACTGATTTAAGCTAAGCTGCCGATATCACAATCTCAGCATCCACTAAATCAGCCTTCAAGTTTTTGACATCTAAGTGGTCAAGGTAGAAATCCGTTACATTATCAAGAATTTGTTGTTCAATTACTCGCCGTAATGGCCGCGCACCCATTGCTTCATCATAGCCTTGTTCCATCAGCCAATCTTTGGCCGCTTTAGTTACCTCAAGTTTGATGGATTTTTTGGCTAAAGTTTTTTGTACATCCGCCAACATCAAATCGACAATTTGACTTAAGTCTTGCTTAGTCAGATGTGAAAATTCCACGATTCCATTAAAACGGTTCAGAAATTCTGGGCGGAAAAATGGTGCTAACTTATCCATTAATGACTGATCTCGTTGCTTGTCACCACTTAATGCTTCATTACCAAAGCCAGCATTAGAAGTAGCAATAATAATCGTATTTTTGAAATTAATGACATTGCCTTGTCCATCCGTTAAGCGCCCATCATCCATCACTTGTAACAGTAACGTTAATACTTGTGGATGAGCCTTTTCAATTTCATCTAATAATACAATGGAATATGGATTACGCCGAACCCGTTCAGTTAGAGTATTAGCATTATCTTCATAGCCTACGTATCCAGCCGAGATACCAATTAATTTCGACACAGCTGTACGATCAGCATATTCACTCATATCTAGCCGAATAATCGCATTTTCATTTCCAAACATATCTAAGGCTAATTGCTTAGCTAATTCAGTCTTTCCTACGCCAGTTGGGCCCACAAACAGAAAACTTCCAATCGGCTGATCACCATCTGAAAAGCCCGCACGGTTACGCCGAATTGCTTTTGCTACCATTTCAACCGCTTCATCTTGACCGATTACCTTACTTTTCAGACGCTTATCAAGATTTTTCAAGCGCTCAATATCATTAGCGCCCATATCAGAAACTGGTATACCAGTTAAACGTTCAACCGATTGTGCCACATCATCAATCGTGGCAGTGATTTTTTCTTTTTGATCCGTTTCATTAATTTTTTGCTTGGTTTCCTCGATCGACTTCTTGATATCAGCGGCTTTTGTAAAGTCCTCCGCTTTAATGGCGGCCTCCTTAGCTGCCTCTAATTTTTTAAGGCGTTGATCCAATGTCTCAACATCAGTTTGCGAATTTTTAGCCGCTAAATGAGCCGCAGTCATGTCGATCAAATCGATAGCTTTATCTGGCAAAAAGCGTTGTGGTATATATTGGATTGAATAATCCACAGCCGCCTTCAAAACATCATCTGGTAATACAACATGATGATGTTTTTCGTACAGCTCTTTAACACCTTGTAATATACGTAAAGTGTCAGCGGCCGTCGGTTCATTAATCACAACATCATTGAATCGCCGTGCCAAAGCCGCATTTTTCAAAATAGTATTGCGATATTCATCTTGAGTCGTAGCCCCGATTACACTCAGCTCGCCACGTGACAAAGCAGGTTTAATGATATCAGCCAATCCTTTGCCACCATCTTCACCACCAGTGGCACCCGTGCCGAGAATCTGATGAATTTCATCGAAGAATAGAATAATATTACCAGCTGCTTTAACTTCCTCTACCAGCTGTTTAATATTTTCTTCAAAAGAACCGCGATATTGAGTTCCCGCTTCCAAAGACGATAAATCAATCGAATAGATTTCTTTATCTTGAATCGTTTCTGGAACTTTACCAGCCACAATTGCTTGTGCCAGACCTTCGACGACTGCAGTTTTACCTACACCGGCATCACCAACTAAGATTGCATTATTTTTCGTTCTACGACTCAAAATTTCTGCAGTTTCTTGAATCTCTTTCTCACGTCCAATCACTGGATCTAGTAATCCATCACGAGCCTGTTCCGTCAAATTAGTCCCTAACTTTTCTAAAATCCCTCCTTTTTTAACAGCCTGTTCACCATCTTTAGATACTTCTATTGTTTTATTATTTTGGGGTAGCTTACCAGTTGCTCGGTATTGAGCAAACTCATCCGGTGTCAACGATTGTCCATTAACTAAATACCGTGCACGCTCCGAATTTAGATTATCCATGCGCCGAAATAATTGATTGAAAACATCATCCATATCATTGTTGAAAAAAGGATCATTTCCGTAAAAATTTGCCATATTACAACACCTCCATAAAAATTTATATGTATAACTTAGTGACCATAATATCCTTTAAAACTACAGCTAAATTGTATCACAACGCATGCTTAATGGCAACTTGTTAATCATAATATTAAGTAAAATAGGATTTAGAAAATATATTGCGATTAATGATAATCCTCCAAAAATCAACGAATTATGTAATACGACTCTTCCATGAATATTCAACTTATAATTTGAATAATCCCACCATTTTAAATGGTATATTCGTTCTAATAAGTATCCCGTAACATATTCCAAAAGACTAGTTATAATCACTGCAAGAAAATAAACTATTATAGGATTATCTGAAAAAGGTGTCAAAATATTTATAACTGCAAGTGCTCCAAAGCCATAAATAGGACAATATGGGCCTATTAAAAACCCTCTGTTCACAAACTTTTTATCCGGAAACGAACAATATATTACCTCACATACCCAGCCAATAAAGCTGTATGTTAAAAAAAGCAAAAATTCTTTTATTATATACTCCATAACGATCCCTTTCTATAATTCAATATTATTCGAGAAACTTTTTACTAATCTGCATTTTGTCTCAACAACTCTTTTAAAGCTTTCCTGTTCGATATTAGCCATACAGATGAAAAAATCTCTGATTTAAAAGCATCCGAAAAGCTCTCGGACTTAATAAAGCAAAGGAACTTATACGATGAGTATGAACAAATCCAAGGCAATACCAATATTTTATTTGCTGTAATATCATTTTCCATCTGATGACATCTTTGAAAATAATATATCTCCACAGACGACGGTCTCTTTACTCCTTTTTTGCTTTGTAAATAGTACTTTGGAATCTTCTTTGCATTTCTTCCTCTAACTCATTATCATAGTCCTTTGTATGCTTATGCAATGCATTAATAAAATCTTCAAAATAAGGCACCTCATCAAACAGGTTTCTATTTTCAACGAAGAAATTATAGATTTCTCTGTAATAAACCACAGTATATTTTTCACCGCATGAAAACTTACTCAAATCAATGCGGTTGTAATTTGGTGAAAAAATAAAGCAGCTCACAGTTTTCTTGCAATACTCATCATCAGTTGTAACAAATTGATAGTATTTTTTTAGCTGAGACTGTACTTGATTGCTGTAGATATCATGCCTTTCATTAATACCATTAATGCTAGATTTGATTTTATTCTCTATTACAACAGCATTATTTTTATCAGAAATTAATAGGTCAATATTTTTCTTTTCTCTCTCAATGGTAAAATCAGTTTGCATATCGACAGATAAAACTTTCTGTGCAAACCTGGAAAAAGCATCTCTATTTATATCAAAAAAGTAAGCAAACATATTTGAAAAAGCGAGTTCATTATCTTCCTGCCTGATTATTTTTAGGAAATTAAAATAGGGATCTTTTTGAGGCTCTGGTAATTCAGATATAGCTTGTGTCGTATTAGCTTCTTCCCATAATTCTTTGTTTTCAATTATTTGATTCAAATCAGTGAAGGATTCCGGCTTTTCATTTTCGCTGTAGAACTCCCTTAATGTTTGCTTGCCAAATCCTTTATTTGTACGAATGAAAAAAGTGTTATCACCACTTACAGATTCATCGTCTGTAATATAAATCTGATTTTTCGGCTTAATAACCCTATCAGCAACAAACGTGGTATAAGCATTTTTTTCTTCCTCAAGACTACCGCGAAAGGAATTTTCATTAAATAAATCAACAAGACTTACTCCACCATAGGTCAGTCCTAATGCAACTTGTCCTTTATACCTCTCTTTTCGTGGAAGTTTGCTGTCGGCAAAATCAAGAATCGTAATACCCTCTGCTTTAGCTAGTACTTTATATATTTTCGAGGCAAATTTTCGTACCAACAAAACGGTTATACTATTCTCTCCTCGAGATAATTCTATTGTGCCTTGTGAATTGAGATAAATATAATTTTTTCCATCATCTGCTTTATAAAGGTTAATGATTTCATGCCCTATGTTATCTCCCTCAGATAAATAGCCTCCAACATACATTTTATTTATTATTAATTCACGGCTCGTAGGTTTTGGCTTTGCTGTGATTTGTTGTTTATATTCGGCCGGAACGATTATTTCATCTGACGATAGAAACAAGCGGAACCTTCTAAGATGTGACATATAACCACTTACCAGTGATTTAGCATTTCCTGTCGAGTTCTCAGAAAGAGCTTTTATCAATGCATTCCTTGCCTCATTCTCAAAATCAATAGCTGTTACAGCACTCCAAAATAGCTCTTTACTCCCTTTTCTCCAAAGGTAAAAAGTGTCCACATAAGCAGTATTGATTGTTGCTTTTGAAATGTCCTGGCTATATAGAAATTTTTTATATAATGCACGTAGCTCCTCATACGATAAAGCTTTCATACTGTTTAACTCCAAAATTAAACCTCCTTTACTCGTCTTCATCTTCCTCAGTAACATCAATCCCAAATAACATCTGAAACTTATCGAAATTATACGGATATGAGTTATCACCATCAAATCTTACCGGTTTATGGTCATTGTTATATTCAAATTCTAACTCCCACTGTGTTCCATCAAGTACCATGTATCCGAAGCGTTTAGTAGAATATCGCCTGCGCCACTCACCGATATGCAGTTCTTTAAGTGCGGCTATGAAAGTATCCTTTGTAAATGGTTCCTGGCTATCATCATCACATAATAAGAGAGATTCTTTATCTTCCCATAATTTTGTATAGGCTTTGAATTCATCTGTTAGTTCTACAATATAATTACGGTAGCCACCAAAGTAACCTCCAATGTTAAAGGTTATCTTGCTAATGGATTCCATATTTGCATCAAAGTCAGCTGCCTTTTCTTCAGATTTTGATAAAGTATAAGTACCACCAGCTTCACCATAGGCTTGTTTGGCTTTTTCCAAGTATTCACGAGTCCAATGAAGGCGAGTATCTTCACTTGGATGCATAACAGTTTTTATGCCACCATGCGGGTTTTCCATTGAATTTTTGAGGCGACCTATTTCTTGCTTAAGCCCCCGAATAGCAGTCATTATCTGTTCTTTAGTTTTTCCTTTAAGATACTCTTCATAGTAACTTTCTGGGCTAATCATCATATTAGACCGCCTCCTTTACTTTAATCATTACCTGTCTTTATTTCATTTCCATCAGGCAAAATAAATGTCTGCTCAAACTTAATATCCAAAACATCAGCTATGGTTTTCAACTCATCCAAGGTTACAGTTTCACGTTTTAATTTCTTATTGAAATTCTGTGGAGTCTGACCAATACGTCTAGCAAGTTCCGCAACACTTATATTCATTTGTTCACATAGTTGCTTAATCATATCTGCCGTAGTCATACAGCACCTCCAATTTACACTAACTAATATTATAAACCATTTGGTCGATGAACACAATAGATTCAACAATATTGTCATGGTTGTATAACCAAATGAAAACCCACAACTCTACACTAGAGTCATGGGCTATTGGGGTCCGTTTTTCATACTTTAATTTCAATGCCTGATTTAAAGCATATTACAAAGTGGTCATCATACACCGTAACATTTTGGATGATCTTCCTTACAAGCGTATCATCATATAGTAAAGTCCGATATTTGTTGGTGCGTATAAATTCTATCAGTTCGTTGATCCGCTCATTCTCACCACTTAAGGATGCATCTTCCACAAGAAGGGTCTGACGCTTTTCACGCAACTCTTCAATCTCATCTGCAAGGGATTCAAAATCTTTTCCTTTATTAGCAAGGCTGATTAGTTCTTTCTGCTTTTCTTCAAGTACGGTGTTTATCTCTGAAATTTTGTACTCTGTGGTGTCGCCAATTACCGCATGGATGTTTTCTTCCAATGTTCTTATCATGTTATCACCACCGGCAAGGAGTTTGTTAATGGCAGTCATAACCGCATCATATAAATCTCCTTCTTTTACCGTCCGGTTCTTACACGTTTCAGGGCCTTGCTCGATTCTCGTAACGCATCGCCAAACAAACTCTTTTCTACCACGAATATTCCAATAGACACGTCTGTAAATGTCCCCACAATCTCCGCAGAAGGTTATGGTGCTCAAAGCGTATTTACTGCTATACAATCTTTTGTTTTTATCTGCTCCAGTGTAAATATTATTCCTGCGATGAAGTTCTTCCTGAGCCTGTAAAAAAAGTTCCTTTGGTATGATCGCCTCATGGCTATTTTCAACATAATACTGTGGGACATGACCTTCATTCTTGACCCTTTTCTTTGTAAGAAAATCCACCGTGAAGGTCTTCTGCAAAAGAGCATCCCCGATGTATTTTTCATTCATCAGAATCTTTTTGATGGTTTCCGGGCGCCATCTTGGTTTTCCAGCAGCTGTCAAAATACCGTCCTTTTCAAGATCCCTACCAATACCCGCTAGACTTTTGCCCTCAAGGTACTCTCTATAAATACGTTTAATGATTTTAGCCTCTTTAGGAACAATGATCAGGTTACCTTCTTCATCTTTCGTGTACCCCATAAATCGATTGTGGTTGACTTGGACTTTGCCCTGCTGGTATCGATATTGAAGTCCCAGTTTAACATTCTGAGAAAGACTCTGACTTTCTTGCTGCGCGAGGGATGCCATAATGGTAAGTAGCACCTCGCCCTTGGCATCCATTGTGTTGATGTTCTCTTTTTCAAAATACACTGCTATGTTCTTTTCCTTGAGCTGTCTAATATACTTTAAGCAATCCAGCGTGTTGCGGGCAAATCGACTGATGGACTTTGTAATAACTAAATCGATGTTGCCCTCCATACACTCCCCAATCATACGGTTGAATTCTTCTCGTTTTTTAGTGTTAGTACCGGAAATGCCGTCATCTGCAAATATGCCTGCAAACTCCCATTCAGTATTTTTATTTATATATTCCGTATAATGTGCAACCTGAACTTCATAGCTTAAATTCTGCTCTTCAGTTTCTGTAGAAACACGGCAATAGGCAGCTACACGCAGTTTCTTGATTTTTTCTTTTGCAGCTGTACTTCCAACTCTTTTTCGTGCCGGAATTACAGTTATATTTTTTCCTGCCATATTACACCTCGCTTTCTATCAAACTGTACAAATACTCCGCTCTTGTAACAGGATCATCTGGAAGTTTACTTTCTGATTTTCTCATCTTGAATCGTTCTATAGGGGAGGGAGCAGTAAAAGCTGCAAGCTCTACAATCCGCCCTAAGTCCTTCGCACGTTTATTTCTAATCTCTTCAGCCTTATCAAATGTTTCTTTATCTATGATTGCTGGATATACGTCATTTCCGAGATAAAGGATATTTTTCAAAATACGCCCCATTACTGAATGCGTCTTCTCAATACCTGCCTGTTCACCAGCCACTGTAAGGGAAAGTCCTGATATATATTTTTCAAAGAACTCCTTTACTTGACCTGCTGCCTTCTCATCGACAGTTATGACTCCGTCTTTAACTGTATATCCGTACGGTACATATGCCATTTATCTCACCACCTTTTCTATAAGGGAAAGCCCACATTTCATTTTAAAGGTTAGTTCATCCCTTGAATTTACAATGATGTTTTCTACAAACTTTTCAAAAGCTTCATCTGTATAATTGCCATCAAACTTATCTGCTGACACATAATCAAGAAGCGCCTTTACCTCGTCTGCCTGAGAAGAGCCACTTGTAAATGACATGACTAGGTTCGCCTTCTCAGCAGTAAGATTTTTTATTTCTTTATCCAGAACATTTCGTTCCTTATTAAAAAGAGCTGGTTCAAGAAACCCTTTTGTCATAAGACCGATCAGTGTATTGCGTTCTTCGGTTAATTGCTCCATGCGTTTATCAATGGCATCAATTCTTGCAAGATCGCATTCTTCATCAATCTTGTTTATAGAATCATAAAGTGGCTCCAGTATTAGCTTTTTGCTAAATGCGAGCTTATTCATTATGGTTGAGAATGTTGCTTTTATCTCTCCATCACGCAAAAATAACATGGAGCAGCTGTCCTTGTCTTCAATGTGTCCTTTGCAGCTCCAAGCAATATAACTTCTGCCAACAGAGTAGTTTGTTCTTCTCTTGAATTTACTGCCGCACTCTCCACATAGGATTCTGCCACTTAGCACATACCTGTTTTGATAAGCTTTCTTGTTAGCAGTTTTGCTCATAGATTTTGCTCTTTGAATTATCAGCTTTTGAGCCTTGGAAAATACTTCTCTGCTGATGATCGGTTCATGATGATCCTTGCAGTAAAACTGATCTTTCTCTCCATTGTTTATGTGTCGATTGAAGTTGCTATCCGTGTAGGTCTTTTGGAAAAGCACATCACCTTTGTATTTTTCGTTGCGGAGCATATCAATCACCGTACCCGAACTCCAATGATTGCCCCTTCTTGCAGGGATTTTGTCTCTATTTAGGCCTTTTGCGATAACACTTCCACCTTTCCCTGAAAGGCACTCTGCAAAAATACGTTTGATTATTTCGGCTTCTTCAGGAACAATAACCATCTCACCATTTATGTTTGCATAGCCATATGGCGGAGTGCCAATAATGTAACTGCCATTTTGAAATTTTTTACTGATTGACCATGTTGTGTTCTGTGAAATAGACGCGGACTCTTCAGCAGCAAAACCAGATAAAATAGAAAGCATTAATTCACTTTCCATATCACCTGTATTCAGATTTTCTTTCTCGAAATAAATATAAACACCGATATCCATTAGGTGCCTTACCAGTTCTAGGCAATCCGTGGTATTTCGTGCAAAACGACTGATGGATTTGGTGATAATAAAATCAATCCTATTACTTTCACAATCACGAATCATCCGGAGAAGTTCAGGTCGTTTTTCCTTCTTGGTGCCTGATATGCCTTCGTCATAATAAAGCCCGGCAAATTCCCATTCTGGATTGGATTTAATATAGTTTTCATAGTGTTCCCGCTGAGCTTTAAGGCTTACCAGCTGGTCATCACTATCCGTTGAAACCCTTGCATAAGCGGCAACTCGAAGTTTGCTTTTTGATGGCTGTGATTTGGGCAGTTCATCTATTTTCGTTATCTTTTTCATCATCTCACCTCACTTTCTGCTATTACATATATCACTCTAAAAGGTAATAATAGCAAGTGTTTCAGGGCATTATCTCGGCTAACTTCGGAGAGAATTTCTGGCGGTTTAATGCTGATATTTTGTGTAATTCATCCACTGTGATTTTGCCTTCTTTATATAGGTTTGCGACAATACTCTCTGCTATGTGAAAGTCATATTCCTTTTGCAGTTCTTCCTCTGTCATCTGCTCGGTCTTGCCCTTTAACGGACAACCATCTTTTACTTCAAAAATGTTCATAGAAAAACACCTCCTACCTAGTAGCCACGACAGGAGGTGAAATCTGATGATTTCTTTAATCTTTTTGATAAAAGTCACATTCATAACCATCGGCGTCAAGGAGCAGCCCTTTTGCCCAAGGTGGCACTTGACTCATTTGTTTACATACTTCAGTAACAGATATTTGAGGATTGGCATCAATAATTACTTCATCATGGACATGAGCCACAATACAATAAGTACTAAGCATCTTCATTGAATACATTAAAATATCACGGGAGATGGCTTGAACAATATTCTCTACAAACTTAGGACCGTAACTTTCAAGACGCTCCCATTTCTTTGTTCCGCCTACTCCTTCATAGGTAACAGACTCACCACCAAACTGATTCTCACCAATTCGAGGTTTTACATAGGCAAGCCTTCTGCCAGAGGGAAGAACGATAAAAAGCATGCCACTAAAACAATGAAACTCGATGCCATGGGTTTCTTGTGACTTATTTTCCTTAACGCATTGTTTAGCCGCCCGATCTACATCCCACCAGAACTGTGTGATGTTGGGATTAGACATTCTCCAGGCATTCACAAGCGGTTTTAATTCTTCCTCTTCAAGCCCCATCTCTAATGCACCCATGGCTTTTAGCGCACCAACAGAACCACCATATCCAAGTGCCAATTCAGCAATTTTACCCTTCTGTCTCAAGTGACCGTTCACACCATGCTTTTCAACGGGAACACTGAACATCTGGGAGGCAGATGCACAGTAGATATCACCACCACTAGCAAATACCTTTGTTCGCCATGTTTCGCCTGCAAGCCATGAAAGCACACGAGCCTCAATGGCTGAGAAGTCAGACACAATAAACTTATGACCAACTCTAGGTACAAAGGCTGTACGAATCAGTTGTGAAAGGGTATCTGGTATATCTTCATAGAGCAGTTCTAGTGTTTCAACATCACCATTTCTGATAATATTTCGCGCCTCTTTTAAGTCTGGCATATGGTTTTGAGGGAGGTTTTGTAATTGCACCAGCCTTCCGGCAAAGCGTCCTGTTCTGTTAGCTCCATAAAACTGAAACATACCTCTGGCGCGAGAATCACTACAAACCGCATTTTCCATTGCTGTATATTTCTTTACCGAGGATTTTGCCAGTTGCTGACGTAGCGAAAGAACTTCTTTTAGTTCACCATCGGTTTCCTTAAGTTTCTCTGCAACCGCCTTCTTACCGAGTGTCTCCATCTCTAGACCGTTTTCAGAAAGCCAATCTTTCATCTGTTGTACGGAGTTAGGGTTATCAAGTTCTGTGATTTCCTTCATATCGGACATCAGTTTGTTGCGAGAAATCTCATCCATAGCAATTGCTTGATTTACAAAATCCATATCCACCTTTATACCACGGTCGTTGATTTCTTGATCGAGATGATACTCCTCCCAGATGTCCTCTGGTACTGGAAACTTAATCAATCTTTGTTGTATCTGTATTTCTGCCTCCACATCACGCTTGTTATATGCTTTAAAATTCTGCCACTTATCGGTATCATCAGTGGGTAGGTTACGGGTTCTACCACCATTTATTTTTGTTGGAGTACATGGAAGACAAAAATATCGTATCAGGTCTTTACCCTCCGTCAGCTTTTGCTTTTCAAGTCCCAGCACTGCACCTACACCTTCTAAAGAAAGAGGAAGACCCATATAGGCAGACCAAACCATGGAGCATTTCCATGAGGAAGGATTTAGATAAGTCCCAGTGGGATAGCCCAAATAACGTGAAAGGCATACTCGCTCAAACTGAGCATTAAATGCCCACTTCGTAATGGTTTCATCGGTTAAGGCATCTAGGATTTCTTTTGGAATCTTTTCTCCATTCATCAAATCGATGACCTTAATTTCATCACCGTCAACCGCATAACCAAACAGCATCACCTCAAAATCATCTGCTTCTACGTAACGATAAACACCACTTTTTTGTAGATTTGTAGATGAATAGGTTTCGATATCAATTTCTAAGTTCTTCATAGCTACCACCTTTCCTAAATGAAAAAAGTGGCAGAGGGAAGTCCTCCACCACCATCAAGTTTTCTATTCCTTTTAGGCAAGGAAGTCATCATCGACAAGAGTCGTAAAATCATCTACTGCAGACGTCTTTCCACCAAGTGGTTCTCCATCCTTAATTTTTTGAATATTACCCAAACCACAAGCTACACCTTTATTACCATTTGAGTTGAAAGCATAGAAGTTAAGAGAAACCCTGCCATAACAACCGCTGTATACCTCGCTACGATCCAGTATCGGCTTAACACTTTTGTCTACAATCTGTGGCGCTGTCTTGCTATTCGCATTGATGAAGTAATGGCCTTTATAAGCCTCGTCATCACGCTCTACATCTCCATCACGCAACGGTAGCTTAATGGCAGCTTTATTGGGTTTCTTGCCACCAAACTTTGCGATACCTTCCTCTATGGCAGCATCAACCGCTGCATGGATGGCATTAATAGTTTCCTTATCATCCTTTGGAATAAGGACGGATACGCTGTACTTTTCTGCACCACCATTAATAGATACAGGCTCCCATCCGTGGAAGTAAGAAAATCTTGAGTTTACACCTGTGATAACTTTTGTTTTGTTTTGCATATTTGCCATAATATTTAATCCTCCATAATTTCGTTAAATTCGTTTTTAGCATCTGCTACGTTCATTGCCGGTCTTTTATCTGAGTTTGGAACAAGAGTCGGCTTACCCGGTGGTTTGTAAATGAGGTCACCGAGGAGTTCCTCAAATTTGGATTTACCCATCAGTTTTTGCATCTCTGTCAGCGGAATAAGGCTCTTTCTGTAAATGTCCTTATATCCACCTGCCACGGCTTTTTCTGCAATGGCTCCTTCATCTTTGTACTTGCGAACCGAGCGACCTTCCACAACTTTAAAACCGTTCCACTCTTTACCGTGATTGACTGCTGCATCAGTGGCATAGGCTGTTATTTCATTCGCCCACTTGGTAAGGTCGGGAAGAATAAGTAAGATTTCTTCTATCTCAGCATCCGTCAGCAGAGGTGGCAGCTTGAATTCTTTCTCTGCAAGTTTTAGCTTTTCTTCGGCTCTAGCCCGGCATCTGTTTGCCGCTTTACAGAAGGTACACCATGGACCGGGGATGTATTCACCCTCACCGTTGAAGGCTTTGTCAGCTCTGGGCTTTAGTTCCTCTTCCGCCCAGCATTTTAGTTCTTCCACCGGTATTGTCCAGGTGCTGACATTTTCTCTTCTAGGCTGAAAGATCGTCATGGACACTTCTTTAATGTCGTACAGGTGATCATAGATTCCAAGTGCTCCTAGGGCATAGAGCTTCATCTGTGGATTGTCCACTGCATCAACTAGCACACCCAGTCCATATTTAAAGTCTACGATGTGAAGTCTGTCATCTGAAATGATTACACAGTCTCCTGTCCCAAAACCATCTGGAACATAACAAGAGAAGTCAAGACGTTGTTCAATAAGAACGATAGGATCTGTGCAAGACTTTCTTGCAAGTTCCACCTGCTCCATAACAAAGTCCACGTAAGCATCTGTACATTCCTCCATCTCATCAGAGTTATACTCAGAGATAGGTCGCTGACTTCTCATATGAAGTGCCTTTTTTAGTTTGTGTTCACACAGGTCATGAGCCGCTGTGCCTTCTTTTGCTGCCTCACCACTTTTGTCTTCAAATTCCAATTCAAGTCTTGCAGAGGGTAGGCAGTTAAGCCACCTGTGGGATGAGGATGCAGATAATATTGCATGATTACCCATTTCCAAGACCCTCCGCATCTTTCAAGATGTCAGAATAATACGCCTTATCAACAGCACTTAACTTGTCTGCACCATACTTCTGAATGAGTCCTCGCACTTCGGCAGTAAACCCAAGCTGGCTTTTTTCGGCAAGCACCATACGCACTTTTTCAAGTGGGATATCCGGTTCTTTCACTACTTCTGCTTTCGTGGCAGGTTCTTCTTTGGAATCAGAATCGCCATCTGTCATCACATCACAAATTGCCTGTATGCTGTCAGCAAGACTTCGCATATCATTTACCACTTCAAGCAGTAGCTTTATTTTGCTCAAGGTCAGTTCCTCCTTTCGTCATTTCACAGATAGAGAGTTCCTCGATGCTATCTCCAGGGATCACAATCGTTACACGCTGTTTACTCCCTAAAAGAAAGCGAAGAATTCGTTCCCTTACGGACACATTACGGTAGGTAACAAGTCCGCCTGTCTGTGGTTTCTTTGAAACACTGATTTTTAGATTGTGTTTCATATCCATCACCTCTTTCCAAAGGGCGATTTATTTCTTGCCCTCTACCTAGTAGCCACGGGAGGTGATAGAATCTGACGGTTTAGAAAAAAAGAAAGCCTACCAAAGAGAAAAACTCCTTGAAAGGCATTCTTGATTACTGTTATTTCAAGAGTTCATTGACCCTTTTTTGTACCGAAACATAGTCATAACCGGCATTTGTGAGTTTGTTTTTTCGTTCTTGTCCGTTACCCCAATCGCCACGGATGACTTCTTTTGCGATGGTATTGATCGACTTCTTACTAGATAGCAGGTCATTGACCTTTGACTGCACCGCCGCATAATCATAGCCTGAATCTGTTAAACGTTTCTTTCGTTCTTCACCATTACCCCATAAGCCTTGAATGACTTCCTTGGCCAGCGTCTCGATCGATTTCTTTTCTGTAGGAGCAGGTATATTTTCTTCTTTACCAAGATGATTAAGCCCTGCACTTTGGATAATCGCTTTGTAATCTTTATAGGCATAGTTCATGTCTAAGTTTCCTGAGTAACCACTTAGTTTACCTTTGCTTGTGTACTGCCAGATACCATGACGAAGAGTCGGTTCTTTACTGGACCACTGAGCGACCCAGAAATCATAAGGTTCTAGACGATCCAGTTCTGTTAAATCTTGAAACCAAGAACTAGACGCATAGATGCCGGCGTAATATCCAGCACTTTCTACGGTTTCACAAAAGCCTACTAAAGCATCGGAAATGGCTTTCTTGCCACTTGGTCGTTGATGATAATTATCCTCTGTATCAATAAATACGGGATAAGAGATGGTCTTGCCTTTGATAATTTCTAGGCATTTATTCGCTTCTGCTATGCCCTTGGTTTTGGTATTGGCACAGCTGTACCAGTAAACACCGATAGGAATACCTCTCTCGTGAAAGGCTTTGTAGTGTTGTTCAAAGGCATCATCCTTGTGCAAACTTACTCCTGTACCGTGGCCCGTATATCCTGCTCGAAGGATGACAAAATCAACTTCTTTTGCAAGTTGGTCATAGTTAATCTGACTTGGTTTTTGCCACGTACTAATATCAATTCCTTTAGTTTTCATGATTATTCCTCCTCGTTCTTTTTATGGAGCTGCTTTAATACATCTTTTAGTTTTTCTGGGATAGGTAGTCCAAGGTGAGCTGAATTTTCTAACAGCGAAATTCCCTCATTTGATAGATAGAAGAAAACAATCGCTGTTCTTAGTACGCTCCCATCACAAATCACATAAACGTCTAAAATATTGGCTACACCCACTAAAACAAAAATCAGCACTTTACGGCTGATTCCGATAAATCCCACTTCACTTGATAGGGTCTTATCAGCGATTGCACATAAGACACCTGTTAGATAGTCGATGACTACAAAGACTAGTAGCGCATATAAAAATCCGTCTGCTCCTCCTAAAAACCATCCGAAGAATCCACCGATTGCTGTTATCACAACTTGGATCCAGTTCCATATTTCTTTCATTTAAAATTCCTCCTTTTGATGAAATAAAAAGAACACCTACTTTTGCAGATGTTCCTTTGATTACTCTATTTGTTTTGGTAGCCACTCCCAGAGTCTTAAATCCTCCTGCCCTAGTGACCACATACACATGCCTCGAAGTTTCCACCGATAAGCTGCTTCATTTGCCCAGTACACGAGGCTATCCACATCCTGATAATAAAGAATGGAAAATCCGTCACCATCACCTAAGAAAATACGAGATATCCAGATGTTAATATCCCTTGGAATGATGGTGACACTGTAGTCCTTTCCACACTGAATGGATGGCATCATATCTGAATGAAAAAAATCATAATCTAGGGAGATGCTTTCACTTCTTGTGGCTGATTCTTCAAGGTCTGCTGTTAAAGTAAATACTTGAAACTCATCATCCCAAGAACAGTTACTTCTTGTTAGCCGACCATATGTTTTAAATGCCCCATCTGGCATAAGCACGTCAAAGCGTTCATAAGGCTCATAGGTCCAAGCATCACCTAAGCGAAGCAACTGGCAATGGACTTTATTATCCGAACGAATACCTGCATACCCTGTCACATCCGAGCAAGTGGCTGTAAAGCGCAGTGTATTGGATGCAGAGGAATAGACCCGCACTTGATTGCCACGCTTTCGAATTTCTAGAGTGTAAAAGCTTGGATTCGATCGAATGTTTGCGGCCGATGTTTTTGAAAAGCTAGTGGCATAACTACCTTTTAAAGTAGAACCTTCATACAGTTCAATACGCCGGTTATCATAATTAAAGCAACAATAAATCGTTCCAATAAAAACACCTGCCTTGCCACTAAAGGTCTCAGGAAAAATAATCTGCGCCCTTAAATGTATATCTGAAAAATTGTTGTAGTTCCATGCTAACTGCCCCTTACCCTCCAGTTGGGAATAGGGTCTATTCATCGAACTGCTTGTATCTTGCCAAACACTCCATTCGCCTGATAATGTTGTCCAGTAGCTTTGGGGAAGAGGTGGATTATCTCTAAAATCCTCATACCACACCAGTGCAGAATCTGCTTTTCTTCTAAGCATCTCAAGTGTCAGCTTGAAGCCTGTGGCAGGTCCTACCATGTCACCATTTACATCTTTGAAATGTCTAGGAGCAAGTGTATATTCTGCTTCACCTACTGTTGGCTCCTCAGAAAATGAAGAACAAACCCTAAATCCATAAAACTGTACTCCTTTTGTACCAAGGGAAATGGTGATGGTGTGTGTTCCTTGAGAAAGGCTCACTCCTTTTTTAAGCACCGCCCAGAAAGTCGTTCTCCAATAAGGCCACCACAGTCTGTTTTCAGAAAAATCTACTTCATTTCCATCAAGGGAGATATGAATATTATTCTTATCCCAAAAGGGAAAGCCTAGCTTTACTGCTACATCATAAGTACCTGCCTGAGCAAGCGTAAAATGATAGGTTGCCGCACCTTCATCCCCCAGTGTTGTGACGCTATTAGAAACAGAAACAACACCAGAATAACTATCCGGCATGGCATCATGATCCACATAAACAGTTCCAAAGGCTGACTTTTGTTGTTTGCCATAGGCCGTCAGATACTGTCTGCCATTGTAGCTTGCAGATAAGAGTGGATAGCTATAGCGAGTGGCATCTCTTCCTTCCATATAATCGTAGACATGCGGCAAAGCCCAAGGTACTTTATTCTCATCATCCCAGTAAGCCACGATGGGAATAAACGGTTGAGGAGGAGCATCGTCTGTGAAATTATAGGATCCTGTCATCCAGTATTTTGCCGCATAGTAGGTATGAGACGTTCCCCTATAGGCTTTACCTAGGTTTTCTGGTGTGTCATAGATTTGCCAGTTCCAGCCATAAGCAGGCATTCCAAAGAAAATCTTGTCGGGATTCATTACTGTAACGGCATAATCATAAATGCCTTCAAGCCAGCTTCTTGGAGATACAGGTCCCGGTGCAGAACCTGACCAAGCCATACCATAACTCATAATTGATGCGGTATCGCAATAAGGGTCTAGGTCACCATAGACGCACCAGTTCTCACCACCTACAGAGCCATTGACACTAGTCATACCTGGAAGGCAAATGTTCATCAGTTTGCTTGAATCATAGGCTTTGATGGTGTTGTAAACATTTTGAAACATGGCGGTTGACTCAGCATGAGTGGAATAGTCATCGCCTCTTTCTAGGTCAATATCAATACCATCGCACCAAGGATACTTTTCCATAAGACGAATAAGCTCGGATAGAAACAGTTCCTGAGCGCCATTTGTGTTGTCTCTCAATGCTCTAAAAATACTATTTGCTCCATCATTGGCGATGGTCAGTAGCCATTTGATGTGACGATAACGGTTAATGTAGGGGAGCATACTACTGATGGTGACACCACTCTCAACAATTTCACCCGTAGCTCGTACCTTAAAAGAAAAAAGACCGATGGTATCAATCCGGTCTCCATATTTCTCTAAAGCTTCATACATCCGTGCATTTCCCATAAAAGTCCACACCATGATTTTCTTGCCTTTTAGTCGTTCCATTAGAATGGTTCACCTCCGTCTTGCATTTCCTGCATGGTAAACAGCACACTTGCAGATTTTCCTTTTTCAAGGATCACTTTGTGCTTTGAGTCCCAGGCAGCACTGTATTGATAGAACCCCTCTTTGGGTTCGCTTGCTCCGTTTTTGGTACATGCTCGTGTAGATGCTAGGAGCGCCAAATCAACATCTTTTCCAATGGTTCCAGGGAAGGAGACCTGTTGCCCTCCTATACCTTGGCTTAGTTTCACTGTTCCAGCAGACATAGAAATCTTTGGATAGATATGAATATCAAGTCCTGCAGAGGTTTCACCAACATTAAATAAAATAATGGTTTCCTCTGAACGGACCACACCGTTAAACCAAACAGGATTCTTGATACTGCCATCTACTTTTAGTTTTTCTAACCTACTTTCTGTATGAGGCGCATAACCATTTAGAACAGGTCCTTCTTGTAACTGGATGTCCGTAAACCAAATCATGCCAGTGCAATCATAGAGGGTAGGTTTTATGCTTACACTCATGACACGCTTATCTTGTTTTTTATTTATGACTTCTGCTAACCTTATAAATTTAACCTTAGCCATCTAACGTCCACCTTATTTCACAGGGATGACCTACCCATCCCGTGACTACTGACCCTGCTTGTAAAAAGAGATCCGTAATATAAAAAGTGCCTGTGCAATTTGTGACACAGACACGGATGGTAATGGATTTTACTTTAGAAGAGTAGCTTTCTGGGAGTATCTTTTCTGATGTTCTTGAAAAATAGGCCATCAATCCACCTCCTTAATACAAATCAATAAACCTTGCTTCTGTCGTTCCATCTTCATATTCAATAACCACTTCAATGCCAACCTGTGAGTTGCTACTCAACTTTTCAAGGTTTTCAGATGCGATTTGTGCCGAGAGCGTGTAGCTAGAGCGATTAGCCGGATAGATGGTCTGAGCCATACTCTTTGTCATATTGGCTACACCAATCGCCTTAAAGGATGTCGACCCACTTACACCGTTATCACCATCTACTTCAAAGCCTGAGTTAACCCAGTAAGCCATTCCATCATCAGCACGAGAATTTCGCAACAGATTAAAAGGCACCATTTCCCGGATATCATTGTTTGTCACCATACTTGTGCCTTCAAGAGAATCTGCCACGTTATCCCACTGGCTTGCAGAACTACCCAGATTTTTAAGGGTAGTGGATAGTTCTAATACTGTATTCCATGGTTCTTGTAAGTTATATTCTCTTCGTATAACACGAGTTGTCACCGACAGTCCTAAATCTTTATCTTCTACATGAACATAATCGCCAAGCGACCATGCCTCATGCTCATAACCCGTTAACACCGATAAATCCATTGCGTTTAAAACATAAGAGATGTTTGGTTTTGAATACTGAGCAAGCCTCATCTCGGTATATTCTTTCATCTGATAGGGATTGGTAAAGGAAGAACAATCAAGCGTTGATATTCGAATATCAGACGAATAAGTATAGTCCTCCACATACGCCTTTCCTCCATTGATGTCTGCAAAGGTAAGACCATCGCTGCCAATGGCATAGAGCCTTGTTACAAGACTTCTGGTATCAACGACTCTTTTAATGCTCTTCATATTTTTCTTATAGGCGAACAATGCACCACTATCCGTACCATAGACCGTTAAGAGATGGACCAGTCTATTCGGGCAATCAAAGACAAGGTCTCCACCGTGTAAGTCAGCAACCGTGCGAAGGATGGAAAGTGCATTCTTTTCTGTACTCGTCCAGGTTCTTTTGGTTCGTACATTAACTGTGCCTACGCTCCACTCCGTTCCTTCTAAGGCATAAGCCATAGAGACTTCAGCAGTTTCTGCATCAAATTTATGCTCTTCTTTTCGCACTGAAAAGGTCAGGTCATAAAACTCTGCCTCAGCATACACTTCAGTCGCTAGATTTCCTTCGCTGTCTTTTGTATCCGTCAAAGTCCTTACTTTGTAGACGTCATCAACAATCTGGATTTTCTTTTCACTATCAATAAATCCCCGCTTGGGATCACGGTAGGGGATCATAAAGGAGAGCGTATCCTCACCATTGATTTCACTGGTTACTACAATGTTATAAGCATTTTCTAACACAGCCTCCCAGGCTCCAGTTGAATCCAGTACGACCGGTCTTGAAAAACCAATCCTTTCATAAGGTGACTTTGGAATGTCATATAGCCTGATATCAATAATTCGAGGGGTCTTACTCGTATCTGTGGTAGTAAGCGTGACTCTAAAACGAATGTATGCCTTATTTGGAGATACCAGTTTTCCATCAAGTGCGATGGCTACCCAGTCACTCCAATGAACTAGGTCATCGCTTGTTGAGGTTTCTATCGGCCCAACTGCAGTTACCCCAGAAATATATTCACTGGTAACGGAGACCCGACCTGTGCCAGATAGATTGCACGTTGCCGGAGCCGTATATAGTGTTCCTTCCGTTGGATAGACACCTTCTGTTTCCCTTAAGCTCACCACTCCCGGTACGCTAAGAGCATCAACAGCACCGCCCATATCACCCCCGTTAGTCAAAAGAGACCCATTGAAATAATCAATCAAATCATCCACTGTAAGACTTGAATCCATATCAAAAAACCAGTCATCAAATCTTCCAGCATACCAATAGGCATCTGCATGCATGCCCATAATGATGTCGGCCGTGCAAGAAGGATTTAGTGTGCCTGTAAAGGAATAAGTCGGTGACACCCAGCTTGTTCCGCTCGTCTTATCTCCCAGTACAATCCATGCATTTTTATTTTTTGGTTCTATGACCGTGCAAATAAAATACACACCACCATTGATGAGTGAAAAAGGCGGTGTGGTTGTTTGGTCGAGTATGAGAGAACCACTAGCGTTATAAAGCATGATTCTAGGTCTGCCTGCAAAGAGCGACAGGTAAAAGATTGGCTGACCAGGACCATAGCGCGTATTTAATATGGGGCAATAGGTATTTCCCACAGAATAAGTAGTCGGTATCATCCAACCGCCAACAAGGATTCGTTCTCCCATCTCCGAAAAGAAAGTACCATCATTGGCCACTTTAAGGTAGGTTTTTTCTGTAGCGGGATTGTTTATGTTGATTCGGATTTGTCTCCCTTTTTGGCCACTTTGAAGGCTTGCAGTTGTTCCTAGATAATTGACAAGCTCTATTTTTCTGTCTAACCCAGAAGAGTCTGCAAGATAGCCGTTTTCATCTACCGATATATCATTAAATCGCCACAGTCCAGATTTTGCATATTCGACTGGGAACTCTCCCGTAAAATCTGTCTGTTTATTTAATATTGTTTTTAGTGCCACTGGATCACCTCCATCTACTGCGAGCCTTTATTTCAAGTGCTGTAAACACAGCATTATTCGTTGTTATTGCAAGGGTATTCGTGCCCACATGAAGACTTGGAAAATCTATATCCTCTAGGTAAGGCAAAGCGTTTCTTAAGATTATCCCGTTTTCGTCTTCCACATAAGCCGTCATCTTATCTGAATCAATGACAAGGGTTTCTTCTGCCAAAAGTACAGCATTCACTATTTTCATTTCCAAGCCATTGGTTGTAACAGAAATAGAATTGTTCACACCCGATGTGATGATTCCCTTCAAGCGATACATAGGATTGGAATCAACATTGCCGGTCAGTCTTGTAACCGTGTGGTCGCCTTCGCTTTCTATTAAAAAATTCTCATCCGTAATGGCATAAGCAAAAGGGTCAGGACAGAAAAACTTCAAGTTAAAACTTCCTGCAAAACGAATGAGTCGTTCACAATCCACTTTTTCATTCAGCCTTGCCATGAAATACCTATCTGGCACATCATCAAAAACAAGCTGTCTCAACCCTTGCATTGGATCAAGCCAAGTAGAAATATTATCAAGGGTAGTCACCAGTGCAGAAAAGCTATGCTTAGGATAGATATTACAAGCTACATTGATTTCTCGGTAATCAAAATCAGCCCCAAAGTCTGTCACACCATACTTTCCAGGTACGGTGGTGGTAAAATTACGCATTCCTCCACAGACCTGCCAGGAAGTGAGCCTAGCTTTTAGTTCCATGCTTTTTGAAGAAATATCGTTATATGAAAAACCCATCGGCACACCTCCTTATGTTGTAGAAAATCGACCCTGAGCACGAGAGCCTGTTTGAATTAAGTTATAAAGTTCCTGAGATACCCTTCTGATATCATCTTCACTTCGTACAATCATCTGCTGTACAGTAACCAGCGAACCACTGACACCGCCTAGGGAAGAGGTCGCTGCGTTTGAAATCACGCCGCCTACAGAAGTATCCACTGAAAAGTCTGTAGGCAAGGATGTACTCATATCACTGGCAAGACTAGTCATCACATCGTTGATATCCTCGCTCATCATTTCAGCTGCTTTTACAGCCTCATCACCGTTATCTTGGATAGAACCTGCAAGACCTTTCACAAGCATTTCACCAACCCACCCCATCTGTTTCGATGGTGATTTGATACCGAAGAAATCCTTGATGCCAGTCCAAATACCACTAATCCAACCACTTACTTTATTCCATAACCAAGAAGAAAGGGATTGAATACCCTGCCATAGTCCTTTTACAATGTTGCCACCCACCGTCACGATGGAACCCATGGAGTTTGTAAATGCTCTTACGATGCCACCAATAATCTGGGGCACTGCTTTTACGATCTCTACCACAATGGTTGGTAAATTCTGAATGAGTGCTACAAATAGCTGAACCCCTGCCATAATGATCTTGTCGATGTTTCCAATTAATGCATTTACAATACTTGAAATGATTTGAGGGATTGCCACCACAATGGTGGTAATAATGGTCGGTAGATTTTGAATCAGTGCAACAAGTAAGTCGACACCCGCTTGTATGAGTTGTGGGATCGAACTTAAAATCCCATTTAATATTCCATCAATTATCTGTGGAATCGCCTCTACAATAGCCGTAATAATTTCAGGCAAGGCTGTAACCAGCGATGTTAGTAACTGAATACCTGCATCTATAATCTGAGGAATTGCGCTTATAATAAAATCAACAATTGCCAAGATAATCGTAGGGAGAGCCTCAATCAGTTGTGGAATGGCTTCAAGAAGCCCCTGAGCCAAACCAAGTATTAACTGCAGTGCTGCATCAAGAAGCATGGGTAAATTATCCACCAAACCTTGCACAATCGTAGTAATTGCATTAACTGCCGCAGGAATAAGTTCTGGGAGAGCCTGCCCAAGACCATCCACTAAAGCTGCAATTAACTGAACGGCCGCATCCACTAGCAGTGGTAAGTTTTCAATCAACGCATTCACAATCGTGAGAATGGAATCAACTGCTACCGGTATTAAGGTAGGTAGTAGGTGCATCAGTGCGTTTAGTACCTGAGTAAACAAATCGGTCACCGTAACAAGCAATGTCGGTAACAAATCTGAGATGGCATCTAGCAATGCTTCAATTGCTATGGGCAGGGCCTTTACGATATTTTCAATCACTGGGGTAATGTTTTTTACCACAGACTGAAAGGCATCCACCATGTTTTTACTGAGTTGTTCCATATCCGCATCAGCGTTTCCAAAACCAACTAAAAGATTTTGTAAAGCAGATTGGAAGGCATTCAAGGATCCTGAAATAGTCTCCTCTGCCTCAAGAGCAGTCGTACCAGCAATGCCCATGCTTTCTTGAATGACATGGATGGCAGAAACTACATCGGCATACGAAGAAACATCATACTCAATACCAGAGATGGCCTCGGCATCGGCAAGGAGCCGCTCCATTTCACTTTTTGTACCACCATAGCCTAGTTTAAGGTTATCTAGCATGGTGTAATTTTGCTTGGCAAAACCCTGATAGGCATTTTGAATGGACTCCATGTCTGTACCCATTTTATTGGCATTGTCAGACATATCGGTGATCGCCATATCCGCATATTTAACGGCTTTTTCTGTATCTCCTCCAAGAGAAGAAATAAGGCTTGCAGAAAAAGAAGTAACGGTTTCCATGTAGTCATTGGCAGAAAGACCTGCCGTCTTATAGGCATTCGATGCATAGTCTTGTAACTGCTGAGAGTTTTCTTTAAAAAGTGTATCTACACCACCGACTAATTGTTCGTAATCAGCATAGGCAGAAATGACTTCTTTACCAAGTTTGACAGCCGCCGCACCTGCTGCAACAGCAACTGCTCCCATGGCAATGCCGATAGATTTTAAAGTTGTACCTAAGCCTTTAAACTTAGATTCGGATTTTTCAGCAGAGTCAGCTGCCTCATCAATCTCTTTTCCCATATCATCTGCACTGTCGGTGACATCGTTCATTTCACGGTTCATGTCATCGAGAGCATCTTCAGCATCATCATAATTAGAGTTAGCTTCTTCAAGAGCAGCATTATTGCTACTTAACTCTCGCTCCATATTGTTGAGTGCCGCCTCAGCGTTGTTTAGCTGAATCTGCCAATTTTGAGTTCTTCTGTCGGTTTCCCCAAAGGAGGTGGCTGCATTTTCTAAAGCTGACCTCAAGGTATCAATTTTGCTTTTTTGGGTTTCAATCTCTTTATTGAGGACTGAATTTCTGGCGGAAAGTGCCTGGACAGACTTATCATTTTTATCAAATTCTGAGGCTACCAGTTTCATTTCAGAGCCAAGTACTTTGAAGGAACGATTGATGTCCGTTAATGCCTTTTTAAATTCTTTCTCGCCTTCAAGACCAATCTTCAAACCAAAATTATCTGCCATGCTTTCCACCTCCTTTGTCAGATTCCATCAGGGATAATGTCATCGATAAACATCTCTCTTTTTGGTTTTGCCAGCCCCTGATACTGTTTGTGACACTCCCATAGGTCTAGTAACAAACCAAACGGCATCAGCCAAAATTCATCCATGGTCAGATGTAATAGACTGATGCCGTAATATAAAAGCCTCGTAAATAACTCTTCGTCACTTACGGGGCCACTGCGTTTTTTGGGCTTTCCTCACTGAGTACATTTCTTTTTGCACCCTTGTAAAGGGCATTCATTATTGCCTCTTTGTACTCTGCCAAATCAATCGGGCTTGTGAGAATTTCCACCTCATCTTCTGTTAGTAATTCCTTCGGTGCATCCTTGTACTTGATGTTATAGACAAGGGTACTTTGATTGGCCAGTAGGGTAATCAGCCACACAATCTCTGAAAGTGCCATCTCGACATTCTCAGACTTCATTAACTTATCGCCTAGGTTTTCAAGACCGCCATATCGTCCTGCAATTTCCTTTGTTGCTTTTGTAGTAAGTAGTAGCACATATTCATCGCCACCAATACGAATGCTTGCTGTTCGTTCGTTATCCATGAATTATCCCTCCTTATACTGTGTAATCCGGTTCATAGACTTCTGTATACCAACTGCTGATAACCGATGCCGGTACATCCTTATCGCCTTCTGTCACTTCCGCTTTCCAGGGATGTTTACCGCTTGTATCCGGCTTGTTTCTTCGGAGAACCGTACCTTCAATCGTTGGTGTTGAGAATGTAATACTGTCACCTTTTGTTGCTAGGTTTGTCGCAGGAATACCGAATTTCACTCGATAGAGCCAATAGTATTTATACTTGCCATTGGATTTTTTTGCTCTAAAACCAACAGCCACCGGATCCCCGCCATCTTCACTGTTAGAAACCACAACGTTGTTCTTATCAACCGTGACTCCGGTTAAGGCGGCTGCAGTAGTCGAGCCAATATCATCCACTCCAAGAGAGATAGTGCCATTTTTAAATTCTTTAACGATTTCTGCCGCACCATCATCTGCATAGAGAGTTGCCTCTGCCAGTTCAACAGATAACTCTGCTGAGATTGCTTTTGCCAGCTGAGTGGGTGTGCCATAGATTTCTTCGCCATTTTCATCATCTGTGATGGTCGCATAATAAAGTTTATCCAGACCAATTGTTGCCATTTTTAATTACCTCCTATTTCATAATGTTTGGCTACATCCACGTTGTAGTGGTAATAGCCCGTATCATCTTCAAAGCCGATGTAGCTCCGTGCGGTTATGGTGAAACTGGAAGCCAACAATAACTGCACCACTTGATTTTTTAACGCTGTATAACTGCCTTTGCTATAAATTGAAATCCGTGCCTCTTGAACATCGATGCATGGTAGATTATCCGAATGAAGGTCAAAGCTATCGCTCATCGGAACAATCACCATGTACTTACCAGGGGCAGTATCCGAAAACACTCCTGTTTCAATCGGAACGTCTAGTGTTTCTAAAACTAATTGTAAGTCCTCTAAAATACTCATAGCTTTTTGACCTCCTCTTCAAAAGTGCTTTTCATAACTGAGATACACTCTGATTTGGAAGCACTCCTAGCGGGTTTCAAAAAAGGCTTTGCAGGTTGACCGTGTTTGCCATACTCAAGGATGTTTGCTATTTTTGCGTTACTCTCACCATCAGGCCTTGGTTCAGAAAAACCTATTTTAATATTGTGGTTTCCGTTCCTATCTAGCCTGACTGAAGTGACACCGAGTGCCTTCTCTAATTCACCCGTTGATCGTGATTCATGCTTTGTACCTTTACCGATTACAGCAGAAAGATTGCTCTTCGTTCGTTTGAAAACGACTTCGCCACCTGCTTTTAGCACCTTTTTGGCAACAGGGTCAAAGTCAGATCCAAGCTTTGAAATCTTGAGCAAAAAATCATCGGGCATCTTAATATCAACTTTTGCCAATACTACTCACCACCTTCTTTGCCAAAACTTCTGTATACATACCTCGACCTTTTACGTTTTCTACCGAGGTAATATCAAAACGTTCTCCATCACATTCAATAAAGTGTTCTGTCGTAACCTCAACTTCTGGAATAGCACGAAACCTGAATAAATCCGTAGCCTCTGAAAAAGTAGCCAGGTTAGCCCAGCGCTCACTACCATGACGCCCTTCCCGGTAGACTCGAATCGAAGCAATCACGGTTTCTGATGTTGTCGCAAATCCTTCACTATCTTTTGTTTTTGTGATTTCCTTAATGTCAGCAAATTCATTCATTTTTCCGAAACTCACAACCAGTACCTCGCCTTCAATTTTTACACCTTCCAATCCCGATCAAGTCTAAGGAGCAAATTGACCGTGTTCCACACTTGCTGACTTGCACCCACATTGTCAGCAAAAAAGCCACCCGTGCTGCCATCTCGACTTTCATAAAAATGAGAAGAGAGCATAATAACAGCCTGCTCTGTAGTCGGTGGCATAGGATTGTCGCTATAGAAATTTTCTGGTACATGCTGATAACTTTCGGCATAACTGACAGCAGCGGTGATGAACATCTCTAATAGTTCGTCATCAGCTTCATGCTCTAAAATCAAGTTTGCTTTTACCTTTTCAATCAGTGTCATACCACTACCATCCTTTCTCTTTTTAATCAGCTTCCATGAGTCCTGCTGTTTGAAGCTTTAGAAGCAAGGCATTAAAATCAACAACTAAACTCGTAATATCTTCTGCCACACTAGGTGCTTGGTTATCTGCAGGAGTAAAAGAAGAAGGGAGACCTGTCACGGTTGCTCCCTCCTTAATCTCTAATGTTCCTGCGATGACGGTTTTATCTCCGCCTTGTTCGGTGTAGTTTTTTGTGTTGTAATCCATATCGCACCTCCGTTAGGCTTTCTGCTGAAGAACCTTGATTGCTTCAGGTAGTACTAACTTGCCATCCACACGTTCTTTCGCTACAAAACCGACCATGCCATTACCTGCAAACAGCTCACGAAGTTCTGCAAAGGAACGAGAACCACGATCTCCAATGTTGTAATAAGACAAATCGCCAAAGATAATGGTCTTAGCACCTGCCTCAATGGTAGGCATATAAGCAGATGTATAAACAGGATAGCCAAGTAGTTTATCTGGTTCACCTGCAACAAGAGCTGCTTGCCACATATAGGCACCGTTCCCGTCCTTTAGTTTTCTAAGGGCTGCAATGGTCTGGTCGTTTAAAATGAACACGGCATTTTTACGGTAAGGACGCTTCAGTGAATACACCAGGTTAATCAATTCGTCAGCAGTAATAGCCGTTGCAGATGCTGCAGTCACACCTACTTCAGCACCACCACTAGCAGCAAGAATGCCTAGAGGTTTTCCTGTGCCATCACCATTGATAAAGGCATCTTCTTCCGCATTAGCCAGAGCCTTATAAAACTCCTTAATAATGTAATTCTCAAGCTGGAAGGCATTATCATAAAGCAGCTCTTCAGTCACCTTGACTGCCACATGAAGTTTATGGGCATCCAGATTAATCTGAGAGAATGTAGCATCGCTAAAGGTCAGTGCTTCACCTTCATCAATCCATGCAGCTGCAGGTTTTGTAGCTGCAATATTGATTTTTCGCTCACCTGATGTGGTAATTCTGTGACCCAGCTTACGAATGATATTCTCTTCTTCCAGACCATCAATCAATCTGCTGTCGTATTCTTCGGGTACGAGATAGCCACCATCTGCGTCTACCCCTTCTTGTAGGACATTGGATACATTACGGAAGTTTGAGCGAAGGGCTGAAAGCATGGCAGTCTTATAAGAATCAGCTGCTCGGCCAGTTTTAATTTCACTGTTATCCAGTCGACCATTCATCGGATTTTCAATGATTGGCTTGCTGACAGGTTTTTCAAGTTCAGCCTCGATTGCTTCACGTCTTTCCATGCGATGGATTTCATTGGTAAGTTCAGAAATTTCATCTTCCATGGTTTTGTAGGTTTGATCATCTTCTGCGGACAATGTGCCATTCTTGGTTTTATGAGTGTCCAAGAACCCATCCATCGTTTCAATAAGCTTTTTGCGTTTATTACGCATTTCTGTAATCGTCATAGTAAAATTCCTCCATTTACATATATTTTTTGATAATTAAAAGACGCTCCTTGAGTTCATCCATTGAGCGCCCTTGTGGTTTTAGAGTTTCCTCTGCCTTGATTGGTATTGTCTTTTCTGCAATTTTATTTAGCAGATTCGTAGCCACTGCTTTTCTTGAAAAGGCATAAGCAGAAATAGTGGTATCCGATAGTTTTTCATCCTTTAGCACATCGTCTGCAAAGCCAAGTTCTATGGCTTTGTTGGCATTCATCCAGGTTTCAGCATCCATCAGATGAGATAGTTTGATGCGAGATATTCCAGTCTTAATCTCATAGGCATTGATAATGCTTTCTTTCACCTCATCTAACATCTCAATCGCTCGTTTCATGTCTTCATGATCACCCATCGTGATGGTTGCTGGGTTATGAATCATCATGAGTGCTGTCGGAGCCATTAGTACCTTTGTTCCTGCCATGGCAATGACAGAGGCGGCAGATGCTGCAATCCCATCAATCTTGACGGTTACCTCATCTGGATAATCCATCAACATGGTATAAATCTGACTTGCGGCAATGCAATCTCCACCCGGTGAGTTAATCCATAAGGTGATGGGTCCTTTTCCGCTAAAGAGTTCATTTCTAAACATCTGCGGGGTCACATCATCATCAAACCAGCTTTCTTCAGCGATTGTTCCATAAAGCTCAAGAACTCGTTCTTCTTGTTCGCTTGCTTGGTTCTTCCATCGCCAAAATATCTTGTTCTTCATCCAAGTCTTCCTCCTTTCCATCCTCGTTTGTATTTGCGAATGCACCCGCCTTTGTAAGAGGAAGCATATTGCCGTTGACAAGGTACATGTCACCGCCATCCTCTGAAGGGATACGGTCTAGGTTTTCAAGTTCCCTAATATCATTTGCACTCATCCAACCGTTCTGCCTTGCTGTGGCATATCCGCTCATACGACTGACATAATCCCCTCTCAGTAGGCCTTCTACATTGAATCTAAAGAAGTATTTTTTCTTTTCCTCCGGTGTAAAAAGGGTGCGGGCTAGGGTTTGCTCCCAACGCACTACCCACGGGTCTAAGGTGTATTTCACAAACTCAAGAGATTGTTGCTCAATATTAGAAAAGCTAGACTTTTCAAGGTCGCCTACCATGTGAGGAGGGACTCTGAAAATCCGAGCAATTTCATTGATTTGAAACTTCCTTGTTTCAAGGAATTGTGCTTGTTCTGGTGAAATGGAAATCGGTGTATATTTCATTCCTTCTTCTAGCACGGCTATTTTATTAGAATTGGCACTGCCACCAAATTGTGACTGCCAAGCCTCTCTGACTTTCCCAGGTTCTTTAATCGTTCCTGGATGTTCAAGCACACCACTTGGAGCAGCACCGTTAGCAAAGAACTTGGCTCCATATTCCTCTGTTGCAATGGCTAGACCAATCGCATTTTTAGCCATCGCAATCGGGGAGTAGCCAACCAGTCCATCAAACCCGAGTCCGGGAATATGAAGTACATCGGAGGTACTAAGTTTTACTGTCATACCCTTTGTGCTGTTCACATCATCTGCACCTCTGGTATATAAGTAATAGAGCTGCCCACTCTCATCTCGATGAACTGACATTCTATTTGGCATCAAGGGGTAGAGCGCGACAACTTCACCTTTACCATTACGAATAATCTGTGCATAACAATTCCCCCATAATAAAAGATGAGTCATCATTGTTTCTCGAAACACAAAGGAACTCATCTCAGCATTTGGTTCATCGTGCAAAAGTCGATACAAGGAGTGGTCAATTGCCTTTTCCTTGCCACCATCATCTGTATAACGATAAAGGTGCAGAGGAAGCCCTGCTACTGCTTCAGCTAATATTCGAACACAAGAGTATACAGCCGTCATTTGAAGTGCCGACCGTTCGGTCACTGTTTTACCTGCTGTGGTTGATCCCATTAAAAATGTATAGTTGGAACTCACAGCTCTATCAGTAGGCTTATCTCTTGCCTTAAAAATGGATGATAAAAATCCCAAAATCAATCACCTCCTCATATAAAGAGAATGCCTCGGTTGTCATAAACCGAAGCACTCGTATCGTTGCCACAACGAATCGCTCGATCAAGAGCCATAATCGTTGCCACTGCACCATCAATTTTTTCTGATGATTTTTCCTTGTCTGGCTTGATGTTGCCTGCCGGGTCTGTTCGAACAAAAATGTTATCCATCATCCAACGAAGCACTGGATGCCCGCCATGAGCGACCTTTTCTTCTAGCGTTAGTTTCATCAGTTCCTTAGTCGGTGGACTCATATCCTTAAATCCTTGACCAAAGGGGACAACAGTAAAACCCATGCCTTCTACGTTTTGAACCATTTGTACGGCTCCCCAACGGTCAAAGGCAATTTCACGAATATTGTACTTTTCGCCAAGTTCTTCAATAAACTTCTCAATAAAACCGTAATGAACTACATTGCCTTCCGTTGTTTTAAGCTGTCCTTGCTTTTCCCAGACATCATAGGGAACATGGTCACGGTTGACCCTGGCACTTAGAGTTTCTTCTGGCAGCCAAAAGTAGGGAAGAATGATGTATTTATCATCCTCATCTAGAGGAGGAAACACCAATACAAAGGCAGTAATATCAATGGAGCTAGAAAGGTCTAGTCCGCCATAGCATACCCTTCCGAGTAAATCCTCTTCATTTACGGCAAAGGCACATTTATCCCACCTGTCCATTGGCATCCAGCGAACCGCCTGTTTGACCCACTGATTAAGTCGTAACTGTCTAAAGGCATTCTCTTCTGCAGGGTTTTGCTTGGCTGATTCACAAGCGGCTTTTACCTTATCAATCCCTACCGTTATGCCAAGGCTTGGATTAGCTTTTTTCCACACCTTTGGACTGGTCCAATCATCTGACTCATCTGCTCCATAAATAACCGGATAAAAGGTCGGATCAATCTTTCTTTTCTCCATGAGGTCTTTGGCTTTCTGATGGGTTTCATAGCAGATTGATTTTGTATCAGAGCCTGCCGTGGTGATCAGAAAATAAAGAGGCTGCGTTCTGGCATCACCAGAACCTTTGGTCATGACATCAAAGAGTTTTCTATTGGGTTGAGTATGCAGCTCATCAAAAACAACACCATGAATATTAAAACCATGCTTTGAATAAGCCTCTGCTGAAAGCACTTGATAAAAACTATTAGTCGGTTGGAAAATGATCCGCTTTGTTGCCGATAAGATTTTAACTCGTTTACTTAGAGCCGGGCTCATACGTACCATATCAGCAGCCACTTCAAATACGATGGACGCCTGTTGCCTGTCTGCAGCGCATCCATAAACCTCGGCTCTTTCTTCGCCATCACCACAAGTAAGCAGTAATGCGACAGCTGCCGCTAATTCAGATTTCCCCATTTTCTTAGGAATCTCAATATAGGCTGTATTAAACTGCCGATAGCCATCTGGTTTCAGTGTTCCAAACAAATCCCTGATAATTTGTTCTTGCCAATCAATCAATTCAAATGGTTTTCCAGACCATTTCCCCTTGGTATGACTTAAACACTCAATAAAGTTGACCGCATAATCTGCAGCATCTTTATCGTAGATAGAGTCCTTTGCCATAAAAGGAGTTGGTTTATATTTCTTAAGTTTTCTGATTGCGGTCACCCCTCTTCAAAATGAGCATAAAAATAGACCCGCATCAAGCAAGCCTTATTACTCTTTCTATACGAGAAACAGAGCCAATGTTGGCACTGTCCTCTGTTACTATTTAGTTGTGTTCTAATAATAAGATTGCAAGCGCAATTTCTGTATCCTCATCCACAGGTTCAATGTCCCAGCCTCGGTCATAATTTGCAATAATCTCTTCTTTGCGCTTAAGCATCAGCTTTGAGATGCGCCCCTTGTCAATGCCAAATTCCGAACTTTTCTCATAGCACTTTACCCAATAATGGATGATGCTGTCATGAACTTTAATGCTACCTTCTTTCCACACGGTTTTATTCCTCCTTGCCTGTCAGAATGAATCTGGAATAGGCCCCCACGTTATCTGCAAGGTAAACAAGTAGCTCGTCGTATCCTTGCCTCAGAGCGATTTCCTGTACTTTTCGCACATCAAACATATTGGTTTCACCGGTATCTCGAATGGCAAGAATCTGCTCTTTTATCTTACTTGTCATCTTCAACCCTCCTGCAAAGGTCTTCTCCAAAGACTACGGATAAACTGGAGCCTGTATCCCAAGACACCATTATGGAGCCGATGTCATCAACACCTATGACTGTTCCTTTTGTGCCAATCATTGGAGCTTGAATATCATCCATTCTTAGTAATTCTACTCGGCAGCCTACAGGGTACTTCTCACGAAGATTTTGTAACCGTTCTTTACTAATTATCCTCATTTTTTGCTCCTCCTTTAAATGCCGATGAACCTGTCAGGTTTCTAAGCAGTATTTTTCGCTCATCTTTATAGTCTTTTCCAATAAAGCCAAGGCGGAGTAAAAAGCATCTGAAGTCGTATTTTTCATTTTCTACTTCTTTCTCTTTCACCGTGATGCGTTTCTGATTTATCGCCATCTCTGATAAGGCTGAAATGAAGTGGGTATATGCTTTAATCTCTTCTGGTGTTGGTAACTCTTCAAACCAAGGAAATGAAACTTCATCTTCAGAAATTTCAATCGGCAATTCTTCTACATCAAGTGCATGACGAATTAGTTCTCCTTTTGCCTCAACAAGTGCTTGTAAGTTTTCAAGTGCGCCTTCAGAAAAGTTGCTCCTTGGCATGGAAACTGTAAGGCCAAACTCCTCGCTGTCTGCCGTTTGTCTGCCCTCTGTAGCGCTTATCTCTTCCTCAGCAATAAAACCCTCGCTGGCTAAATGTCCTGCCACACGTTCGATTTCTTCGCTGTTTACCTTGTCACTGAGTTCAAGGTTTCCATTCTTGTCGATGGTAAAGTCACCTACCTCATATGCCATACTAGGCATTCCTAGGTACTTTGCTTTAACTCCTGTGAGAGTACTAAGAGTCGTTACCAGCCTTTTTCTTTCTGCTCCTGTTACATTGTATTTAATGACCATGTACAAAACCTCCTTTGTTTTGGTATGTACATATATCACTCTAAAACACTTATATAGCAAGCTTTTTATCAATTATCTTGTGGGAAACTTTACTAGTATTCCTTATTCATTGGTTTCCACCAATTCATCATATTTATAACTTAGTCCATCCCTTTGAACACTGACTTCTTTGGAAGTTCCAACCTGCTCAATGTAGCGTTTAATAATGACATCACAAAACTTCTCATCTAGTTCCACGGTGTAGCAAATGCGCTCTGATTGTTCACAAGCAATTAAGGTACTACCACTGCCACCAAAAGGATCTAGCACAATGGTGTTAGTCATCGAGGAATTTAAAATTGGATAGGCGAGCAGAGGAATGGGTTTCATCGTAGGATGGTCTCCATTTCTCTTCGGCTTATCAAACTCCCAGATGGTGGTTTCTTTCCTGCCTGTATACCACTGATGCTTGCCTTTCTTTTTCCAGCCAAACAGCACTGGTTCATGCTGCCATTGATAAGGAGAACGCCCCAGTACAAGGGAGTCCTTTTTCCATATACAACAGCCGGATAAATAAAAACCGGCATCCGAGAAGGCTTTTCTAAAATTAAACCCTTCGGTGTCGGCATGGAATACGTAGATGGAGGCATCGTCTGCCAGAACTTCTTCGATATTGATAAAGGCATCTAAGAGGAACTGGTAGAAGGCATCATTTGCCATATGGTCATTTTTAATCTTTCCTGCAGCACCTTCATAATTCACATTGTAGGGAGGATCTGTTACGCACAAGTTTGCCTTCTTTTTATTCATCAGCACATCATAGGTTTCTTTCTTGGTAGAATCACCACAGATAAGCCTGTGTCTGCCAAGCGTCCATATGTCACCAAGCTTGCTGATGGCAGGCTTTTTTAGTTCTGTCTCCACATCAAAATCATCATCGTGGATCCCCTCTTTCAGCGTGTCTTTAAATAAGTCATCCAGTTCTTTAGGGTCAAATCCAGTTAGGGAAACATCAAAATCTACACCTTGTAAATCTGCAATCAAAAGAGCCAATTTATCCTTGTCCCAATCACCGCTGATTTTATTGAGTGCGATGTTGAGTGCTTTCTCTTTCTCCTCGTCTATCTCGATAATGACACATTCAACTTCTATGATGCCCATATCCATGAGAACCTTCAGTCTTTGATGCCCACCAACAACATGGCCGGTCACCTTATTCCAGATAACCGGCTCTACATAACCAAATTGTTCAATGGATCGTTTTAATTTATCGTATTCTGCATCTCCTGGTTTCAAATCTTTACGAGGATTGTATGTTGCAGGGATGAGGTCTTTTGTGTTCTTCTTTTCAATCAACATATTTGTTTACCGCCTCCCTTAGTTCTGTATAGCAATCTAGAAATTCCCACGTGCTTAAGCCATATCTGAAATGGCCGTAAGTAGCTGTATCTGCATAAATAACATCCGTCAGCTTTAGCTTTTCGATAATGGCTGCAGGTCTTAAATTGAATACATCTAATACAGCACGGCAAAGGATACTTTCTTCCACCGTGCCTGTTCCAAAGGTATCAATCTCAAGGGCAACAGGATCTGCTTTTCCAATGGCATAGGAAATTGCTACCTGGCATCGTTTAGCAAAGCCACACCGAACGATGTTCTTTGCAATTGCCCTTGCCATATAGGCACCACTACGGTCTACTTTTGTCGGGTCTTTGCCTGAAAATGCACCGCCACCATGAGCGGCGAGTCCGCCATAGGTATCAACCATGATTTTTCTTCCAGTAAGACCGGTATCTGCTGCTGGTCCTCCTTCAACAAATCGTCCACTTGGATTAATAAGGATTTCAGTCTCATCGTCAAATGGATATTTTTCAAAGACTGGCCACAGCACCTGAGCGATGACTTCATTTCGCAAAACATCTAAATCTTTATCTGCACTGTGTTGAACGGAGACAACGATGGTCTTAATTCGTTTTGGTTTGTCACCTTCATATTCCACCGTCACTTGAGCCTTACCATCTGGACCAATGTCTTTTATTACGCCATTCTTCATCACCTTATCCAGCTTTTCGCAAATGGCATGAGATAAGACTAAGGGGAGAGGTAGTTTCTCACTAGTTTCATTGGTGGCATAGCCATAAACGGTGCCTTGGTCGCCCGCTCCTAACATGGAATACCATGACGTATCACCCTCACGAGATTCCAAGGCCCTATCTACACCACCTGCGATATCTTTACTTTGTTGATGGACATAGACAAAGACTAAAAACTTTCTGGGACTGTAGCCCACATCCGTCAGAACACGGCGAACAACACCTCTGATATCAATTCTCTTTGAGCAGGTTATCTCACCAGCAACAATGATGTGTCCTTTGGTAGCCATCACCTCGCAAGCAACACGAGAGGATTTATCTTTTCTTAAACACGCATCTAAAATGCTATCTGAAATAAGGTCACATAATTTATCTGGATGACCTTTACACACACTTTCACACGTTCTATATTTTTTCATTTTATTTTCCTTTCCGAGCAGATAATAACCGCTCCATCAAATCATCTTGTGGACTTCTGCCACCAAACTCCACAGAGCAGTTTTCTTTTACAATTTGGTAAATCTGATACCAACACTGATTGACCTGTTTCATGTATTCACGACTCATCGCAACATAAGGTGATGCGATGGCAGCGGAAGTGGTTGGATGCTTTGCTAGAAAGCCATATTCTGAAATACACTCTTCACACTGAATCCAACGAGAAACACTCATGGCATACTGCTCGATTAGCTGGTTGTTTACTAACATTTCGCAGCTACGATCTTTCAGCCACTTGTAAGTTTCGATATAAATGTCTTCTGCACAGAGGTCTTTGCCATTTTTCTGAGTAGCCTTTAAATAATCTTTTACAGCTGGCACATCTGCACCTTCTATATCCGTTGGTTCTGGCAGTACCAGAGCACCATTTAATCTGCCATCAGCGATTTTATCGGTTAGAGCCTTTGATTTTCTTCCTGAACCCACACGCTGACCGCCTCTCGCTGTACCGTCTTTTGCCATGTTTTTCACCCCACTTTCCTAAAAGTCTTTAATACCCCCTTTGATTTCTGATTTTTACACACGAAGCCCCAGGCCGTTGTCCGCCATAAGAGGTCTAGAGATTTGACCTCCCCCTTGGCTCAGCTACGAATCTGTCGATCACCGAGTTCTAAATGAATCTTGTTGTGACAGGATTTACATAAGGACATCAAATTACTTCTATCGTGTGTACCACCTTGAGAGACAGGGAGGATGTGATGCACTTCATCAGTGGGAGTTAGTCTTCCATCCTCTTTACACATCTCACACAGGGGATGTTCTCGTGCATATCTGTCACGGATTCTTTTCCAGGCTCTGCCATACTTTTTATTAACATCACTTGACCGTTGGTACTTGTCATAGCGCCTACGCTCTTCTACTCGATGGTCTTCACAGTACTGGCCATCGGTTAAGTTGGGACAGCCTGGTGTACTGCATGGTCGTTTTGGTTTTCTTGGCATCATATCACCTCGCTTTCTGGGCATAGAAAAAGCCCTGCAGGGCGCATCCCACAAGGCTTGGTAAGTATTCTATCTTGCTGATTATAATGTAACATGAAGATGAGGTGCTTATCTCTGCTCAAAAGTGCTCATTGCTGTTCAACATTTGAATAACAATTGGATTTTCAGGTACGACAACGTGATTTAAGGCATTGCCATGCCATCTGCGAATGGTACTCTTATCAGCATTCAGCTCATCACCGATTTGCTCCCAAGTAAAATTATGAACATAACGGTAACGTAACACCATGCGTTCATCGATATCCGTTACTTTATTAATCACATCTCGAATCTCTGCTTTCAGTGCTACAAGATGGTCCACCTCATCATTAATCTTGATTTGAAGTTCTTCAATTCGCTCCAGGTATCTGACAAACAAAGCATCGGTATGCCGCCCCTTTTGTATTCTCTCGCCCCAACTGGGGGAGGAAACACTGGTCGATAACTCCCTTAGCCTTTCCATTTCCTCAATGTTGGATTGGATTCGTTTATCTAGCCTGTAGGCTTGATGTAAATATTCTTTTGCTTTCATTGTTCGCTCACCTCCGCTTGTAGCTTTTTGATTAGGATTTCTCCATCAACAGAGGTAAGTTCTCTATACCAATCAGAGCGGAAGAACCTCTCCACCTCGTTTTTCATATCTTGTGCTGGTCCATACTTTGGACGCTTTTTTAGTTTCTTTAAGGCTGTCCGATAATCCTTAACAGCCATTAAAATGATGGCATTGGCTAAGTTTTGATAAGGGTCACTCACCGCACCACCTCCAGCTTTGCCTTTACAGCATTAATCAAGGAGGCTTGAGTTTTCTCTTTTCTTGTAAGTGCCAGGATGACATCTTCATCTATGGTGTCTTTAGCGATGATGTGGTGAACAATAACTGTATCCTTTTGACCCTGCCTATAAAGTCTTGCATTAGTTTGTTGATACAGCTCTAGTGACCAGGTCAGACCAAACCAGATAAGCGTTGAACCGCCACTTTGAAGATTAAGACCATGCCCAGCACTGGCTGGATGAATAACAGCAATGGGTATCTTGCCATCATTCCAATCCTCAATATCCTTTGATGACTGAATTTGTCTGACTGGAAATCTATCTCTAATTCGCTCTAAATCATGCTTATACCAATAAGCAACAAGGACCGGTTTCCCATTTGCTCCTTCGATTAAATCTTCCAAGGCATCTAGCTTTTTGTCATGAATCACATGAGCTTTATTTTCGCTATCGTATACTGCACCATTTGCCATCTGTAGCAGTTTTCCAGAAAGGACTGCCGCATTAACAGCATCAATTTCTTCATCACCTAAGTTAGCCACCATGTCTTCCTTAAATTCCGAATAAACCTTCCACTCCTTATCACTTAAAGTAACGAACACCTCATTACTGACATATTCAGGCATCTTGAGATAATCGGTAGATTTCATAGAAATGGTGATGTCCGATATTTGTTTGTAGATTTCCTCTTCTGCACCTGGCAGTGGTTTATAAGAAAATATAATCTGTGCGTTTCTCTTATCCGGTGTAAAGTAGGTATTTCGGTAATGACTAATGTAGCGTCCAAGCCTTTGACCCAAATCAAGAATTCGTAACTCTGCCCATAAATCCATCAATCCATTACTGGAGGGAGTTCCGGTAAGACCGACTATTCTTTTTACAGAGGGTCTTACTTTAAGTAGACTCTTAAACCGCTTTGCACCATAGGACTTAAAGGATGACAGCTCATCAATGACCACCATATCAAAATGAAAAGGAATACCACTTTTATGAACCAGCCAATCTACGTTCTCACGGTTAATGATGTATAGCGTTGATTGTTTCTTGAGGGCATCGATTCTTTCTTTTTCTGTTCCCACTGCCACTGAATAAGAGAGTCCTTTTAGATGATCCCACTTATTGATTTCTGCTGGCCATGTGTCCCTTGCGACTCTTAAAGGCGCAATGACTAAAACCTTGCAAACGAGAAAGCTATCTAAACACAAATCAAAGATGGCGGATAAGGTAATCACACTTTTACCTAAACCCATCTCAAGAAATACAGCAGATATGGGATGGGATAAAATAAATTCAGTGGCATAGCGTTGGTATTCATGTGGCTTGTATTTCACTAAGTATCCCTCCAATCTGTTCTACATCATCAAGGCAATAAACTAGAAAGCCTAATGCCTCTAATTGCTTCTTTCTTTTATTTTGTAAAGGTCGCATCTTTTTTCCTGTCGCCTTACATTCGACAAAGGCGATTCTTCCCATGGGAAGTAGTACAATGCGATCAGGCATTCCATCTATTCCAGGACTCACAAATTTCGGGGCAATACCTCCCATGCTTTTTACTGTCGCTACCAGTTTTTGTTCTATATATTTTTCTTGCATAAATGACCTCCAACAATTCATCAGGAACAACAAGCACAACTTTTAACGTTTTTTCCTATACGCGCGCATACACACGCTCACGACGCTTTACTACTACTATTTATTAATTTATTACTAAGTAGTAAAACTCTTGTTCCACTCATTCCAGTAAAGCCAAAACATCGGTAATGACTGGGTTTTTAAGAGAACAAGCATAAGGAACAACCTAAGATCAAGGAACGACCTTACTCATTCTTCTCGTAACAACGTTGCCTACCGTAAATGGGAAAATTACTTGTTCCGTTCTTGTTCCCTTGGTACTTGTTCCACCCATTAATCTTTTTCATAATGCCTGCAATGGCATAGGAGTCTGCAGGTTTCATGGCGGAGGCATCCCTTCCAAAGCATTCGCACCAAATTTCCATATTGCAAACAAGCGTACGTTCAACCGTACCGACACGGGATTCCCCACCAAATTCACTACCGTTAAGGTAATTTCTTCGCTCGTATAAGGACAGGTCATTCCAGTCATCGGGTAAAAGTGTATCGAGGTAAGTGCGAACAAGCCCTTCTCGCTCATCACTCTCCATGGCATCTGCCTGCTCATTCGTTGCCAACTCTACATCACTGCCCTCTAAATAGAGCTTTTCACCTTTGGCATAAAGCACCAAGGTTTCTGCCCAAATCTGCTCTACATCGTATACGGACATCTGCCATGCTTTTCTTTTACCATCACCACTAATACGCACTGGCCAGAATCTTCGGTTACCGGTGATGTCTCGCAAAAATCCACTCTCTGCATTGGTAGAACCGACAATGATACATTGACGAGGATGACTTTCCACATTCACCCCATAACTGGCACGATACTTATCATCTGACCTTGAGATGAAGGATTTCACAACTTCCACATCGGTTTTTCGCATCCCAGCTAATTCGCCCAGTTCTAAGATCCAATACCCTTGAAGTTTTTCAGGGCCTGCTTTGTCTTTCATGTCGGTGAGAGTTAAACTATCGGAAAACCAATCGCCTGCCAGCTTTGCAAAGAAAGTGGACTTACCGATTCCTTGTGGTCCATTAAGAATTAAGACACTGTCAAACTTCGTACCAGGCTGATATATTCTAGTGACGGCTGCCACCATCATTTTTCTGGTAACGGCTCTGGTATAGGAATTATCTGTTGCATTAAAATAATCAATCAGTAAGGTCTCAACGCGATCGGTTCCATCCCACTCTGGTAGATGATCCAGGTATTCTTTTATAGGATGATAGGATCGCTCTGCTGCGACTGCTAGTATTGCGTCCTTTGTTTTGGTTGGGGAGTAGATGCCGTATTTATTAGATAGATAAACTTTAAGGGCCGCATTATCTGAATCATTCCAGCCACCTTTCATCTGTTCCCAAGGTAATCCGTCTCTTGCATCGATTCCATCACGGTGCTTATTAAAGGCAATGGATTCTAGTTCTGAATCGTTGCGGATGATGAGAACGATATTATCCAAGGTTTCCTTAATCTTTCCTTGCTTATCCAGTTCAAGTGCTGTCTGCCAGTTATCTTCCGCAAAATCGATTGTTGCCTGATCCATCCGCTCTTTCGTAAACTGTGCTTTCACTTCATCATCTTGTATGGCAAATTCGCACATGTTGATAAAGGATGGGAGTTTACTTGGTGGAGTGCTTTCTGTCGCTCGATCATCTAAATGACCAAATCGATGGATGCGAACGAGGTCAAAAGCATTAAGAAGTCTCCCACTTGCAGGATCTGTTGCGTGGTGGGAATAGGCAAACTTATCATCATAGAGTATGACTCCGGCACTGGAGTCAGCTGGGATATAATCATAGCGACCAGTCATTGCTGAAGGCTCGTATATATCCTTTAAGAACATATCGATTGCACTGCTTACTGAGTAGGTACGGCAAAAAGTACCAATGACTCCTTCTTTAGAAAGTGGATCGGCTTGTTCCTTTAATGAGCGATCAATAACTTCTGACTGCCTAGAGGATACGGGCCAAGTACTGGTGTCTCGCCAATCATCGTATTTATTTAGAAACACATCAGGATCAAGGAGAGAACCGTCTTTTTCCTCATACACAAAAATTCCGTTTCTTGAAGTAGACGGCCAATACATTAATCGTTCAGGTTCATAGGTCGTATCATCAAAAAGGTCGATGCCTATTTCTTTTGCGACCATACGACTAACGGCTGCATACTCTTCCTCACCCACATCACGGAAGAGAGGAATGATCAGCCTTAGTCTTGGATTTTCTGGAGTATGCTTATGAGTAGAATAGATACAACACTGATAAGGGAAGAAGGTAGAGATTTCTTCCCAGATAGTACTTGTGCCATAATCCATATCAAGGGTGAGCATGGATCGTGATAGAACATTCCCTTTTTTACGTCTACCATCTTTTAAATGACCGCCTACAAAACCTCCCACATCTTTAATGGAATCTTGGCCACCTTTTCTCATTTTTCGATATTCTTCTACGGTTTCAGTAGTACGCTGTGTGGTCTTAACACGGGAACAGAAATCTTCCCAGTTAATATCGCTGTTTTTCCACTTTTTATCCATTCGGCTGTTGCCGTATGCAATTTTCATAGAGACTCTACCTCCTTGAAATCTTTATTAAAGTATCTGACCGGCTGTCTGCGTTTCTTTGCTTTTTCGATTTCAATACTCATACCTCTTGAAATTACATCACCTAAAACCCAGACTTCTTGACATTTGCCCATCAGGATAATGTCCATGAAAATAGCAAGGTCACGTTCCTGCTCATTGCTGTCATCCATAAACTGTGGAAATAGAAGGTGAGGGGCAAGCGGGATATTGCCCTTATCTAAAGCATAACGACAAAATGCTCGTGTTCGCTTATTGTTGTTTTCAATATCGCCACTAAATGGAGAGCAAATATAGACAAGGGGCTTAAAGGCAGCTTTTGCTGCTGCCTTTTCCTCACGGGTGATATTGCTAAGTGCTTTATGGGGAGTTGGGTCATGATAACCTTCTGCATTTTTCATATTGATTCCCATATCACACCTCCATCTCAATCTGCGGATAAATACCATCCGCCTTTAGCTGTTCATAGATAAAGAGTCTGCCTTTTTGTGTCCACTTGGTATGCACTTTCGTATGTTGGATACCTTTGCTATCTTCATAAATGTGAGTGTTAGTCTTGGTATATCCATTTGGAGCATACTTTTGATAAAGAAGCCAAATGTCACCTTGCTTAAACTGAATGCCTTTGTCATGAAGGTATTCGTTCATACGCATAGCACTCCAGCCATAATCTTTGGCAATCACAGAAATGTTGACCGCATCCCTGCATTTAAGCACTACATCATAATAGGTAGCCTTGGGTTTCATCTCAGCAATTTGCTGTTGACCAATCGCAACAGCTACCATCAATTCCTTGTTCTTTTCTCGTTCCACTTTCAATGCAGTAAATGCAGCAATGGCAAGGTCTGGATTTGCGATTAAATCATCTGTTGCATAAAGTCCGTGTTTGCGAATAGCAGGGAGTACTTCACTTGTCACCCAGCGTTTGAACTTTTTAGCATTTGGCATTTTGCTTGAGAGGATGAGGCTATACAGCCCGGATTCATTGATGATAATCAAATCCTGTTTTCCACCAAGGGTGTCACATTTCGTTACCCCCTTGTCCTCTTCATCAACATGATCAATTAATGCTTTGCGAGTATTTGCATAACCAAGAATGCTTGCTACATCCTTGCCAACAAAATATGGTTGCCCGCCAATAGTTGTAGTACGTACAGAGCCAAACTCTGCATTTTTGTAAACTTGTAATTCCATTCGAATTACCTCCTTGTGTTTTTTTGGAGGTCTTAACCTCCTACCTAGTAGCCTTGGGAGAAGGTCAAATCTGACGGTTTTTATATTCTTGTTCTAATTTCTTTGTTGCCCGCTTTAATTTCTGAGTAATGTTGTTTTCACTTACACCGATGGAGCTGGCATATTCTCGAATCGACATACCTTCCATACGAACTGCGATAAACATATCTGCCCAATCTTGCTTTTTACCAAGAGTGGTGCGTATCCATTGACAGACATCTTCATATTCATTTTGATAGGCTCGTTCGAGCTCATCTTTTCTAAAAACTCTATCATCGGCTACTTCTTTCATTAGAGGTTCTGAAGTATCACATTCCAGACCATCTGCATTTGGTTTGGCTATTGAATATCCCTTGTGCCTATCAAATTTGTGTCTGTTATTGTATTCGGGCTTATTAAATTTTTCATTGAAGGCATCTTGAATTAACCGTTCTTTGTCAGAGTTTGGAAGCTCATCACCTTCGAGTGATAAACTAATCCACATTTCCTCGGTTTCTTTTTCATTTAGTTCGATAATCTGAAATTTGTTGTCGTATCTTACTGATAATCTCATTAGACTCTCCTATCCCGTCCTAGAAGGCGGCGGAGAACTAATGAATCTTTGAAAAAATGACCAACAGAATTACTTCCTAAAATTACATATAGGAAATAAAACGGAGGATCACAAATTTTCTAATAACCTGTTATTGGCTATCTTAGAATCATTTATGAATCCGCCGTCTTCTGCTGGCCAGCTTTAGACGCATTTAATTTTTGTAAGCTTGTACCTTACATTTATAAATATAATAGGTTTCAAAATTTCACGACCAACTCGTTGAGTTGGGCCAAATTTGCCTATTTATCAGCCTTTACTAAATTTGGGCATAAAAAAAGAACCCCTTTCGGGGTCCTAAACCAACTCATCGAGTTATCAACTTTTTTATTCTTTTATTTCACTACCTAGTTCCTGAATACCACATTGCTCTAGAATACCATTGAAATCATCAAGCGAAAGACCTGGCATAGTATCCATAATACGAATATAAGTCTTATCGGGATCTTTATAATAATCTAGTTTATTATTTGATTTATCAAACAGCTTTTGCGTAATCCTCGTGCATAACTGCATACCAACACAGATGGCCATCAACACGTTCGTTGTCATATTGTTGGCTTTATCATTTTTTATTCTACCATGGTAATTTTTGTGGATTCCTGTCTCTTCATTAAATTTATCAGGATAATTCCACTTTCTATTTTCCATCAAAAACCACAGACAATTACATAGTGTTTTGGTAGGGTCACCAAGCAACTTAATGAGTTCAATTTCTTCCTCCTCATTATAAGAAGCTAGCTGTTGAGAAAATGCTTGATATGTTTCTTCAGGTTCATTCAGTAAAGGGGATTGGTACTTAGGATGAAACGTAAGAAGTCTACTATCAATGCCTTCAACCTTCTTAAGGACCGTATACCCAAGCAAGTCTTTATAAGTATTAGTGTATGTTACAAAATTCTGTTCACGAATATTGATAACACATTTAGAGAGATTTTTCTTTGCCTTTGGCGTTAAAAAGAGTTTTCCATCTTTTTGTGTAACATATTGGCTGTTGGCAAGTACAAAGTATCCGTCAGCGTATACAAAATGTCTCTCTGTTATCCAGTTCTGTAGAGTTGAATCTGAATCAATTATTTTCAATGCTTCAACTGGAGTTAATCTAACAAAATCTTGATTACTATTGATTTCTTCATAGACATCATTGTAATCAGAGAATTCTGATATGATATCCTCTAAACCAACTTCAATCAATCTATATTTTACTGATAGCCTTGACGTTATAAAGAAGCTGCTTAAATCCTCAATCAAGGTGTCACAAGAGTATATCGTATTTTCACCAGATGCTTTATACTGCTCAATAAACTCTAACGCTTTCCTTTTGAAGCAATTTTTGGGCATCAGGACTCTAGGAGTTAATCTATGTGCTTGCCATTCCAACCATCGAACTTCATTTTCTTTTGTGTTCTTACCCTCTGGTGGTGTAAAGAAAGTCTCGGATTGTCGGCATAAAATTGGATATAATTTTTCAGATTCATTTTTATTTTTAACCTTAAGAATTTGAAAATATGTCTTATCTTTTTCCCAGTGTAGTGCTTCATGAATGAGCGTATTTCTTTTCGAGCCTTCACCATATAAAGACTCGGACGAAGGGTCAATTAATACTGTTCCAGCACTGAAGGAAGTTGATAAATATTTACCTGTTTCCCTGTCATATATATCAACATCTGCATCCAAAAGTAAACAACATCCAAAAACATCTAGGTCGCTTGATAAATGAACTTCTTGAACAGTAAGCCCCATATCCTTAAGAATGTCATCAACCGGAAGAGGCATCGGTTCAACCAATGCCTGTTTACAGTATTTAGTCAGAAATTTTGTAGCATAGTCATCAAGGCGATTCTTTCCAAGAATTAGAGCACCTGATTTTTTATTGATATCGAATACATCACTTGGAGTTATCTTCCTCTTCATAATCTACCTGTTCTCCTTTTTCAATATGATCCAAAGGCAACTCTGACAATAACTTTCTTGCCTCTTTCCAGGTAGGGTAGAACTCCTCCACAAGTGAATTGAATCTATGGGTGTGATTCTTTTCTAACAAGTGTACCAGTTCATGGATAACAACATATTCAAGACATTCTATTGGTTTCTTGGCTAGCTGTAGATTAATCCATATTCTTTTTTTATCAATATTGCATGTACCCCACTTAGTTTTCATATTCTTAATTTTGTACTCATTAGCATGGAGGTTTGTTTTTGTTTCACACCTTGAAACAACCCCATCCAACACTCGTTTAAGTTCTTCTCTGTACCATTCATTGAATGCCCTCTCCCTTGATTCTTTAGTTGATCTTTCGGGAGCAGTCAATATTATCTTGTTTGGTAGTTTTGAAATTTCGTATTTGTTTCCTTCATAGACAACTTGTAGCCGATATGGCTTTCCCCACAGGAAATGGGATTCTCCTGAAACATATTCTCTCTCAGTTTGACGCGCCTGTGACAGCATCCTGTCTCTTACCTTAGTGATTTCTGGCATTTTCTTTAATACAAAGAGCCTTATCTCTTCATCAGGATAATCGCTAGGAGTACTAACTGTCACACTGCCTTCTGGTGGATTCACCCTGATATAGAGATTTTTAAGATTTTTCTTTTTTATAATTTCTATCGGCAACCCACCAATTATTTCTTCATTACACATCGTATTCTGCCTGCCTTTCAGCTATTTCGAAGACCGTAGCAGTTTCCTGCGTTGCTTCATCTTCGTCATAACCATATACCAATAAATTTTCATATATAGCAAGCCTTATGTTTTGTTGTTTTTGAAAATTCCTTTTCCAATCAGGACGTAATGCACTATGGACAGCACTATCAATATTTACTGCTAAAGTCTCGTCTTTATTAAAATAATCAAAGAAAGCTCTTCTAGCTTCACTAGTCTTAACGGTATCAGGATAATCCAAGCTGTCTTCAGGGTGCAAAATCGCTTGGGCCAACTCAACAACTTGCCGTAAATATTCCTCGTAACTCATAGCCTCTATCCGTCTCTGGTCGATTAGTACTTGGAGCATTTCTGATAACTTACCATAATAAACTTGGTTAGATGACATCTTCTTTACAATTTCATGCTGCAAGTTATTTTCGATGATTTCTGCTTTAGCATTTTCATTACCTGGAAGACCTTGTACCAGGGCATCTATTGGTGTTGTTGAAGTGTTTTCAAGTAACAATTCCACCAACGACATATTCCCGAGTTCACTTACAACTGTAGAATCTTCTGCACGTATGTAAGTATCAAGGACATATCGCATATCAGCCTCATATGGTTTTAAATCGATATAATCACAGCTTGCTAGTTTAACCATTTCTTTTATTTTGTTATAGCTTGAAATATCACTCCTTAGCCTGCTAACTTGCCCCTCTGAATAGCCATAATCACTCACAAGTTTATCACTGCAGTTAGCAAAAGAGCGTGTTAGCGAGGCTGTAAGAGTATATAAAATATCTCTGCGACCAGTGTTTTCATCATCTTCACTGTTTTCACCACAAAAATACTCAATATAATCCGTATCGTCTTTAGGATCGCTTACATTTTCTAATAGATCTTTCAGCGATGCAATTGCACCCACCATCTCAGATTTAGCTTCGTCATAGCGATTCTTTATAAGTCCCTCAACATCTTCCTTATCAAAGCTATCGAAAGCTTCAGCAGTATAATCAGCCACTGCAAGCTGAACATTACGAAACAAGTCCATGTAATCTACGATATAGCCATAGTCCTTATCTTCGCCATCTGGTCTATTAACTCGGCAGATAGCCTGGAAAAGGTCATGATCCCTCATAGATTTATCAATATATAGATATGTCGCTGTTGGAGCGTCAAATCCTGTTAAAAGTTTATCTACCACGATAAGAAGTTTCATCTTAGCAGGTTCTTTTTTGAACTGCTCTTTTACTTCCTTCTCAAATTCAGACAATTTTTTGCCCTTAAGCATACGCTCATAAATAGACTTCTTATATTCTTCTTCGCCCTCTTGACTTAAATCACTCGTAGCTGTTCTAACACTCGCGGTTGAAGGCTCAAAGGAAGTTACAACAGCACACTTGTTAAAGCCGTTGCTAGTAAAAATATCCCAGTATCTGCAAGCCTCATATATACTGTTGGCCACAAGCATGGCAGTACCACGCTCATTTTTTAGACGAGGTTTTAAGTTCATATCGAAAATGATATCGCTAGCTATTTTCTCAAGTCTTTGTTTTGAACTATATAATTTGTTGATTGAAGTCCAACTTTGTTTCAGCTGTATCTTTGCTCTATCTGTAAGGCCTAAGGTTTTATTGTCAAACCATAAATCGACCTTGTCTTTACTAGATAAGTCTTGGTCAACATCTCTTGCTTCATAACGTAAATCAAGAACAACACCATCTTGGACACCTTCATCAAATTTATAAGTATGGATGTAAGGTCCAAAAGTCTCAAGACTGGTCGCTTTATCTTTTTTAAGTAGTGGAGTACCTGTAAAACCAATAAGTGATGCTTCAGGCATCAGTACTTTTACAGCCTCATGCAATTTTCCCGAGTTAGTACGATGGCACTCGTCAATAAAAGCTATAATATTTCCTTTTGCTTTAAAGTCAGCAGGGAGGTCTTTTATCAATTCTTTACGGTATTGATCCACGTCAGATTGTTTACCTGCATTATGTCCGTATTTATGAATCAAAGAGCAGATAATAGAATCATCATTTTTATTCAGAATCTCTCTTAAATCAGCACTGCTTTTTGTTCTTCGTACTTTTTCATTTACATCAATAAACAGGCTTTCAATTTGGTCATCAAGCTCATCTCGGTCGGTGATGATTACCACTCGGCTATCTGCTACATTCTCAATAACCCACTTAGTAAGCCATACCATAATTAGGGACTTTCCTGAACCTTGCGTATTCCAGATTATTCCACCTTCGCCTGCAAGAATTCTTTTCCTAGCAGCAATATTAGCAAAATACTGATTATGTCTTGCAATCTTTTTCACTCCAGCATCAAAAATAATAAAGTCGTGGATTAGTGAAAGAAACCTCTCTTTATGACAAAGAGAAATTACACCATCTCTCAGCTTATTTCTGTCCTTAGATTGAATACCTTTAATAGTCAAAGAAAGTTCGTCCGTAGCTTTAATATCTTCCTTCCAGTTCAGGTAATACTTCTCAGGAGTTTCGATTGTTCCATACTTCAGCCCTTCAGCTTCATTACCGGCAAAGAGAAACTGCGTAGTACTAAAGAAGTTCTGAATATACTCTTTTTTTTGGTTTGTGAGATTCTGACGAATGCCCTCACCAATACTCACACATGAACGCTTTAACTCAAATATGCCAAGAGCGATGCCGTTTATATACAGCACCACATCAGGGCGTTTTCTCTCTATTTGATTAAAGCAGAGAACACTTACTTCCTCAGCAGCATAAAAATCATTGTTCTCGACATTGTTCCAGTCGATATAATGAACTGTTTGACGATTTTTATTCTCGTCTTTAACACCTTGCTTGCCATAGCGAAGTAGGGAATAGACCTCTTTATTGATTTGGTAAAGGCTATCCACTTGATTGCTCGCTTTTGAAACAAGCTCAGTTACAGCTTTGGAAATCTGGTCTTTCGAATAACCACGTTTTTCAAGATTCTTCTTCAGCAAATCTTCTCGGATAGGTTTGTTATTCAGATCCTCAAGATTTCCGAGATACGTATAACCAAGACCACCGTCTTCCTCTTTATCTATTAACCAGTGAAGGACCTTGTTTTGCAATTTTCTTTCTAAATCAACAGACATAGCCTTTACCTCCTCATACTTTAAGACGCACACGGCCTGTTAAGAGGTCGTCCATTGCACCTTCTTTGATTTGAATCATTTTGTCTTTTTCTATTTTGAGAGATTCTATTTCTTCATCCATTGCTGAAAGGACTTGAGCGATGGCTTGTTGTTCTGGAATGTTTGGAATACTAATAGGAACTCCTTCAATAACATTTTTTGCTAAACTAGGTCTTCCTGATGATTCAGCATAATCAAGCCAGTTAATTGTACAAAATAAATAATATTGAAACTTTACACACTGATTAATTTTGGGTTTTGAGTAATATAAAGTATCTATTGTCCAAAAAGGTGTATTCATATACATAGGATTATCAATAGTACCTTTTCTTCCAATTAGAACACATTCCCAATCACATAAAAATTCAGTTGCCTTACCAATAATCCCACCAGTACCTAAAATTGGATACTTCCCATCAAACGATTCTACAGAGTGCTGGTTTTTACCATGATGAATAGTTAGTATATCGCCAATCGTACCTTCTTCCCACTCACCATCAAACCCATCAAGCCTTGTTCTACCACTGACTAAGTCCTCTAAAGCCCCGTCACGGATTGCTTTTTTCTTTTCAATTAGTTCGGTGAGATTGTCGATATGCTCGTCAAAATCCGATAATGCTGAAGCGATAGCTTGTTGTTCTTTAAGGCGTTCTGGCAATGTCACTTCGATATTCTTTAAAGTTTTTCCATTTAATTTGGCTCTCGTTCCACCAACAAGAACAGCGGCAAAGTCGACTTTTTTAAGTAGATATGCTAAAAATCTAGTATCTGCTTTCGAATTGACTCCCGCTAGAACATGAGCGTGATTATTAACCCATATCTTTCCGCTAGCATATGTTACTGGATAGTTCTGGAGATCATTCGCCCCGTCTTCAGCAATCAGAACAAACTCTCCATCATGTGTATACCCACTTACATAATCTTGAATTCCATTCGCTCCATAGTAAGGGGTATTGCCTGGTTTCCTTTGATTTTTAGTTACAGGAATTCGCAGATTATCAAAAATATCAGCTACTTCTATTATTTTATTAGTCTTCCAATCAGAAGGATAAGTTACCATGTGTATCCCATCCTTTCTAAAGCGGACTTAACCTTAGCTTTTGACCGAGCTGTCTTATCTTCAATATCACCTAATGTGTGCTCATAGCGTTTAGCAATTAAGACAACTTTTGAGGCAAGATTATTCAACACTTGATCAATCGCATCAATAATGTCGCTTTCAAGCCTTGCCATCCACTTTTTATCAAAGAGTAAATACTTTACTTCATCAATTGTTAGTTCTCCATATTTAGCAAGTACTAAATCATCTAGTTCTTTTTGAGCTTCTTTAATCGCTTTATCAGCCTCTTCTTTTTCAGTTAACTTAGCTTGATAAGAAAGAAGAGCATTATATTCCTCGACATATGTTTCAGGCATTATTGCATTGTCATTTGCTTCTTTTAATGCATTTTTAAGCTTAGCCTTTCCAAATGAACCGTTCTTATTTCTAAGCTCATATGTCTTCAGCTTACTATTGGCTTTGACGATTTTCTCCATCTCTGAAGTACTGCCTGCATCAAATAATTCAATAAGTTTCGTAATGTCATCTATCACTTCAGAAGTCTTTTTACTTTCAAGTTCTTTTATCTGTTTATTCAGATTTGCTTTAGGTATTCCGTCCCCTTTTTCATTCAAAGCATTTACAAGCAAACCTTCGTCACCTGATTCTTCTTCTCTCATTCCATCCAATTCTGATTCAAGTAATGCAGACTTTTCGATTAGCTCATTAAGAGACATTAACTCAGTTTCAAAATACTCCCGTTCAATAATGTCTCTCGAAATTAAGGCACCTTCAAAAGACTTCATTTTTGAAGTATCGTCGACTTTTATTTCTTCTCCATTTTCATCTTTAGCTTTCTTTTGAGCGTATACATATTCAATCTCACGTCCCGCATCATATCCGCTCGCTTTTATTACATATACATCATCTTGCATTTTCTCATTCCAATAGTTAAGCAAGAAGTCATACACATCGTAATTGTCTAGAAGTTTTGCCGATTCAAAATCCCTCAAAATTTCAATGCCCAAGCTTCGAATTATTTCTTTTGGATTTGTATCTGTATTAATGTTGAGTAATGAATCTTTTACTTTATTTTTCCACGTCTCGAATAGAGAACCGTATTCAGTTTCCTTTTCAACCTTTATATTTTTATCTTCAGAAATGACTGTTTCGATTTCATTTGGTTTTATAGCAAGATTATAGACATCATGTTCTTCATCGACACAAGTAAATATCTCTTCTCTTAACTGTGGCGATATTTTCCAGAGTCTCTCTAAAGAGTTAATATCGACTTCTGGAATACCACCCTTAAGATGAGATGCAATGTTTTGAGGTAATGTGTCATCTATTTTTTGGATATAACGAGGCACATTAAGGTTTCCTTCGTTCTCTTCTAAAATCTCCTTATAGGTAATAAAGCGGGAGTACCCCTCAACCTTTTCTTGGTGAATAAAGGTTTGCACAATTTTCTCAATATCCTGTTCACGAAGACGGTTCTTATTTCCATCTTTCTTAAACCCATCGCTCGCATCAATCATAAAGATACCTTCACGTTTATCAGCGTTTTCTTTATCGATTATGATGATACTAGCTGGGATTCCTGTACCATAAAATAAGTTTGCCGGTAGCCCAACTATACCCTTGATATATCGTTTCTCAAGAACAGCTTTTCTAATGGTTTCTTCTGAGTTTCCTCTAAAGAGAACACCGTGTGGCAGAATAATCCCTGCCTTACCATTGCTATCCAATGCTTTTAGAACATGTAGAAACCAAGCATAATCACCATTCTTTTCTGGTGGAATGCCATAACCATCAAACCTCTTATATTTATCTTCAGATGGTTTAATTCCATCAGTCCAGTCTTTATCAGAAAATGGTGGGTTCATGACAATAAAATCAAATTTTCTAAGTCCACCAAAATCATCAGTATATTGTGGGTTTGCCAATGTATTCCCACTTTTGATTTCACCTGTTCCTTTGTTATGTAGGATGAAGTTCATCTTTGCTAAACCAGCAGTATCAGGATATTTTTCTTGTCCAAATATTGTTACTATGGAATCACCATTATCATCAGTTGGTGCTTCATCTGCTGAACGAATAAGTAATGATCCACTACCTGCCGCAGGATCGTGAAGAGTCCATTTCTTTCCTGTCTCTTGTTTAATATCGCCAATGCCAATAAGTCTAGCAATAATACGTGACACCTCACTAGGTGTATAAAACTGTCCCTTACTCTTACCAGACTCTTGAGCGAATTTCATCATAAAGTATTCATATGCATCCCCAATGATGTCATCGCCACTAGCTCTGTTGCTTTTAAAGTCAATCGCAGGATTTTGGAAAATAGCAATAAGACCAGAAACTTTATCAACTAGTTCTTTACCAGAACCTAGTTCATCCGGATTATTAAAGCTTACATCAGGAAGCGCACCTACTAGCTTATTATCTTCTAGAAACTTTTGAAGAATTACGTCTACTCTTTCGCCAACATCCGGTTTGCCTTTTGCAGCAATCAAGTCGTCAAATGAGGCACCTTCATTTACTGTAAATTCAGCAAAACGTTGCCCTTTATATCTGTCTGATACATATTTAAAGAATAACAATACAAGCACATAATCTTTATATCTCGAAGGTTCTACTCCACCTCTTAATTTATTACAAGCTTCCCATAATAGGGAATACAATTCTGATTTTTTCACGGCCATTCATTTAACCTCTCTCATCTCTTAATTGTTTTATATTTAGTATTCAGTTATATCTATTCCTGCTTTTAATAGCCTTTCGTATCTCTCGTGAGAAATAAGCACTGCTACTGGCTTTCCGTTTTTCAAAACAAAAGCTGTTTTATCTTCATCTGATAAACCTGTGATCAATTTCGAGGATTGTCCTCTAAGAAAATCTGACATGTTATAAAACTCCATTGGTTGCTTTTGGGCTTTATCTTCCTTATCCATACCTAAATCCACCTTTTCTTTTTATAATAACATATTGACATTGTTATTTCAACCTTTATATATACTTATAAAGTAATTACTTTTGACATCCTTTTTAACTTAATAATCCCATGAACATAATAGCAATCTCATCAACTCACCATTATTTTGCCATCTATCTTATCAACTCGCCCAGCCAATATTTAAATTATTAGACTACCTTTAGAATTCACCAATCTTAGATATCTTCCCTCAAAGCAAAAATCCGTGATTATCCTTCCGGCTTAGAACCAGACATCAAACCACGGAAATCCTTTATTTACTTATCTTATTACACCCTTACTTATCTACCCTTGACATCAATACCACCGTCTCAACGTGATGCGTCATCGGGAACATATCTACCGGCTGGGCAACTTCAGCCTGATAACCGTTCTGTTCCAGATAAGCCAAATCGCGGGCAAGCGAAGCCGGATTACAGGAAACATAAACTATACGCTGTGGCATGACCTGCGCAATAGCAGCCAGCACTTTTTCTTCGCAGCCAGCACGAGACGGATCAAGCAGCACAACTTCGGGACGCACACCCTGTTCTACCAGTTCCTGCATTTTAACAGCAGCATCCCCTAAAATAAATTCAGCATTATCACAGCGATTATCTTCAGCATTACGTTTTGCATCTTCAATAGCAGAAGCTATAATCTCAATTCCATAAACTTTTTGGGAATGTTTTGCCAAATACAGAGAAATTGTACCGGTTCCGCAGTAACAGTCAACAACGGTTTCACCACCGCTCAAAGCCGCAAATTCAATCGCTTTGTTATAAAGCTTTTCAGCCTGGGCACTGTTTACCTGAAAAAACGACTGCGCAGAAATATTGAATTTTAAAGTTCCCAAACGGTCTTTGATCGTCGTTTTACCATATAATAAGCGTGTTTTATTACCCATCACGATATTGGTCTGTTTTTTGTTGATATTCTGCACTACACTTTTCAAGCCCGGAACAGCATCACGCAGCATTTTGACCAGCTCTTTGCCATGTGGAATATCGTAACCGGCAGTAATGATAACTGCCATAACCTCACCAGTGTTAACACCAACCCTGCCCATAACATGGCGGACTACGCCCTTACCTGTTTTTTCATCATAAGCAGAGATTTCATACTGCCGCATCCATTGACGGACAACAGCAATAATGTCATTGTTACGCTGCTTCTGGATCAGACAGTTTTCAACGCCGACTACTTTATGTGTAGCCGCAGCATAACATCCGATTTCCAAAATTCCATTTTCAAATGCAACCGGGAACTGCATTTTGTTACGATAATGCCATGGATCTTCTTCACCGATGATCGGCAGAACTTTGACTTCCTGTAAATGCCCGATCCGAAAAAGCGCATCGCGAACCTGCTGTTCTTTAGCCTTTAATTGCCCCGTATAGTTTAAATGCTGCAGCTGACAACCACCGCAGGCTTCATAAACAGGACATAATGGTTCTACCCGCTCAGGTGATGCTTCCAGAATGGCCGTTACTTTCCCTGACGCATAATTTTTCTTCACCTGTTCCAGCTCTACTTCTACTGTCTCATCTGCTAAGGCGCCATGTGCAAAGACCGTAAATCCATCAGTCTTGCCCACACCTTCACCGCTGCTTCCTAATCCTGTTACTTTTAAAGTTATTTTATCACGCACTAAAAATTTATTATCAACGCTCATAAAATTCTCCTAAATTAAATTTTCAACAACTAAATTATACCACAAATCTATACAGTTTCTTCATTTTACAGTTTAAATAAAATGGCAGAAAAGCGAACTTTTTCACCTTCTGCCAAAATAATCAGCTATTATTTAGTTGCATCTACCCAACTACCTCCAGTTACCTTTTCCAGCATTTCAGCACTGATCGGCAAAGCTGAATGAGGTGTCCCTGCAGCAATAAAAGTAATGTCATACTCTTTCAAACTATTATCCAGATAAACTGAAACCTGCTGACGCAAGGCAAACGGACATACTCCTCCGGGCGCAAAACCTGTGATTTGCATTACAGTTTCCGCATCTGCCATTTTGATTTTTTTCGCTTCGATGGCACGGCCCCATTTTTTTGTGTCTATTTTCTTATCGCCGCAGGCAACAATCAAAATCGGCTTGCCATCAGCTAAAAAACACAAGGTTTTGGCTATCTGTCCCGGCGTTGTGCCCAAAGCCTGAGCCGCCAATTCCGCAGTATGTGTTGATCCCGGCAATATTTTTATTTCCAGTTCCGGATAAGCCTGCAGGCTTTCCTGCACTCTTTTCAAACTTGTTTCATATTCTTCTGCATGCTCTTCCATTTCCATCATCCATCCCTCACATTTCTTTTGCAATTCTGCCACAACTAACAGCTTTATTTTTATACTTTCTGTGCTATAATATATCCATACATGAAGTCATACAGGCATCTGTTGTAATTTTAACACAGACAAGTCTCTCTGACAAATCAAAGTACCTGTTAAAGGAGGTTTATCCATGGATATCATTACTAAAGATACCGGCATCATCGATGCTGTTCAACAACATCCTGAAATTTTGGAAGTGTTTGCTAAATATGGTCTGGGCTGTGTTGGCTGCATGGCAGCTCATTACGAAACCATCGGCCAGGGAGCAGGCGCTCACGGCATTGATGTTGAAGCGCTTATTGCCGACATCAACAAGGCTGTTGCTGCTGCAAAATGATCTTCTTAATAAAAAACAGTCTGACGTTTAAACGTCAGACTGTTTTTTATTACCACTTGTACAATGATCTCAATAAAGCTATCTCAGCTTTATACCCAGGCAATTCATTCGGTGTTTCTAAATAAAAGGGCAAGTCTTTCAGCTGAGGATGATTAGTGACAGCGCTGAGCGCTTCCAATCCAATGTTCCCCTGACCTATTTTTGCATGCCGGTCCTTATGGCTGCCCAAAATATTCAGGCTGTCATTGATATGAACAGCTAAAAGACGTTTCAAACCAATAATTTTATCAAATTCCTCCAAAACACTTTCCAAATCATTAACTATATCATAGCCGCCGTCAAAAACATGACAGGTATCCAGACATACCCCCAGTTTTCCCTGCAACTCCACTCTGTCGATAATCGAACGCAGTTCCGTAAAGTTTCGCCCAACTTCACTGCCTTTACCAGCCATAGTCTCCAGCAGCACCATTGTCTGCTGCTGAGGACGCAGGATTTCATTCAGCAATTCTGCTATCATGATTATTCCCTGCTCTGCTCCCTGTTTTACATGACTGCCAGGATGGAAATTATATCTTGTACCAGGCAGCAGCTCCAGCAACTGCAAATCCTCAGTCATTACCATACGTGCAAAATCCCTTATTTTAGAATCTGCTGAACAGGCATTGAGTGTATAAGGCGCATGTGCCAGGAGCGGCGCAAAAGAATTCTCCCGCATCAGCGCCAGTAAAGCCCTGATATCCTCTGTATCGATCGCTTTGGCTCTGCCTCCGCGTGGATTACGTGTAAAAAACTGAAAGGTGTTGGCACCAAGAGCCAGTGCCTCCTCTCCCATATGCAAATAGCCTTTTGCCGACGATAAATGACAACCAATATTGAGCATAGACCCTCCTAGATTTACAAAGCTTTTAAAAATACGTTATAATTATAACATATCAAGCCTGTTGAAAGGAAAAGTTTGACCATGCAAGCATTACGAGAACACCTGCTGAGCCTGCAGGACACCAAATATCAGAAATTTCACAGTGCCCTTTGTCCCGGTATCGATAACATCATCGGCATCCGTATCCCTGTATTGAGAAAACTGGCAAATGAAATCCTCCGGGATGGAGATTACCCTACTTATCTGCAGAAAGCCTTATACGAACCTTTTGTCTACAGTGAAGAAGCAACCTTATGCGGTATGATTTTAGGTTTACTGAAAATTGATTTTACTGAGCTGCTGGAAAATCTCAATATTTTTGTTCCCCGCATCGACAATTGGGCTGTTTGTGATGTTACCTGCGGCGGTTTGAAAGTTTTCAAAAAAAATCAGGCTCAGGGACGCGAATTTCTGCAGCAATATCTTGCTTCTCCCAGAGAATATGAACTGCGGTTTGCTGTTGTAATGCTGATGAATTATTACAATGATGACACATATATCGACAGTACACTGAAAGAACTGAACAATGTACGACACGAAGGTTATTACGTAAAAATGGCCGTAGCCTGGGCTTTATCGCTGTGCTTCGTCAAGCAGCGAGCTAAAACAATGGTACTTTTTCAAAATAATGAACTTGATGACTTTACTTACAACAAAGCCCTTCAGAAATGTCGTGAATCCTTCCGTGTCAGCGATGCAGATAAAGCCCTGCTGCAAAATATGAAGCGTAAATAAATAATAAAACTCCCGTCTTTATTCAAGACGGGAGTTTTATTATTTTGCCATGCTCAGCAGCATCGCTACTGCTAAAATACTCATGGGTATCAAAATCGCCAACTGACCGATTTCATTGGAATAGTTGAAGAAAAAGAATACAGAAAGCCGAGGCAACAGCTCCTAATTGCCAAACAACAGACCAAAAATCAAAGGAAATGCATTAACAGGCCTTAATTCCGTTATTGATGGTATAGGTATAATAACAAAACCTTTAAAGAGCAGCGCCGTAACGGCAAATACTGCCGTCAGCAAAGCTGCAAATGTCAGTTTTTCTGTTTTATTTCTCTGCGCCCATCATTCCGCCTACTTTTGCACCAGTTTAACCAGCACTTCCACACATTTTAGCAGGGAAGGCACCGGCAAATATTCAAAACGCCCGTGGAAATTATGCCCGCCGGTAAAGATATTGGGACATGGCAACCCCATTTCTGAAAGCCTTGCACCGTCAGTACCACCTCGTACCGGTACTAGATGCGGCTCGATTCCAGCTGCACGCATTGCATTTTCAGCCCGTTCAATTATTTCATAAACAGGCATAATATATTCCTTCATATTACAATAGACATCTTCCATTTTACAAACAACGCTGCCCGCGCCGTATTCAGCATTCAGACAATCCACCATATGCAGCAGCAGTGTTTTACGATCTTCCAGCTTCTTCCTGTCATGATCGCGCAAAATCATTTCCAGCTCAACTTTATCCGTACCGCCATTGATACGCAGACTGTGATAAAACCCTTCATACAGCTCAGTATATTCAGGACACTCGCCGGCAGGCAGCAGCATCTGCCACTTGGCTGCCATCGTCACAGCGTTGCGCATCTTATTTTTAGCAGAACCAGGATGTACCGAAACTCCATAAAATGTCACCGTGGCATTGCAGGCATTAAAGGTTTCATAATTCAATTCACCAACAGCGCCGCCGTCAACTGTGTAGGCAAAATCAGCACTAAAATCTGTCAGAGGAAAATGCTCCGTTCCCCGTCCTATTTCTTCGTCAGGGGTAAACGCCAAAAGTATCTTGCCATGCTTGATTTCCGGATGTGCAAGTAAATACTCACAGGCTGAAACAATAGCGCATACTCCAGCCTTGTCGTCGGCTCCCAGCAAAGTCGTACCGTCCGAGGTTATAATTTCCTGTCCCAGATAATTTTTTAATTCTGGAAACTCCTTCGGGCTCAATTTAACCCCTTTGCCAAGGTCCAGCTCACTGCCGTCATAGGCAGAATGCACCTGCATTTTGATATTCGCTCCCGATGCTTCATTACTGGTATCCATATGAGCAAGCAACCCGATAACAGGCAGTTTTTCATTCGTATTAGCCGGCAATGCAGCCAGTACGTAACCATATTCTGTAAGTGCTACGTCATCCAAACCCAAACCTGAAAGTTCAGACTTCAGTAGTTTTGCCAGCTTTAACTGCTTTGCCGTACTGGGCGAAGTTTCTGATTTATCATCAGAAGCCGTATCCAAAGCGACGTAGCTTCGAAAACGTTCAATAATCTTATCTTTACTGAGTTCAATCATTTTTATATACTCCTAAGATCTGCCGTGCAGATAGTCTAACAACTGTCGCGCAATCCTGCCGTTGCGCCCGGTGTGACTCATTTCCCACTTTACCGCAGCAGCACGCAGATCTTCTTTTGGAATATCCAGCCCTTCGGCTTCAGCTTTATTTTCCAACAAACGGAAATACTGCTCCTGATCCATCGAATCAAAAAATAATTTTATACCGAAACGGTCAGCCAGAGAAATTTTTTCGTTAATACTGTCGCGGCTATGCAGCTCGTTCATATTCTGATCCTGCCACACTTCCTTGATAATATTACGGCGATTGGAAGTAGCATAGAACAACACATTATCAGGTTTTACTTCAAGCCCACCATCTAAAATGGATTTTAACGCTTTGTATTCCACTTCAAATTCTTCAAAAGACAAATCATCTAAAACAACGATAAATTTTTTGCCCCAACGGCTCAATTCCTGCATCACCTTTGGCAATCCGGCAAAGTCATGGCGTTTTACTTCAACCATCCGCAGACCTTTTTCAAAAAATGCATTGCCGAGAGCTTTGATAGATGATGATTTGCCAGTACCACGATCGCCAAAAAGCAATACATTATTAGCAGGCTTTCCTTCTAAAAAAGCTTCCGTATTGCGTATCAATTCTTCTTTCTGATAATCATAACCATACAGCTTATCAAAAGTCATATCAGAATAGTTTTTAGTACCAGACAGGCATTCCAGTTCGCCATTCCAGGCAAAGGCACCGTTGTCCAGCATTGCGCCATAACCATAGTCATTATAATAACTGCATAAAATTTCTACAGCTTGCCGCCCGTTTGCATCACCTTCAGCATGCAGTAAAATTTTTTCCAGCTTACTGCGTCCCGGCAAAGGCCTGAACACTGTCGGCGTATAGTTTCCCAGCAGTGGATGGTTTTTATAACGATTAAAAACGTCATCGACGAACTCGCGCATAATTACAATATCATGCGCTGCAGCTCTTGCCAGTCCTTCACCAATTTTACCGTCATTTTTTTCGGCAACAGCAGAAAACACATTCTGCTCATGCACGATTGCCGACAGCAAATACTCCAAAGGAATAATCCCTGTCAGGCCTTTTTCTTCAGCAGCAACCAGCAGCAAACCTTCCAGTTCCGGCGCAAAAAATTCTTTAGGCCTGCGCAGAGCATTTACGATCGGGTCGGATAACAGAGCTCGGTAGATCACCAGGTTACTTAAATTAGCGCAGCAATTCATCTCATTCATCTCCGTCTGTCAAAGATTTTAGAAGGTTCTGAATACTTTTTTTATAAACAGGGTGTATTTTATCTGCAGCAATTTCTGACAGCGGCTGCAGTACAAAAAGTCTGTTTTGCATATCAGGATGCGGCAGTACCAGTTTTTCACTATAATAGATCAGATCATCATACAAAAGTAAATCTAAATCTATATTTCTTTCACCCCAATGCCGTAATCGCACCCGACCCATTTCCAGTTCAGTATCCAAAAGCAGCTTCAGCAACTTTTCTGGTGCTAAATCAGTTTTCACACAAGCAACAGCGTTAATAAATTCAGGTTGATCTGTCACACCATAAGGTTCAGTTTTAAAAAAGCTTGATACAGACCTTATTTGCAGTCCTTTGACCAACAACATTTTTAAAGCCTGTCTGAGATTAGCTTCCTTATCACCTAAATTACTGCCTAAAGCTATATATGCGATGGACATAAAATTGCCTCCAGCATCCTTATAGCCCGCAGATTTTCCTGTACATCATGCACTCGTACCATTTGAGCTCCTGCATACACAGCCTGACAACTGGCAGCAATCGTACCTTCCAGGCGTTCTTCTGCTGGAATTCCGCCGAGTACACTTCCAATAGTACTTTTGCGTGAAGCAGCAAGCAATACAGGATAGCCTAAACCTGTCAGTGATTTCAGCCCCTGCATCAATTGCAGATTTTGTTCAATATTTTTAGCAAAACCAATGCCGGGATCAAAAATTATTTTTTCTTTTGCCACGCCACGGTTTTCCAGGATTTTAGCCCGTTGCAGCAAATAAGCTGCAACCTCTGTTACTACATTTTTATACTCGCAGTTTTGCTGCATATTTTTAGGCGTGCCTCGCATGTGCATTAAAATAATCGGTACTTTACTGCCGACAACTAAGTCAGACATAGCAGCATCACCTTCCATCGCAGTAACATCGTTAATGATATCTGCGCCGGCTGCTAAAGCCGCCTCTGCCGTCGAGGCACGATAAGTATCGATAGAAATAACACAAGCCGGATAACGCTCTTTCAATGCCTTGATAACAGGAACAATGCGCTTTTGTTCCTCGTCTGCAGTTACGGCATCACTGCCAGGGCGGGTAGATTCCCCGCCAATGTCTAAAACAGCCGCCCCTTGTCTAAGCATTTCGCCTGCCTTTTCCACTACCTGTTCCAACTGCGGCACACGCGAACCTGCGTAAAACGAGTCTGGTGTAATATTTAAAATACCCATCACCAACATTTTATCATAATTCAGTGTCCTGCCGTCAGATAAAATAGTTTGAGGAATCGGCGCATCTAATATAGCCATCAATTCACTTTTTATTCCTGCCATACCAAAATAAGGCATCTGCGTTAATTTTTCCAGCAGCCTAGCATAATGTTTATATGTTCCCAGAAGAATTACATCTACCCGTTCTTCAGCACAAACTACACACCCGGCTGGAATTGCACAATCTCCACCACAAGCCAGCATTTCCTGTTTGATAATATTGGCAGCAGGAGTACGGATATCCAAAATTTTTAAGGGAACAATTTCACTTTTATGCAAAAAAATCGCTTCACTGGCAGGATGAATACCCAATTGACTGAATTCATTGGCCAGTGTTTGCGGTTCCAGCTTCAGAATCATATCCCCACGTCCTTCCAACCCTTTTCGACACAAGCAAAAGCGTTATGATTATGGATACTTTCAATGCTTTCCACAGTTGCTTTATACCATATTATGCGTTTATCGGCTTCCAGACGCAAAGCAATTTCGCGGACCGCGTCTTCAACAAAACGCGGATTATCATAGGCCTGCTCAGTTACAAACTTTTCATCAGGACGTTTCAAAAGACCGTAAACAGGCGCGCTTGCTCCTGCATCAGCAATAGCAGCCAGTTCTTCCAGCCAAACCATTTCAGCAGATCTAATTTCCAATTTAGCCAAAGCTCTTTGGTTATGAGCGCCATAAGCGCTGATCTCTTTCGAGCATGGGCACAAGGTTTGAATAGGAATCTCCGCAGAAATGCGCAATGAAAACTGCTCATCCTTTTCAGCCGTATAAACACAATCGATATCCAGCGGTGCTCTCTGACCGCTGACAGGAGCCGTTTTATAAATAAAATATGGAAAATTTAATTGCAGAAAAGCCTTTTCTGCCTGCAGCCGGTCCTTCAAATGGTCAAGAATATTTTCTAAAGAACCTAATGTCACTGGTCCTAGCGTTTGCAGGCACTCTACAAACCGACTCATATGCGTTCCGCGCAGATCATGAGGAAGATCAACCGCCAGGCTTACTGTAGCGACCGTGTTCTGCGTTCCCCTTTCTTTATCTTTCAATGCTATCGGCCAGCGCAGATCTTTGATGCCAACATGCTTCAACGGTATATTACGACGATCTAATTCACCCTGTACATCCTTCATTATAGATCACCTCGGTAAATACAGCCGCTGGTTTTAGTTTCCCAGACTTCAACTTCATAAAGCTTATAGTTGGGCCCCTGCAGCATTTTTTGTAAACGTTGCCACACCCAAACAGAAATATTTTCTGCTGAAGGCTGCTTTAAAATATCATTAAGACAGGCATGATCCAATTTACTTAAAACCTCTTCCTTGACAATATTCTTAAGACGGATAAAGTCGATTACCATGCCTTCCTTATCAGGAGTTCCCTCTACTTTCACGACTAATTTATAAGTATGCCCATGCAGTCTTTCGCATTTACCATTATATTCTGGTAAATAATGAGCCGCATCAAATTCAAACTCTTTTAAAACAAACATAGCCCACCTCCAAAATAATTAAACTGTCAAGCCGGCAAAATCATCCTGCTGCCGCAAAGCTTCATAAGCAACGATAGCAACTGAATTTGATAAGTTAAGCGATCTTGCTTCAGCAATCATCGGGATACGCACACAGCAGTCTTCGTATTCCATACGCAGTTTCTCAGGTAATCCTGCCGTTTCCTTACCAAAAATCAACAGGCTATCCTTTTCGTAGCATACTTCAGTATACCGCTTATGTGCTTTTGTTGTCAGCAAAAACTTAGCATTATCCTTATACTTTTCCAGCACTTCATAAACGCTGTCATAGTAGTGCACATCTACCAGGTCCCAATAATCCAATCCAGCACGTTTTAAATATTTATCTTCGACCGAAAATCCTAACGGCCGCACTAAATGCAAATGACAACCTGTCGCTGCACATAAACGTGCAATATTTCCCGTATTACCCGGAATTTCTGGTTCTACTAAAACGATATGCATAAAATGTTCACCTCTTCAAATTTTAGAAACGCAAAATGCACAGTCACCTGACTGTGCACTTACATTATTTATTTTTCTTCAACAGTTCATCAACAAGTTCACGCATTTTATGCTGATCTTCTGTCGTATTTACTTCCTCTTTCACCTTGTTATCTTTTTTATCATGCTCATTTTTATATTTTTCAGATTTTGTTTCTACAGCTTCTATTCCCAGCATTCTCTGCCATACTCCCATAATTTTTTCACTATAATTAGGGCTCATGGCCCAGGTACCGTTCAACTTATACCAGGTATCACACAATCCACGCTCTAATCTGATAGCATGAGCCAAATCATAACGCGGATCAACGATCTTCGTCGAAGGATGCTTCTGCGTAGTATAGGCTAATAAATGCTGAATATGTGCACGTACACCAATTTCAGGAGTCTTAAAATGTGCCCCTTTTACACCGCCGCCTGTAGTACCAAGTCCACAGAAATTATTCTGTTCCGGCTTCACATCGCCGCCAAAACGGAAAAAACCTGTTTCTACAAGAGCCTGGGCAAAAGCAAGATCTTGGCGCACTCCTTCGCGACTGGCTTCCTGCCAGTATAAATCAACAATTTCTTCTGCACTGCAGGTCAATTTTAAATCCGGATTATTTTGTTTTAGCAAAGCCACAGCCTGAGATTTACTGGCGACCGCTTCTCCAAAAATACCAATTTCCTGATAACCGACCGGCAAGGCAGGACTTACAACCGTCTTAGGCAAAGTTCCTTGAGCGGTGGCAGAACTGCCTGCTTTATCATTATTTCTGTTGATTATTGGAGTCTCGTTTTTTTGCTGCTTAGTTTTATTTTTTTCTTTAGACTTCTTTTTCGCTTCTTTTTCTTTCTCTTTAGCCGCCTTTTTAGCTTCTTTCGCAGTCAACTGCGGCGCTGCCGCAATAGTACGCACCTGTACCTTAGATTGATTAGGCGTTGTAATACGCCGCGATTCGGTCGGGGTATTCTGTATCAATACCTGCTTCTGACTGCGTGGTTGCGGTACAGATGATACTACAGGCTGAGTTTCATTGGTTTTATTCTCTTTCTTCCTCGCTTCTGCCTGAAGCGGCATCACCGCAGCACAGCAAAAAGCCAAAGAAATAGCTATTAATTGTTGTTTTTTTAAGTTCACGTCACTTCTCCTGCTTATTATATATTGATAGTTAAATTTTACCCCATTTCTACTGATACTGTAAAGTTTTATTCAGCTTCTTCACAAAAAATACGCATCTTCTATGTTATAATATAAATAAAGAATTTTTTAAGGAGTTGATAAATTATGCCCACTACTTTTAAGTTCATCAATCATGCTTGTTTCACTATGACACATGAAGGACATACTATTATTTTTGATCCTTATCTCGATGGCAGCACCCAGGATATCAATGATCTTAAAGTTGAATATATTTTTGTTTCTCATGGCCATTTCGACCATCTTGGCAGTGCAATAGAGCTTGCTAAAGCGTGCAATGCAACAATTATTTCCACGGCTGAGGTTTGCGGAGTTGTTAGTGAAGCCGGCGTGGAAAACCATGCTATGCATTTGGGTGGGACGCACGAATTTCCTTTTGGTAAAGTGCGCCTTACTTTAGCATTCCATGGCAGCGGCATTCCTGGTGGACATGCCTGCGGTTTTATTGTCGATTTCTATGGTACTAAACTTTATTTTGCCGGCGATACCGCTTTATTTGGCGATATGCAGCTTTTACAACGATTGGATGCCTTTAATTATGCAGTTCTCCCCATTGGTGATAATTTCACAATGGGACCAAAAGACGCAGCTATTGCAGCCGAATTCTTACAAGCTGAATATGTAATTCCAATCCATTATAATACATGGCCTTTGATTGCTCAGGATCCAGTTAAATTTAAAGAAGCTGTCGAAAAAAGCACGAAATCTAAAGTTTTAATTGTAGCACCAGGTGAAAGTATTGAATTAAAATAATTTAGATATAATTGAATATAAAAATAACCTTGCCTATGGCAAGGTTATTTTTATATTCATTCTAAATACATCGCTGCAAAATAAGGTTCCAAAACATCCTCACGACGCTGCAGTGAAAAATTAACACCAATAGTTATTTCACCTCCAGCTGCTACAATCCCTTTTATTCTGCAATTAGTACCAATCCTTAAATTATTTTTCACTATCAGTAACGCCCGCTCCATTTGCACATTATCACCAATAATCAGATTATCACCAACTACTATCGTTACTCTTCCCAACAAATGTAAATTGTTTTCTATAGTAATATTCTTTTCGGAAATCAGGAAAGCATCCCCCTTTAATGCTTCCACTATACAAGGTAACCTTGCCCCATATAAATCATCACTATAATAAATTCCCTTACCAAACCCCAACTGGCGATATTCGTCATCGGTCAAAAAACTATAGTGGCTCCATTTTTTATAAGCGCCTATGTCCAATGTCTCTAAAATATCACCTGCTTCACCAACACAGATTAAATCATTATACTTATTGAAATCACCATTTATCTTACGACCAGCAGTTAAAGTATTTTCGTAAAACTCCTGTCCGCGTCCTAACGGCGGCTGTAAACAAACCTCTGCCAATCTTATTTGCATATCATCTGCTATTGAAATAACACTCACTTTACGCCCTGGCAGACTTTCAGCTCTTTCTAAAACAACTTCTGTCTGCATTACTTTTTGACCAGGATATAACATTTGCTCTTCAAGCCTAAAGCTTTCTGTCAGATTACTACTCTGCTCTTTTCTCAGCACACAACTCATAACATCACCAGTTGCAGCCTGCAGCTGATTATGTAAAACAATTTTGCTTTCAGCCTCAATTTCTTCGCGCAACGAATAATATAATGCCTGAACAGCTCCGCTCAACACAACACATGCCAACAATACAACAATGCTTACACTGCCTCTGCTATATCTGTTTATTTTCATCCTTCAATGACTCCATTACCTAAAAGCAGTACCTTACTGCTGGTTATCCTTCTTCCGCTTTTAGTATCCTGGATTTTTATGGTCAGCATCAATTCTCTGTAATTCAAACGTTCTGCCCGAAACTCTTCGATCTTTACAGATGCTAAAGACAAAACATTAACGCCTTTCAAAGAATTACTTTTAGTTTGACGATATAAAATATTACCACTCAGATAAAATGTTATCTGACGACTGCCAAAAACATCCTGACAAATTATTTTACTGCTGCCTTTATACCCTGTATTACTGATTGTTACTGTTGCTGCATGTAAAAACAATTCTCTCTCAGGTAATGAGAAACTGTAATTTGCAGCCCGCCGCAGCATAATGTCAGACTGTATACGCTGCCAGCCCTGCAGCAGCTGTCGCACCCCGCCTGCAAACATCAGGCTCGTCGTTATAATAAATATTAAAGCCAAATTTAATTCGACTAATAAAAATCCTTTATTCCGACAATGCATAACGCACCTTATTAACAAGCACCTTTTGATTTCTGCATTCTCTGACTGTAATTATTTCCTGTTTAATTTGCAAGTTATCAATAAATTCCTTACGTTCAATAAACAGCCCCTGCTCTGCCGCTAAAGCATCTGCCGCCTCCACGTTCCTTACTTCCAACAATTCAAATGCCAGTTCCAGCCGATTATATTGCTGCATTGCTAAAACGCAAGCCTTATAACCTGTCAATAATGAACAGCAGGTAATACTGACAAGCAGTAAAACCAGCATCACCTCAATCAACATAAATCCCTGCTTATTTAATTTCACTTACAACGACCCTTCCAGTTACAGGCTGTACTTCAAACTTTTTTACCAGCTGTGGCTGCCGTCTATTTTTTATTAAAACCGAAAAATAAACCTGCGGTGCACCTTCTGCAGAAAAGCGTATTATTGAAGTATTAGGACTGTAAAAATACAGACTTCCCTGCCCGATTTCCTGAAGCCTTACTTTTTTTACAATTTTACCTTCGCGATAAACATAATAACACTGTTGGTCTAAATCAACAGTCAACTTATTCTGTAAGCCCGCTCCCCAAAGAGCTGCCTGCTGCAACGCAGTTACTTCCGCCGCCAGTCGCTGACAAAACCCTTCCATCTCCAAACGGTTGTCTACTTTAATAATACCCTCTGCACAAGGAATCAATAATGCCATAACTAAGCCATAAAAGCTGATATAAAGCAGTATTTCAACAAGTGTAAATCCAGAATTATTACGACTGCTTACTGCCATCTGAAACAACTTCTTTTCCTTCGGCATCATTACCTTTAAGGATGTAATTCAGTCCATTATCAGCAATGGCATAAGAAAAAACAGTATTAGTAGCATCTTGAAAACCTTTATTTCTGGCAATGTATTCACTCACCAAATCTTCTAATTTTTCTGGGCATTTACCCTTTTCCATTTTATATAACTGAATCGCACTGTCCACTGTTAAAAGATCATTTTTCAGTTTGGCATTTTTAGCTTTTTTATTAGCTGAATCAATAGACGGCAGAAGCATTCCAGCCAACACACCCAACATAGCCGTTACAGCCACCAGTTCAATCAAAGTGAAACCTTTTCTTCCACATAAATTTTTATAAAAATTCATCATAACACTTCCATCATTCGTATTCAGGTATTTCCGTTAAAAAAGTCAGTAAAGGTGACGCTACTGTAAAAATCATAGCACCAATCACTAACGATATAATAATTAAAAGTACAGGTTCCAATAAAACTTTAAAATTTTTTAAACTTGCGGTAAAATCCTGCTCCAGTAATAATGCTGCTTCCTTAAGCATCGTTGCTAAAGCCCCTGAACTTTCTCCGACGATTAAAAATTCTATGGTCAGTGAACTAAAAAGCGGAGAAGCTAATGCTGCTGCCTTGGTAATATCGCTGCCGCGAACGATCGCTTCTGAAAAAAGCATTGCTTTTGCAGTCATTTTTTTATCCGCACTTCCAGCAGCAGCAGTTTTTATCGACACCGGCAACGAAATTCCACTATTAAGAAGCAACGACAGTATTTTGCAAAATCGTATTTCCAAAAACGTCTGTCGATAACCTGCGATAAGAGGCAGGCAGAAGCACCATTTCAGCAGACTATACCTTCGCTGCCATAAATAATATAAAATAAATAAACTTAAAGACGCTGCTGCCTGCCAATATTTAACAGCAATTTCACGTACAAACATCATTACCTGTAAAGGCAACGTTGGAACAAGGTCAAAAGACTGATATAAGTCGGCAAACAATGGTAGTAATTTAACTACAAATAAGCAACCAGTTACTATAGCTAATGATAATACCAAACATGGATATAAGCAGATATTCTTTAAAAATCTGTTTATTTCTTCCTTCTGCCCAAAATAAACAGCCAGTTCAGACAACATCTCCTGTAAGATGCCCCCTTGTTCTCCTGCCTCAATTACTGACACAGTAACAGGTCTAAAAATATGTACGTGTTTTTTCATCGCAGCAGACAACGCTTTTCCAGCTTGTAAATCAGCAATCAATAAACAGCAGACATTTGTTAAAGAAACCGGGCAGCGTGTTTTTAAAAGTTCCAATGCTCTGCACAACGGAATACCGCTGCCAATCATGGCTGCCAATTGCTGAAAAAAACGGCTGCGTTCTTTGTCATTAACTTTACCACTATTAAACAAACGGCTTATTTTAACAGTGAAACTTTGTACTTCTTCTATCCCAGTAATATAATCATAATTTTCGTGTAAAAATGCTGCTACTTCCTGTTTACTGTCAGCTAAATAACTTCCCTGGTAAAGTTTTCCTGCCATACTGCGTGCTCGCCAGCGGTACAACTGCATTGTTACACCTCCATTATTTTCAGGTATTCTTTATTCTTGCACTATACTCCCTCTCATTCTAATGATATTTGTGAAAAAATAGTGAACGAGAAAATAAAAAAGACGTCTTTCCAAGGAAAAACGTCTTTTTTATTAACTATTATTTTTACCAATTCAGATATTTAAGCTATCTTACTTTCTCCAACAGCTCCAGATATTTTCCCTTTACCAAATCTGGTTCAAAGACATATAGTAAATGTTTAAGCTGTTCTCTGCTTGTACGCGGCTGCTGAGAAGCCCAATAGCCCACTGTTAACTGTACCAGTCTGCGTACTCTGATCTTATTTTTTTCACTTTTAGCAGCAAATAAACCAAACTGCAGCCACTCTCCGTATACAGTCATTTCTTCCTGCATAGTCAGTCTCGCCACAGCAGTTATCAAATCCCGCTGAGTACGCAGCACCAAACTGCCTATTTGTTCCCGTTGCTGCTGACTGCGCCTGCTGGAAACAGCCTGATCAAGTAAAACCAGCATAAAATTCTGCCACGGAGCATATAATTTAAACGCGTTAGCAAAACCATCCCAGCCTGCATACATTTGAAAATGTAAGGCAATATTCATCAGCGTACTACGCGTTAAGGCAAAATCTTTTTCACGCACCAGAAAAACAAATAATCCGTCCATTAACTGCCTGGTCTCATTTTCCCATTTTCTCCGGGCAATCTGTGCAATCAGCTGTGTCCATTCACGCACAAAATACTGTAATTCTCCTGCAGTTAATGATTTATTATTGGTCAATAACAAACTCATCCAACGCAACATTGGTAATGCATTAACATAACGTCTGTCCGAAGCCGTAAAAAATAGCGTCAGCAAAAATTCTACCATTTTAGAACCGGCATAGACAGTACTCTCTGCACTGTAACGTACAACAGCTTTGGATACAATAGCAGAAAATCTGGCTTCATCACGCATTCTAGCAGCCATAACTGCCATATCCTGCAGCATCTGCAGCAATTCCTGTTCCAAATCAGCATCTGTTTCTGTTAATTCATTGCTTACAATAACCACTATATTCGCACACTGTATCGTTACCTCCGGCAGTCCATCTTTCATTGCCAGGCAGCCAAGCATACCCAATTTACGTATGCCTTCTGCACGCAGATGCGAATTTGTCACTAAAACAGGCTGAAAAACAGCTACTATCTCTTTTGCTAAAATTTCATGTTTAGCACGCATGAAATAGATGCAGGAATTCTTTAATTTCTCCAAACAGGCTTCGCAGGCTATTCCTTGTTCTGCCAAAAGCTTAAAACGGCGTACTATTCGCTCAATCGTCAATGACATCTGTTCCTTGACGCTTTGCGACATAACCGCCTCAGACTGCATATCTAACGCATCCAGAAGACAACTGAGCAGATCCTGTGCCAGAACACTTTTCTCATCTGAAGACAGGTCTTTTTTCTGTGTCTGTTTTTCCAGCTTAGTTACATTATCTAAAAGATTTTTAAACGTAGGACCATGAACTATCCTGGTTGATTCTTCAGCCATCTCTACCTCTATCCTCTATTAAATATTGATAGCACCTTCATAAACGATACCGCTTACAGTATCCACAGTTACTTCCATATCGTCTTTAAGCAGGTTAAGCGCATTTTCAGCGCCAACAACTACAGGAATACTACAATTAATTGCTATGATGGCTACTGAAGATGTCAGTCCACCCTCCTCTGCAATAATAGCAGCTGCTTTAGACGCATAAGCTGCCGCTTCATCCGGCAATACTCCAACTACTAAAACATCACCAGGTTTAAACTTTTCTTTAAAATCTGTCAATGTAACAGCAGTGCATATTTTACCTGTAACCGAACGTTTACCTATACCAACACCGCTTACTAATTTATTTCCCACATTAACCACCTTAATCAAATTCGTTGAACCTGGTTTACCGACAGGAACTCCAGCTGTAATGACAACCGAGTCACCGTCTTTGACATAACCGTGTTCACGTGCACATTTCAATGATATCTCAATCATTTCATCAGTATTATCACTAGAAGGCCCCAAAAGCGGCCTTACTCCCCAGTAAAACTGCATCGCCCTTACCCTTGCAGGTATCCGTGAAACGCCTACAACATAACACTTAGGCCTGTATTTAGCAATCATTCGAGCCGTAAAACCAGATTCAGTAACCGTAACAATAGCGTCTGCATCCAGTTCCTGTGCAATCTGCACTGTAGCATGACTTATAGCCTCAGTAGAATGTATTTTATCACTAATCCCTTTTCCTTTAAAAATAGCGGCATAATCCAATGCCTCTTCTGTTCGCAATGCTATCTTGGCCATCGTCTGAACTGCTTCCAGCGGATATGAACCTGAAGCAGTTTCACCGCTCAGCATAATAACATCAGTTCCATCAAAAATAGCATTAGCGATGTCACTGGCCTCTGCACGGGTTGCACGATAACTGTTGACCATGCTTTCCAGCATCTGCGTAGCTGTAATCACAGGCTTACCAGCCTTATTACAGCGCCTGATAATTTCTTTCTGCACCAAAGGAACATATTCAGCGGGAATCTCTACTCCCAAATCACCACGCGCAACCATCACGCCATCAGAAACTTCTATGATTTCATCAATATGCGTAAAACCTGCCTGATTCTCAATTTTGGAAATAATCCCCATCCCCGATCCTGCGGCTTCTAAAACCTTACGAATCGCAAGAACATCCTCTGCCTTTTGTACAAAAGACGCTGCAATATAATCCATATCATGTTCTATTGCAAAAGTAATATCTTTTATATCCTGCTCAGACAAAAAAGGCAGTTTTAATTCCACACCCGGACAGGCGACTCTTTTACGTGAGCCCAGCTGTCCACCATGCACTACTTTCGTATAGATTTCAGTTCCGTTGATGCGTTCTACCTCTAAAGAAAGTAATCCATCAGCCAATAAAATAGCATCGCCTACTTTTAATTCATCAGGTAAACCTGAATAATTAACTGAAGCAATCTGTTCATTACCGATCTGCTCCTTCGTTGTCAGACAAAAAGATTCGCCCTCCTGCAACGTAATTTTATCATGTTCAAAAATACCCAGGCGCATCTCAGGCCCCCGGGTATCGGCAATCATAGCGATCGGTTTATTGACTTTTTCAGCCGCCTCTCTGACAAGCCCCAATCTTTGGGCATGTTCAGAATGGCTTCCATGTGAAAAATTAAAGCGGGCCATATCCATTCCCGCTTTCAGCATAGAAACTAAAAGCGGGATATTATCAGTACTGGGACCAACGGTGCAAATGATTTTTGTTTTCTTCATTGCCCGGCCTCCTTAGAATTACAACTGAAACTTGTTTTCGCAAATGACCTCATACGCATCTTCAGCTTCGGAAAGCGGCACACTGATTTCATATACGCCACCGTGCTTGGAATTCGTAGTTTTAGTCTGCGTCAAAAAACCGTTCGCGGCTAATACTTCTTTGATCCTGGCAGCCGCTTCAGCGGTCTGCGCAATGTATACTACCTTCCACACAGGTTTTTCCTCCAAGTTTAAAGCTTAAGCCTCTTTAACAGCTTTGATTTTAGCGATCAGCTTGGGCAAAATTTCACGTGCATCGCCTACGATACCATATTGAGCAACCTTGAAAATTGGTGCATTGGCATCTTTATTAATGGCAATAACAATATCAGAAGCAGACATACCAGCTAAATGCTGTATAGCACCGGAAATACCAAACGCAAAATAAATTTTAGGCGTTACAGTTTTTCCAGATTGACCAACCTGATGCGCATGATCTACCCAACCTTCATCGACAACAGCGCGAGACCCCCCAACACTGCCATGTTCAAATAAAGCAGCCAATTCTTCAAGCATTTTGAAATTATCACAGCTGCCTAATCCACGACCGCCTGAACAAATAATCTCCGCATCTTCTATTTTAATAGCGCCACTGGCCCCCAAAATCTCTTTGCGAACCAACTCTACCTTAGATGTAACAGCATTTTTTACAGTATAATTTACAATTTCGCCGCTTCTAGATGCATCGACATCCTTTGCCTTAAAGACCTTAGGACGTACAGTGCCCATCTGCGGACGATGCTCATCACAGATTATCGTAGCCAGAATATTACCGCCCAAAGCAGGACGTGTCCATTCTACCAGTTCTCCATTGATATCCAATGCCGTACAATCAGCACAAAGACCTGTGCCTAAACGTGCGGCGATACGAGGAGCAAGATCTCGGCCATCTACAGTAGCTCCGCATAAAACAGCATTTGGTTTATAGGTTTCAACCAATTCACAAAAAGCATTAGTATAAATATCAGTATTATACTCTGCATACTCAGGTCCGCTGACAACATAAACAATATCAGCACCGGCTGCAAATAGTTTCTGCGGCAAGCTGCCAGCTTCTTTACAAATCAAAACAGCGCAGCATTTCTGATCTGCTTTAGCCGCCAATTCGGCGCCGACACCAAGCAATTCATAAACAACACCAACAGGCTCTCCGTCTTCTAATTCAACATTGACCCATAAATCTTTACCTTCTTTATTCTTTACCTCACGGACAATCTCTTCACGTTCAATTGCCTCAACAGGGCATTCCCCTATGCAGGCGCCACAGGCGATACAGGTGTCCTGATCGATATTAGCCTTACCGTCAACCATATTGAGCGCGCCAACCGGGCATACTGCTATACAGGATTCACAGCCGATACATTTTTCTCTATCTACACAAATAGCCATCTTCATTCACCTCAATGAGTAATAATTTTCGCTTGTACCAATTTTTCGATCAGCATATCAACAGCTTTGTCTGTATCTTCTTCATTGATTATTTCGCTTTCGATCTGTGGTACGGACGGGGTGAAGATTTTCAAAACTTTAGTCGGAGAACCTGATACCCCTATCACTTTCGGATCAATCTCCAACTCAGCCGCACCCATTACGGGAATCTCTGCTTTTCTTGCTTTCATTTTTCCTTTGATACTGGCAAAACGAGGTTCTTTTTCAGATTTAGTAACAGTAACTACAGCCGGCAATGTAACAGCCAAAGTCTGGCAGCTGCTTTCATTCTCTCGTTCAACAAGCAGTCTTCCATCTGCTCCCAACGCTACTTTTAAAGCCCCGGTAACCTGTGGAATGCCAAGATGTTCGGCCATTTCAGGTCCAACTTGAGCAGTATCACCATCAATTGCCTGTTTACCGCATAAAACCAAATCGCACTCTCCTACCTTACGTACAGCAGCTGCTAAAGCAACACTTGTAGCCAGAGTATCAGAACCAGCCAAAGCCCTGTCACTGATTAAAACAGCGTCGTCAGCGCCCATCGCAATGGCCTCTTTCAAAATATCCGTCGCCTGCGGCGGTCCCATCGAAACGACGGTAACCTTCGCTCCGCTGGTGTCCTTAAGGATCAAGGCAGTTTCCAATGCCTGACGGTCAAAAGGATTCATAATATTTTCAACACCATCGCGAATAAGTGTGTTGGTTTCAGGATTAATTTTTACCTCTGCCGTATCAGGAACTTGTTTGATACATACTACGATATTCATGTGAGCCCTCCTCTATATTTATGCCAAAGGTTTTAACTACATATTTATTATTGTAACATTCTTTACTTGACTGTGGCAAGCAAAACCCTGTTTTTCAACAAGGTTTCACCCCTTTAAATACCAATTTTCTCCCAATAAATCATCTAAAGCCTGGTAAACACCGGCATTCTTCCCATCCACCCAAAAGCAGCGCTCCACTTTGATCATCTTTCCTGAATCTATCAGATGCAGATAGACAGGTGTATCGCCCGAAAAACTTTCAAAAATCTGTTTTAAGCCTTTTTGGACAATACCATTTTCATCCTTTTTCATGATCTTTATATGTAAATCAGGAGGCACTTCCTGCAGAGGTTTAATCTTTAACGCCTGAATTTTTCGTTCACGTTCATCGATACTGAGTTTTCCTTCCACGCTGATTGCATTCTCCTGATAAAGCAGCCTGGCAGCGTCACGGTAAACTTTTGGAAAAACCACAATCTCCATCTTTCCGTTAAAATCTTCTAATGTTAAAATCGCCATACTGTCACCCTGACGCGTATTTCTTATCCGGCAATCCGAAATTATGCCGGCAACACTGAAATATTTACCGTCAAGCACTTCACTGGCATCTGATATTTTACGCAATGGAGTGTAATAATACAAGGAACCGACATAAGCGTCTAAAGGATTACCGGTTACATAAAAACCGATCAGTTCCTTCTCATATTGCAAAATCGTGCGTTTGGGGATTTCTTCCAATTCAGGTATTCTTAGCTCATTAACATCAGCAAAACTGTCATCACCAAATAGCCCCATCTGTCCGCTCTGATAATCTTTTTGATAATTACTGCCCATGTCCATAGCCTGTTCTGCAACGGCTAACAACTCGGAACGTTTATAACCAAAGGAATCCATCGCGCCACATTTTATTAAATTTTCCAACATTCGTTTATTAACAGCTCTATTATCCACCCGTTTACAGAAATCCATCAAAGATTTAAAAGGTCCCTCTTTACGTGCCTGTAAAATGCTGCCGATCGCATTTTCACCTACATTTTTCACACCTGCTAAACCAAAACGGATAACCCTGTCTTTATTTACAGAAAAGCTTCGGCCACTTTCATTAACATCCGGCGGTAAAATCTTCAGCCCCATACTGCGGCACACACTTATATACCAGCTCAGCTTTTCGCTGTCACTGATGACACTGGTCAAAAAAGCTGCCATAAATTCTGCAGGCCAGTGTGCTTTAAGATAAGCAGTCTGATAAGCAACTAATGCGTACGCGGCAGAGTGCGATTTATTGAACCCATAACCGGCAAAATGCTGTAGGAGAGCAAAAATTTCACTGCTCAGCTGCGGGCTGATACCATGTTTTTGTTGAGCTCCATCAATAAAGGCTTCACGCATAGAATCCAGTTCCTTAGCCTTTTTCTTGCCCATAGCCCGCCGCAGAATATCTGCCTGCCCGAGGCTGAAGCCTGCCAGAACGGAAGTGATCTGCATAACCTGTTCCTGATAAAGAATAACGCCAAAAGTATCTTTTAAAACCGGTTCCAATAAAGGATGCAGCATCTCTGCAGTTTTTTCACCATGACGTCCTGCAATAAAATCTTCTACCATTCCCGTTCCTAATGGTCCAGGACGATACAATGCAACTAAAGGAATAAGATCTTCAAAACTTTCCGGTCCCAAATCCATAACCAGTTTCGTCATTCCGCCTGATTCAAGCTGAAATACCCCTTGAGTATCGCCCTTTCTCAGCATGCTGCACGTTGCTTCATCATCAAGAGGAATTTTATCAATATCAAGTTTATCACCAGTAGTTTCATAAATAAACTTGATTGCATCACCAATTACTGTCAAAGTACGCAGCCCTAAAAGATCCATCTTTAAAAGTCCGAGACTTTCAATCTTATCTTTATCATATTCAGTTGTAATAAAATTTTCATTCGACAACTGCAGCGGCACATACTTTTTCAAATCATCCGGGGCAATAACAACTCCCGCCGCATGAGTACCTGAATTACGCGGCATGCCTTCCACGCTTTGAGCAAGATCAATCAGGCGTTTGATGTTCGCATCGTTTTCATATAAACTTCTCAGCTCATTACTGGCCTCCAGCGCTCTCTCTAATGTAATACCCAAATCACGCGGAATAAGTTTTGCTACATTATCCACCATGCTGTAAGGCATTTCCAACGCTCTGCCAACATCACGAACCGCCGCGCGAGCCTGTAAGGTACCAAAAGTTATGATCTGGGCAACCTTCTCCTGTCCATAACGATTAATAATGTAATCCAGAACCTGCTGCCTTTTTTCATAACAGAAATCTGTATCTATATCAGGCATACTTACACGTTCAGGATTTAAGAAACGTTCAAACAGCAAATCATATTTCAGCGGATCAATATTAGTAATCCCTAAAAGATAAGCGACAATACTGCCTGCCGCACTTCCGCGGCCAGGTCCTACAGGTATGTCATTTCTGCGGCTGTAACTTATAAAATCCCAAACAATCAGAAAGTAACAGTCATAGCCCATTTTATTGATAATACCTAATTCATATTCCAGCCTATCTAAAACCTGCTGCGTCGGCTCAGGATACCTCCCCGGCATCCCATCTAAACACAGCTTACGCAAATATTCCTCTGCCGATAATCCATTTGGAATAGGGAATTCCGGCAGCAATAAATGACCAAAACTCAATTCCACGTTGCAGCGCTCTGCTATCTTCGCTGTATTTTCTAAAGCTTCAGGACAATCACCGAACTTTTCGCGCATCTCAGCTTCACTTTTTAAATAAAATTGATCATTAGGAAATTTCATTCTTTTAGGATCATCTACAGTACTTGTTGTCTGAATACACAGCAATACATCCTGTGCATCTGCATCTTCGCGCTTCACATAATGAGAATCATTAGTAGCCACTAAACCAAGATCATATTTTTTTGCCAGGCGTTTCAGTTCAGTATTAACAGTATGTTCTTCTTCAAGGTCATGATCCTGAATTTCCAGAAAAAAATTGTCTTTCCCGAAAATGTCCAGATAATCCTTTAAACTGTTTTCAGCTCCTTCTAAATTGCCTCGCAGTATTTGCACAGGAATCTCACCGGCAATGCATGCGCTCATGCAGATAATACCTTTACTGTATTGTCTTAGAATATCTTTATCAATTCTAGGTTTATAGTAAAACCCTTCTAAATGTCCAAGTGAAACCAGCTTCATCAGATTGTGATAACCTTCGTCATTCTCTGCCAGTAAAATCAAATGGTACATCCCATCACGGTTAGTTTTTTCAAATCGTGATCCATTTGTCAAATATACTTCACAGCCTATAACAGGCTTGATTCCCTGCTTCATTGCCTCCTGATAAAAATCAACGACACCATACATTACACCATGATCTGTTATCGCCAGGCTCTTCATTCCGATTTCTTTAGCATAAGCAACCAGATCACTTATTTTTGCGGCACCGTCAAGCAGGCTGTATTGAGTATGGACATGCAGATGTGTAAAATTTACGCTCACAACAGTCCTCCTTCCGAAAAAGCATCGATTTTTTTATTAATTTTATACCATATATTATACCACAACAGATATAGGCAAACACCAGTTGCTTTAAGGATGCACTGCTACTCAAGCAAAAGCATCACCTGCCAATAGCGGCAAAGTGATGCTGAACATCAAACTCTCCTATCTTTATTTTTATATAAACTCCATAATACTCCCGGTACTAAAAACAACAAATTAAAAGCCAAGCTTGGGAATAAGGCATTTGCCGAATCCGGGAAAATAAACGGCCAAAGGCAGGCTACCATTATACCAGCAATCATTGCGGCAAAGCCAGCCTCTTTTTGCACTAAGCCTTTAAAAAACACAATAAATGTCAATGGTAAAAATATTCCTGCCCCCCGCAATGCCATTGACAAATAATTCCAATGCAAAACCAGTGAATCAAGATAATGAAAAACGAATATTACTGCGCCAAATGTAACTGCCAGCACTGAAAATCTACTAATCCACAATAATCTTTTTACATCGCGAAGACCGAATAAATCATTAAAAATATCTCGTGAAATCATCGTCCCAATTCCTAATGCAAGACCAGAAATAGAACCAAGCGAAGACAGCAGCAATGCTGCAATACCAATGCCCCCCAGCCATTCAGGCAAATATATACATAGATAAAACGGCAGTGCATCAATAGCGTTAATCTCCGGATGCATCGCGTGCATATACATACCTATCATCACTGACGGTAACCCGACAGGAATAACAATCAATGCAGCTGTGACACAGCCTGCTGCTGCCGTTGCACTATCCTTGGCCGAAAACAGAGCCTGTACATAGGTCTGTGTAGAAATAACCCCAATCACCATAGAAAATAAACTAAAAAGACTGTCTTCAATGCCCTTACCAAAAAGACTGAGCCATGGAAACGCAGGAAAACTTTCACGAATTCCCGTCAATCCTCCCAAATCATTATAAGAAAGAATGCCTCCTACAAAAACAGTTGCAAAAACCAGTAATATTTTAAAAATACCAGCCATTCCAGAACTGTTGATACCGCCAAAAAAAACCAGTGCCGCAACAATAACAATTATTATTGACGCAGCAGCCACCAGGCTTACATGAAAAAGGCCCACTATTAAATGTATTGACGTAAGCATGCTTGCAACAATACTGAAAAATATACCTGCCGTAGCCGATAAACTCGCTATCGGACCAGCTTTCTTCCCGAAGTTTACAACTAAAAACTCAGAAATCGTCATCAGACCGCTATTACGCAGCGGACGGGCATAAAACAGTCCCATGATGATAAACCCAATGCCAGATCCTAAAGTAAACCACCAAGCGGTTAGTCCCAGCTGAAAGCCTAACTGTGCTGTGCCTATGGTAGCAGCACCGCCAACAATAGTTCCTATAATACTGCCTGCGACCATACCAATCCCGGCACTGCGTCCACCTAAGGCATAGTCATCAGCAGATTTTATTTTACGACCGGCATATATACCTGGCAAAATCGTTAAAACCAGTGTTATAACTATACTCACAAGTTGTACTGTTGTTAACTGCATACCTTCCACACCCTTGTTAAAATATTGCTTTCATCTTTGAATATATATTGTTTTATAAATCTTAATTCGCTGTTAAATATTTAAATCCTGCCGTAAATCTGGTAATTCATTATACTATTCTGATATGGAAACTATACCTTTGTTTACACTTTTCTTCATTTTTTATGCTTTATCAAGTTTTTCTTGCTTTTTGCTTTTTTGCAAAGTACAATTATCTCATCGAATAGTATCAAGGTACTTTTATCGTACTGTTTTCCAGTACTGCAGCTTCGAGAAGTCAAAGCTTTTAATTCGACTTTTTCTCTCCAGTACAATACCTTGTTGTTCTTCGTAATTATTAATTTATTTATGAGGGGGATTTATCATGAAATTTACTAAGAAAAAACTGGCTCTGGCCATAGGCGGTGCCCTTATAACCATGTCAGTTTTAGTCAGCGGCTGCAGTACAGGCAGCGACAAGAAAGCAGACACTATTAAAATAGGCGTTGTTGCTGAGCTGACAGGTAATAACGCTACTTACGGAACATCCATTACAAATGGAATCAAACTTGCCGTACAGCAGCTAAATGATACCGGTGGTCTGCTTGGCAAAAAAATTGAACTGGTCGTTGCCGATAATAAATCTGAACCTGCAGAAGCTGCTAATGCAATGAGTAAACTGGTCAATCAGGATAAAGCTCCCGTTGTTATGGGATTATTTGCCAGTTCCAGTGCCATAGCTGCCTCTAACGTAAGTGAAGCCGCTAAGGTTCCTTTTCTTGCAGTTGGAGCCACTAATCCAAAAGTAACCTTAGATGAAAAAACAGGTAAGGTAAAACCAAATACCTTCAGAGTTTGCTTCATCGATCCGTTTCAGGGTACTGTCGGTGCTAATTTTATTTTAAATGAACTGAAGCTTCAAAAAGCTGCTGTTTACATTGATAACAGCAGTGACTATGCCAAAGGTCTGGCTGAATTTTTCAAAAAAGCTTATACAGAAAAAGGCGGTACAGTTGTCATTGAAGAATCATATCTGCAAAAAGATTCGGACTTTAAAGCTGTTTTGACAAAAATAGCTGCGGCAAAGCCTGAAGTAATTTATGTACCTGGTTATTATGAAGAAGTAGGTAAAATATGCAAGCAAGCCCGTGAACTAGGTATTACAGTTCCTATTATCGGCGGTGACGGTTGGGATAGTCCTAAATTAGTCGAAATAGCAGGTGCATCATCTCTTAACAATACCTATTTCACAAACCATTACAGCCCGGATTCTACCAATGAAGCTTCCAAAGCTTTCGTAAATACTTATGCTAAAACTTATAAGCAAAAACCTGACGCGCCCGCAGTGCTTGGCTATGATGGAGCCATGCTTTTAGCCGACAGCATCAAACGCGCAGGTGTCTATGAATCAGCAAAAGTAGCAGAAGCATTAGCTGCTACCAAAGATTTTCAGGCAGTAACAGGCAAAACCTCTTTAGACGCTTCCCACGATGCAGTAAAAAGTGCTGTTATAGTTGGATTTAAAGATGGCAAACAGGTTTACCGCGCAACAGTTAATCCTTAAACATTGTTTTATAACCTCCTAAAAACAGACTCTTACGAGTCTTTTTTTTTATTTGTTCATACTTTCCTTTGCCATCCCTGCAGGCTTAGAGTATAATATATAAATCAATAAATCTACTTTCAAAAGGAGTATCTTATGCCGGAACGCAATCAAATAATTGACGACCTGCGCGGTATCTGTATGCTTGGAGTCATCGGTATCCACGTTGGTTCTTTTGTCCTAGAAGCACCTTATCCCAATAGTTTCTTATATATGCTGCTGGAAATACTTTCACGCTATAGTGTTCCCGCATTCTTTTTTATCTCCGGTTATGGTTTATTCTGCCAATACCGACCAGAAACTACTATAGCTTATCTGCCTTTTTTAAAAAAACGGCTGCAAAGTGTCGGACTTCCCTATGTTATCTGGTCACTGTTTTATCTGCTTTACTTTTCTGCTGTTATGCCAGGATGTATAAACTGGCAGCCAGCAAATATCCTTTTCCTGCTCTTTTATGGTTTAGCCTGCTACCACTTATATTTTATGGTCATACTGCTATGGTTTTATTTTACTTTCCCATTATGGCATAAATTATTTTCTTTTTTCCAAAACAGCAGTCTTAAACTTGGTTTTATACTGCTGTTCTTACTGCAGATCGTCTTCAACTACTGGACCTGTCATCCCAATCTTAAAAGTACTGACTTACCAGTATTTTTACAAAACCTTTTTAACTATCGTCTAAATTACCTGCCTCTGCATTATTTATTTATTTTTATGTCAGGCGGCCTGGCAGCAGTTTATTATAATACTTTTATAAAATTTATTATCAGACATTTCACAAAAGTAAGTGTCTTCTACATCTTTACGCTCTTGTTTATCGGGGGCAGTTATTACTATTATTATTTTTATCATAATTCCAGTCTGATCATTCTGGTAAACACTCTTCAGCAATTAAGTCTGCAGGGGTTCCTTTACACAATAGGTTCTCTGATTTTTTTCTGTGCAGTCTTTGCCAAAACAAGTCTTTCGAATCCTATCAGAAAGTTTATTCATCTCTTATCAGTAAACTCGCTTATTGTTTATCTTATCCATCCCTTTTGGATGGATATCATCAGCAGGCTTTGTCACGTTGGCGGAATTGTTATGACCAGCAAAAAAATTCTTTTGATCTACTGTCTTCTTGTCACTTTATCTGTACTCTCAAGTATTATCATAACTAAATTAGGAGGTAAACTTCCTTGGTTAGGTTTATTATTAACAGGAAAAAGAACTACCTCTACAAAAAAAGCATCTTGAAAATTCAAGATGCTTTTTACTTTCATTTCATTCTAAGTTCACAAACAATTTACAAAAATCAGATTCTTTTGTATAATTGTTTTTACTATAATTATTATTTTATCATATGCTGTGTATGCAGAGTGAAAGGACTTTTATTACTATGGAACGTGAAAATTTCTCATCCCGACTTGGCTTTATCCTTATTTCTGCTGGCTGTGCTATCGGCCTTGGTAACGTATGGCGTTTTCCATTTATTACAGGCATGTACGGAGGCGCCTCTTTCGTACTTATCTATCTATTTTTCCTGCTCATTCTAGGATTGCCTATCATGGTAGCAGAATTTTCAGTAGGCCGTGCCAGCTGCCGTAGCGCTGCACTTTCATTTGATGTTTTAGAACCCAAAGGAACTAAATGGCACCTTTATAAATACGGAGCTATTGCCGGCAACTATATCCTGATGATGTTCTACACAACAGTTGCTGGTTGGATGCTGTATTATTTTTATAAAATGGCTGTTGGTGACTTCGCAGGGCTTGATGCTAAGGGTGTAGGCGCTCTTTTTGGTAGCCTGCTTGGTGATCCGCTGACTATGACTTTCAATATGGTCCTGACAGTCCTGGTTTGTTTTGGTGTTTGTCTTTTAGGTTTACAGGCCGGTGTAGAAAAAATCACAAAAACAATGATGTTATGCCTGCTCATCCTCATGTTAGCCTTAGCTGCAAACTCCATGTTCTTACCAGGAGCGGAAGCTGGTCTTAAATATTACCTCTATCCTGATTTCAATAAAGTCTTTGAAAAAGGTGTTTCCGAAGTTATTTTCGCCGCTATGGGACAGGCTTTCTTTACACTCAGCCTTGGTATAGGTGCTCTGGCTATCTTCGGAAGCTATATTGCCAAAGAACGTTCTCTAACAGGCGAGGCAGTATTTATCACTATTTTGGATACAGCCGTAGCACTTATTTCAGGCTTGATCATTTTTCCAGCCTGCTTTAGTTTTGGTGTTAATCCGGACAGCGGACCTAACCTCCTTTTTGTAACTTTACCTAACGTTTTTAACGCAATGCCATGGGGTCAATTTTGGGGAGCATTATTCTTCCTCTTCATGATATTTGCCTCTTATTCTACTGTTATTGCAGTCTTTGAAAATATAACTGCCTGCATCCGCGATCTTACTGGCTGGAGCCGCAGTAAAACTATTTATATCAATATAGTGCTGATAACAATGCTTTCTATGCCCTGTATACTTGGTTTCAATGTCTGGAGCCATATCCAGCCGTTAGGTCCTGGAAGCTGTATCCTTGATTTAGAAGATTTCTTTATCAGCAACAATCTACTGCCATTAGGCAGCCTCGTTTATCTGCTATTTTGCACACAGCGTTATGGCTGGGGCTGGAACAATTTTATCAAAGAAGCTGATACCGGCAACGGTCTTAAATTTCCTAAATGGATGCGGTTTTATGTCACTTATATTTTGCCTCTGATCGTTCTTGGAATTTTTATCAACGGTTATTTCGCTCTATTTAAATAGACGCTTCAAAAAAACGAAATCTATTTCTGGGTACTATCAAGCATTTTTATGAAAAAAGATCTCATTTTTGTATCAGTACAATACTATTCACAGATAAATGAAAAATCCCCTGTGCTTTGCACAGGGGATTTTATTTACTCATCAAATGCCAATTTTCTTATTTTTCAAGAACATCCACATCGGACCAGCCAGAAAAATCGAAGTATAGGCACCACTGGCAAAACCTACCAGCATAGCGAAAGAAAAATTATGTATAGTCTCTCCGCCAAAAAGGAAGATTGACACTATAGCAAACAATGATGTTGCCACAGTATAAATTGTCCTTGTCATACACTGCCAAATGCTGTTATCGACCATCTCGCCCAGGCTTTCACTGCGTCGATGTATTTTCAGATTTTCACGAATACGGTCAAAAATAACGATCGTACCGTTAACAGAATAACCGACTACCGTCAGCAGTGCTGCAACAAACGAAGAATCCATTTCCATTTGGAACAATGAGAAATAACTCAATACTACCAAAACATCAATAATAAGTGCTATAATTGCCGCTATTGCAAATTTAAACTCAAACCTAAAGGTAATATAAGCAATCATCAATACCCAGGAAAGAACTATTGCCATAGCCGCCTGCTGTACCAGTTCTGAACCGATTGTAGCGCCAACCTGCTCAACACGCTGTATCTGATAATTTCCAAGCTTGCTTTGCAGATCATTCATCGTAGCTCTTAATTCAGTATCCTCCACAACACCAGTACGAATCAATACACTGTTGGCTTCAGTTTTGCCATCACTGTTTTCCAGTTGGATGATACTATTGCCCATATCATGTTCTTTCAGGACATCCCGAACCTGTGCCACATTGACTGGATTTTCAAAAGTCAAATCAACAATACTGCCGCCTGTAAAATCAATTCCAAGATTAAAACCACGGGTAACAATAGAACCAAAGCCGATCAACAGAAAAATAATGGTGATGGAAAAGAAAATTTTATAATTCTTTACGATCGAAAACATTATTTATTCACCTCCTTCGGAGCAGAAACGCCAAAGAAAGCGGGATTTTTAGTGAAATTGCTTGAAATCAAAAAGCGCAGCAAAAATTTAGTCACAGTAATAGCCGAGAACATACTCAAAATAACACCAATAGCCAATGTTACTGCAAAGCCTTTAATCGGTCCAGTACCAAGATAGAAAAGAATAACGGCAGCCATTAAAGTCGTTACGTTAGAGTCAAAAATAGTTACAAACGCACGATTAAATCCTGCATCCATTGCTGAACGTAAAGTTTTACCATTGCGAATTTCTTCTTTAAATCGTTCAAAAATCAAGACATTAGCATCTACTGCCATGCCAATAGACAGGATGATACCAGCTATACCAGGCAGAGTCAGCGTCGCATTCAGATACCGCATCACTAAAAGCAGCATCATTACATAAAGCAGTAATGCAATACAAGCTACAATACCTGATAAACGGTAAAACAGAATCATAAATACAAAAACACCGATAACACCGATTCCAAAAGCTTTAATACTTTTTTCTTTAGAATCCTGACCTAATGTAGGTCCAACAGTCCGATTTTCCATAACCTCAATTTTCACAGGCAAAGAACCGCTACGCAGTAAAATAGCCAAATGCTCAGCCTCTTCCATAGTACGTGATCCTGAGATTTGAGCTCTGCCGCCAGTTATAGCTTCCTGTACTACAGGATTGGTAAGCACTTCACCATCTAACACAATAGCGATCGGTTTACCTATGTTACGTGCGGTAAGATCAGCAAACTTTTTGCCGCCTTCATCACTGAACTCCAAACCGACAACAGACTGGTTGCCCTGAGAAATTTGCGCTTTAGCATCCTTTAAGTCTTTACCTGTCAGAACAGTTTTCCCGCTGACATCTTTAAATTCCAAAAGTGCGGTACGTCCGAGCATCGCAATCGCTTTATCAGGATCTTTAACTCCAGGAAGCTCAACAATAATACGATCCTTACCCTGACGCTGTATAACCGGTTCAGTCAATCCAAGTTCATTGACACGGCGTTCAATAATTTTCACTGAACGATTAACTGCATCATCATCAACCTTTAACTCAGGTGTATCAACAGCCTGAAGCACAACATGTGTACCACCCTGCAGATCAAGTCCCTGTTTAATGGAATTTGACAAAGGCGAAATATAAACACAGAAACCCCCGATTATCGCCAACGAGATAATCAAGAATTTGCCTAATTCATTCCATCTCAAAATTAGCTGCCCCCTTTAGTAAGTTCATCAAAACTTTTATAAACAAGCTACTCACAAAGAGTAACGTTTGTTTCAGTAACCAGATACTGCACCGGTTTATCATAATAATCTACTGGTATTTTACTGCATAACAGGGCATTATAAGTCACACCCATCAGCACAGCTTTATCAACCTGTGCCAAGAAGCGGTCATAATAACCTGCACCCATGCCTATTCGGTTCCCATTTTTAGCAAACCCAACTCCAGGCACCAATACCAAAGCTATTTCATGTGGATTTATCACAACATCTGTACCACTAACACTGCGGATTCCGTAACGGTCAAGTGATAACTGGCCAAAACCTTCAAACCGCACCGCACAAATCTCTGTTTCTGAAATTATCTGCGGAATACAAACCGTTTTACCAGCGAGTCTCGCCTGCTCTAAAACAATGTCTATATTCGGTTCGTTTCCGAATGCCAGATAACCAAAAATGACGTCAGCCTGACGATATTGTGGCGAAAGCATAATATTTGCACAGATTTCTTTGCTCCAGCGGTCAACCTGATCCCTAGAAAGCTGATTGCGCAAAGATTTTAACTCCTTGCGCAATTGTTGTTTCTTCATTATTTTTCTGCCATTTCCTGCTTAACGGGATCTTGAAAAGCACTGATAGCGGAACGTGCAAAATCAACTTCCACGTCTTCAGCCAGCTTCAAGGTAACCTTTTTTTCACTGATAGCGGTAATCACACCAAACATACCGCCAATAGTCACTACTTTATCGCCTTTTTTCAAAGAATCAAGCATTCTCTGACGTTTTTGTTGTTCTTGTTTCTGAGGACGATACAGCATAAAATAAAAGATACCGCCCATTAAGATAAACGGCCAGATCGCATTGATCATCGCCATAGTATCTCCACCTTGCATGGGAACACCTCCTTCATAATTCTCCCCTATCTGGGATTATATTCGCCATAAAAACGAAAAATCCTGTTTTAGCCTCGATAATTTTCTAAAAATCTTTCGCGCAGCTCAGGGAAAGTATCACTGGCAATAGCAGAACGAATCTGCTTTGTAAAATCAAGCAGAAAATGTAGATTGTGAATCGTAAGCAGCCTCAGAGCAAACAACTCTTCTGCCTTAAACAGATGCCTGATATAGGCCCGTGAAAAATTACGGCAAGTATAACAGCCGCAGCGTTCATCAATAGGACGAAAATCCTCAGCATATGCTGCATTCCGTACAACCAGCCGTCCTTCTGGAATCATTGCTGTACCGTTACGCGCTACCCTTGTTGGAAATACACAGTCAAACATATCGACACCCAGGTTTACTGCCTCTACTATACAGTCTGGGGTTCCAACTCCCATTAGATAACGGGCTTTATTCTTTGGCATATGCTCAGTTGTTTGGTTTAAAATGTCATACATCAGCGGCTTAGGTTCACCAACACTCAGTCCACCGATTCCATAACCAGCAAAATCCATTTCCGTCAGCTGATCAGCACTCATTTTTCGAAGTTCCGGATACATTCCACCCTGAACAATGCCAAACATAGATTGGTCTTCACGGGTGTGTATATCTAAACAGCGTTTGGCCCAACGCGTAGTTCTCAGAGTTGATTCTTTTGCATAATCAAAATCAGCCGGATAAGGAATGCATTCATCAAAAGCCATTGCTATATCGGCGCCTAATGCTTCCTGTACTTCTGTGGCTATCTCTGGCGACAGAAATTTTTTTGAACCGTCAATATGCGACCTGAATGTCACACCTTCTTCTTTGATTTTTCTCATGGCTCCCAAACTGAAAACCTGAAATCCACCGCTGTCTGTCAGCATCCCCCGGTCATAACGCATAAAATTATGCAAACCTCCGGCTTTCTTGACCAATTCGTGGCCAGGCCGTAAAAACAAATGATAAGTGTTAGACAAAATAACCTGACTGCCCATAGCATATAATTCTTCTGGCGCTAATGTTTTTACGGTCGCCTGTGTTCCAACAGGCATAAACATCGGCGTATCAAAAGTTCCGTGCGGAGTATGTAATTTACCTAATCGCGCGCCGCTCCGACTGCACTCTTTTATTAATTCATATGTAACTGCGTGCATAAATTCTCCTAAAAATTATTTATTCAAATCAGTAATAAACATAGCGTCACCAAAAGAAAAGAAACGATAATGTTCGCGTACAGCTTCAGCATAAGTCGACAGCATAATCTCACGTGTTGACAGGGCTGATACCAACATCAAAAGCGTGCTCTGCGGCAAATGAAAATTAGTTATCAATGAATTTACCAGTCGAAAGCGATATCCAGGATAAATAAAGATATTTGTCCAGTTCCCGCCAGCTTTAATCACACCACTTTCACCCGCAGCTTCTAAAGTACGTACCGCAGTAGTTCCTACAGCAACGATACGCCGACCTTCAGCTTTAGCCTTATTAATAGCTTCAGCCGCTTCAGGTGAAACAGAGTAAAACTCTCTGTGCATCACATGATCTTTGATGTCATCAACACTGACAGGGCGAAAAGTGCCAAGACCAACATGCAGTGTTACAAAAACCTCTTCGCAGCCAATATCCCTAATCTTTTGCAAAAGTTCTTTGGTAAAATGCAATCCGGCAGTTGGTGCTGCAGCACTGCCATTCTCTCTTGAATAGACTGTTTGATAACGTTCCTTATCTTCCAGTGGTGCCGTAATATACGGAGGCAGCGGCGTTTCACCCAAACGATCCAAAATCTCTTCGAATACGCCATTATAATAAAAACGCGCTATTCTTCCGCCAAAATCCGTATCAGCAATAATATCACAGGACAAATCATCACTAAATTTTATTTTTGCCCCAACGCGCAGTTTGCGACCAGGTTTAACCAAAACTTCCCAATCCGTACTGTTTAAACGAGTCAGCAAAAATACCTCAACTCTTGCACCAGTATCCTTCACGCCATGCAGACGTGCCGGAATAACACGTGTATCATTAAAAACCAGTAAATCATCATGCCGCAAATATTCACATAAATCATAAAAATATCTGTGTTCTATTGTTCCCGTATTTTTATCTACAACAAGCAATCTTGAGTGATCGCGCGGTTCCAACGGATACTGCGCAATCAATTCCTGCGGCAATTCATAAGTAAAATCTTTTACCTGCATCTTAATCTCCGGTTTCAGTAAATTTTTTCAACCCTGGTATCTGTATAATAATGAGTTAAAATTTCTTTATAATAGTCCCTGCTGCGTGGCGGCGCACTATTTGCCATCCCACGTGCTCCCCACTGGGAAAGCCCCAGTCCGGACCCCTGCCCACGACCTTTAAAAGTTACCATCTCACCTTTTTCACCGCTGACAAAATGCAGATCCTTTAAAATATCTTTAAAACTAATACTACGTTCGCTGACTTTTATCGGGACTTCCTTCCTGCCGATTTCTATTCCATAAGGATTTTCAATAGGAATCTCAATAGAATTTGGTACAGGACGGTTGACTTCCACTTCAAAAAAAGTACTGTTGAGCCCTAATATTTCCTGCACCTGCTGTCCTGTAAAAAGAAATGTCCCGCCGCTGCCGCTGAATAGCATTTCCTGCACCCGTCCGCTGGCAGTGCGATCATTTCCAAACATTTTGCTACTGCCTTCCAGCGGTGATAAACGTATGCTTTCAAGTTTGCCGACAGCATATCCACGCGTCGATAAACGTCGTTCGATCTCACTTGCAGGCAAAGCTTTTTCCCAGTTATACATAGGTGCATCCCAGTCGTAATCCTTCACACTGCGCAGATAAGGTACATATCTACCCCACACATCGCGGCTGTTTTCCGTCTGCCCGCCACCACTTTGGTGATAAACAGCTTCAATTGGCTGCCCGTTATAAGTGACTACCATTCCCGCTGTGACATCGACCAGTTTATTAATAGCCTGTTTTTCTGTTGTCAGTCCATAATAATCCTGCCCTTCTTCACTGGCTTTCAGATCATAACCTAAACGACTGCGGTTTCCAAGCCTGTTATAAGCAAGCGACCTTGCTGCTACAGCCTGGGCCTTAATTGCCTCATCAGGGAAAATCACAGGTATTTCTTCGCCCACAACACTATATAAATACTGCTCTAACGGCAGTACATTGACCACATCTAAAGTCTTTCCGTCAGCGGAAATACGTACCTCAAAGCTGCCACGGTAAGCTTTTTTATTTACTTCAATGGGCTTGCCATTTTCTTTTACCACAAAACGTAACGTTTTGGCGCCAAACTTCTGCGCACCCAAATTGACAGTACCACCCTCAGCATTTACAAAATACCTATCCGGTTTCAAAACCATTTCCTCTCCGGTATCTGGTACTCTTACCATCAGTTCATCCTCACAGCTAAGCTCAGCTGCAAACTGACCATGTACGACAGCAACAGCAATATCAGGTGATGAAGCCATTACTATGCCACAATTGATACAGAATACCCATGCGACAAGCAGCAGCAGTTTTTTCATGAGGACGCCCCCTTCTCTAAAACTATTCTAACTTTACCTTAGGCTTCTTCTCATAACGGTCCCTTTCACTGAATACGCAGCCACAGTATGGCTGACGATATAACTCCAGCTCTAGGCTTATATCAACACCACGCTGATAACCTTTGCGAAAATCCTCATAGTAAAACGGGATATCAAATTCCTTCCCAGCTTCTTCAGCCATTTGTATGATCAGTTCATGCTTCTGATACGGACTGACTAATAAAGTCGTTGAGAAAGCATCATAACCATTTTCTTTGGCATACTGAGCTGCATAACGCATCCGCACTCTGTAGCAGTAAGCGCAGCGTATTACAGGTTCATCCAGCATCCCTTGCACACAAGTTTCCAGAGGGTAGCTTTTATCTACAATCAGCTTATAACGTTTTTTCTCGCATAACTCTCGTAAAGCATTTAATCGCCGTTTAAATTCCTTATATGGATGGATATTTGGATTAAAATACAAAATATCAAAAGCCTTGCCGTCAACCAACAGCTTCTCTGCAGGATAGCATGCACAAGGTCCGCAGCAGGCGTGCAATAGCAGTTTCATCACATCATCCCTTTTCCTGGAAAGGCACTCCCAAATAACGATACGTTTCACGTGTGGCAATCCGCCCCCGCGGTGTACGCTGAAGCAGCCCCAGTTGCATAAGATATGGCTCAATTACATCCTCAATAGTATCTGTTTCCTCACTTACTGCAGCCGCAATGGTTTCAATACCAACAGGGCCACCGCAAAATGTTTTAACAATCGTTTGAAGAATGCGTCGATCATTGCGGTCAAGGCCATAACGATCAACCTCTAAGCGTGCTAAAGCTTCATCTGCCATTTGTCCAGTAATAACCGCAGCACCTGACACCTGTGCAAAATCGCGCACGCGCTTTAACAAACGATTCGCTACACGCGGAGTTCCGCGACTGCGGCGTGCAATTTCCTCTGCTCCGTCAGCAGCGATCTCAACACCTAAAATCTCAGCAGCACGTGTAATAATAAACTGTAATTCATCAGGCTTATAAAATTCCAGCCGGCACTGTACACCAAACCGATCACGTAAAGGAGCCGCAATGGCTCCTAAACGTGTCGTAGCACCAATAAGCGTAAATTTGGGCAAATCTAACCGCACGCTGCGTGCACTCGGGCCTTTACCGATAATGATATCCAAAGCATAATCTTCCATGGCTGAGTACAAGATTTCTTCCACTGTTTTGGATAAGCGGTGAATCTCGTCAATAAAAAGCACGTCATTATCACCTAAATTAGTCAAAATCGCTGCCAGATCACCCTGTCGTTCAATAGCAGGGCCTGACGTAACACGAATATTAACATTCAATTCATTGGCAATAATATTTGCTAATGTGGTTTTCCCCAGACCAGGCGGCCCAAATAAAAGCACATGATCTAGCGCTTCTTTCCTGTCGGCAGCAGCCTTGATGAATACTTCCATATTCTGTTTTACCTGATTCTGCCCGATATATTCGGCCAGGCGGCGAGGACGCAGGCTGTATTGCCATACATCGGCGTCCTGCTCCTGTCCGGTAATAATTCTTTCTTCCGGCTGCATTATTTCCTCCCGGCAAACAATTTGAGAGCCTGCTTAATAATTACCTCACTGCTAAGTTCTGCATAATTCGGAATCTGTTTTAAAGCAGGCATGATTTCCGAATTAGAGTATCCTAAAGCACACAATGCTTCAATAGCTTCATCCACAGCAGCACTACCGCCGCCAAATGCAGTATCGGCAAAACCGCTGTCGCTGTCACCGCCTATACCGCCTACTTTATCTTTTAATTCTAAAAGTAACCGTTCAGCGGTCTTTTTACCAATCCCTGGCAACTTTGTTAAAACCTTAAGGTCACGGCTTTGCACTGCCAGATAAAAATCATCCGGCTTAACGGCAGACAAAATGCCTAATGCAACCTTAGGACCAACACCGCTGACCCCAAGAAGAAGTAAAAATAAATTATAGTATTCCTGATTCAGAAAGCCAAACAGTAAAATAGCATCCTCGCGCACAGCCATATAAGTGTGCACTCTAGCTTCCATTCCTACAGCAAGTTGTCCCAAATGAGCCGCAGGCATAAAGACCCTGTAGCCAACACCGCTGTTAGTTTCCAACAAACAATATTCATTTGCCAGATAGGCCACCTTTCCTTTAATTGATCCAATCATTTACTTCAACTCCTGCCATCGTCTTGTCGCTGCCGTATGCAATCCGCAAATCGCCACTGCCAAAGCATCAGCGACATCATCTGGTTTAGGTTTTGTACGAATATTCAAGAGCTTCTGCACCATAAAAGTCACCTGCTCTTTGTTAGCGCCGCCATAACCTACAACAGCCTGCTTGATCTGCATCGGTGTAAATTCCGTGATCTGGATACCGCGGTTAGCTGCTGTCAAAAGTGCCACACCGCGAGCCTGACCAACGCTTATTGCTGTCGTTACATTGCGGTTAAAAAACAATTGTTCCACACTCATCACATCCGGACGATATTCATCCAATAAGACGCTCAGTTCATCGTAGATTTTTTTCAACCTGAGTTCAGGCAGCATATCCTTATCCGTAAACACAGCTCCATAATGGATAGGAGTCAGTTTATTCCCTACCATTTCCACCAGGCCAAAGCCGCAGATAGCAGTACCAGGGTCAATTCCAATTGCCAGCATCTCTTCGTGCTCCCTCCTGATTATGATAGAAAGCAGGCAGGCCTTGGTGAGCCTGCCTGTCGCACAATTTATTCTTCGTCTTCTTCCGGCAGGTCTGCGTTTGTATAAACATCCTGCACATCGTCTAAGTCCTCCAATGCCTCAAGCATTTTCCTGACTTTAACAACGTCTTCGTCAGACAGTTCTGCCATTGTGTCAGGGAGCATTGCGATCTCAGACATCATGACTTCGATATTATTATCAGCAAGAGCTTTTTCAACAGCATCAAAATCCTCAGGCTCGGTAACTATCTCAAAACCTTCTTCCTCAGCTTTAACATCTTCAGCACCTGCCTCTAACGCTATCAACATCAAATCATCTTCCGTATAGCCGGCTTCACTGTCGATACTAAAAACGCCTTTGCGTTTGAACATCCAATTTACACAACCAGTCTCGCCCATGTTCCCACCGTATTTAGAAAATACGTGACGAACATCGGCAGCAGTACGGTTACGGTTATCAGTCAAAGTGCTTACCATTACAGCAACACCAGCAGGACCATAACCTTCGTAAGTAATTTCCTCATAATTAGAAGCATCTGCAGCACCCTGCCCTTTTTGGATAGCGCGCTGAATGTTATCTTTAGGAACATTATTGGCCTTAGCTTTTGATAAAGCCAATTTCAATTTCATATTGCCGGTAGGGTCAGGGCCACCCATTCTTACCGCAATCGTAATCTCGCGGCCGATTTTGGTAGTAATCTGACCGCGTGCTGCGTCAGCTTTACCCTTTTTGTGTTTGATGTTTGCCCATTTCGAATGTCCGGACATTGTCATATTCCCCCTAAATCTTTAAACCTTACAAATCGCAAGATATTTTTACCATAATATTATACTATAGAGCCATTATTTATTCAAACTATTTTCGATACCACTATTTAACATTAAGATATATAAAACGCAGCCGAAGTCATCCCCGGCTGCGTTTTCAATTAATCACTATGCTTACAGCACAATATTTTTCGCATTAGCTAAAGTATCTCTTGCTTCAGCTATCAATCTTTCCATCACTTCAGCACAAGGCAGAATGTCGTTTAAAACGTTCAGACTTTGCCCTACTAAAACAGCTCCGTGGACAATATCGCCTTCCACCGCACCTAAACGGTTAGTTCCCGTAGCAAAATCGTTTAATTCCTGCTGCGGCGCACCGCTGCATTCTTTTTCCAAATATTCTTTGGTAAACTCATTTTTCAGGCAACGAACAGCATTATTGCGCGAAAAACCAGTTACAGCAGAATCAGTATCAGTAGCCTTAATAATGGCTTCTTTAGCTTTAGGATGGGTAGGACATTCGTCCGTCAGAATAAAACGTGATCCCATCTGTACACCGTCAGCCCCCATCATAAGCGCTGCCGCAATTCCACGTCCATCTGAAATACCACCTGCTACCAAAACCGGTACTTTTTTGATTAGCGGCAATACGTTTGTCATTAAAGCCATAGTAGTTTGCTGACCTATATGCCCGCCACCCTCCATACCTTCGATGACCATGGCATCAACACCTGCTTCTTCAACACGCTTTGCCAATTTGACACTTGGAACTACAGGAATAACTTTAATTTCTGCAGCATGAAATTTTTCGATATGAGGAACAGGATTGCCAGCGCCCAAAGTTACAAAGGCAACTTTTTCTTCACAAACCACATCAATAATCTCTGCAATATTAGGAGCCATCAGCATGATATTGACGCCGAAAGGTTTAGCGGTCAAATCTTTGGCTTTTCGGATTTCATCGCGGGTCCACTCTACAGTGCGGCCACCTGTAGCAATAATACCAGCGCCGCCGGCATTGGAAACAGCAGCTGCCAGATTTGCATCTGAAGTCCAGGCCATGCCACCCTGAATGATAGGATACTTGATTCCTAAAAGCTCAGTGATCTTTGTTTTCATATATCACACCTCTTAACTTAAATTTTATTATGTAAACCTGTTGCTTTTATATTATATAATAATCTTCTGTTCCTTGGCTACCTAAAAAGTCCCTTATCCTGTAAAAAAACGGTGAAATCATGGCTTACACAATTATCTGTTAAATTGACATTTTTCGTAAAATACCGTAAAATTTTTTTAATATCCTTATACTTGGATAGACAGACAGATAAAAGAGACATTTAAGGGAAAGAGGTTATTAAAATTATGCGTAGCGAAGAAGTAAAGCTTGGTTCAACCAGAGCAGCTCACCGCTCTTTATTTTATGCGATGGGTTACACCGAAGAAGACTTAAAAAAACCGCTTATCGGCGTAGTTAACGCCCAAAACGAAATAATCCCCGGACATATGCACCTCGACCAGATTGCCAAAGCTGTTAAACATGGTATTTTAGCTGCTGGCGGAACTCCAATCGAATTCCCTGCAATCGGTATCTGCGATGGCATTGCCATGGGCCATAACGGTATGAAATATCCTCTCGCCAGCCGCGAACTTGTAGCCGACAGTATTGAAGCTGTAGCTAACGGTCACGCGTTCGACGGTCTTGTACTCATTCCAAACTGTGATAAAATCGTGCCGGGTATGCTTATGGCAGCCGCACGTCTTAATATTCCCGCAATCGTTGTCAGCGGCGGGCCTATGCTTCCCGGACGTCTTAACGGAACCGACATCAGTGTTTCCACTGTTTTTGAAGCCGCCGGTCGTTTTGAAGCAGGAAAAATCGACAAAACAGAACTCAGCATCATCGAACATGCCGCATGCCCAGGCTGCGGCAGCTGTTCTGGTCTGTTCACTGCTAACACTATGAACTGCCTTACTGAAGTACTTGGTATGGGCTTACCCGGTAACGGTACTATACCAGCAGCTTACCAGGGTGCCCGTATCGCTCTTGCCAAACGTGCAGGTGCTAAAATCATGGACCTTGTTGCTCAAAACCTGTGTCCGCGTGATATTATGACAATGGACGCTTTCGAAAATGCCATAACTGTTGATATGGCAATCGGAGGTTCTTCCAATACTGCCTTACATTTACCCGCGATTGCCCACGAAGCAGACTTAGAATTACCATTAGAATTATTTGATGAAATAAGCAAAAAAACTCCTTATCTGACTAAACTTAGCCCTGGTGGCAGCCATCATATCATTGACCTTAATGAAGCTGGCGGAATCAATGCCGTGATGCATGAACTCAGTAAACTCGACCTGATTCATAAGGGAGCAAAATCAGTAACAGGTCAGACTATGGGCGAAAATTTTATTGATGCTGTTATCACCCGTCCTGATGTTATTCACAGCGTTGAGAATCCTTATCGCAAAACAGGCGGCATTGCTGTACTCAAAGGCAATATCGCCCCCGACTGCAGCGTAGTCAAAGAAAGTGCCGTCGCCGAAGAAATGCTTGTACATTCTGGCCCTGCTAAAGTCTACGATTCCGAAGATGAAGCTATTGCGGCAATCTGCGGTAAACAAATAGAAAAAGGAGATGTCGTAGTCATTCGTTATGAGGGACCCAAAGGCGGACCAGGTATGCGAGAAATGCTCAATCCCACATCAGTACTGGCCGGTATGGGACTTGATAAAGATGTGGCACTCCTTACGGATGGGCGTTTTTCCGGTGCGACCCGCGGGGCCTGCATCGGTCATATTTCCCCTGAAGCACGTGAAGGCGGTAATATTGCACTTATACAAAACGGTGATATCATCGAAATCGATATTCCCAACCGCACACTTAATGTTAAAGTTTCTAACGAAGAACTGTCCAGACGTCGTGAAGCGTGGATATGCCCGCCTCCTAAAGTAACCAGCGGTTACTTAGCTCGCTATGCAGCCTTGGTTTCTTCAGCAGCAACAGGCGCTGTACTTAAAGTCCCTGATCAAAAATAAAATTTATATAGTAAAAATATCAATAAACCCCTGTCGTTTTAAAACGACAGGGGTTTATTGATATTTTTTTAGTTATTCCTAAACCGACATTTCTTCTTAAAATTATACAGTGCTTTCTTATTACATATGCTCAGTTATTTAATAACTATCTGGCAATTCAAACATTTCATATATCATTAACTCTATTACTTCCACCATCGTAAAATCTCCCTATTCTACAATAATAACAGAAAGAAGATGATAGTTATGGACACTTTAACCTTTAATAGCAACACTTATAGCGGTACCTACACTACTGGTAATAACGGAGTTCCATGCACATTTACGGTGGTGGTTGGAACACTGTCGCCTACTGTAGGCGACAATTTGACGTTAGCTAGAATAAATAATCGAAATGTTTATATTCAAGATAGCGCAAACAACAACCAGTACATTGTAACCCTTGCCTAAATTCCTCTGCATTATAAAATAAAAAGAATACCATATGGTATTCTTTTTATTTTACTTTTGATTCTCATCCGAATTATTTTTATCACTATAAATTCTAAAGGCACTACGAAATACCAGAAAGAAACATAATAAAAGCGTTACTATATCCCCGCTGTCAGAGATATTGAAATTTAAACGCCGTAACACGAAAATATAAAGAAAAATTACAAAAATTATAGTATAATCCTGCTGCTTCATTATCTTCACCCCAATATATTATACCCCGCTGATTTTATTATACCATCTCCTGATATTAGTGCTGTATTTTATTATTTACAAAATAAAATACAGCACTAAAAAATAATGCAAAACACTGCCAGTCATCACAAATAAATGCCATACTGAATGCATAAATTTATGTTTTTTATCAGCATAGAAAAAAATTCCTATTGTATAAGCTAATCCACCACTTACTAACAACATTAGACCATCTGCAGGTAACATTTTCCACAAATACGGCAAAGCAATAATAACAGACCATCCCATAAGCACATACATCAGCAACGACAGTTTTTCCCACCTGCTGAGACTTATCGCATTGAGAGTGATCCCTACAACTGTCAGCAGTAAATTTATCCCTAATAACTTCCAACCTAACTCAGGCGGTAATAAAACAATACAAATAGGTACATAACTACCTAAAATCAAAAGAAAAATCGAACAATGATCAAGCACCTGAAAAATCTTTTTCGCGGTACTGTTTGTTATAGCATGATATATTGTAGACATCAGATAAAGAAAAATCAGGCAAAAACCATATATCGCCGCACTGACAATACCGCTGACACTGCTGTTATAGGATGCATAAACGATCAAAACAACAGTACCAAGAACAGCCAACAGTGCGCCGATGCCATGTGAAACGGCATTAGCTATTTCCTCACCTAAAGACTGCCTGTTTAAACTGCTCATATAATCAACCTCCAGTCTTACGTAGTAAATTATAGCACTATCCGTTAAAAAAAGTGTGACAATAAAGTTAACCTCTTACTTTATTTTCAAAACATTTTCTAAAAGTAACTATTATCAACATTTTCCAAAATATAATCGAAACAATTAGTAAAAAGCATTTTAGATTCGATATAAGGAGTAATAACGCTTCTAAACAAGCCATTCCCTCTAAAAACAATTATTTTAAACTTTTTTTCAAGTTTTTTAGCATTGCTTAATTCATATTTCTTTAATATGATTAATTCAGAAAGTAAAATTAAACTTCAAGAAAATCATTGGAATTCTTATGAAGCTATTTTTTTACAAGAAAGGACTGATTTTTATGACTACAAGAAAAATAAAAAAATTAACTACAGGACAACGTACAATTGATGGCGCAGGCGTACATCTGGTCCGTGTACTTGGCCACGATACAGTAATGGACTATGACCCGTTTTTAATGCTGGATTCTTTTGACTCACATAATCCTACCGACTACATTAAGGGTTTTCCAATCCATCCTCATAGAGGTATTGAAACTATTTCTTATCTTGTTCAAGGCGAAATGACACACCAGGATAGTTTAGGCAATAAAGGAACAATCCGCAGCGGCGAAAGCCAATGGATGACTGCCGGCAGTGGTATCATGCACCAGGAAATGCCCCAGGCCAGCAAACATATGCTTGGCGTACAGCTTTGGCTGAACCTGCCCCAAAAAGAAAAAATGACTGATCCAACCTATTTTGACATTACCGGAAATATGATAGGCAGTAAAAAAACAGATAATGCTATAATACATGTGCTTGCAGGTGAATATGACTCTATAAAAGGTGTTGAACCACCTCATATCAAGGCAACTATCTATGATGTAGAACTACAGGCAGGCAAGTCAATCACACTGCCAACTAAAACTGAGGATAATGTTTTTATCTTTTTGATTGAAGGCAATGCTATAATAGACGGCACCAATATTCCAGAAAAAACTGCCGTGCTCTTTAGTGAGGGCGATGAAATATCTGTCAGTGCTGAATCAGATAAACAATTACGTTTTATGTTCTGTTCTGCTAAGCCTTTAAAAGAACCTGTATCTTGGGGTGGACCAATTGTGATGAATACGCGCGAAGAGCTAAATGAGGCTTTTAAAGAACTTGACAAAGGAACTTTTATCAAACATAATGCAGCCCATCTTGATTAATCAGTAATACTATCCAAGAGCTGTTAAATATTAAAAAATACACACAAAAGCCGCAACCAAAGGTTGCGGCTTACTTTTTATTTGGTGGGCCCAGCTGGGTTCGAACCAGCGACCAACCGGTTATGAGCCGGTGGCTCTACCACTGAGCTATAGGCCCATAGTACCATGCGTTGTCTCAATGGTCAACAGTAATATTCTAAACAAATTTGGTCGAGTTGTCAAGCTAAACCGATTATTCCAAGAAGTCTTTTAACCGTTTACTGCGGCTTGGATGACGCAGCTTACGTAAAGCTTTGGCCTCGATTTGACGAATACGTTCTCTGGTTACACCAAAATGCTGCCCTACTTCTTCCAGGGTACGTGAACGCCCGTCTTCCAAACCAAAACGCAGTTCTAAAACCTTCTTTTCACGCACAGTCAGTGTTTCCAAGACTTCTTCCAACTGCTCACGCAATAAAGTGAACGAAGCAGCATCAGCTGGTGCCGGTGCATCATGATCTTCAATAAAATCCCCCAAATGCGAATCTTCTTCTTCACCGATAGGAGTTTCCAATGATACCGGTTCCTGTGCGATTTTCATAATCTCACGAACACGATCAACAGTAGTATCCATTTCCTTTGCAATCTCTTCCGGCATAGGTTCCCGCCCAAGTTCCTGCAGCAGTTGACGTGATACGCGAATCAGTTTATTGATTGTTTCAACCATATGCACAGGTATACGAATGGTGCGGGCCTGGTCAGCAATAGCGCGTGTAATAGCCTGACGAATCCACCAAGTGGCATAAGTACTGAATTTAAAGCCTTTATTATAATCAAATTTTTCTACTGCTTTGATAAGACCAAGGTTACCTTCCTGAATAAGGTCTAAAAAGAGCATTCCCCGGCCAACATAACGTTTTGCAATGCTGACAACCAAACGAAGATTAGCTTCCGATAAACATCGTTTTGCGGCTTCTCCTTCTTCAAAAACTTCTTCCAAAAGTTTTCCGTAATCTTCTTCCAACGTCATATAGCTATCAAAAACAGCAGCATCATTTTCTTCTGGTAAGCGGCGCTTGATCTCGTCAAGTAAAGTCTTGATCTCAAACAGCGCATGTACTTCTTTATCACTGGTCTGACGATCGACTACCATTTTATCACAGTCTGGGATCATCACATTGTGTTCCTGCATCATACGTTGTAAATGCAAACGCTCATCTTTAGTAAACTCAACAATAAGATCCTGATATTCAGACAATGTACAGGGAGTACCCGCTGCAGCCGCCCTCGCAATAATTCCAAGCACTTTTTCAACATTGCGCAGTTCACAGCTTTTATGTTCCTGTTCCAAATGCTTCTTGATTTTTTTGATCAGAGTAGCAGTTTTTTCTTTACCGCTGTAAGCAGGAACCAAAGCTGCAGGCAATGACGAATTCATCAGCCTTTCGGCCTGTTTTCCCTTATCCATACGTTTAGCAAGCTTGATTTCATCTTCGCCGATCAAAAGCGGTACACGGCCGATCTCCTTAAGATACATCCTGACCGGATCATCAATGCTTACCCCTTCAGGCACACTGAGATTAGCCAGCTCTGCTTCATTGATTTCTTCCGTATCATCATCGTTGACCGGCAGTACATCATCATCGCTGTTTTCGTCGACTACGTCGATGCCTTTTTGGGCAATCAACTCATACATACTGTCCATATCGTCCGGAGTCATATCTTCTACGTTTTGCATAGAATCCATAATTTCACGATAAGTGAGAACACCGCCGTGAGATTTGCCTTTAAGTAATAATTCCTCTACCTGGTCGGCAGAAATTTTAGTATTAGCCATGGTGTTCCCTCCTTTCGTTGCTTAATATCTGCTGTTGTTTTTTAATATAATTTTTTGATTTCATCTTTAATTTTCTGGCTTTCCGCAAGTTCCTGCAAAAAGCGGTCATCCCCCAAACGTTCATATTCGTCGGCGCGCAGACGGTGCTCTTCATAGCTTCGTTCCAAAGCGCCCCTGCGCATCTGCCGCAGGCAATCATCTACTAGTTTTTCACCGTTTTCTTCCGCAAGATCTTTTGTCATAATCTGCGCCAGCTCCGTGGCCGCTTCATTTGACAGTTCTGTAAAAAGCTTATCAGCAGCACTCTTACTGCCGGCATCAAGCTGCTTCAGCAATCCTTCATAGATTTCTCCGCGAAATTTTGACATAAAACCGACACTATCAATTTTATCTCTGTAAACAAGCGCCAAATCGGTATTTTTTAAAATAACGTAAAGCAAAAGCTGCTCTGCTAAATCTTCAGTTGAAAGTACGTTGGGCTGTATCTGCCATTTAGACACGGCTTCCCCACGATCATTCTTACGGCTTAGCTTACGATATTCACTCATGATGAGCCCTTCGTCAATTGTCAAACGTTGGGCCAGCGTTTTGATATGCTGTGCAACCTCAATTTCATTTTTGCACTCTAGTAGGAATGGTAGTATATTCGACACAGCTTCAACTTTTCCTGCTAAATTTGAAACATTATTTTGAGAAATGACATACTGCATCTGAAATTCTATACCTGAAACAGCTGTTTCAATCAGCCGTAGATAAGCATCTTTACCGTGCTTACGCACAAATTCATCAGGATCTTTCCCATCAGGCACTATGAGCACTCTGACTTTAAGCCCGGCTTCTTTAGCAATGCTTACTGCCCTTACAGTGGCCCGTTGTCCAGCTGCGTCGCTGTCATACGAAAAAACTACTTCATCAGCGGCACGAGCTAAAAGTTTAGCCTGCTCCTGCGCAAAAGCCGTCCCCATTGAAGCAACAGCCCAATCGATACCAGCAGCATGTAAACTGATTGCATCCATATAACCTTCAACAATCACGGCCTGCCTGCGTTTCTTTATTTCCTTTAAAGCCACATTCATCCCGAACAGAAGAGTTCTTTTGTTAAACCACTCTGTTTCACCAGTATTCATGTATTTTGCCATCTGTTGAGAATTTTGCTCTAAAATACGACCGCCGAAACCAACTACATGACCACGTGGATCCTGAATAGGTATCATCACTCTGCCACGGAACTTATCCATCGGCCCACGGTCATAATTTACCGCCAGCCCGGCCTGCACCAACAGTCCAGCACTACATCCACGTTTTCCAAGTGCTGAAAGCAATGCGTTATAGTTCGGCAGTGCCACCCCGATTGAAAACCGCTCGATAATCTCAGGTGTAATGCCGCGTCCTGTGAGATACTCCTGTGCTTTAATTCCATAATCAGTCTTCGTCAAACAGGCCTGAAAAAAACGTGTCGCAAGTTCATTAGCGGCAATAACCTGTTTTGCCTGTTTCTCACGTTCCAGTTCAGCTTTAGTCTTTTCCTTTTCAGGAACAGCAATACCCAATTTATTTGCCAGAAGCTTTAAAGCCTCTGGGAACGTGCAATTTTCCATTTTCATCACAAAGGTAAAAACATCACCGCCAACATGACAGCCATAACAATAAAAAAAGTTCTTGTCCGGCGTTACGGAAAAGGACGGTGTTTTTTCTCCGTGGAAAGGGCAGCAGCCCCAAAAACTGCCGCCGCGCTTTTTTAGCGGTACATATTCAGAAATTATCTCGACGATATTAGCTTGGGAGCGAACCTGCTCTTTAAAATCATCAAACATACCACTCATAATTATTGCTCCTGTCACCTCGAATACCATCTGATTTATTATATTCAATATTTAACAAAAAAATCCTCTTTTTAACGGTAGATAATTTTAGCATTACGACAAGTTTATATTATGGGAATGTAATGTTTATTAAATAGCTGCACAGCTCCTGCATCTGTCAGTCCACCCACAAAATCGACTACAGTCTGCTTCAATCCGAAACGATCTGCCAGTTCCCCATATTCTCTTGGCAACAGCTGCGGAGACTCCATATATAAATCCATAAGAGTCCTAACAACGTGTTCTGCCTTGTTATGTTCAACCGTCAGCTGGGGCGAACAGTAAATATAATCAAACATAAAATTGCGAAATTCTTCAACAGCTTCTTCATAATATTTATCAATAATAATTTGCGGCTGATTCAGTGATAACTCCACAATATTATGAACAAGCACATCCAATATCTGGCTTGGTTCTGTTCCTAAGCGCATAGCGACGATACCTGGCAATTTTTCAGGACCGATGATGCCAACTTTGCATCCATCATCGAAATCATGGCACAGATAAGCGATACGATCACAACGCCGCACCACTTGCCCTTCAAGCGTCTTTGGCATCGTACTGCCTGTATGGTTCACAATAGCATCACGAACTTCACGGGTCAGATTCAGCCCTTTCCCCTTCCGCCCATACAATTCTACGAGACGGAGGCTCTGTTCATTATGTTTAAAATGTCCAGTATAAGAATTAATTGCCCGCTCCCCTGCATGTCCAAAAGGAGTGTGCCCAAGATCATGCCCTAAAGCAGCAGCTTCTGTAAGATCCTCGTTTAATCTCAATGCTCTGGCAATAGTCCTGGCAATCTGCGACACTTCCATGCTATGAGTAAGACGCGTACGGTAATGATCACCCGGACATAAATATACCTGTGTTTTATGTTTTAACTTACGAAAAGGAGTACTGTGGATGATCCGGTCCCGATCACGCTGGAAAGCCGTGCGCAGATCATCGGCAGCCTCCTCACTATCACGTACTGCCTGCGAACTTTTAGCCGCCCAGGGTGCCAGTGTTTCCTGTTCTATATTCTCGCTTATTTCTCTAACTGATAACATTATTCTTCACCTTTATTTCACTTTCAAGCATTGTCACCAGGCACATTAAGTAATATAATTACTCATGTGAGGTGAACTGAATGAAAAAAATTTTTATCTTTGTTTTACTGTTGCTCTTAGTTCCTGCAATTTGTCTGGCAGAGCCGCAGGTAACCAGTGATAAACAAACTTTTAACCCTTTTACAGGAGTTTATGATCTGCAGGGCAACGTCCATGTTGAAATTGGTGACAGAATCATCACCGGCGATGCCGCACAGGTAAGTATGTATAAACTTGAGGTACATGGACAAGGTAATATTACCCTGCGCGAAGGAGATATCACCTTCGATTGTGATACAGTCGATGTATACGGTAAAGAAAAAACTGCCTACGTAGCAGGTAATATGAACTTTACTCAAGGTGATATGATCATCAGCGCCGATACCGGCAGCTTTAACTGGAGCACAAAAAATGCTGTTTTTAACGGTAATGTAATCGTCAACGGTGAACCTAAAAATGGCGAAGTCATTTACAATGTCCGTGAAAAAGTTTTTGTAAATTAGTTTTACAGTTTAAATAACCCTCGCTTAGGCGAGGGTTATTTTTATTTAGCGGCGGTCTTTATTTTTCTGCACATACTCTAAGATCATACCTGCTGTTTCTTCGATCGCACGGTTAGATACATTGATAATAGTACAATGCAGACGACGCATAATACCTTTTGCATATTCAAGCTCTTCATTGATCCGTTTAACATCAGCATAAGCGGCACCATCTGTCAGTCCCATAGTTTTCAAACGTTCGCTGCGGATCTCATTAAGTTTAAACGGATCAATAAGCAGGCCAATGATTTTATGCGGAGGAACTTTAAATAATTCTTCAGGAGGCATGATTTCCGGTACCAGCGGTACATTGGCAACTTTTATTTGTTTGTGTGCCAAGTACATGCTGAGCGGAGTTTTAGAAGTTCTTGAAACACCTATGATAACAACATCTGCTTTGGCCAGTCCCAAAGGATTTTTGCCATCATCATATTTAACAGCAAATTCTACGGCTTCGACACGTTTAAAGTATTCATGATCTAAAGCATGGATCAATCCGGCCTGGTTTTTAGGCAGCAGTCCGGAAGTTTTTTCAATAGCCTTAAGCATCGGTCCTAAAACATCAACAACCTCTACATCATGCTCCATTGCTTTATGCGCAATATGTTCACGCAATTCAGGTGAAACTACGGTATAACAGATAATACCATTATTTTCCTTAGCCTCTTCAATAACCTTTTCAACCTGCGCCTTATCTTTAACATAAGGAACACGGATCACATCAAATTTTTCCTGTACAAATTGGCTGGTAGTAGCCTTTACAACAGACTCAGCGGTTTCACCAATAGAATCAGAAACTGCATAGATAATCGGTAATTTAGCTATGATAATTGCCTCCTTTGCCCTCTGCCAGATCTACTAACAGACGGGTAAAATTCGTTTTAGTGATACGTCCCACTACTTCGTAACTGCGCTTATCCTCGCCCACACATCTAATAACAGGCAGACAATCAATCTCATTATCAATAATTTTACGTGCTGCCGAAGCTACAGAATCTTCCTGTTTGACTACAATAAGTTTAGACAGTGGTGTCATCACCATTACAACAGGAATTTCACGCAGATCGCTGCCATTATTGATAGCAGCTTTAAGCAAGTCTTTACGCGATACCACCCCTACCAAAAGACCAGCCTCATCAAGAACAAATACTGTCCCTACATCCTCCAGGAACATAGTTACAACAGCTTCATAGGCGCTTTTATCCTGATTGACTGCTACAGGCACAGACTGCAGATCACGTACAAGGATGCCGGAAATTTCTTCCATCAACATTCCCAGCGTATTCTTGCCGGTAAAATAATAACCAACTTTAGGACGCGCATCTAAAATACCGCCCATAACTAAAATCGCCAGATCTGATCGTAAAGCCGCACGAGTTACATTCAGACGTTCAGCAATATGTTCGCCCGTGATCGGCCCATCCTGGCGCACGATCTCGGCAATACGTTTTTGTCTGTTACTTAAAGAAATTGTCCTCACACCCTTCCGAACTTACATTAATTTTTCCTATATTTATATAGTATACGCTATTTTATGCAAAATCCCTGCTTCCGGTCATAAATATTTTTAAAAGTATACAAAAATAACAGGGCCAAAATTTCGGCCCTGTTATTTTCATATATTTTCATAACTGCTCATGTTCCATTCTCTGGATCATAATACACAGCAGCAAAAAATAACGGTCTGTCATTTTAAAATAATTTTTTTGTGTTATTTCTTTGATTTTCCCCAACCGATAACGTAGAGTATTAATATGTATATGCTGTCTTTCAGCTGCATCCTCTAAACTGTTTTCCCGCAAAGCCGCTGAAAGTGTATCCAAAAGGCTCGATTGATAGCGTCTGTCATATTCCTGCAGTTTATCAAGCACCGTCATCTTAATAAAATTATACTCCGAAGTATTGCGGCAGTGCATCAGCAAACTGAACGGCAGCCATTCTTCAGCCTTACGTACTCCTGAAATATGCAATTTATATAAAAGTCTGATAACGTTTACCGACATCTCATAATGCTCTTTAATTCGCTCCAGTTCTGTAAATTCAGGAGATATTACAGCTGCAGCTATTTTACTCTGTTCCTTATTATATTTTTTGAATATATTAATGCTCGTAAGAGCTTCTTTACTGCTGCATAACAAGATATAAAATTTTTCCTCTTCAATTAAAAATCTATCAATCAAATAATTGCTTATATTATGGCTTCCTTTAGAAAATAAAATCAAATTATATGCTTTTTGCTGCACAAATCCCAGATTAGCAAGCTTTTCAGCAATAACTTCTCCACTTTTGATTTCACCATTTTTTATTTCTTTCCAAAAACGTTCCACTGTTTTCTGCAGCGTTTCATAATGGTCCCACAGCTTGATGGCTAAAAAAGAAGCTCCCTGTTGCCCAATCAACCGTTCTTTTTCCGTTAACTGCCCCTCAGCAACAATAATAAACCTCCCTATAAGCTGACTACGGGCATAGCATTCGAAAATATGCAGCTCATTGATAAAAAAGCCCGCATCAGTATATATTCTTTCATTAAAACCAGTTTTAATTTTTTCTGTCCAATCAAGAAAATCCTGTTTACGAGTACCTCGTCTGCTCCAGGAAGCAAGTATCTTCCCTTCATGATTCAGGCAAAAACAATTCTTGTGAAGCTGATTTCCCAAAACATTCACCAGCGAAGCCAGATCATCTGAATTCAGTGAAGTATGAATAAGTTTTTGATAGTTTTTTTCTACTTCAATCAACATATTGGTTTGATAATTCTGGATTTCAGAAGTGATTGTCTGCACCAGTTCTCTAAACTTGACTGCAGTTTTCACTTCAAATACCGGCAGCCGGTACTGATCTGCCAACTGCAGTATTTTCAGCGGGATCTTATTGATAAAACGACCTGTTTTGATACCTATCGCTGATATTCGCGGAGCAAGCTTTTTAAAACCATCTTCCTGCAGGTCAGGACTTTTACTGAAGGCATACCAGGTAGTTAAAACAAACTCACCTCCTGTTACCCATTCGTGCAAATCAGGCCCTTCCATAATTGTTACATGTGTTATCTGATTGTTTAAGTTCCCATGCTTATTAACCAATGTCACACGTTCGGCAAAATCTTTGATTTCCAATAATTCATTTAAGGTCACCATTTTCTTGGACATTATCTCACCTTCTTTTCTAATGCCATATATTTCTTTTTCTCCAGAATATCCTGATTACGATTTTACTATTTAGTTATTTTTTTAGCAAATCCAAAGATTTCAAAAACTGTTATACTAAAAAGCTGAACTTTACCCATCGTAAAACCTTCTTGATTTTAAACCAGCGCCTTATTTTTCATTCCGGTAAAAAAATCTTGAGGCAACTATAAAAGCAGCCTCAAGATTATCAAATCTTCCATTAATCATTCACATAAAACTAAGTATTACAAAAGTTCCACTGATGATAACGCCGGAAACAATTGTCCAAATAACGCAATATCCCATAATATCACGCGCCGATAATCCCGCAACTCCTAAAAGCGGCAATGCCCAAAACGGTTGAATCTGATTAGTCCAGCCATCTCCCCAAGCAAAAGCCATAATTGTCTGCGGAATGTTCGCCCCCAATGCCTCAGCAGCCTTCATCATGATTGGTCCCTGGATAGCCCATTGCCCGCCTCCGGAAGGAATGAAAATATTTACCAGCCCTGCCGATAAAAATGTATAAAGAGGGAAGGTATGTGCTGTAGAAATTTCCACAAACCACATGGAAATCATATCAACCAGACCAGAAGCAGTCATCATCCCCGACATACCAGCATAAAGCGGAAATTGCAAAATAATACCGCGGCTGGCACCGATTCCCTGTGCCACAGCCTTTAAAAAGCCGTTAGGACTGCTGTGCAGATATAAACCCAATGTTAAAAAAATCAAAATGACCAAATTCAAATTCAGGTCAAAACCAATCTTAGAAAAATTAGCTCCCAGATAAATCAATGGGAACAAACCAAACAAAGCGTTGAGCCAATAAGAATTTTCCAATCTTTCGGCAAATGTCATATCTTTTTTAGCAATTCTTATCTCTGGTTTTTCTTGTTCTTTTTCACTGTATTCCACTATTTCATTAGCAGGAGGTTTCATATTAAAATACACGATAAACAGCATAATTACGATGATAGCCGTCATTACCAGATTCCAGGAAGAATACAGCGTATCACCAACCGGTGTCAGTGGCAGTCCGAGCTTCTCCATAAAATTGCCTGGTGTTGCTGAAACAAGCGGAATCGAAGAAGACGGCCCGCGAATAATCTCACCGCCATAAGCCGCAGCTACCAACAGCGGAAAATGCAGGCCTTTAACCTTTTTGCCTACCTCTTTCGCAAGAACTGCACCTATAACAAGCCCAAATCCCCAGTTTATATAGCAAGACGCAATAGATACTAATGCAGTCAACCCAAGAGCCTGCTGTGGAGTTTTAGGAATACCTGTTACCTTGTTCAAAATCTTTTTAGCCAAAGGTGTCAATGCCAGTACATAACCTGTCAATAAAACTAAAACCATCTGCATCCCAAAAACAAACATCGATGAGTACCCTCTGCCCCAATATTCTATCATTTGCAGAGCACTCTTGTTCATTAAAAACATTCCGCCGCAAAATACAACAAATGTTAAGAGAATAGCCAAAATAAAAGCATCCGGAAGATAATTCTGCACCATCTTCAGACAGAACTTTGTTACAGTCTTCATAAAAATCCGCCTCCTTTTCCCATTTTCTTTTTCATTTACACCAGCTCTAAAACCGTAGCTGATCCTAGCCCTCCAGCAATACATAAAGTAGCCAAGCCATATCTGACCTGTCTTTTCTGCATTTCATGCAATAAAGTTACTAAAATCCTTGCTCCAGAACAACCAATCGGATGCCCCAGAGCAATTGCACCGCCATTTACATTGACCCTGGTCAGATCAATTTCCAGCTCCTGTATGACCGCTAATGATTGTGCTGCAAATGCTTCATTGATTTCTATCAGTCCAATATCTTCGATCCTTAGCCCTGCCCTTTTCAGCGCCAACCTTGTTGCAGGCACAGGCCCCATTCCCATATATGCCGGCGAAACACCTATTGAAGCCTGGCTGATTATTTTAGCCATAGGCTTTAACCCTGCCTTTGCAGCCGCACTTTCTTCAGCAATCAGCAACATGGCTCCACCGTCATTTCGTCCTGATGCATTGCCTGCCGTTACGCTGCCGTCCTTTTTAAAAGCAGGCTTCAATTCTGCAAGTTTTTCTATCGTTGACAAACGTGGATGCTCATCAGCAGCAAACATCAAAATCTCTTTTTTCTTTTTTACTGGCAAAGGTTCAATCTCATCATCAAAGCGTCCGCTTTTTATTGCAGCCTGAGCTTTTTCCTGACTTTCGCAGGCAAAATAATCTTGTGCCGTTCTGCTGATAACATATTTTTCAGCAATATTCTCTGCAGTCATACCCATTGTCAGGACTCCATACTGGTCAGCAGGCTGTGACCGTGGCTGACTTTCGGTATTAGGATCCAGCAAAATCCCGTTACCTACTGCATAGCCCCTCCGTGCCTCTCTGAGATAATATTGGGCATTACTCATACTTTCGATACCACCAGCTAAAACGAAGTCAGCATAGCCGCACATAATCTCCTGTGCCGCATTCTGGACAGCCTGCATACCAGAACCACATTGTCTGTGTACTGTATAAGCCTGTACTTCAAGCGGAAATTTTGTCATCAATGCAGCTAATCTTGCAATATTAGGCTGGTCGCTGCTCTGCTTTGCCTGCCCTAAAATTACTGCATCCAGAAGTCTGATATCTAAATGACTACGTTCACATATTTTCTGCAACAAAAAGGCAGCAATTTCCTCCGGCTGTATGTCCTTCATTGCTCCGTTCAGTTTTCCTATAGGCGTCCTGATTCCATCTATGACTACCGGCTGCAGCATATCTATACCTCCCTTATACTAATTTTTTCAGCCAGCTCATAATGAGCAGATGTCATTGCTGCAATTTCTTCCAATGTAACATCAGAAGTATGTTCCAGTAAAAACATCATTCCGTCCTTAAACTTAAATACAGCATATTCTGTGACTAAAGTATTAACTACTTTCCGCCCAGTCAGCGGCACAGTACAATCCTTTACCAGTTTATGCCTGCCATTTTTTGCCGTATGAGATGTCGCAACGATCACCTCTTTTACTCCAACGACCAGATCCATTGCTCCCCCTGGTCCTAAAACACCTTTGCCCGGCAAAGCCCAATTTGCCAGGTCTCCCGCTTCATTGATCTGTATGGCTCCGATAACTGTAGCATCCATACGCCCACTTCTGATCATTGCAAAAGATGTAGCACTATCAAAATAACAGCATCCGGGCGTTTCAGTAACCGGTGTACGACTGGCATTAATGAGATTAGGAATTATTGCCTCCCCGCTAAGTTGTTTAGGCCCAACACCCAGCATTCCATTTTCCGTCTGAATGTAAATATGTTTATCTGCTGGTAAATAATCAACCGCCATTGTGGGAATACCTACACCTAAATTGACAAAACCACCGTCAGGCAGCATTTCCGCAACTCTTTTAGCAATTCTTACTTTTGTTTCCGCTTCTGACATGTTTCTCATTTAACTGCACCCCGATTCTGCGGTACCAAAACATCCACATAAATATAAGGTGTTACAATCTCTTCCGGCGAAAGCATACCGGTTTCTACAATCTCATCAACCTCCACAATCGTCAAAGCGGCTGCTGTTGCCATAAGCGGATTAAAATTTCTTGCTGTTTTTTCATAAACTAAATTCCCCATAGCATCCGCTTTTCTGGCATGTAACAAGGCTACGTCTGCTTTCAAAGGATACGCCAAAACATAGGCTTCGCCGTCAATAACTTTTGTTTCACAATGCGCAGTCAGCTCTGTGCCAGCTCCAACCTTTGTATAAAACCCGCCAATTCCGCAGCCTCCTGCACGGATACTTTCTGCAAATGTGCCCTGTGGCATCATCTCTAAATTTAACTTTCCATCAAAATATAATTCCGCAGCTTCAGTATTATAGGTAAAATAGGTACCTATAGCTTTTTTCAGCATCCTATTCCTTACCCACCTTCCCAAGCCTACATTAGGAGTACCAAGATCATTGGCAATAACAGTCAAATCATATATGTCTGTATCTGCCAGTAAATCAATCAGCCTCTTTGGATTACCGACATTTCCAAAACCTCCGATCATAACAACATCACCTGACCTGACAAGCTTAACAGCTTCCACAGCTTCTACAATCTTTGCTATGATAATCACCTCCATATTTAGTTCTTTGATTTCAGTATACAAAGCTAAAGACGAGCCTAATATGTAGAAACCTACAAAAATAATCTGATTTTTTTGCATTTTTGCACAAAAATAGCCCTTATAACAGTTAGATAACTGTTATAAGGGCTATAAAAAATAACAGGACCGAATATTCGGTCCTGTTAAGTTAATTATTCATTATTGAAGCAGTTCGCGTACCATTTGATTGATACGTTTACCGTCGGCTCGGCCCTTAGCCTTCGCCATAACAGCAGGCATTACTTTACCAATCGCTTTCGGTCCTTCGGCACCAGTCTCGGAGATAGCTTCAGCAACCATAACACGCAATTCTTCATCGCTAAGCGGTTCAGGCAGATATTTTTTGAGAATCTCAATTTCTGCTTTAGCCTGCTCGGCTAATTCACTGCGTTCGGCTTTTTCGAATTCTACCAAAGAATCCTGCCGCATCTTGACCTCTTTCAGCAAGATAGCCAGAACCTCATCATCATTCAGTTCCTTCTTCTCATTGATTTCGACATTTTTAATATTAGCACGCACCATACGAATAACCGATAAACGCAGCTTACCTGCTTCACGGTCCTTCATGGCCTGTTTCATATCTTCTGTCAATTGGTCTTTAATAGACATACAGCACGCCCCCATTATCTGGTTTTACGTTTTCTGGCTGCTTCGGATTTTTTCTTACGTTGAACGCTCGGTTTTTCATAATGTTCGCGTTTTCTAACTTCAGAAAGAATTCCGGCCTTTTGGGTTGCTCTTTTAAATCTGCGCAGCGCACTGTCCAATGTTTCGTTTTTGCCAACTTTAATTTCTGCCATCTGATCTCCCTCCCTCCACACACTTAGGGAAGTGTATATATGCATTTCATGCGTTTTTTGCACTATTGCTGACTATCGTCAGACCGCAATTACCGCACAATATTACCAGTAAATTATATCTTATGATAGGCCTTTTGTCAAGGTATCAGCAGGGCGGCCACCCCAATGCTTTACCACCTAAAAGATGGATATGCAAATGCTTAACGGTCTGCCCTCCATCATCACCGGTATTGGCAACGATGCGAAACCCTTTTTCATTAACACCAAGTTTCTCAGCCAGTTCCTTAACTTTCCCAAACATATACAGGAGCAGCTCCGGTTCTGCAGTAATAATATTTTCAGTATGAGCTTTCGGTATCATTAAAACGTGTACCGGAGCAGCAGGAGCCACATCACGGATTACGATCATTTTGTCATCTTCATAAACTCTTTCAGACGGGATCTCTCCGGCAATAATTCGGCAAAAGATACAGTCGTTCATTTCTTTCCCCCCTTAGTGATCCTAATTTTTATAATATTCGTCAGAAAATTTAAAAGTCCTTTTTCTATTTACTCTGTTCACAATTTATTTTCAAACTGTAACTAACAAAGTAAAAAAATCTTTAATAAAACGCTTGACTTATAGTCAACTCCAGCCATTATACTGAACTTAAAGTATTTTTAATCATTTATCTAAGAAAGGAGAATTTACAGTGAAAAAATTTTTATCAACATTACTTTATACCGCTGCCGCAACTTTATTATTCAGCGCTTGTGGAATGACTGCCAATACAGTTTCTTCTCCTGTTGAACCAACTGTTAAAAGTAATGAAAAAACAGCAGTAAATAATAAAGCTCTTGTTTATTTCAGCAAGGATATCAGCCCTGTAAGTCTGATCAAACTATATGATAAAATCAACCAGGATATACATGGTAAAGTAGCTATCAAAATCCATACAGGAGAAAAGAACGGTCCCAATATACTCCCACGGGAAATAGTGATGGCTTTGCAGCAGCATGTACCTGACAGTAATTTAGTCGAAACCAACACTTTCTATAAAGGTGACCGCTATACCACCGCCGGCCACCGCGAAACATTAAAAGTTAACGGCTGGGATTTTTGTACTGTAGACATTATGGACGAGGAAGGAGCAGTAATGCTGCCAGTAAAAGGAGGCAAACATTTTCAGGAAATGTCGATCGCTAAAAATATGCTTAATTATGATTCCATGATCGTTTTGACGCATTTTAAAGGACACACTATGGGAGGATTTGGCGGTTCAATGAAAAATATAGCAATTGGCAACGCAGATGGCAGGATCGGCAAAGCCATGCTGCATACCTCTGACCCATCCAACCCCTGGGAATATAGCCAAGAGCGTTTTATGGAAAATATGGCTGAATCAGCAAAGGCTACAACAGATTTTTTTGGTAAACAAATCATTTATATCAATGTATTGCGCAATATGTCTGTTGACTGCGACTGTGCCGGGCTTGCTGCGGCACCGCCAACAACTCCTGATATCGGCATCCTTGCTTCTACAGATATTCTTGCCGTCGATCAGGCTTCTATCGACCTTGTTTTTGCTTTACCAGATGCTGCTAAGCATGATCTCCAGGAACGGATCGAATCACGTCGCGGTCTGCGGCAGCTCAGTTACATGAAAGAACTTTCCATGGGTAATGATCAATATGAATTAATTACCATTGAATAAAAGAAAAGCTGCCGTTAAACGGCAGCTTTTTTATTATTCCTTCAGCAATTCTCCGATTAAAAAACTCGTCTCAGCCTTCAATAATCTCACTTTTCTTATCTTGCCACATAGTTCAGCTTCCGACCGAACATAGACCCGTAAATAATTACTGGTCAAACCTTCTATATAGCCATCCTCAACAGTCTGTTCAAACAATACCTCCACAGCACTGCCAACAAAACGTTCTAAAAATTTCTGCTGCTGCTTATGATCAAGCTCAGCAAGTTGTGCACAACGTCTTTGCTTAACAGTTTCAGGAATTTGATTGGGCATTTTTTCGGCCGGAGTTCCCTTCCGTTTGGAATAAGGGAAAATATGCATTTTACTGAACCCGCAGTTTTCTGCAAAAACCAGTGTAGATGCAAACTCCTCTTCCGTCTCACCCGGGAATCCGGCAATAATATCAGTAGTAATGGCAATATCAGGAATACGTTTACGGATATCGGCCAAAAGTTCGGTAAAACGTCGGGTATCATACGGCCTGTGCATTCTGACTAAAGTTGTATCACAGCCTGCCTGCAAAGGTAAATGCAGCTGTCGGCACAACCGTTTATCTTTTTCCATAAGATTAAGCAGCCTCGCTTCGACCTCCACTGATTCCAATGACCCCAACCGCAGTCTCTGCAGACCCTCTACACTTAAAGCTGCCTCAACAGCATCAAATAAAGTCAGTTTTCCATCATGTTCTTTACCATAGCAGCCAAGGTGAATACCGATAAGCACTATTTCTTTATAACCAGAAGCTACAAGCTTTTTAACTTCTTCCCTGATACTTGTCAGACTACGCGAACGCAACGGTCCGCGGGCAAAAGGAATAATACAATAAGTACAGAATTGATTGCAGCCTTCCTGTATTTTTAAAAAAGCTCTGGTCTTATCACTAACATCACCTGCACTCAGTTCTTCAAACTCAGTGTTGGCACTCAGCTTACGCACGCTGTCTATTGTATCAACAGACTGAAAAGCAGCAGCTTCTTCTACCAACCGTACGATATCTGCTCTATCCTGATTCCCGATAATAAGATCAACACCAGGAATTGTCTTCACTTCTTCTGCCGCCGTCTGTGGATAACAGCCAGTCACAACCACGAAAGCAGTTGGGTTTCTGCGCACAGCACGATTGATCATCTGCCGCGATTTACGCTGCCCCGTATTGGTAACAACACAAGTATTGATCACATAAATATCAGCTTCGCAATTAAAACCAACTACAGTATAACCATGACTGCGAAATATCGCTTCCATGCTGGCAGTATCGGCCTGATTGACTTTACAGCCTAAAGTGTAAAATGCTATTCTTTTCATCAATCAGCCTCCTAAATCACCAGTTTCATAAAATATTGCGGCCGCAGCTACTAATGCAGCTGTTTCTGCACGTAATATGCGCTTGCCTAAACTTACTACCAATGCCCCAGCTGTCCGGGCCTGCTGTAATTCCGTCTCGGAAATACCGCCCTCCGGGCCTATGATCAGCAGCAGCTCCTTCAAAGCCTGCTCCTTTTGCAGCGCAGCCTTCAAACCAAGCTTATCCTCACATTCATAAGCTATCAGTTTACAGTCACAGGGATTATCAGCAAGCATCTGTTCCATCGTCTGTACTGGCTGCACCATTGGTATAATATCACGCTTACTCTGTTTCGCAGCCGCTTCAGCAATTTTCTGCCAGCGCTCAGCTTTCTTAACAGCTTTATCACCTTCCAGGCGTACGACCGAATGCTCCATAGCTACTGGTATAATCTCACTGACTCCCAGTTCTACAGCCTTCTGGATAATAAAATCCATTTTTTCACCTTTAGCCAACCCTTGTGCCAGTACGATTCGCACTGAAGGCTCATGACTTTCCGCCAGTACCTCCAGACATTTGACTGTCACAACACTTTCATTAGCATCAGCAATTTCAGCAAGAGCCGTGACACCATCATCACTTACAATCTGTACTCTGGACCCGCATTGCATCCGCAGTACAGTATAAATATGCCTGGCATCAACACCCATTATTGTCATCGTATCACTGTATGGCTGCGGTATAAAAAATCTATGCACCGTCAGTCCTCCTTACGCATCTGCATAACAACCCAGCCGCCTTTGGCATCAACAGCTTCGACACACAAACCGACTTTGGAGGCAGCTGCTGATACATCATTCTGCCGTTCTTCAATAATACCGCTGGCAAGGAATATTCCTCCGGATTTTAACTTACCGGGAATATCCTGCAGAAGCATAATAATAATATCGGCAATAATATTAGCAATGATAATATCAGCCTTACCTTCTGTACCATGCAGCAAATCACCCTGTTGCACACTGATTTTTTCTGTCAGTTCATTGCCGGCAATATTTTCAATAGCTACTCGTACCGCAGTAGCATCAATATCCACCGCTTTAACTGTTTTAGCACCAAGTTTAGCAGCAGCAATAGCCAGAATTCCAGAGCCAGTACCAACATCAAATACTTCCATATCAGTACGCAGAACTTTTTCCAAACGTTCCATACACATACAGGTCGTATGATGTGTTCCTGTACCAAACGCCATCCCTGGATCGATTTCAATAATATGTTCACCAGCTTTAGATGTATATTTTTCCCAGGTAGGCTTAATCACCAATGTTCTGCCAATATGCGTAACATGGAAATACTGTTTCCATTCGTTAGCCCAATCCTGCTCGGAAACAGTACGAAAACACGTATTACCAAAGCGACATTTACCAATACGCGTTTCCAAATTTGTTAAGTCCTCATCAATCTGTGTAAGACGTGGCTGCAGCTCTTCATCCTCCGGATAATAAGCAGTTATCGTAACCACTTCTGTGTTTTCCTGCTCAGGAATATCGCATAATTCCCAAGTGCCTGAATTACGCAAAGTGTTTATCAAAACCGGGTCCTCAATAACAACACCATTGTTTGCACCTGCAGCACGCATAATTTCGGCAACCAGATCAGCTGCCTCATGTGTAGTTTGTATGCTTACCTCTATCCATTGTGACAAAGCGCTCACTCCTTAAATAACTATCATATATATTAAACACAAAGCTTATTCTAAAATATTTTACCATATGAAAGTGTTTTTCTACCAGTTTGAGAAGATATTTCAATGCCAAGTGCTCACATTATATCATATTTTTTGGCATAAAAAAATAAACTGCGGTG
>OGYR01000059.1_pt1 | contig 99631 bp, 87 predicted proteins | sample 1576661 | NCBI WGS metagenome assembly OGYR01 (sample SAMEA3541490, study PRJEB24748) | human gut metagenome | biome: human gut; feature: human-associated habitat; material: faeces | place: China | collected 2012
CATTATCAAGCCTTTCCAACAACCTGAACCAGACACTGGCAAGTGGTGAGCGTGTTCTTTCTTTATTAGAAGAGACACCACTTGTGGAAGAAATACCGGGGGATGTGGATACAGAAGAAAGTACAGATCATACCTTTACAGGGGCAAAAGCAGAGAATGTAACTTTTGCCTATAAGGTGAGTGAAACAGAGACAGATACGATTCTGGATCATTATTCCCTTACCTTACAGCCGGGACAGATCACCGGCATTCATGGGGCAAGTGGTTCCGGTAAGTCCACACTTCTGAAACTGCTGATGCGTTTCTGGGATGTGCAGGAAGGAAGTGTGTCGGTAGATGGTGCGGATGTCCGAAAGATTCCGACAAAGCATCTAAGAGATATGGAGTCTTACGTAACGCAGGAAACACACCTGTTCCATGACAGTATCGCCAATAATATCGCCATTGCCAAACCGGGAGCAACGAGGGAAGAGATTATGGAAGCGGCAAAGAAAGCTTCTATTCATGACTTTATCATGACACTTCCGAAAGGCTATGATACAGAAGTTGGAGAACTGGGAGATACGTTATCTGGCGGTGAGAAACAGAGAATCGGAATTGCAAGAGCATTTTTGCATGATGCAGAGATGATCCTGCTGGATGAACCAACTTCGAATCTGGATTCGTTGAACGAGGGTATTATCTTAAAATCATTGAAAGAATCAGCTGAGAAAAAAACGGTTGTCCTGGTATCCCACAGAGTATCCACAATGAATGTAGCAGATGTAGTGTATGAAATGGAGAACGGCAGAATTTCTTAACAGCAGGAATACAGAAGAAATACTTTCCGAAAGGGGAGGTAGTATGAAACTCGGAGAATTTTCGGAAACAGCGAATCGTGATGCGTGCCGGATGGAACATGCAATTAGTGAAGAGTCCTATCTGAAAATTCAGTAGTTGGTGAAAAGTGATAATGGAGTGTTGGGAAAGTTAATATGGGAAGTCAGACAGTATAGCAGAGCACCAATTATTGTTGTAATACCGGGAATCCATGTGGTAAAGAAATACATCGACTGGGGTGCGGATCTGGTGCTTTGTACGCAGACTGCGGAAAAAACTGGAGAAATCCGATCTAGAAACAGCCAAGCTGATTCAGAGTATCAGGAAGGTGGGATACTATCTGGATATAGATTTACATTAAATGGAATATAATAAAGGTGTATTATGGGATGGTGAAAGCCATCCTTTTTTTGACAAACATAAAAATTCTATGAAATCTATAAAAATATAATAAAACAGCGTCAGTTTTTCGAATCTCAAGTGTTTATTATATGTAGAAGTATCAGGAAAACACAACGTATAAAGTGATACAGGTGGGAATTCATTTTGTATGTTGTGAGAGGAGTGAGAAATATGTTAAAACTGGCAGTCTGTGATGACGATAAGGCTGTATGCGAATGGTTGAGACAGAAATTGCTATACTATGGGGAAACGTGTGGCGAGTCGCTGGAGATTTATTGCTATCTTTCAGAAAATGCCTTGCTGGAAACATTGGAAGAAAATCAATTCGATATAATCTTTCTGGACATTCAGTTAGAAAAAAGCAATGGAATACAGATAGGGGAAGAGATTCGCAAAAAACAGCATGGCAGAACGATACGGATCACCTATATTTCCACCTTTCGGGAGTATGCAATGCAGCTTTTTCATATCCATCCATTTGATTTTCTGATCAAACCTTTGAAAGAAGAGGATGTATATCATGTGATGGATGAACTGTGTGCCTGTACAGATTCCGAAAGACAGATCTTCGAGTATCGGAATTCGGAAGGAATGCACCGGATTGCATACCGGGAAATTATGTATTTTTACAGTACGGAAAAGACCATCCATATGGTTACAGAGCAAGGAGAAAAGGAATTCCGGGGGCAGATCAGTGATGTGGAAAAGAGAACCGGAGACTATTTCCTGAAAATTCATAAGTCATTTCTGATTAACCGGGCATATGTGGAATGTTACAGATACGATATGGTCAGAATGAAGAACCAGACGGAATTGAGTATCAGTAAAGTGAACCGAAAGCGAGTCCGGGAGTTCCTGCTCAGACAGGGGGAACTGTGATGAACATCCATCTGCTTACCTATCTTACAAACCGCATCTTCTGGTTTTACACAGTATATCGTTATAATTCAGCTTTGTATGTAAAAGAAAAAAATCCGCACAGATGGCTCTGTTATGTCTTCAGTTATGTGATTGGCTGTTGTGCAAATATGTGTCTGGGTACGATCAAAGGGAATGTAATATTTAATCTTCTAGGGTTAGTTTTGATTGCACAAAGCTATCCGGCAGATACGAAACACAGGATCTGGAATATATTGATGGTATATATGACAGGCATTTTGTGCGATGCAATTCCAATTGCCATGTGCATCAACCGTGTAAAGAACCGCCATCTTGGACCTGGACTGATCGTAATAGGCAATTTCCTGTTCTTTGTTGTAGAAAGCCTGATGGAACGAAAACTGAATTTAAAGCGTGGTTATCAGATTAAAACCAACCACTGGCTTGTGATGCTGTCGGTGCCTGTTTTGAGTATTGCTGTCTGTATCAGTATCATGAATCCAGAGGAACATCGCATCCGGGAAAGTATGGTATTGTTTCTTCTGTTTATCAATATTCTGATTTTTTATCTGTATGATGAAGTGCAGAAAAGCTATGAGGAAGAAACGAATCGCGGATATATGGAGATCCAGTTACAGCAGTATGCGAAACGTATGGATGTGATGCAGAATTCGCAGGAGCGATTGAACAAACTGCGGCACGATTACAAACACCATATGCATACCATTCGGGCGATGGCACAGGCGAAAGACTTTCAGGGAATACTCCGGTATGTGGATCAGATAGAAAACGTATGGAAAGATACAGTCCCCATTTCGTATACGGAAAATAAGATCGTAGATAATCTGCTGAATTATATCCTACAAGAATACAGGCATCAATTGAAGAAACTGGAGATCAGCGTGCATCTGCCACCCTATATCGGGGCAGAACTGTTTGATCTGAGTATTGTGATTGGGAATCTTTTGGATAATGCGATTCGTGGGGCAATGGAATCCGAGCAACGGAGTCTGAACTGTAGCATTCATTATGAAAAAGGGATATTGCGGATGCAGGTAAAAAACAGTGCGAAAGGGAAATCACTCCGAAAAGGGGAACGGTATCTGAGTACCAAGAAAAAGAAAGAAGGACATGGCATCGGCCTCGAAAATGTGAGATATGTTGTGGAAAAATATCAGGGAGATATGGAGATCATATCTACGGATCATGAGTTTCAGATCCGGCTTTTCCTGTATATGGATCTGGGAGAATAGAAAAACAAGCTGTTTCCGAAAAAGGTCATTTTTGCCAGATTCAAGGTCAATTCCGCCAAACGCAAAAAAGCTGTCACTTTTTAGCTTATAGTAAGAAAAACGAAAAGAGGGAGGGTAGAGATTCAGACAACTGAATAGGGAACAAAAGAAAAGTTAAGAAAAAGTGACAGGGAGAAAGAGACTATGAAGAGATTTCGAAAGTCGGCTATAGCCTTAGTACTTGCAGTCCTGATGGCACTGCAGGGAACAGAACCTATCTTTGTACAGGCTAAAGAAGCCATTGAGGATGTACAGAAGAATGCAGATTTCTCCAGACCAGAGGCTTTGACGGAAGAAGAAGCAGGGATTACAGATTCCACATCTGGAGAACAAGATAAGAGTCAACAGTCTGATGCGGACGTAAAAAATGAAACGACGCCATCAGAAGATACAGAGACGCAGGAAGAACAGACAACTCCAGCGGAAGAAACAGAAGAAAATCCGCAGGAAAAAGAAGTGGAACTAAAAGAACCACAGGATTATTATCCGATTCCGGAAGAACCGGAAGGTGAACTGATCGATTATGATGCCATTTCCAAGACTTATAAGACAGGGGACAAGCAGTATACAACCGTTTATGGAGGCTATGTCGGAACTTATAAGAATGAGGATGGAGATACCGAGCTGGTTGATAATACACTTGTAAAACCAGAAGAAGCAGATACTCCGGCATCCGAAGAAGCACAGGAAGCCAGCAGTGCATCGAAGGATGACCAAAAGGAAGAGAAAACGGAAGTTTATCAGAACAAGGCAAATGATTATGCCATCCTTCTTCCGGAACAGATGTCAGAAGAGAATGGTGTAACGATTGAAAATGGAAAGACCAGAATCGGAATCATTCCGGTAGATGGAGATTATACACATTCCGTTATTAAAGACAATGCGATCCTTTATAATGAAGTTTACGAGGGCGCAGATGTTCAGTATACAGTACTGGATTCCAGTATTAAAGAAGATATCGTGCTTCAGCAGCCAACAGACAGGGAAGTCTATGAATACGAGCTGCAGATTTCGGGGTATCAGGCAGAAGTAAAAGACAATCAGGTCTATATCTATCCGGAAGGGAAGACAATCAAAGATGCAAAGTATCTTCTGGAGACGCCATCAATGGAAGACGCTGCCGGGGAAATCAGTTTCCTGATCACATTGGAACTTCGGGAAGAAGAGGGAAAAACAATCCTGACCGTAAAACCAGACAGGGATTGGCTTTCGGCAGAAGAACGTCAGTATCCGGTCAGGATCGATCCGACACCAGTGGAGATCCAGAAGAGTTCCTTTAACATGATCGGTGTGGAAGAGGGAAGTCCTACCAGTCAGATTGGTGACAACAATTATCCGTATGTCGGATTTGATGATGGTATTAAGTCTGGGAACCTTGCAGGATTTGGTACTGCACATCAGAACTGCCGGACTTATATCAAAGTTAATTCTGATTTTAGTCAGATTCCGAAAGATTCAAAAATCGACAGCGCAACCTTTGCAGTGAGCCAGAGGACAGCATATAGTGGCGGTGCATCGCAGTTTGGTCTTTACCGTGTGGATCAAACCTGGAACACATCGATTACATGGAAAACAAAACCAGTGCAGCTTACATTCCAGGATGTACAGAATGCAAGTATCACAAGGAACAGTTATATCAATTATGACGTCAAAGATCTGGTAAATGACTGGGTGCAGGGAACGCATGCGAATAATGGATTTGCACTGGTAGCAATCGCAGAGGCAAATAATCTTGGGGCATCCATGCAGTGTGAAGTGCTGAATAACCGAAATTCAGCCTACGGACCGAAACTCAGTATCCAGTGGTCTCCGGCAGAAGATCCATATCTGCGAGATATGTCACTGGATGAGACAACCATCCTGCTTCGCCCGATGACAGAAAAGAATACCAATGGAAAACTGAAATTTGATGCCGTATTTGCAGACGGAATCGCAAAGAGCAAATCTACCGTAGAGTATTATCTGCTCCCGGATGAGGAAAAAGAAGAGCATCACGAAACAGATGCGAAACCATTGTATTCCTATCCAGACAGTACTGAATACAATAAGCAGTTCCCGGAGGCGAATAAGTATTACAGCAAAGATTCCAACTGGCAGAGTGCACTGTATTCAGGGCTGACGAAGGACAAGCTTTATAAGATCAAAGCAAAAGCATCGAAAGAGATTGATGGAAAGCTGGAAACAGGAAAAGAAGTGACCAGTGACAGCTTTGTGATCTATGAAGTCAAACAGTTTGATACATTCCCGAAGATTGCAAAATATTATGGTGTTCCACTTAAGAACATTATGAAAGACAATCAGGTGATGGATGCACTGGTTGTTGCGAATAATACGATCTTTATCCGTAACCCACAGACCAATGTCCCATATAGTCCGGCACCTCTTACGGATCAGGATAAGATGCGGATTGACGGAGCATTGATGGGAAGAGGACTGCACTGTGAATTTGGATTTGAGCCGGTCAACTTAAATACCGGTAACTTCTACATGGATCAGTCCGATGCAACGATAAATGAGCTGAATGGGGAATTCTCCATTACAAGAAGCTACAATTCCAAAGGAACAGACCAGCATTTCATGTTCGGACGTGGATGGAGCTTCAACTATGACCAGTCACTTTCACAGATGGAGGACGGAAGCCTTCTGTATATGAGAGGGGACGGAAGTTATCTGATCTTTGATAAGAATGAAGATGGCAGCTACACTGCTCCGGATGGTTATGTATACGATTTAAAAGCAGTCAGCTATAAAGATACAGACCATGACTACATCGAATGGGAACTGACAGATGCGGATCAGAGTATCTGGTCATTTGATAAATACGGAATTTTGCGTTATGTAACGGATGTGAATGGATTTAAGACAGTATTGGATTATGACGATGATTATAATCTGAGCAAGATTACCACACCATCCGGAAAAACATTCGGGGTAAAACAGGATAAATTCGGGCATATCAAGGAACTGTCTCTTCCAGATGGTGGAAAAGTTTCTTACAAATATGATGAGCAGGGAAACCTGATATCTGTAACAGACCCGAATGGAACAACAAAAGAATATCATTATGATGATGACAGCCGTATGACAAGCTGGAAAGATGAGAATGGCAATACGGTTGTAAAGAATACTTACGATAAAGAAGGAAGAGTCATAGAGCAGACTGATGCAGAAAAAGGAACGGCAACTTTCAAGTACGGAAAGAATTCTACTACAACAACGGATAACGAAGGAAATAAGACCGTTTATCATTATGATGATCAGTACCGCACAACATCCATTGAATATCCGGATGGAACAACCTGTGAAAAGACTTATAATGCAGAGAATCAGCTTGCTTCCGAAACGACAGCAGCCGGAACAAAAACTTACACTTATGATACATTTGGCAATGTAGCAACGGAGACAAGAGAGGATGGAAAGACAGCCTCTTATACTTATAATGAGCAGAATAAGCTGACCAGTGCAACTGGATATAACGGAGCAACGGTTACTTACAGTTATGACGGTAATGGAAATATGGTCACATCTACAAAACCGGATGGAACAGCCATTACCTATACTTACGATGACAAACATCGTATGGTATCCCAGACAGACGGCAGAGGTGTCACAACAACGTATTCGTATGACGGACCGAACATGACCGGATATGTGGATGGGAATGGAAATACATACAGTTTTACCTATGATGCCATGAACCGTCCGCTTACGATGACAGATCCGCTTGGAAACAGTACAGCGAACAGTTATGATGCGAAGGGAAATCTGACTTCCAAGACAGCAGCCGATGGCGGTGTGACCGCTTATACGCTGGATGGTGTGGGAAATATTACAGCAAGTACTGACGCACTGGGGAATACCACCACTTATACTTACGATAAGATGTACAACATGACCAGTGGTACAGATCCGAAAGGAAATCAGATCAGCTACGTTTATGATAAGAATTATCAGCAGGTCAAAGCAACCGATGCAAAAGGAAATACAATTACTTATAAGTATGACAGCATGGGACGTGTCATAGAAGAGAGTAATAAAGATTTTGGAACAAAGCTCTATGAATATGACAAAGCAGGAAATCTGAAAAAATATACCGACGGAAATGGAAATGCAACCGTATCCAAGTTTGATTCTCTTGGACAGGTGCTTCAGTCCAAAGATGCAGTTGGTAATATAACCAAATATGAATATGACGCATTAGGAAACGAAACCAAGATTACCTATGGAGATGGAAGCAGCCACTCCAAGGCATATGATAACTGCGGAAGACTCGCTAAAGAGACAGATGAATTAGGTGCAGTTACCACTTACGCTTATGATGCGGCAGACAATCTGGTATCAAAATCAGATGACAGTGGAAGAACCTGGACTTATACTTACGATAACACAGGAAACCGTTTAAGTGAAACGAATCCAGAAGGTGGAACTACCACATATACTTATGATAAAGCAGGAAATCTGGTATCTTCTACCGATGAAGAGGGAAGAACAGATACTTATGCTTACGACAAGGCAGGAAATCTGACTACATCCAAAGATGCCCTTGGATATACCGTATCCATGAAGTATGACTTAAATGGAAATCTGGTATCCTCTACCGATGAAAATGGAAATACCAGTAGCATGACTTATGATGGTAATGGAAACATGACATCGGTAACCGATGCAAAGGGCAACATTACAGCAATGAAATATGATTCCACCGACAATCTGGAACAGACGGTGGACGCCCTGAAAGGAAAGACCACTTACGAATACGATTCACAGGGCAACAGCACAAAGATGACAGATGCCCTCGGCAATGCGTACAGCTATATGTATGATAAAGAGGGAAATAACACATCCATAATACTGCCGACAGGGGACAAGGTGCTGATGGAGTACGATGCCATCGGACAGCTTGTAAAATGTACGGATGCACAGGGACTTGTAATTACCTATCAGTATGATGGAGCAGGCAATCTGATCCATTCCTCCGACAATGGCGGAAACAGTATGGATTACACATACGATGGTGCCGGAAATGTACTGACACAGACCGATGAACTCGGCCGGACAGCAACATACAAGTACGATCAGTATGGCAGACTCCTGAAACTGACAGAGGCAGACGGAAGTACGACCTCTTACGAATATGATGTTATGGATCGCATTACAGCGGTAACGGATGCAGAAGGACATCGAACCACCTTTACTTACGATAAAGTCGGCAACCAGTTATCCATGACAGAAGAAGACGAAGCCACTTACCAGTACGCATACGATAAGAAAGACCGGGTGATCTCCCAGACAAATCCTCTTGGAGCATCCAGTACCTTTAAATATGACGGAAATGATAATGTGACGGAAGCGGCGGATGAAAACGGTACAGTTACCAAATATGCTTACGATAAAAACGATAACCTCGTATCCCAGACAGACGGAAATGGAAATACGACAACCTACCAGTATGATGAACTGGACCGCAAGATCGGGGAGACTTCTCCGTTAAAAGAAACAAATGAATACCGTTATGATGCCATTGGCAATCTTACCAAATCCAAAGATCCGATGGGACTTATTACTGAATACAAATATGACAGCCTGAGTAACATGACGGAACAGATTTCTCCAAAGGGAGCAGTTACCAAATATGATTACGACAAGCATGGCAATGTCATTTCTGTAACGGATGCAAAGGGAAATGAGACACAGTACAGTGTTGACCTGAATGACAATGTCACAAAGATGACGCAGGCGAATGGTGGCGAATATACATACAAATATGACAAAGCCGGACGTCTGGAGAGTATGACCAGTCCACTGGGTTATACTAAAAATTTCTCATATGATAAAGTGGACAATGTGGTAAAAGAAAGCGACAGCTTAAAGAGTGCCACAACGTATACTTACGACAAGCTCCATAACATGAAGTCTTCTACCAATGCACTGGATGGAACGACCAGCTTTACATACGATAAGTATGGCAATCTAGTGAAGGAGACAGATCCACTTGGACGGAGCAATACCTACAGTTATGACCTGGCAGGCCAGATGACTTCCGCAGCCGATCCGCTTGGCAAGATTACAGCCTATACTTACGATCCGGCTGGAAATATCACAGACATCACAAAGCCGGGTGGAAGAAAGACCAGCTACGGTTATGACAAGAATTATAATGTTACATCAGTAACAGATCCGATGGGGTATGTTGCAAAGACCGTCTATGATAAAGATAATCGTGTAACAGAAGAGACGGATGCATTGGGACAGAAGGAATCCTACACGTATGATAAGGACAGCAGGGTAACTTCTATTACAGACAAGCGTGGATTCACAACGGGATTTGATTACGATGCACATGGTAATATTCAGGTTGTTACAGATAAGACCGGATTAAAGAGCCATCTGGAATATGACAAGAATGACAATCTGACCAAAGTAACCGATGCCCTTGGCGGTGTAACAACTTATGGTTACGACAACATGGATAACCTGGTGACCTTCACCAATGCAGCAAATAAGACAACGAATTATACTTATGATCTGGAAGGCAACCTGACATCCATCAAAGATCCTGCAGGAAGAACAGAGAAATTTGATTATGATGAAAAGGGAAGACTCACCGGGCATACACAGGCAAGCGGCAAGAAAGTCTCTTATGATTATGATAAGCTGAATGACTTGCTGGAGAAATCTTATCAGGACGTAAAGGGAGAGACATCCGAAAAGGACGTAACCTACGCATATAACAGCGCCGGGGAACGGGTATCCATGAAGGATCAGACTGGTAAGAGCAGCTACGAATACGATGCACTTGGAAGAATCACCAAAGTAACAAGCGGTTCGAAAAAGGATGTCAGCTACGTCTATGATGACGCAGATAATCTGCAGGCAATCGTATACCCGGACGGTACAAAGGTCAGCTATGAATACGACTTAAATGATAACCTCGTAAAACTGACAGACCGTAACGGAAAGGTGACGACATACAAGCATGATGCACTGAACCGTGTGACAGAAGTCGTTAGTACAGGGCGGTATAGTGTCAGGCACTGTAAAATGAGGCTAAGGTATAAATTGTGTCTATTTTTCCGAAATGATTTTGATGGCTGAATAATTGTATTAAAAGTATAAATTGTGAGAAAATTATTGAAATTAATGTAGAAATGATATATACTAAATACAAGTAAAACAAGTAAAAAGTTGTATAGATTAACAGAAAAGGAGGGATCTTATGGCAAATTATGATGATTTTGATTTGGACATTAGGAAGATAAAAGGAAACATGGAAGCTGAACCGAAAGGAACAGTTGCAATATGCTTAACAACAGGGACAGCAACGACATGTACGATGCCTACTTTATGTGACACAAGTATTGTAACACTAGCGTCTTGTGATGGAACTTGTGTTGGATGTACAAATACGGAGAAACCTTGTTCAGCTAATACTTGTTCTGCATGCAATTCTTACTGTGGAGGGGCTTGTAGGAAGTGATTTTTAAAAGAAACGTATAAACCTACTTGTTGATTGTACCATTTTTTATTTGTTAAATATGTGATTTTTCTAAGAAAATATAAAAGTATTTTAGAAGAGAAATATATTAAATTATCACTTAAAAATGATAATAAGGACAGGGTCAAGAGAAGGTAATCTTGACCCTGTTTTAAATTTAAGAACCAAGTGCTATACGGTAACTTTATTGGAAAGCGGTAGATGGAATTATAAGTTATTTCATATCCGATTTGACAGGCAATGAAAATACTTAACAAGATTATATATTGTTTATAGTATAAGTGAGTATAATAAAATGGAGGGAGAATTCTAATGTATAGAAGATATAAATGTATGAATTCCTATATTATGCGTGGTCCAACTTTCCCTATAGAAAAACTAGAAGAAACATTTCAAACATATGGGAAGAAAAAGGATGAGATAATAATTGATGAGGTACTTGCAGAGGGCTTGGAAAGTGCGACACATAATTTAATCACCGAACTAAATAAGAATAAGCGTAATCAAGATATAGAAAGTACTTTATTAAAATATATTATACGTTCAACAACTAGAGCTACACCATATGGTTTACTATCTGGCATATCAGCGGGAGAATTTGCTAAGAATACAGATGTTATCAGGGAAGATGTTATAGAAAATAAGAAACGATGCAGAGTAGATATGGGATGGCTTTGTTCATTTATATCGAATCTGGAAAAGAATGAAAAAGTATTAGTAAAAATAAGTGTGAAATTCAATGAACAGTGTATCATAAAAGGGGATAGGATATATAATCCTTACATTACATCAGAAACACAGGAAGATGAACAAAATCTTTACACAGCTGTGTCTATACGATTAAGTGAAATTTTATTATGGATTAAACAAGAATGTTCTACAAGTATTGTTGTTAAAGATTTAGTGGAGAAAATAATAGCAAAAAAGAAAAATTGTTCAACAGATAGAGTGCTTTTTTATATTAAGCAATTGATAGAAAATAATTTTTTGATAACAGAATTAAGACCACCGTTAGTAAATACTGATCCATTGCCATATTTAATTCATGTTTTAAAACAAAGACAAGTCGATCAAGATATCATATGCATATTAGAGAATGTTGAACGTCTGATAAAGGAGTATAATTCTATTTCTATAGGAAAAGGAAAAGATAAGTATAAGACAATTGTCAAATATATGGAAACGTTAAGAAAAGCAAATGATTATTTACAAACAGATTTAATGATATTATGTAAAAAAAATCAGTTATCATATAATGTAAAAAAAGAATGTGAAAAAGTACTTAATTGCTTTTCAAAAATTTCAGAAGCAGCCGAAACAGATTTTTTGTCAAAATATAAAAATGATTTTATTGAAAAATATGGTTATCATAGAGTTGTTCCAGTAATGGAAGTACTTGATAATGATATAGGAATAGGAATACCTGCAGGTTATACAGGAGCAAAATGCTATCGAAATAAGGAAGTTGCTTATGAAACAACATTGTGCAAAAGGATAAAAGAATATATTTGGACTAAAATTCAATATGCACTCATAAATGGAAAAAATGAAGTAGAAATCATTGAAAAAGATTTAGATGATATACTCTCAGAGTTAAATATTACTCCTTTAACAGAGTTACCCTCTGTTGATATATTTGTTGAAGTTCTTGCAAAAGAAAAATCTGATATTGACAAAAATAATTTTCAAATTTTATTTACTGGTGCTAGTATTTGTGATATTGCAGGAAGATCATGGGGAAGATTCTCAGACATGATTGAGGAATGCATTGTAAAGGAATTCGCAAATAAAGAGCAGAAAACACTGAGCGAAGATTATATTATTGCATCATTGTGTGAATTTTCTAGAAATGGGAGATTGGATAATGTAACAATGAATACAAACAGTTATGAGTACCAAATATCTTTTAATACTAATGGCTCAAAGGATAAACAAGAAATAAAAATATCGGATATTGGAATAGGGGTAGATAGAATTTCAAATAAATTATTTGCATATTCTTTTTCATTAAATAAAAAAATAAAGATAATTTCGAATAATATGCTAAATCCTATTATAGGAAGCGATGCGTTTCGATTATTGAGAGATATATCTAATTTAGAACATGCGAGAATTGGAAGTATCTTAGGATTGTTTCAATCATTTGGCTTAGCATATACACCGAGAATTATATTGGGAAAAACAATCCTTGCGCCCGCTACATGGGTGTTAGAAAAAAAGATATTTTTACAAAAATCAAAAACAGAAAGTTGGGAAGAAAAATTTACAAGAGTGCGTAAGGAATGGCAGATTGTTCGATATGTATATATCGCTCAAGGAGACAATCGATTGTTACTTGATTTAGATGATGATATCCAAATAACTCTTCTATATCAAATTATAAAAAAATCTAGAGAGGCAGTTTTGTTAATGGAAGCTATAGACATAGAGAACAAGTTTTGGATAAAGGATTCTAAAGGAAATCATTATGCAAATGAATTTGTTTTCTCTTTATATCCGGAAAAAGTTTCCTATGATAATTTTGAAAAAATCTATATAGATAATAAAATAGTTGAAGAAAGAGTGCTTGTTCCAGGACAAGACAATTGGATTTATCTCAAATTGTATTATTGTGAAGAAAGACTTAATGATGTGCTTGGGGAAAATTTAATGGAATTTTTGGAAACTTTAAAAAAAGATGATCTTTTAGATAAGTATTTTTTCATTAGATATTGGGATCCTATGCCACATATACGTTTACGAATAAGAGTGAAAAATCAGGCAGTATTAGGGAATGTTTTTCAATTACTTTATTATTGGGGAAGTGAATTAAAGACAACCGGTAAGATATCTAAAGTACAATATGATACATATGAAAGAGAAATTGAAAGATATGGTGGATTTAAATCCATGAATTTTGCAGAAACTTTTTTCTTCTACGATAGTGAATATGTTAATAATTTAATTAAGTTTAAACAGAGCAATACATTACAATATGATGATGAATTTATAGGAATTGTTTCAGTTTTTAGCTTAATGAATAAATTTACAAATAATAAAGAAAAATTGGAAAAGTGGTTATCAGGTATTATAAATAGAAAAGATTTTAGAAAAGATTATAAAGATAAGAAAAATAGTATATGGAAAGCAATGACGTTTGCAGAACAAATCGAGTACATGGAGGATGAGTGGATACTATATTTGAATAAAAGAAACCAGATGCTGCAACGATATATCGAAGAAATGCAGTCTGAAGGAAATGAGTATTTATTAAAAAATGGTGATTTAATGGGAAGTTTAATTCATATGTTCTGTAATCGCTATATGGGTGACAATATATGGGAAAAAAGAATAAAAGCATATATACGCCATACTTTGTTTGAGCAAGCAGAACAAAAGAAACACTTTAATAAGAATAAATAGAAAAACTGTATCTTAAAGTAATTTATTAAGAAGGAAAGAGAGAGACGTAATGCAAAATACCAAATTTATTGATTATAAATCGTGTATAAATAACTATAAATTGACAAAAAATCAAATTGATAAAATTATAATTATCTTAGAAGATTTTTTAAATAAGTTATCAGAATTACAAACAAAACAGTTGACTTTTAGTGATAAGCTTGCAGTGTTAGGATTTTATTGTGAGATTTTTATTTTAGCTAAGGATAAAGAAAAATGTATTACAAAAATATATGAGTTATTGAATGATTTAAAAGGTAATATAGAAAATCAAAAGTATGTTGATGTTAGTTTGTTTGGGGGATTGACTAATATTGCTGTATTTATTCAGCCAATTGTACAAATGACTGGATATTTTAAAAAATTCCAAAAAAATTTGAACAAATTAATAATTGAAGAAACTTCTAAACAAAGTATAATCTATAAGAATAATTTGGAATGGAATCGTTCATCATATTTTGATATTATTAGTGGTTTATCCGGTATAGCTACTTACTTATTTGCCTTAGATGATGAGGAAGCAAAAAAAAGCATAAAAGATGTTATGGAATATTTTATTGTTTTGAGTGAATATAGATCCTCTGATAATGTTTTACTTCCTGGATGGTACATAAAAGGGAAAGATTTACCAACTAAAGAGTATAGGGAACTATTTAAATCAGGATGTGTAAATTATAGTTTGTCACATGGAATTGCAGGCCCTTTATATATTTTGAGTAAGGGTCTCTGTATGGAAATTGAAATTGAGGGACAGGAAGAAGCTATTAAACGAATACTAGGAGAATATCAGAAAGCAAGAACATATGTCAATGAAGTGTGCATTTGGCCGGGAATGATGCAGTTGAATGATTATTTAAATAAGACTAATTTAGGTGATAATTTAAGAATGAGTTGGTGTTATGGAAGCTTAGGCATTTTGCCTAGCATTATAACAGCGGGAAAGGCAATACAAGATTCGAAATTAGTTGAGTGGGGAAAAAATCAATTACTTAAAATATCAGAAATGTCTATAGATAACTATTATCTTGATTCACCAATTATTTGTCATGGATATGCTGGCGCAAGTGTGATTTTTAGGAAAAGCTATGATAATTATAAAAACGAGAAATATTTATTAAGAGCAAAAGAAATTGTAAACATATTATTGAGTTTGTATAATTCTGAATTTCCATATGGATACAAAGATTTCACTAGGATGTATACTGATAATGGTTTTACTGAAAAGTATGAGGATAAACTAACGTTATTGGAAGGTTCAACTGGAATTTGCACAGAATTAGCAGCATATTTGAAAGAAGAAAGTTGGTTCGATAAGATGTTGTTTTTTTCATGAAATTTTAATAGAATGTTTTGATGTTTTTTAGAGCGAAAAGATAGTATATTGTATAAATACATTTTAATGAGAACAACGTCATTACAAAATATTAAAAAATTTTGTAATTATCAAATATCGTACTCATTTAGCAGGATATCGCCGATAGTAGCATTATTTATAAAAGCGAGGATATCTTCACAGAAGGCAAAAGAAATCATCTACCACTTTTTTATAGTAAAAATCTGAAAATAGGTATAATTAGCTTGTTTGTAATGCATGTATATTGCATGTATATTGACAGATGCAATTATTGTACGCATTTTCCAGAACAGCTATCTAATCAATATAAAAGATATTAATACTTATCAAGATATCCTCATGAAAGAAGTTTTCGGTTAGATAAAAATTGTGCAAGTAAATTTGTATTTTACAATATCTGTCGTTTTCGACATCATGCACGACTAATCTTGAAACAGATTTAATAAAATTTCTTGTGGAAAATATTATCTGATATGCTAAATAAGTTACTAAAATATAATTTTTAAATCACCATATGGAAGAAAAAGTGTTTATTTTGAGCTTATATTAAATTTTACATTGAATAATAAGGAGCAAAATGAAAAAAAGTAAATTAAATGATATAATAAAATATTATATTAAGGTAAGTGAAATTCTTTTTAATGTAGATAAAACATATACTTTTTTATTACTTTTGTTAGCATTAATTCAAGGGTGTTTTCCTGGTATTTTGACTATTGTTTTACAAAAATTGTTGAATTCACTTCAGCAAGTGGAAATATCATATGCTAACACAGTAAGACTTGTATTAATTTATTTGGGAATGAATGCTTTGATTGGAATTTTATCTATATATCAATCATATTTATCACAAATATTAACAACAAAAATATATGCCTATGTGAGTTCTTCTGTCTTGAAGAAAGCATCTGAATTAGATTTAAAAGATTATGAAAATAGCGAGATATATGATAAGATACAAAGAGCACAAGGTGAAACAGGGAGAGAATTTTTTGATTTTTTTGTTAGCTTTCTATCAGTTTTCCAATTTTTGATGCAGATTATAATACAATCTATAATATTATTGGCATGGCGTTCTTGGGTTATAGGCTTAATTATTTTGATTTCTATTGTTAGTTCAATATGTTCTATAATAATGAATAGAAAACGGTATGAAATGTTATTAAAAAGAACAGAAAAAGAACGAAAAAAGTGGTATTATCAATATTTGTTGACAAAAGATATTGCATATAAGGAAATTAAAGTATTTAATTTAGCAACATATTTTATTAATAAATTTAAAGATATAATAGAGAGTTTTTTGAATGAAGATAAAAAGTTCTATAAAAAATTTTCATTCGTACAATTGATTAATGAGTTATTAGAACAAATCAGTACTGGTATTATTTTTTTTCTCATTATAAACGACACTATCAATGGACGTATTCTTATTGGAGATACAATTACATATATTCGTTGTATTGGTCAAATTATGGGAAATGTATCAGGAATATTATCACAATTTGAATTTGTTTATAAGAAAACATTGTATTTAAAATTATATTTTGACCTTATGGAGATTGAAATTCCTGAAGATGAAGGGATTGAAATTGAAAAAATTGAAAAAATTGAACTTAAAAATCTTTCTTATAAATACAATGGAAGAGGAAACTACGCACTTTATAATTTGAATTTGGAAATAAAAGATAATGTTATTTTGGTAGGACGAAATGGTTCGGGAAAATCAACTCTTATCAAAATTTTGGCAGGTCTTTATGATGACTACGAAGGGAAAATATTTGTAAATGGAATAAATTTGAAAAAAATAAAAAAATCGTCATTACAAAAAAATATGTCTATATTATTTCAGGATTATAACAAATATGAAATGACTGTTAGGGACAATATTGCATTAGGTGATTTATTTAATATTAAGGATAGCGATATTTTAGAAGCACTAAAGAGAACAAAAAGCCCATTTTCTAACTCAGACGGATTAGATCAGCAATTAGGTGTATGGTTCAAAGACGGTCAGCAGATTTCAGGCGGAGAATGGCTGAAAATAGGATTGTGTAAAGTATTAATAAAAAAGTCAGATTTTTACATTTTAGATGAGCCTAATGCTGCATTGGATGCAGTTTCTGAAAAAGAAATTTTAGATTATATGGAAAGTATTATAAAAGATAAAATTGCAGTTATAATAACTCATCGTATGGAAAATATCCCATATTTAAATAAAAGAATTTTAGTTATAAAACATGGAGAGATAGTTGCCAGTGGTTTTCATGATGAGTTAATAAAAAGTAATTTGGATTACAGAGAATTATATTATGGAAAAATAACAAAGTAGTAGATAGTAATTAATTTAAGATTGTGGCATCAAGAATTTGTGGAGATTAAAAAGGAGTTGTTATATATGGTTATATTAATATGGTTATTATTTGAAATCATATTGTTTTTTTCTATTTCTGTTATAAATATAATTCTAAAATCAGCCTCATATATTGAAAGAAGTATTCTTACATACTTAATTACTGCAATTATTTATTTGATTTTTATATTTTTTTTGAAAATCAAAACGGTAATCAAAATGAAAACGACAGTGAAAAAATATTTGTCTTATATTTTAATGGGAATTGGCATTTGTCTTTTTCATAGAGTTATATTTTTGCTGTTTCCTAATATTGCCATCAGTACATTTAAGAATATGGGGTTGGAAGAATATTTACAAGTTCAGTATAGCTTTAGAAATCCATTCATTTTTCTATATATATGTATTATAGGACCTATATTAGAGGAGTTGTTCTATAGAGGAAAACTATTAAACATATGTTTAAAAAAGAGAAAACCAGAAGTATGCGTTCTTTTGATTTCTATTTTATTTGGTATTAGTCATATGAATCTAGTTCAATTTATGAATGCATTTTGTTTAGGGATTTTGTGTGGACTTGTCTATATTAAGAGTAAAGATATAAAAGCTCCCATTATGATTCATTTGGTAAATAACTTGTATTCTGGTATTAGTTCTCTAACAATTGAGTTGTATGAAACAACTAGCAAAAGTTTAGTGGGTATGGTTTCTTCTGTTATCATTGGATTATTTTTGTTGTTATTTGGAATTTGGATTTTTGTGAATGAAAATAAAATAAAAAGCACATATAATAATACAGAATAAATATTTTTATTTTATGAACTATTATACTTTTATACTAACTTCCGGTAATCTGATTTTCAGCTTTCCGGAAGTTAAATTATATTGCAAAAAAATAAAACGTAAACGCTTAAAAGTGAATACTCTGAAAAATTAAGAACCGCCAAGGCTATCAATATTGTTGTTGACTCCTTAAATTAGCATAATACTGATCTACTTGCCTGTCTCTGGAATGATCTGTATACTGCCATTAGTTTACAGAAAGAAAAAGGTCCCAGAGCACCCTCCGTGACAAGTCGTGTACTCTGAGACCATGGTCAAAAACCATGATTATTATATCAGATTACACACTGGTCCTCAAGGAGGATATCGGTGTTTTTTGTTGAGAGCAGTGAGAACTCCCATTTATGCCCTGTCTGTCAGGGAATGCTCCGTTACAGGGTTTCCCGTCCTCGCATCCGCAAAAAGGAGGGCGGAACGAGGGAACGTCTGATGATCCGCAGGTTCTGATGCCAGAACTGTCATAGTTATCACAATGAACTTCCTGACTGTCTTGTTCCCTATAAACATTACGAAGCAGAGGTGATTGCTGGTGTTCTGGATGAAGTTATCCTTCCGGAAGACCTGGACTCTGAGGATTATCCGTCCTTCAACACCATGCTCCGCTGGCTTCAATGGTTTCGTGAAAACCTGCAACGTATAGAAGGATATTTACGAACCGCTGGATATCAGATATTAAATTTGGGAGAGGAACTCCTGTTTACTCCAGACTTACTGCTCAACAAGATCAGAAACAGATGTCAAAACTGGCTGGAACTTATTCTCCGGCTCATTTATAACAGCGGTGGATTTTTAACGCCGATCCGCTGGTAGATTCATGCACCTGCTTTGGTTCGTCTGTCATGAGTGCAGATAGTATAGTGGTCTCATAAGGAGGTAGCTATACTATGAATACAAATGAAACATTGACAAAACAGCAATGGCAGGATCAGGAAGCACTTCACCGCTTCCAGTTGATCTCACCGCTTCTACAAACAGGTCTGGATGATGCCAGACGTTTACAGCTCCGCAGAACGATCGCTGATGAGAATAACATTTCTGTCCGAACTCTTTACCGGTATGAGAAAGCATTCGCTGAAAAACAGTTCGCAGGTCTCAGACCAGCTGACCGGGAAAAGCACCGTTCACAGAAACTGCCTGAAAATTTCGAGTTTCTTCTAGAACAGGCGATCCAGCTCCGCAGAGAAGTGCCTGAACGGTCAGTTGCCCAGATTATTTATGCTGGCGGTATAGTGTCAGGCACTGTAAAATGAGGCTTTAGAAAGTTTAGAAAAATTTAATGGTGTCTGACACCTGAAAAACGTGGACTGGACGAGACCATTCAGTATGGACAGGGTGAAAAGAGAAGAGAGCAGATGAGCAAGCAATCCAAAATCTTGCAGGAATGCAGGAATCATTAAGCAAAATGGAAGGCTCACAGCGTTCATTTACGAACATGGTTATCCTGCTTGCATCCTTTGGAATGCTGGCACTGACGATCTGGCTCTATGCGAAGGGCGAGATGGGATTTGAAGGAATCTTAACCTGTACGATCGCAATGATGGGTTCTTTCGGACCGGTAGTAGCATTATCAAGCCTTTCCAACAACCTGAACCAGACACTGGCAAGTGGTGAGCGTGTCCTTTCTCTTCTGGAAGAGACACCGCTTGTAGAAGAAATTCCGGGTGATGTAGAAACTTCTGCTGATCAGGGTGTGAATTCTGAGGAGAGTGCAAATCATGCATTCGCAGGAGCAGAGGCAGAAAACGTAACATTTGCATACGGGGAAGAAGTTATTTTAGATAACTATTCACTGAAATTACAGTCGGGTAAAATCACAGGGATTCATGGTGCGAGCGGTTCCGGAAAATCTACACTTTTAAAACTGCTGATGCGTTTTTGGGATGTGCAGGGTGGAAGCATGTTGGTAGACGGTACAGATGTCCGAAAGATTCCGACCAGGCATTTAAGAGATATGGAAAGTTATGTCACGCAGGAAACACACCTGTTCGATGATTCCATTGCAAATAATATCGCAATCGCAAAGCCGGGAGCATCCAGAGAAGAGATTATGGAAGCCGCAAAGAAAGCTTCTATCCACGATTTCATTATGACACTTCCGAAAGGATATGATACGGAAGTCGGAGAACTAGGTGATACATTATCTGGCGGTGAGAAACAGAGAATCGGAATTGCAAGAGCATTTCTTCATGATGCACCGATGATTCTGATGGATGAGCCAACCAGCAATCTGGACTCGCTGAACGAAGGAATCATTTTGAAATCATTAAAAGAATCCGCCAGAAAGAAAACCGTTGTCCTGGTATCCCACAGAGTGTCCACAATGAACGTGGCAGATATGGTCTACGAAATGGAGAACGGCAGAATTTCATAGCTAAAACATTTGAAATAGCATCACTAAAAGCGGCATGCTAACAATAGAAAACAGTGTTGTAACAACATTGATCGCACTGGCATATTGAGAATCATTTCCGTATACTTGACACATCTGGGTTACAGTTGAGGCAGATGGAGTAATGATTGCAAGAAATACAATGAGCATGATTTTATCTCCATCTGCTGAAAAAGCAGCGAGATGGCTTAACTTAATCAGAATCAGTGCAAATACGGGTAATACGATTAACCGGAGAACAGAGATAAAATATACTTTCTTATTTGTAAAAATCTGTTTCAGATCCATACCGGCGAAAAGCATACCTGTAACGATCATGCTTGCAGGTCCGATCATATTACCGACAGAACTTATCGAATCATTTATGATTTCCGGTAAATGGACTTTTGTAAAGAAAAGCAGGATTCCAATAAAAATAGAAATCATATTTATATTGAGGACAATCTTTTTCCAGTCATAAGAAGCCTCTTGGCTGATAATTTTCTTACAGTGAGTCCATATAAAAATGAGCTGCACGCTCATGAATACACATCCGTATAATACCCACTCTTTTCCTAAAATAAAAGTTACGATTGGTACAATCAGATTACCAGAATTTGAGTAATAGATAGAGGCAATTTCTACTTCGTTTAAATGAAAAAGTTTCCCTAAAACAGAGACAACAATAAGAAGGACAATTTGTGTGAGAACAGATGCTATAAAAGCCAGTAGCAATCCTCTCACAGTGTCAGAAGTATAGTCAACTTGAAAAGCGTTTATAATTACACAAGGGATGACCAGATAAAGGATGATTTTGGATAATACCTTACTGTCGGTATCTTCAACAATACCTGTTTTTACAATTAAGTATCCCATAAAGATCATAAGAAAAAGCTGTGCAATTTGTTTCATGAGAAGTATACTGATGGTCATAAAATTATCTCCGTATTCTTGTAAAGTCTTTCATAATAGAACTGATTTAAACCATAAATAAGTATAGTACTTTTTTAAGAAAAGTAAAGTATGTAAGTAAAATCCGTACCGCATACGAAAATGCAGCAAATTATCAACCGGGTTTGGAACCGACCTTCCAATCCAATCGAGAAGCACTGTTCAGAGAATGATTAAAGATATGCCATACAATAGCTGCTCATCTTAGAGAAGCAGGAATTTATCCGGCGCGGTGGAGTAAGGACGGTGTTCATGGCTTTCGGGCCGCCGTCACGGGCCTGTGATTGCCTTGCGGTAAATGACAAGGGAAATGATCGCAGTAATCGCTTCCGTGATCCAAAACGCATTCCAGACGCCAACCGCTCCGAAAAACCTGCTGAGTAAAAACGCAGCCGGGATGATGACCACTACATACCGGCAAAGGGAAATCAGTAAGGAGGGAGTTCCTTTCCCAAGTCCCTCCAATGCGCCGGAAGATGTAACAGAAACCGCCGAGACGATAAACCCGGCCCCGATGATGCGTAAGGCGGTTTCCCCGGCCTGAATCGTCGCTTCTGTGTGGGTAAACAGCCCCATCAACTGTCCGGGGATCAGCAGACATATTACTGTCCCAAACACCATAATGATACCACTCATGCACAAAACGATCTTAAAGATCTGGCTGACCCGTTGGTGTTCCCCCGCGCCGTAGTTATAGCCGATCAGGGGGCGCATCCCCTGCACAATGCCATTCGCTGGAAGATAGACAAATGTCTGCAATTTGTAATAGATTCCCAAAACCAGAATATACACTTCGGAATATGCCGCCAAAATCGCATTGAGCGCCGAAATCAAAAGAGACGGAAGCGCGAGATTCAGGGTTGCGGGAATGCCAATGGAGTACAGCTTTATTACCATCTTTTTGCTGGGGAGAATGTACTGCCTGCGGATATGCACGCGAATTGGCCGCGCAAGATAGACTACAAGGTAAATCGTCAGCGTCAGAGCCTGTCCGATGCCGGTCGCCAGCGCAGCGCCTTCGATTCCCATTTCCGGGAATGGGCCATAGCCAAAAATCAGAACGGGATCTAAGACAATGTTTGTGATGCACCCGCACATCAGGCTTATCATGGTCGTTTTCATGTTTCCTACTGCCTGGAACAATTTCTCAAACGTCATGCTGACGGTAACAATGAGTGTAAAGGCGAACGCAACGACAGAATAGCGGACGCCAAGTTCAATGACCGCTTCGGATGAAGTGAACATCCGCAGGAAAACCGGCATGATCGTAATACAGCAGACTGTCATAACAACGCCATGAATCACGGCAAGCACAAGTCCCTGCGTGGCTGCTTGATCCGCTTTTCTGTGATCCCCCGCGCCCAGATAGAGGGCGATCACTGCATTGATCCCAACGCCAAATCCAATTCCGGCAGCATTGATAAAATTTTGAACCGGGTAAACCAACGATAATGCCGTCATAGCCTCCTCGCTGATCTGCGCGACGAAAAAACTGTCCACAATGTTATAGAGAGAATTAACTAGCATGGATAATACCATAGGCAATGACATGGATAAAATCAGCGGTAATACCGGTTTCTCTTTCATGAAAGTGTCGTTCATCATTTTTCCTCCTTGGAACACGTTATGAGATATTTTTGCGGCGATGCCATGCCATCATCACAAGAGCAACGAGCAAAGTGGCAGTTTCGGCAACCGGAAATGCAAGCCAGATTCCGTTCAGATGGAACAATTTGTCCAGACACCATACGGCGGGAACAAGGAAAAGCATCTGCCTGCATAATTGGATTGCCATGCTGGAACCTACTTTTTCCGTAGCCTGAAAATAGGTGGAAATCATAGTAGAGAGACCGCAAAACAGATAGCTTGCCGCCATAATCCGCATAGCGGATATCCCAAAGGAGCGCATGGTTTCCGACGCCGTAAACAATTCCAAAATCTGTGCTGGAAAAAGGATGACGGCCAATGTCCCCAGTATCATCATACCAGTGACCAAAGCGGTTCCGTATCGGAAAGCGGAATGCAGCCTTTCGCTGTTGCCTGCGCCGTAGTTAAACCGCATGACAGGCAAACAGCCCTGAATCAAGCCGTTTACCGTCATAACGATCAACTGCTGCACCTTAAAGTATGCGCCGAAGAAAGCAATCGCCGTATCGGAATACGCCACCAGGAACAGATTGACGAACGTCACCATAAACGAACTGAGGGCGTTCATAATAAAAGATGGCAGGCCAAAGGCAAAAATACGGCGAATCATCTGCTTTTGCAAATGAAAGCCCTTGATTTTTACCTGCACTTTCTGCTTTTTGCCCAGCAGCAAAGCAAATGCCAAAATCATGGATAATGAATAGCCCGCAACAGTAGCCACTGCAGCGCCGCGGATGCCCATATCCGGAAAAACACCAATACCAAAAATCAAGATGGGATCGAATACAAAATTAACAATCACTCCCGCAATCTGAAAACACATGGGAGCAACCATATTCCCGGTGGCCTGTATCATCTTCTGGATGGCGATATGCACCATATTGGGAATTTGCATGAAGGAGCACACACTCATATAGGCGATGCTCAGCTGATAAATTTCTTCATTATTGGTGAATGCCCGAAAATAGGATTTCATAATCAGTAATGACATAAGGTTGAGCAAAGCACCTATTCCAAAAGCCAGTAACAATCCATGTGTGACAGTTGCATTTGCCTCATCCTGCTTTTTCTGTCCAAGATACCCTGCTATCAGCACATTCACGCCGACACCGATCCAGATAGACGCTGCATTCATCAATGTTGTAATCGGGAATGCCAGAGAAACAGCGGTCAATGCATTCTCACTCAACCGCGCCACAAACGCGCTGTCTATCAGGTTATAGGAATATTGCAGGAACATGGAAATCAGCGGCGGTATCGACATTTGCCAGATGAGCTTTCCAATAGGAGCGACCGCCATTTTATTGTTGGTCTGCATACTTTCCCTCCTCTCTACAAAGTATCCGGCACAAAAAAATTGCGCCGGACAGCAGGACATTAAATCCGAACAATATAGTTTTGTTTGCGTGCTGCGGGTTGACCGGCTTCCTGGGCTGGATAACCCAATGCAATCGCCCCGACGCCGCGCAAGGTTTCCGGCAGCTTCCGTCCTCCACAAAGGTACTTGCGGAGCCATTTGCCAAAATCAAAACCACGACAGGCGCGCCATAGTAGGGGGCTGTGCTGCTCCCCATCATTTCTGCGTTTAACTTGGCGATTTCCTGCCGGTATTTGGGGTCTGTAATTGCAATAATGGTGGAGGATTGACGTCCGCCGCCGGTAGGGGCGTAAGTCCCTGCTTCCAGTACAGCGTTCAGAGCCTCAGCAGATACAGGTTCCGCTTGATAGGCCGTACGCTGCGGCGCGTCTTGATAAGAGATAAAAAATCATTTTCCATATTGATATAGTCCTCCATTCTGCCAACACTTCCGAGATACGGGCAACAAAAAAAGCCACACAACTATCACAAGATAGCTGTGTGGCAAAAAGATGACCGAATCCGGAAAAGTCCACTCAAATTTTACGTCTATCATTATAGCGAACCTTCCGGAGACTGTCAAGCGTCAATCTTCTTGAGTTTCCGCTGCCTTATCCACGAAACTCAAGTCAATCATCGCGTAAGGAAAGAGAGAAAATATAGAATTACGTTATGTTGCTCTTTGATTTTGACTTTTATTGAATTCATCACTTGACATTGTTGCAAAGAGTTGTCTGAATTAGGACGATTAGAGAGAGTTGGTTCAAAGAAAACTGGCAGTTGGATTGTAAAAGAGTAAAAGAAAATATGTTATGGAGTTTGTAAACCTACAAATACAACTAGATGGAGTTTTGGGCAGGCAGTGGAATGTAGAAAAAGAATTATAGAGAGAAGGCTTTGGGTCAATAGAAATGACCCAAAGCCCTTCTTCTTAATCAATCCCATCTGTCTCAATAATAAACCGTACTTCCCCGGTCTGTTCTTCCAACTTACCGCCATAATTATCGTATTCAGCGTCCGCTTCTTTGACAGCTTTCATTCTTTTAGAGAGATTCTTTAGATCATCCCCGCCTAGTTTTTCAAGTTCCTGGATTCCTTCTTTATCAAAGAGAGTAAGTCCTTCAGAGAGAGAAGAGATTCCTTCGGCAAGGGTTGTGTATCCTTCTTTTAGCTCTTTCCCGGCTGTGCCCAGTTTAGTAGCTCCTTGAGATAGCGTTGAGCTGCCTTCAGACAATTGACTGATTCCCTGTTGGAAAGAGGTAAGTCCCTGAGTGAGCTGTAAACTGCCGGCAGATAAAGCAGAAAGTGAGTTCTGTAAAGTCTTTAATGTCTCACTGAGAGAAGAAAGACTTTGTGCTGCCTGAGCAAAGGAACCGGCACCGGAAGACATCTGGTCAAGCGTAGTATGGCAGGAAGCAATCAGTTCCGTCAGGCTGTTTAATGTTCCTTCCGTGGCGGATTTCAGCTGATCGATCTCTGTGGAGGAAGAAGAAAGATCAAGGTTCTGATCAATTGCAGATGCAATCGTATCATTTATTTCATTCTTTAATTGTGACATCTTATCGTTGACAGCATTTTTAGATTCTTCTGATAATTCTGAATCTGATGCAGTTTCAGAAACAATCTGATCGATCGCAGACTGGACAGCATCTGTCGCAGCGGTTTTGGACTGTTTTTTTGCATCTTCTGTGATAGAAGATTTCAGAGTATCCCAGTTGACGGATGCGAAGGAGGATTTTGCCTCTGCAAGGGAGGAATCAACAGAATCCAGCTGTTGTCTAAGTGATTTGATCTGTTCCTGAAGTGATGAAACTGTTTCAGCAGACGGAATGGAACTGGAATCCGTGTTAATCTGGCCAGAGAGAGCAGAATTCAGCTGTTCAAGACCATTTTGAAGAGAAGAAGCACCTGCAACCAGCTTTCCGGAATTTTCATTAAGTGTGGTTACACCGTTATCTAAAGTGTCTGTTCCCTCGGCAAGTTGTGAGATACCGTCTACATATTGTCCAAGATAATTTTGATAAGTAGAAGCACCACTCAGCAGCTGCGCTGCTCCGTCAGCTAGTTTGCCGGATACATCTCCGAGCTCCTGCAGGCTGTCAGCTGCATCATCCATATCGTCAAAGGAATCTTCTTCCAGATCTTCAAACAGACCGGAGGAAATTACGGTCGCAGTAAAGTCCATCTCAAAATCTGTTACATCTGCAGTTACTTCCACTGACTCTGGGATAGAGATATCTTCCGTAGGTTCGTAATCAGTGAGTTTCAGACTGTCTGTGAGTCCCGGGCAGGCATAACCGACAACAACGCTCTGGTCATTTATTGTAAATATTTTACCATTCGTTACCTGGATATTAGAAGCAGTGTCTTCCGGAAGGATCATGGCAGAGATCACTGCGAATGGAACTGGAGAAGTCATCTTTTCACCATTTACAGTTACATTTTCTTCGGTAGTATTTTCATAATCAAAACGAATTCCAAGTTTTCCACTTTTTCCGGAGAGATCTTCCGGCTGTATAGACTTTCCATCCAGTGTGTAACTGATTTTTACATTTATAGGAAGTCCTTCCGTAGAAGTACCTTCATAATGAATGTCCGCCCCTTTGTTTTCCCAGGTAATCGTCCCGTCAGAGGATTGGGTGAAGGACTCATTACCTTTCGTATTTTTTATGTCTTTCAGAGTTGAGAAGTCTTTGATTTCCTTTGATGTTCCGGTATTTTTTAAGTCTGTCTGGACTTTGATTTCATGTATCGTTCCGCTTGCATCAGCCTTTACATATACGGTTTCTGATTTATCAGCATCTGAAGCAGTAGTAGCTATCTTGGTGTCAGTTGAGCATCCTGTCAGACTTGTGGCAGAAATCAGGACAAGACTGGCACACAGACCGGGAACTAATTTTTGTAAAATTTTTCTTTTCACGAGAAATCCTCCTTTCAAATGGTACCTGCACTGTTATGCCTAACTTAGAAGTTTGCAGGCAGCAGATGCAGGTACAGTCACGATTATTCAATATTTTTTAAGGCCTGATCCATAGGAACTTTCTTGATCCTGCGGTATTCGGTCAAAGCAACAAGCAGGTAAGTTACGAATCCTAGCAGGAACATTTTTACATACAGGACCGGATTAATGTACAATGGAATCCAACCAGAAATACTGCTGAGCATAATTCCGCGGAAGAGAGCGTTCATAAGAACTGTTTCGATCGGAAAACTCAGAAGCAGGAAAACCACGACCATAATGGTTGTAGACAGCAGATACAGACTGCTGATCTCCCGGTCAGAGTATCCAAGTATTTTTGTCATAGAGATCGACTGTGCATTCTTTTCGATAATGATCTTTGACAAAAGATAGATCAGAATCATAAAAAGCACGATTGAAAATCCGTCTAGCAGATACATCATGCTTCCCATCGAAACATTTAGCTGTCTGGAAATCTTGGACAAACTGTCGAGGTCAATCACAGAACCGATGCATTTCGGATCAATATCTGTGATCTCGCTGTCTGAGAGAAAACCACTGAAATAATCGGAACCAAGATCAAACAGTTTATTAAGCTGTTCTTGTGGAAGGAAGACTGTCAGCCCCCCTTCATAATCGTAGATTCCTTCAATATAAAATGTGTAGGTATCATCTTCATAAGCTTCTTTTAAAGTGATTTCATCACCGATATCCAAAAGATATTTATCTGCGTATGCGGAAGAAATATATACAGGAGTTACAGTCGAAGAATCTGTCCGGGTCGATCCGTCCTTATTAGTTGCAGTTTCCTGAAAATCAATCGGAAGATAGCGGTTGTTATCTGCAAGTCCATAGAGCAGGATTTCCTCTTCCTTATATTCCTTATCTGTTGTTTTCAGTGAATAAGCACTGAATTTCTCGGCATCAGGATTATCGGTTTCCACCTCATGCTGAAAATAGAGCATATTCACAAGGCTCTCCAGCTTATGATCTTCGTCCATGGCGTTGATCGGTATCTGCAAAATGTACTGGTAGTTACAAAGCAGGTTATCTTCCAGAACAGTCTGATAATGATCGAGTACAGCCGGGAAGAGCAGACCGAACATCAACAGAAGGTTTGCAAATAAGATTCCGAGGAACAGCAGAAGGTAATTGCTGATATTCTGGAAAATCACACGTAGTCGGAAGCGACTGAAAAATGGAATTCTTTTGCTCAGTGATAATGTATGCTTCTGTTGTCTTCTTTTTAAGTCTCTGCGGAGGAACTTCAAAGGAGAAAGTGATAATTTTCTGTGAAGTACCGTGTAATTGACGAGAAGCATTAGCAAGATCGGAATGATCGTAGTAAGCAGAAATGCTTCTGCGTTCCAGACGGTTACATATGTCGGAAGGCTGTAGCTTCCGTAATACATACCGGCGCAGACATCTTTCATGATCGTATAGCCGAGAATATTTCCAATGAAAGCACCAATTAGCGTGACAAGGATCGGCATGGCCATATAATGTCGGATCAGTTCATTTCTGGTGTAACCGCTGGCAAGAAGAGTTCCGATGACATTTGCCTCTTTTGCAATGGTGTTGCTGATCGTAATGCCAAAGACAAACGCCATGATCGCAATTACAATATAAAGAAATACGATCATCATTGCGCGGTCGCTTCCCATATCATCCCGGGTAAATATGATTGCCTGATTGAGATAACGCGGAACGAATTCTTCCAGAGAAACCTCCTTGTTGATTGCTTTCATCAGATCATCAGATACTTCTTTTTCTTCTTTCTCTGTCGTAGGTTCATCGTTGTATTTCCACGCATAGCAGTATTTTACAAGTGGAGAATCTAATGATTCAAATGCTTCGGACGTTACAACTCCAATTCCGAATTTAACAGAATCAAACATGGAATCGTTGTTGTTCTGGAAAAGACAGCTGTAATCCGGAAGAGCAATGAATCCGGTTACTTTCCAGCTCTGTGTATCACTTTTCAGTGTGTCTCCGATGGAAATCTTATTGTTGTCAGCATACATACGGTCGATTGCGATTTCATTTGCCGCTTTTGGAAATTCTCCTTCCATGAGGCAGGCAAGATTCACCTGCTCCCTGTTTGCAAAGATACGCATTGTGCTGCCATTTGTTAAATCCTGTTCCAGATAGAAATTGTTATAGATCCGGATAGCATTTTCTTCCACAGACTGAATCTGCGCATCATTCATTTTTTCAGAAGTGCGGAAATGCCCGTTCTCTGTATTATATTTGTTGATTCCTTCATTATAAGCTTTGATCATGCTGCCATCGGCAACAAGGAATCCGGAGACAAAACCAATGGTTATTACAAGAAGAAGGAAAATGACAAGATATTTACCAAAGTCTTTCCGGAATTCTCTGGGGAGACGTTTGTTCAATGGATTTTTCATTGTCTGCAGCCTCCTTTACCAGTCGAGTTCCTGTGCACTGACCTTATGATCGTTCAGATAATTTTTTCGTATCATACCGTCACGGATCCGGACAACACGGTCTGCCATATCTTTGATCGCATCGTTGTGCGTTACCATTACAACTGTATTACCGTACTTTTGATTGACCGTTTCAATCAGCTTCAGTATCTCTTTCGATGTTTTATAATCAAGCGCACCGGTTGGTTCATCACAGAGCAGAATATCCGGATTCTTTACAATCGCCCTGCCAATGGCAGTACGCTGTTGCTGGCCACCAGAGAGCTGATTCGGTAGCTTCTTCTGATGTGCAGAAAGACCAAGGGTATCAAGAAGTTCATCTACATCTAACGCGTGATCACTTAAGTAAGCACCGACTTCAATATTTTCGCGCACAGTAAGATTGGGAATCAGATTATACATCTGGAAAACATATCCAAGATGTTTTCTTCGGTATTGACTAAGACGTTTTGCAGTCATTTTTTCCATCAGCTCGTCTTCAATTATGATCTGACCACTGTCCGCACGGTCAATGCCACCGATGATATTCAATAAAGTTGATTTTCCCGAGCCGGAAGGCCCAAGAAGAACACAGAATTCTCCTTTTTCAATCGATAGATCAATGCCTTTTAAGACTTCCACACGGCTGTCACCCTGCCCAAAAGATTTTTTGATGTTTGTTAAGGATAAAAACATAGTTCGCCCCCTGTTCCGTGTGAGAATTGAGTTTATCTTAGCTAGGAATACTCTGACTTCAAGCGAGATAGATAAAGCTCACACATATTAGAAAAGAATAGTTATTGTTAGTTATATCTAACAAAATTATATCACAGAGATGTAAGAAAGGCATTATAAAAAATATACAAAATTGTGTCTATTTGATATAATGATGTTGCATGAAACAATCCGCAGGTATTGTAGTTGGAGATAAAAGCAAAAAAACAAAACGGTGTCTGACACCAGGGGGAGAACGCATGGAAAAAGCAAAAGTAATAGAATTAAAAGAGACAATTCTTGAAGACAACAATGCAGATGCACAGGTACTGCGACAGGAATTAAAGGCACAGAAGACATGTCTGATGAATCTGATGTCCAGTCCGGGAAGTGGAAAGACGAGTACACTTCTGGCATTGAAACCTCATTTTGAAGGAAAAATCAAATGGGGCGTGATGGAAGCAGATATTGATTCCGACGTGGATGCGAATACATTGATCGAAGCGGGAGTTCCATCGATTCAGCTGCATACCGGTGGGATGTGTCATCTGGATGCAGATATGACACGACAGGGAATCAGAGCGTTTGAAAGAGATGATCTGGACTTTGTTGTACTTGAGAATATAGGGAATCTTGTTTGTCCGGCCGAGTTTGATACCGGAGCAAATCTAAATCTGACGATTCTTTCGGTTCCGGAAGGAGATGACAAGCCGGCCAAATATCCGTTGATGTATGAAGTATCAGATGTGTTGGTGATAAACAAAATAGATGCATTACCTGTTTTTGATTTCAGAAAAGATTATGTTGAAGCATGCGCAAAAAGATTGAATCCACAGATTAAGATCTTTTACATCTCTGCAAAAACAGGAGAGGGTGTAAAAGAACTGGCAGATTATCTGTTGGAAAAGATACAGGAAGTGAATGCATAAGATGTTGAAGAAGGGGAAAAACATGGGAAATGTCAGAGTAATTGAGATTAAAGAAAGTGTGTTTGCGGATAATGATGCTACTTCAAAGGCAATCCGCGAGAAAATGAGTGCGCAGAGAACACTATTTTTAAATGTTATGTCCGGACCGGGAAGTGGAAAGACAACATTTCTAACTACATTGATCAATAGATTGAAAGATCAAATGAAAATTGGCGAGATGGATGTAGATATTGAGACAAGTTTAGATGCACAGAGAGTTGCAGATCTGACAGGAGTAGAATCCATTCAGATCCATAACTGCGGATTGTGCCATATTGATGCAGATATGGTATCCCGTGCATTACTCGAATATGATACAGAGAACCTTGATCTGTTAATTCTTGAAAATATCGGGAATCTGGTCTGTCCGGCCGAGTTTGATACCGGTGCACATAAGAATGTGATGCTCCTAAGTGTGCCGGAGGGAGATGACAAACCACTGAAATATCCGTTGATGTTTCAAGTAAGTGATCTGGTATTGATCAATAAAATAGATACTCTGGAGTATTTTGATTTTGACTTCGAAGTTGCGAAAGAACGGATTCTGAAATTAAATCCAAATGCAGTTGTTCTTCCGGTCAGCGCGAAGACGGGAGAAGGAATTGAGAGAGTGATGGACTGGATTATGGAAGAAAGAGAAAAGCTATAATTATTTCAGATATAAAAAGGGCTTCCCGGTAATTGAAGGGAGGTCCTTTTTGAAAAACGGATTGATTATTTATATATCATACATGCGTGCAGTCAGGTTCAGGCTGAAGTCGTTTTGTCACAAAGGAAAGCATACTTTCGAGTACCTGACATTTATTGTTGCAGACAGGGCAGAGGATGCAAGATACATTTTCTTCTGATTGGGTCGGGGCGGTTTCTTGTGATAAGAAAATAAAATCGTATAAATATTCAAAAAATTCTTTATTCGTTGGTTTTCTGTCCATATGGGTTCTGTTGAAAATCATTTCAAGAATAGTTTTATTTTCCGCAGTCCAGATTGCATTGACCGTATTGCGGATGTTTTTTTCTACACAAGACCAGCTTGTCTCATAATGGGCAGCAATATCGATGTACAAAGCTTTGGTAATATTGGATACACGAGTCTGATCCTCGTTTATCAAGAGTAATCCATACACAATGTAATCATAACCAAGACTAGTTCTGGCAGCAATAAGTTTATCAAGTGTAGATTTGATTTCAATTACGAGTGTATTGTGGTTCATGAGAGTCCCCCTTAAAAAGTAATGTAGATAAGAAGGAAGAGCCTGTTTTTGATATCATATCTATTATATACGTATTTATTAAATTTGTAACGACAAAATTTGTGAGTGACTTAACAAATTTTTAAGGAGAATTATCACTTGATTTTTCAAGAAGAAATGCTATAATTAAAAAGATGTCTGTTAAGGCAGAAAATATCATATGGAGTTGTATCGAAGTGGTCATAACGGGGCGCACTCGAAATGCGTTAGCCCTCCGGGGCACGTGGGTTCGAATCCCACCAACTCCGCTTGTATGTTTAGTGGAAAATCCTTGTAAAACAAGGGTTTTCTGCTTTTTTATTGCTCGGAAATAAAATTATGTTGTTGTCACGTTTTGTCACGTTTTCGTTTTCTACATTTCTATATGTTGTGGTGAAACTAGATTCTGGATTATCTTCTAAAGCATTTAAAATAGCTTTCTTTGTTTCTTCCTCGTTATTTGTATCAAACAGATAATTTTTAATTGTTGTTCGTTCGTCTGCATGTCCTGCGATTCTGCTTGCTGTTGTTATTGGAACTCCATTGTTTACTAAAGTTGAAACAAAGGTCTTTCTGATTCTGTGCGTTCCCTTTACAGGAATCTTAATACAACGCTTACAGGCATCTTTAAGGAGAGTATACAGCCTATTAGGATTTAATATATAGCCATCTTTTACGAATAGAAAATCTTGATATGATTCGCCAGTTTCTTTATTTATCCGCTGTATTTGTTTTATATACTCTTGTGCCTTTTGTGTTAATGGGATGTGTCTGTCCCCTGCATCTGATTTAGTGTATTCTACTGCATGGTATCCGATACGTTTCAGACTGTCTAAATTAGATATATCAAAATCTTCTACAACCTGCCTGTGAATATGTATTTCACCATTCTTTATATCTGAATTCTTAATAGCAAGTATTTCCCCTCTACGTGTTCCTAGTTCAAAATCAAGCATTATAGCAAGTATACATGTATTAGTCGGATTATTTTGCAATCTGCGACTCATTTCATCAAGTAGTAATTGTTTTTCGGAATTATTATATACTTCCTGTGTACTTGCTTTCTTCCTAGTCGGAATAATTTTCTTTCGGTTCACTTCAACTCTGTATGGATTCTCATTTGCTGAAATATATCTTGCTGATACTGCATAATCAAAAGTTTGTTTTAGGATTCCACACATGTTACAGAACGCCTTGTCTTTGATCTCTGTTGTATTCACTATGTTATTCAGAAAATCATCAATGTCAATGGGGGTAACGTCCTTATATGGTTTCTGAATGAACTCAGGATTTGTTTTATAATACTTTTTCCAATCGAATGACATTCGCCTTATTGTTCCTGCACTAACTTTTTCTTTCTTATGTTCCATGAATTCATAGAATAGCTGTTCAAAAGTTGCTGTATCCTTTCCAATGGAATTCTGTTTTTCTTTTTCAATAAAATAATCACATAATGCAGATTCTATTTCTTCTTTGGTTTTCTTTTTCCTACGAAATGCACCACCTTTGATTGTTTTGTTTGGAATACGGAAATAATAGTAACTGTCTTTTCCAGTTCCATAATGTTTTATTAAGTGTCCGTATTTTGCTAAAATATCTATTTTTTTCATGTTGTCTGTACTTTCCAGTACACCTGTTACATTTATCATACTATTAGAACAAGCAGAAATGCAAGCATCTGTTTTGAAAAGCAAAGCCGTTGAATTAAGGAAGAAAACATAAGATATTTGACACAAACATATTTTGAAACGAGTATGTTTATTTGAGATATTTTATATATTGACGTATAAAATAATATAGGTATATCGATTATGGTTTTAAATACCGCTCGGTATGCCTATTTTTTTTACGATTTTATTACACCTGCTGCCTTGATTTTTTTCAAAAAATACGCTAAAAGTATTGTAAAATAAAGGTTTTAACGATATGGGGTTCGATAAGATAGTGGTAAGAAGTGATGCTTAGAAAATGCTTGATTTACAAGTGAATTGTGGTATTATGATTGTATTGAGGTAAAACGCTAAAAGTGTTGATTTTCCGCATAAAAACGTTGGTGTAGGTCAAGAGATGATATCGATATAGGAAAGTGTTTTATAAATGCAACAGATAATTTAACACGTTAATACGTCACCACTTTAATGCGCTAAAGCAAATACTATTTCAAAATCACCTTTCCTCTTTCTTTAAAGATAATCCTTTGCAACTTCCCTAGATACAGCAACAAATATTTTCCTCATTTGTATCTATGGTAGTATCCTATTATACGAGCTTTCATTTCAAGATATATTAATTATCCCCCCACCTATTATAATATGTATATCCTTTGCTTTAAACAACGAAATTGCACCTTAGAATCCATTCTAACTATCTTGATGCTAATTCCTTTAGGTTGAACAAAATAAACGGAATGTGGCTGAATTACATAAGGAATGGTTAAGCAGATTATAATAGAAAAAGCACCGGAGCAAAAATCCAGTGCTTTATTTTTTTAGATGAAATTCATCTTTCATATTTCTAAATTTACAATGGCTGATCTTCTTCGGACGGTACATATCTAGCCACATCTTTAATATCACAGTGTAATATTCTGCACAAGTCATTCAAGGTTTTAGTGGAGACATCCTTATTATGTTTTAATCGGTGAAGCGTGCTGTTAGACAGATGATGCTTACTTGTCAGTGTATACCAATTTTCAGTTGATTTTTCTAACGTTTCCCAAAAAGGACTATAATCAATCATCTGCTGCCTCCTACATATTCTATGTAATAAGCATAAAATATATTCTAAGGATTGAATATCTTCGCTAAAACGAATATAATAGAGTGTATAAATATTTTGCATATATTCACAACTTATAATTGAATGTATATTGTACAAAGTGTATAATAAATGCAGGGACAGGTGATATTTGTGGTGAATATTACGAAAGAAGGAGAAAAAGGATTATGAAAAAAGCAACAGTATTATTAGCAAGCTGTATGATAGGTACAGGATTACTTTTTACTGGGTGTTCTGGAAGTCAGCAGGAATCCAAACAAGAAGAGGAAATTCATTATGCAGATGAAGATTTCGTGAAAGACATGGCAAAAGGTCTTGAAGCAAGGTGGACTTTAAATGAACAAGATGAAAGCAAGGAAGGATATGATGCAATTGACTTACAAAGTTCTGAATATAAAGATATGATGATTTCCTATATCAATGCCGAACTGGATTGTATTGGAAAATATAAGGATGAAAAATTTGAAGATAGTAAATTACAAGAAGAGGCAATTTCGTACATCAATTTATTAAATGACCATATAGAAATATGTGATTATATTCCAGTTGATTATTATGGAAAATATCTTGAGGAATTTCAGCCTATTTACGATGGACGTAGTAAAATAATTCAAGATATGGCAGACAATTATGGATTAACTGTAAGTGATAAATTTCAAAGCAATTTAGACGAATTTAAAACAAATTCTAAGCTCGTTCAAGAAAAGGATGCACAAGAGCAAGCAATAGATTCTATGCTTTCTAACATAACATTTGAAGAAGTACCAGATGAATACGCAGGGGATTGGAAGACATACCAAGGTGTAGTAGAAAATACAACAGGAAGTGATTTTTCAACATTTGCTGTAAATATTAATTTGTTAAATGCAGACGGAGTTATTGTTGAAACAGCATATGACCAAGTAAGTAATTTTACAAATGGAGCAAAGGCTCAGTTTGAGTTTTCTACGGACAAGGAATTTACTTCAACAGAAGTTACAGTTCAATATTATGAATAGGGAGGGATTAGAGAAAATTTGGGATTGTATTAACTTGCTATTTGCATTTAGGCATCTTAAAGATATTTTTTCAAAGGGGGAACTGGGATGTTAAAAAAAATGGTGTCATTCATAATGATATTTTCTTTAATTCTAAGCTGTAACATAACAACTTCTGCGGAGGAAACTGAGTTAGAACAAAGCGAAGTAGAAAATGAAGCAGTTTTAGACGATAAAAGTGAAGTTGAAGAAAGTGAATCTACAGTACAAGCAAAATCAATCAGCAGTGTTATAAATTCTATGAGCGTAGATAGAAAGTCTGTAACTAACGGGGAAACGGTTACAATTACTCTACGTATGAATGAAGGTTATACTGCAAAGAGGATTTATTTGTATAAACCAATTACAAAGAATGAAGTAACAATCTGGTTAAAAGAAACCGAAGAGGGGATTTACAAAGGAACTTTTGAGGTGAACGATCAGACAGAATCAGGAGTATGGCAGGTTGATTACTTGACGTATACAGATGGTAATACAGATTATATGTATTTATATAATAGCATTACTTATACAGGAACAATGTATGATGTGATTGATTTTACTGATTTGGAATTTGAAGTCACAGGAACTAATGCGGATACAATACCTCCGACTTTGGTGGATTATTCGATTGATAATAACTATGTATCAGCAGGAGACAAAGTTAAGATATCAGTAACTATTGAAGAAGATAATCCAGAGTCTATTATACATATATGTTATTCCTCACCATCTAAAAAACATGAAAATATCTTTTTAAATAGAATATCGGACTCATTAACGTATGAGGGATATTTTGAAATAAATCAAGATACAGAAAGTGGAAAATGGATACCTTATTACATATATGCAAGTGATACAAATGGGAATAGTAAATCTTATGAGAATCTCTTTAGTGATGATTATCTTTCAAATATGAGAGAGGCTATTGATTTGTCTACATTGAATTTTGAAGTTTATGTTACTCATCATTGGAATGATTTTTATACCATTGATGAAGAACCAACATGTATAAAAGAAGGAACAAAGTCTATTCACTGTACAGATTGTGATGCTGTTAAAGATGTTACAAGTATTGATAAAATTGCACATACATATGGTGATTGGATTATAGATGAACAAGCATCTTGTCGAGAGCCTGGAAAAAAGCATAAAGTGTGTTCGGTATGTGGAGATATTGTTTCGGAGGAAATCGATCCAACAGGACATACAGAGGTTATTGATGAAGGCATAGCTCCAGGTTGTACAACAACAGGTTTAACGAGCGGAAGTCACTGTTCAGTATGTGGTACAGTATTAAATAAACAGGAAAAAATTCCAGCATTAGGACATACAGAAGTAATTGATGAGGCAGTGCCACCGACAGAAAAAGAAAATGGACTAACCGAAGGAAAACATTGTTCAGTATGTGGAGAAATATTAGTAAAACAGCAAGTTATTAAATCGGTACTACAATATGATGGCGTATCTTATACTGTAAATCCTTTTTCCGCATATTCATTGTCAAATGCAATTACTTTGGAATCGGGAGAAACGTATTATAGAGAATATTCATCGAATTGGCATAGTAGAAAATGGTATTCTAAATTTACGATAAAAAATAATTCATATGCTCTTATTGGTTTAACAGCAAAGTATTATTATAATGTTAAAATATTGGACAAAGATGGAATTACTGTTTATGATTTGGGACAAAAGAAGGAGTATACGGGATATGTACCGTTGAAACCAGGAACATATTATATACTGTTGGACAACGCGAATTATTCAACAAATTATATTTTATTAAGCTATATTTTAAGTGAAAATGTATATTGCGAATGTGAACCGAATGATACTTTTTCAACAGCAACACAGCTTCAACCAAATCAAGAATATTTAATGTTTTCAGGTCAGGGAGGAAATAAGGATTATTTATCTTTTAATGTAAATGCTGGAACAAAAGTAAGAATAATTGTTGATAACTATGAAGCAGTATCTCCATTTTTGAACTTATACGAAAATGATAGATCTACATCGATTTCAATGAAACCCAAATATAGTGATAGAATAGGAAAGTATTATTATGAATTTGAATCAAAATATACAGGAACATATTATATAGAAGCATGTAGTTTTAAAGAAGAAAAAGTATATGGTATCACAGTTCAGTTTCCAGAAATGGGTAATTGGAAAAAGGATAGTGTAGGTTGGTGGTATCAATTTTCGGACGGATCATTTCCAACAAATTGTTGGAAAAATATAAACGGAGCATGGTATCACTTTAATTCTAAAGGATATATGGAAACAGGATGGATATCATCTGGCGGAACTTGGTATTATTTGAATACTAATGGAGCAATGGTTGCATCTCAATGGGTATATGATGGTGGCAAGTGGTATTATATGAATTCTAGTGGAGCTATGTCGAAAGGTTGGGTGCTCGTTGGATATACTTGGTATTATATGAATAATTCTGGAGTAATGCAAACAGGTTGGAATTCAATTGGCGGTAGATGGTATTATATGAATAGTTCCGGAGCAATGCAGACAAGTTGGATATCAACAGGAGGAGCATGGTATTATCTGGATACTGATGGAGCAATGGTTGCATCTCAATGGGTTGGAGATTATTACCTTAAGTCAGATGGTAGAATGGCAACAAATGAATGGATTGGAAGATATTATGTAGACGGATCTGGAAGATGGGCAGCTACTAGATAATAAGAAGAAAAAGAGTATTATTTAAATTTATGTCTTCAATTTTGACTTAGTGTGTGGAAGAACCACATTATACAAAATCAGAAAAACAAAACCCTTTTCAAGATTTTAACCACCTCGTCCGTGGTTCAACAGAAATTTATAGCGGAGTGTAGATAGAACACATCTACCCCAAATAGAATAATAAAATAAGTTGCAAGATGTAAAATAACCGCACAAACAACAGACTATTATTATATGATAAATACAAAAAAGGCTAGAGGACTTTAAAAATCCTTTAGCCTTTTTTTACGCTTATTAGAATTACTCAAGAAAAGTGTCTGCTCTGTACATCACATCATCAATATAATTATTTGATGGATTGTAAACCAATACCGTCTCCATCATATCACCTATCTTTACATCATCCGCAGAATATTTTATATAACTTCCATCTGCTGTAATCCTTGCATCTCCATTATCAGAACTGACAACCGCATGAACAACTTCAATAATTATCTTGCCATTTCTGTTCTGTACTGCGTAGGTGCATCTGTCGAAATCTTCAGCAGAATTAATATAATATATTTCTGTCTCAAATCCTGTTGTATCAAGTCCATTCAATGAACTATTAACCGTTGTTTCTGTTGTTGTCTCTTGTCTGCTTTGTGTTGCCGTCTTGGTGTTTTCAGTATCTATCATGTGCGGTATTGTCATTCCTGTTATCATACTTGTTATCATGCATGTTATCAATGTTCTTTTCATATCTCTTTTAACCTCTTTCTTATATGATAGTAGGGTGTAGCCTATACACTACACCCTTATTTATTATTGTTCATTCAGTATATATTTAACTGCTTTCTCTGCTTTGCTACTTGCTGATACGATGAACTTGTTATCGTTCTTTAATGCTTGTAACCAGTTCTGTATATATGCGCTTGAGTTTCTAAAGCTCTTTTCTGTCTCAATGCCTAACATATTGACAAGTGTAGCACTTCCAAGCTCTGCAACAAGTTCTTCTTTTGAATAGCTTTCACCTCCGAAGTGTGCGCTTGCTCCTGTCTCCAATCTGTTGAGCCTGTTCTTATGTCCAGTGCTGTGAATCATTTCATGAAACAGTGTAGAATAAAATTCTTCTATATTCTGATACTGTTCTTTACACGGTATTTCAATATAATCGAAAGTCGGAGTGTAAAAAGCTTTGTTTGTTACCTTTTCAAATATCTTTAAGCGTTCTCTGTTCATGTATTCTGTTTTGATTTTCTCGGCTTCTTCAATCGGTTCAAGATCTGAAATTTTCAACTGTTCTTTCGGTTCAACTCCATCAACCTGAGAAATATGAAACACGTTGTAATATCTTAATAATGGTATCTGTTTGATTACCTTTTCACCGTTTTCATTTTCTTCTTCATATGGCTGAATCTTCCAAAATGTAACGACTTCTGATTTCTCACCTTTTCTAATCTTACCGCCTAAGTCACTCCATTGTTTGAATGTTGCATACTCTCCACCATGTTTTAGAATCATCTGATTTAATAATGAATAATGTTTATTACTTATTCTGTTGTAAGCTCCGCTGTGTGTTCTGCTCCAAGGTTTTTGCCATGGGACAACACCATTCTCCAACTGTTCAATAATTCGTTCTGTAATCATTTCATATACTGATTTCTTCATATCTTTGAACCTCCTCTGTATTTATCTGTTAATATTATAATACACTTTAAAGTGTACTCATACAATGGTAATAATACACGAAAAAGTGTACCTATAATTGTGAAAAGTACACATATTAGTGTATTATTACACAAAAAAAGAGTACATTTTCATGTGTACATTTAGTTATAATGTCAATATACAAAGTACACGAATAGATGTACTATATAGTCACAAACAAAACAACAGAGCAAACAGCGAAGGGTGAAAACGAAGTGGCGAAAGCGTACCGAAGACACCAACGTAATACCGGACAAGGGTAAGGGGATAATGAGACGGTCGAGATACCTAAGATAGCTTTAAGACCTGCCGGAGCTGTTAGCTCTTATAAAAAGAAAGAGAGGAAAAACATATGTGTATTACAAAGAACGAATTGGAAAAGAAGATTGAAGAATTAAGAAGTTTAAAAGCATTGAAAGAAGAGACTGAGAACGAGCTGAAAGCATTAGAGAATGAAGTCATTTTCTATATGAAAGAACACAATCTGACAGAAGAAATTACGAACAATGCGAAAGTAACTTATAAATCACAGAGCAGAACAACGCTTGACAGAAAGAAACTAGAGGAAGATTTAGGAGAGAGCTTGAAACCATATGAAAAAGTTACATTCTTTTCAGTCCTCAGAATTAAATAACAGTCACGGCGGAGAAATCCGCCAAGCTGTAATGCTACCACGGTGCGCAGTGAGAGTTCCAAGTCTCTATTAAAAGCAGAGGACAGCAGACAGAATGAAAGTGAGGTAAAAATAATGAAGTTGGGAAACATTTTATCAGTAATGAACGAAAGCAAAAATATGTATATATGGGACGATGGCGAAGTCGTTGCAAGCTACGACAGCAGAAATTCTATCCCATTTGAACTAAATGATAGAGAAGTTGAAATGGTTGACTGTGAAAACAATGAGTTTCATATCTATCTTGAATGCGAATAAAAGGAGGGTGAAAAACATGAGATATAAAACAATCGCAGACTTTGGAGCTTATACGGTAGTTGAGCCGACAGAACCAGTGAAAAAGATTCGTACTATCAACATCTGCCGAAAGTCAGTACAGATGAACAGACAACAGCATAAACAGATTAGCCATAAGAGCAGAAAGAAAGTTGAGAAAGAATTAAATCATTCTGCATACATGACAACAGCAGTTACATTTTTTCTATTGTAGGAATGGTTGCATGGTGGGTAGCAGTTGGATATTAGGAGAGGAGAACAGCAGTTATGATGTACAGTGAGTTTGTAGAAATGAGTGGCAAGAGTGAGAGCTACATATCTTTGACGGAATACACAGAAGAAATTGAGCCGATCTATATGAATTGTGATATTCCAAATAAACAGGAGTTTATAGAGCTTTTTAAAAATGTATTCAAAAAGATAGTATATCCAATTGTTAATAATTTGATATCAACAATGCCGATAGATGACAAGTTGACATATATTCATTCGGAAAGTTCAGACATTGAGAACCACATCAAATTAGTTGATTTACAAGCAAGAAAACTTGCATATCAGTATATGAGATTGTATCTCGGAGTTTAGGAGGAGTGATGCAGATGAAAAAATCAATAACAGAATTTGCAGTTGAGACAGATAAGAGCGGAGTAATTAAAAGAATTGGGAAGAGTGTTGTATTACAGCCAAGAACACACTTTTGCAGAGAACGTACAAAATGGTTCGATGATTCCAAGCTTTTGAAAAAGAAGAAATAAAATAAAGGTAATTATTGAGTTAGTGGTCATTTGATTGACCGCTACTCATTAAGAAGAGAAAAGATGTATAGAGTTTTCTTGACACGAACTAATATTACAATTCAAATTCTTGAAACAGAATCACAAGCAGAGAAAGTCTGTGAGGAATGGGGATGGAAGTATGACAGTTCAGAGGGTTCAGGATTCATTGATTATGAAGAGATTAAAGAGGAGAAAGAAAATGTTTAGTTCAAAATACTTCATACTTGGAAGACAGGTGGTAAGTCAGAAAATTAGCGTAGAGATTTTAGAAAATAAGATTTTTGCAATTGAAATCTTTGATGCGTTGGAAAGATTCTGTAATAAAGACTGGGGAGAAATGAATGAGGAAGACAAGGCAGCCAATGAACAAGCATTAACAGAGGAAAACAGAATAATGGGAGCATATCAGACCTGCAAAGGAAAGATATGGATTATTACTGAAGCAGACAGATCAGCTACAACAGTGTTATTCCCTGATGAATATTAGAATATTAGAGAAAGGAAGTTAAAACATGGCACTTGTGATTACAAATGGTATATACTATATTTATTTCAACGAAGACGGAAAGCATCGGAAAACAGAAGATATTAGTAAGGCAATTCAATACGACAGTGTAAATCAAGCCAAAAATTATATGAAGAAAGCTCCGGCTAAAACAAAGGGATATTATATTTTCAATACGGAAACAAAAAAGATTGTATGGAGACATACAAGAAGAAAAAAGAGAAGTCCAGGAACAAGAAAGATGTTATATCACCAGTTTGATGGAAGATGCCAGTTGTGCGGAAAAAAATTGACATTGGAAAATATGACATTAGATCACATTATTCCTTTAGATTTGGGTGGAGAGGATGAATTGAGTAATATTCAAATTGCTTGTGCGTCCTGCAATACATTGAAAAGAAATATTCTTCCAGATGATTTCGCAAATCGTATTACAAATATCTTCATGTATCAGATGGACAAAAAGCGAAAAGGGAATTTTATGTGGGAAATATCATCTGCAATATTGCGGAAAATTATTTAAGAGAATGGCACTGACGGAAATTATTTCTGTCGGTGCTTTGCCTTAAAGAGTATGACAGATGCGTGGAGTTATGGTATACTATTAAAAAGGCTGTATATTTATATCGGCTTTTGAGAATAGAGAAAGCGAGGACGGAATGTTGGCTTTAAAAGAAACCATTAAAACAATTTCTAAAGAGAAAAAAGTAACACAATTAGAAATGGCTGAAACATTAGGAATAAGTAAACAGAACTTTAGTAATAAAATTCAGCGTAATACGTTTTCTCCGGATGAATTGGTTAAAATAGCAGATAGATTAGGAATGGAACTGGTATTTATAGATAAGGATGCGGAAATAAAAACCGGAAATAAGTATATAATTAAAAGCGCAGAATAATCCCTGTTTATTAAGAGAACCATAGAACTACCACCAGTAAAGCGGTAAATAGAATACCCTTTTCACCAGTAAACTTATTGGCGAGAAAATCACAGCCAAGTTTTGTAACAAGATAACATTTGTTTTCTTTCCCTGATGGATCTTTGTAAGAAGATAGAGTAAAGAAATCACTGAGAGCTATTTGGTTCTTAGTTAAAATTTCCGCATATTCAGCTCTATCCTTAGAACCATCAATTTTTCTTAAAATAGTCTTATGCGACATTTCCATCATGTCAGCAATTTCGAGACCCAAACATGGCAGCAGGTTTCACTCAGGTAATATAGCATATAATATAGAACTGTAAAGGATGGTGAAAACATGAATCTTGATCCTAAAAAAATAAAAGAGTTGATTACTTTGTATTCAGAGTTAGACGATGAGTATCAAGAGGAGTTATTTTCAAAGGCAAAAGTTTTATCCATTAAGCAAACGCAAAAAAATCAAATATTAAAATCTAAGGAAAAATTTAAGACTAAAGAGGATCTTGATAAGAAGATAAATGAAAAAACATGTAGAAGATTAGAAGAAGTAAAGGAAATGCTGGATATATATGACAGTAAGATGAACGACTCGCAAAGAGCTGAAATAGTTGCTTTACTTGATAAGCTAACAGATGGTGGATTAACAGAGAAAACAGATATTGAAATAACAATCAATCATAAGAATGTAGATCTTATTGAATATTTAGAAGAGCAGTTCCCGGATGTAAATGTTAAAGAAGCGAATAAGAATGCAAATCGTTTATTGAAAGAGTTTTATAATAACTAAGAATTATAAAAACATATTGACGTACAGAATGTTGTACGTTATAATTTAAGTACAGAAAACTGTACGGAGGTGAATGATATGTTAGCTGTAAATTATACGTCTTTAAGAGATAATATGAAAAGTTATATGGATCAAGTGACGGATGATTATGAGACAATGATTGTTACTCGCAAAAATAATAAAAATGTTGTTATGATGTCTGAAGAAGCTTACAATAACTTAATGGAAAATGTTTATGTTATGGGAAATAAAGCAAATTATGACTGGTTAATGGAATCCAAAGCGCAGCTGGAAAATGGAAATTTTACTTCTCATGCATTGTCTGAGGTATTAGAAGATGAATAAAATATTTACTGATAATGGCTGGGAAGACTATACTTACTGGCAGACAGAAGATAAAAAGACATTGAAAAAAATAAATAATCTTTTAAAAGATATTGACCGAAATGGAAATGAAGGCATAGGAAAGCCAGAGCCATTATCGGGAAACTTGGCTGGTTTCTGGAGTAGACGGATTAATGATAAGGATCGCTTGATTTATAAGTTTGATGACAAAAATATTTACATCTTGGCATGTAGGTATCATTATAGCGACAAATAAAATAAGAAAAGCACCAACGGAAGATAAAATTAATCTTCTGAAGGTGCTTTCTTTATCCTGCTGCCAATTACATGGTTCGGCTGATTGGATGTAAGATTAAAAAATTTTTGTTATATTCTGCTAATTATAAAATTTGATTGAAAATACTTATAAAATTCTGAAAATACAACATCATGATAAAATAACTTGATTTCTTCTATATAGTGTGTTAGGGTAGTAAGCACCTTGAAGATGTATAAAAAAGAAAGAAGATGTTTAGCAAATGAAAAGAGCAACATTAGAAGCTACGGATGAAAATATTTTACAGTCAATTAAAGAACAAGAACAGAATGGAACGAGAAATACAGAAATCAAAGATTTTATAGAAGCATTAGAACTTATCGAAGGAAATATGTTTATTAGTCTTGACGCAAGATGGGGAGAGGGAAAAACATTTTATGTTCGGCAAATAGAAAAAACATTGGAATATCAGACAATGAAAAATTTTAGTACAGATGATACCCAAGATGAACTGGATAAAATGAAGCTATATTTTACTGGTACAACATTAGAAGAAATTGATTTAAAACATTCATATCTTCCAGTATATTATAATGCATGGTTATATGATAATCACGGTGATCCATTAATGTCATTACTTTATGTGATTGTTAAAAAATGTGGCATTTGGATAGATTCTAAACTTACAAAAGATAAAACCGAAAAATTGAAAGATTTGATTAAATCAGTACAAGTGAGTTTAGGAATGTTTTCAATAGGTGGCGATAAAGTAATAGATTCATTCATAGAAAAGGACATTTTTAAAGACATTCAATTAGCTGAAGATATTAGACAAAAAGTGAAAGAAATATTTAATGAGATAATAGAAGAACAGACACAGAAATTAGTTATTTTTATTGATGAATTGGATAGATGCAAGCCAAGTTATGCTTTGGAAATGTTGGAACGTATAAAACATTATTTTGATGATGATAGAATAATATTTATTGTATCTGTAAATAAAGAGCAGCTAACACATACAATATCAAATTATTATGGAAATGGTTTTGACTCAACAGGATATTTAAATAAGTTTTTTGATATTGATATGTATTTACCACGTCCGGAGAGAGCAGAAAGTAAAATAAACAGTGATAGAAATGATCAGTATTGGCTAGTTGCTATTGCAAATGAATTAAGGCGATATTATAAATTGTCATTAAGAGATTCACTTATTTATAATCAAAAAATTTCACAATTATCTAAAGATAATCTTATACAAGACCAATACCATAACGGTACATATTCAGGAATATATTTATCATTATTTCTACCAATAGTGGTTGTTCTGAATATGGTAGATATTGAAGAAAAAAGAAAGTTTATTAATGGGGAAAGTAAAATATTTGATACTCTTAAAAATCTACCAGCATTTACAGCATATTTTAGAAGATTTAGTGATAATGGATTTGAACAAATAAATGCTATTTATCAATATTCTTTTGGAGAGGGAGATGAAAAGCTGTTGAATAAAATGAATTTATCGGCAATAGATGTAGGAAGAAATATAAAAGAGGAGTGCTTAAAACGTGTGGCATTAAAAAAATATTGAGTTCTCATCAGCTTGGAAGGCGTAATTTATCTCCAATTCAAAGAATTTCTGTAACTGAGAAGTACAGACCTATTTATGAAAAACAGGCGAAAGAAAACTTAAGATTGGCAGAAGGCGGAGATAGACGTTCAGAAAAATTTGAACAAAATCAAGGTTTACCAAATTTGGTAAAGGTTGAAAACCGTATTGATACAACAAAAAAACTAGCTCAAGTTGCTGGTGTCGGAAAAGAAACTTACCGTATGGGTGTAAAGGTTCTCAATTCAAATAATGATGATCTTAAGCAGCGTGTGTTATCAGGTGAAAAAACTATTAATGCAGGTTATAAAGAATTACAAAATAAAAAAGAAAATGCAAATTAATGTTAGTTCGATGAACCCATAAAAATACAGTAATAACAAGGAAAATCCATGTAAGCCTATACATTTATGTTTAAGTTCGAGAAAAGCCTTTAAAATCAAGGAAATATTAAGGTAACGATAGTAAATAATAAGAGAAACAAAATAATTTACTGCTTAAAAGACTTTATTTACAGTTGTTTACCGAACTCGATATCGAACTTTAATTTATGGATAATGATGAAAGAAAAGCAGTAAAATAAGGTTTTTTGGGGAATGCAGATAAGCATTGTGATAAGAAAAATAAAGAAACCAATGTTCGAAAAGAAACAAAATAGTTTACTGTGAAGATAAGTATATTTGATTTATGCTAATTCTATGGTTGCAGAAGAAATTGCACTTGAAAATAAAGAAAAGATGTTGGAAGGAACATTAAATTCTCATGAAGTAAGAAAAAAAGATGGTTGCGTCCAAATGGACACACCCAAAAATAATGTTAGAGATCGTTCAACAAATACTCGTGAGCAAGTAGCTAAAATGTCAGGAGTTGGAACTGTTACTGTTGCTAGATACGATGCAATTTACAATTCTGATAATGAAGTCCTTCTTGATCTACTTGAATCAAACATTCGCCGCAGAGGTGAAATAGGTGGTTCAGCAAAGAAAGTTGGAAAAAGGATTAAGGAACTTGAAAGAATTTATGGTGTTGAACATGGTGGAAACAGAAAATCAAGTCCGAAAGTTTCGGATTTGAATCAATCAGATATTGCAGAAATGATTGGAATTTCAGTAGATACTCTCAACAACTACAAAAAACTCACAGAACTTATTCCTGAACTGAAAGAAAATGTTGTACAAGAAAAAATGCGAAAAATTATTCTGGACAAATTAGGAAAGTGGTGTTATGATTTTATCAATGATAAAGATTATAAGTCTTGTCAGTTACAACTATCAAATAAATAGTTTGAGTTTCCTGTATGTGTACATCCGTAGGAGTCACTGGAAAAGTTTATGTGGTTCGTATGAAGATATAAACCTTGTCAAACTGTTTAGTCATCCGTAGGAGTCAATATTGAAACTTGTCAAAAGATACTGTAACGGTTCAGTTTATTTAGAATAAGATTCAAGCGTAATAAATTGATAAGTAGAATTTATATATTATGGAAAATAGAGGTTATTTATGCCCTTTTTAAATAATATGTACGGTATTGGAAAAATCGTCTGTGAGAAGAAAAGAATTATATAGAATACATATTTGTAATTATAAAGAAAACCCTCCGGTTATTGTGCCGGAGGGAATTTTGTATTGATTAATCACGAATATCACCATAATCTTTTAAATAATTTAGAATGAAATCTAGTTGATCTGCATTAAGCTTATCATATATGTCTGGAAGTTTATATCTAATTTTGTATGTGCTTAGAAAGAAAACGCATTCTTTAATATGTTCAGCGAAATCTTCTCCCTCATATATTTTAAAATGTTTTAAAGCTGTTTTTAAAACATTAGGATGTCCACGTTCTATCTCAAAAGATACATCAATATTTAATTCATTTGAAAGTGCTACCAAATCAGGTGATCCAGATTCAATGGCATCATATAATTTTGGAATGAAATCAATAAAATTATTGAATGCAAGTTGTATAGATTTTTGAAACATAATATCTATTTGCTGGTTGAAAGAAATCCAACGTTCTGGAGTTTGTATATTATTTTTATCAGCTAAATCTTGATACTTTGCTGCAAGTGCTAGTAATTCATTTAATGCAGAAGTAAACTCTGTTTGATCTTTATCATTAATACTATAAACGGGTACATTTATTAAAGTATATGCTAAGGCTGGATTTTTTTTAAATGAATAACAGATATTTAAGAGTGCAGTTAATACAGCCTGCTTTTGTTGTGCAGACATTTCATTAAATGGCTCTCTAATTTCATCATAAAATTCATCTAAGAGATCTTCTAATGCATCTTCCAAATCGGTTTTATCAAAAGAATCTTTATACAGATTATTTATTTTTATTAAATCGTACCAGTTTCTCTCTTCTAATCCAAACTGTTGATTTAGAATAGGTTCAATATATTCAATAATTTCATTTTCATCATCTGTATTACATAATATTTTATATATTGATATAAGATCTGATTTCTTTATCTTTTTTGTTTTTCCGCTTTCAATATTAGGCAACCAGTACTTAGAATGTCCACTTTGAGAAGAAAGTTCATAAGATGAGAGGAATTTGTTTTTCCTCATTATTATAATGTTTTTTCTTAATCTCTCTGTTATCTCAATTTTCTCTGTTTCCAAGAAATCACCCCATTTCAAAATAAGTATAAACATTGTACATTAATTACTCAAAAAAGTCAAATAAGTAAAAAAAATACTTAAAAAGTACTTGACTGTGACGTGCAACGGTGTTATGATTATTTCATCGAAAGACACAGAGACATACAGACATGAGTGAGATAAGTGTCATATATGAAGAGAGGAGAACAGAAATAAAACAGAAGAAAAACCATATTACCAGTTGACGAATCGAACAAGTGTTCGTATAATATAGTTGGAAACAAAAAAGAAGACCGATACTCGCCAAAGCATCGATCTTCTGAATGATACGCCAATATCATTCCATATGTAAGTACAGACTCACAAAGAATCTATACTGTTCCCTGAACAAGAACAAGTATAACATCAAATTCTAATTGTGGCAAGTCTGTCACACATTTTCCAATACAAAAATCAACTGAATATTGCAAAAGTGGAGCCTGTTGAGGAGTTTCTATAGCATTTTTGCATCCATCAACATCTATTTTTGCACAACCTGTACATTGAAAACTGAACATAGAGGAATCAATACATGCACAAGAAGGACTTGATAAAACGGGAATGTAACGGATGTAAGCAATATAATGCCGAGTGTAGAAGTGGAGTATGCTTCTGGCAGCAGAGTACAAGAAAGATTACTATTGTAAAGAAAAACACGGGATAACATCCCATTTATTTTTATACTTTGGAGAACAGGTAAGACATATATAAGACTTGTTTTATAAAAAGTAGGAATACAGAAGGAGAAGATGATAAATGGAACTAAACAGAGTAGACTATGCGCTGTTAAAAGTTCTACTGAAGAACGACAGTGTAAGTTTTTTCAAAGGAATGACGATATATGAAATATTGGATGTCCTTGGAGGCTCAAGAGTAACTACATATAAAAAGCTGAATCGTCTTGTGAAGTTGGGATATGTAGAAAAAGGCTGCAAAGATATCAATGCAGACACATATCTCCTTACAACAAAAGGAATCGGTTTAATAAAAGAATCAGAACATGGAGGAAAAGAAGATGTTAAAGAATAATGTAGCAGTTGTTGGCGCAGGACTTGGTGGTGCAACAGTGGCTTATGGATTGCAACAGAAGAATTACCGAGCATATCTTATTAACGGATCAGAGCAAGATAACCGGACAATTCCAGATGCGAAAAATGTTCTTATATTAGAAGGATATGACGGACTTGCAGGAGATAGAAGTCTTGCATTAGAAGCATTACAGAGGAACAAGCAGATTTTGAAAACCATTTCAGAGATTGAGCAGAAGATTGTCTTATGTGTTGCGTCAGGCGGTGGCTCTACTGGTTCTGGTAATCTTCCATATATCTGTGACATTCTTGCAGCTAATTCAGAGAGAATTGTTGTTCCAATCGTGTTAATGCCAAGGAAGGACGAACCGATTCAGAAAAGACTGAATGCCTACAATCTTGCAAAAGAGTTGATAGATACTGATGGAATTGGAGCAATTATCTTCGTGAACAATGAATCTTATGATGATCTGAAAAGAATTAATGTTGTTCTTGTAAATATGCTCGATGCATTTTTCAGTGATTCATCTGCATCCAGCGGTTCTAACTTTGATGATTCGGAGAAAATGAAAATGCTGAAAGAGCCGGGAGCTTTTGTTATTGCAATGCTTTCTGACAAACGTGCGGAAGAAAAGAAAACTACAACACAGGATATGATAAATGCGCTGACAGCAAAGAACATATTTCTTCCTATTAATAACGATGGAATTGTTGGAAACATTGGAATCATTAATCAAAAGAACAATAAGCTGGACGAGCATGAACTGATTAAAGCGATTGGAACACCGGAAAATGTGTTTGTTGGATACAACGGTAATGTCAATATTGCTTGTGCTTCTGGATTGAGTTATCCAGTTGAATATATTAAAAAGCTTGGTCAATCAGCAGTCGAAGAACAGAAAGAGCGCATAGAGAAAAGAAAAACAATATCTGTCTTGGACGATTTGAATACAGAGGAAATTGTTATTCCTGAAGTCAAAAAGAAAACAACTAAAGGTAAGCGGAACAGAATTTCACTTGATTTTCTAAATAGCTTATAGGAAAGGAGTAGAACAATATGAGAACACCTGCCGCATATAACAATAATCTAAAGAATCATATTATCACCATGCAAATGCTTGTGGATTGTTTATACAGTTCTAACAAAAGAGCAAAGAATTGGAGAGACAAACAGCGTGAGTACAGAGAAAGAAGAAGTTACTACTATGATAAGTATGATAATGAAGGAAAAGCCAAAGAGAAGAAGGAAGAATACTATCATCAGAAAGAAATCATGCTCTCTGCACTGAAGCCAGTGTGCATCCACAAAGAGTGTTACGGATATGAAAGAACAAGAATCTATGATTATGAATCAGATTACATTAAATATTATGATGAATTTGTTTGGAAAAATAGCTTCTATGATAAGGTTGAGGATGCTTATGTTTGTTTTGGGGATATCGAGGATAAGAGTAAACCACTTTATCATTACTATCTTTTTTATGATGTGGGATGCAATAGAACTTTTCATACACCAATCGAAGAGAGTGAAGTGTCATTATATGACGATCTTGAAGTAGTAGAGATTGATAAATTGGATACAAAAGGATATGACATTGCAGATTTACTTTCAAACCAGTTTGTAACAAAGGTAATTAATCTAATCGAGTCAGAAGACTTTAGATTAGTAGAAAATATTTAATAACACAGGAGAAAATGAAACAATGACAGGTACAGTAAAATGGTTTAACACACAGAAAGGCTATGGATTCATTGTAGGGGATGATGGAACGGATTATTTCGTTCATTACTCCAATATTAAAGTCAGTGAATTCCGACACTTAGATGCAGGAGATCACGTAGAGTTTGATGTGGAAACAAATGCCAAAGGCATCCAGGCAATTAATGTAGTTCCAGTGCTTACTATGAGCATGATTAAAGAAAGAGCTGCAAGACACAATATGCACCTTGAAAAAGCTGTCGGATGCGGTGCAATGGGATGGATGGTCATAGATCAGAACAATGTCATTCAGACGGATGAACACGGAATGTCCCTTGAAGAACTGGATTAGAAGCAGTAATTTAAGCTTTTACAGAATCTATAATTGGAGGAAAATTTTCGTCCTCTTTACAGAAAAGATAGGAGAGGAATGACATGGAAGAATTTAGATTTGAAGAAATGAGAAATGCTTTTATGAATGAAGTGCAAAAAATAGGAAAGAAAAATCTTGAATACGCACAAAAAACTGGAAGACCATTTCATATAGGAAATTTGCATATCACAGATGGAGTCCGAGCATTAGGATATTCAGAAGATTCAGCGGAATTAGATGATATCTTCAGTAAATATATTAAATGTGATTGGGGAGAAGGATGGAGTGATGCAGCAATTAATGATAAAGCAATAGAGACAGGATATGGTGATGTAATGGGAATTTATCAGTTGAACGGACATGTTATATGGATAAAAACAGATTTGAATGAATGTACCAGAACAACAATTCTGTTACCAGAAGAATGGTAAGGTCAAAACAAAAATAGTTTCTACAGGTGGTTTATCAAATTTTTAGATTTAAAAAATGAAAAAATCGAAAAAAACGTGTAAAATAACATATAAGAAGATCTTTTGAAATATCAAATCGAATAAATCTTATTCAAATCAACGGTATACCATAAGTTACAAGTAAATATAGGAAATTAAAAAGATGTGAAACAGATTCATATCTTTAATGAAATACAATTTTGGAGGAATAGCATATGTATACAGGAAGAAAGACACCAATGTACATAGTTAGATCACTAGCTATGACCAATTGGCTTTGCAACAACGGATTTCAGATTCTGAAAGTTGAAGATTCAGAAAGGGATGACAGATTGAAGGTATTTTTATTTGAAGATACACCGGCACTTCATGGGATGATGATGAAGTATCGGAAGAGGAAGAGAGTGTGATTGTATGGCAAATGGCGTAAACAGTAGAGTCAACATCACATGGGATGACTTTAAAATATATTTACCGAATTATAAGTTTGACGAAAAACAGATGGAATTTTTCAAGAATACATTAGAAAGTATCTTACATAACCGTAACACAAACAAGGTGACTTGTTTCGGTGCAAGATGCGGCATCGGGAAATCAACAATGATACACACGTTGATGCATAGCTGCATAGCAAATTTTAGATATGAAGGAAGAGATATCCCTCAAGGATTGATTGTAATAACTGACTCCATTAAAAGATTAGAGGAACTGTCCAGTAGCAATAAAGATTTAGCAAAAAAATATTGGGGTGAGTATTTTAGAGATCTTGGAATTGAGTATCATTATGAGGATTTTGAAAGAAACACCATTGTTCTGAAATCAGATGAACCGTTTAAGGAGCAGATGATAAGTCAGCGTTACAAACCAATTGTGCTATTGTCCACTCAGAGATATTTTATGCTGAGTAAAAGTACGAGAGAGCAGTTATTTACATTTACATATAATGGTAAAACACTGAAAAGAGACATCGTGGTTTTTGATGAATGTCCGCAGTTTTCAGAAACAGTCACAATAGACAGTGATAATCTTACCCGAATTGAATCAGCACTGTATAAAGGTCTGTCCAATGAAGTTAAGGATAAGGAGTTTGTTATCCGGGAATACAAAACTTTCAAAGATCGGCTGCTGAATCAGATGGATGAAAAAGAAAATTTGAACAAAGATTCTAATGTGACTGTTTACTGGAAAGATGAAAGATACACGACTATGACACCGAATGATAAATTATTTTTCGATGTGATTTATGATAACATAGAACCTCTTTCAAAGCAGTACAAGCAATTCTTAAAGGATATCTTATGTCTACAAAAGATAGCTCAAGAAGGAGCAATATTTCATTGTGTCAAGAAAAAGTCGGGAGAAAACTATGAGAGATCATTTATGCTTCTGATTGATAATAGGGAATATTTTTACTTAGGTGAAGATAAGAAATTTTTTGTATTTGATGCTACAGCAGACATCGATCCACGTTATGATCTGGACTATGTGGAGATTATATCTGGAAAAGAATACAATAAAACGCTCAATATGCAGATCACAAATGTAAAGGTTTCTACTAGCAAGAATGTTCTCTGTAAAGGTAACAAAAAATCAAAAACAACGACAACAGCAATTTCTAATTATCTGAAAGAAAAGAAGAAAATCGGTTTCGGAGATCATAAAGATATTCTAGTGGTAGTATATAGTAGTTTGGTTAGAAGATTCCAGAAAGATTTCAAACACATAGGATATTTTGGTAATCTGAAAGGATTCAACGATTATAAGGAATTATACCGGATGGCTCATATCGGAATGAATAGATTCCCTAATTTGGTTTACTTCTTTATGCATTGTGGTTGTCACATGGAAGTATATGAGAAGTTATCTAAAATGTCTGAAGAAGAGTCGTTGCAGTTTTTTGATGAATTGACCAAAAATCACAACAAAGAGTATGAAGGTGTTATTACCGGAATAATGCTACGATGTATGTTGGCAGATTTTGAACAGAACATATTCAGACTTGCAATCAGAAATTACAGTAATACAGAGCATGTTCATATTTGGACTTTCTATAATGTAGAAGATAAGCTTTACAAAAGTCTTTCAGAAATGATTGAGAATAGATATCGTCCATATGGTGTGACATTTGAATATGAAGATAAGCCTGAAGAGTTGAAAATTGAAGAGATTAAAAGCAGGAAACCTCCGAATGGAAAGAAAATGACAAATGCACAAAAGATTATTGAATGGTGTGATAATCAAGAATCTGGAAAAGTATTTAAAATAAATGAACTTTTACATGATACTGGATTAAACAGGGATATATTTAAAAACATAAAAAAAGATAACAAAACAATAAAAAATCTTTTCAATGATATGAAAACAGATAAAAGAGGTTATTACCAGATTAAGTAATTTAGGGGGGGATTTTCTAATATATATGTATTAGGAAAACCAACCCCAAAAATGAAATGAAAAATATGTGTAATGAAAATATTTAAAACGTAGTTGTGATTTTGCGCATTACGCCACACTTGGCGGAATGCATCAATTGGGAACTTATACTGACATCCCCTTGTGGGTGGCAGTAAAGTTATCAATTGACAACAGGGAGTGGGAGAATCCCACCATATAATATGGAGAAATCAAATGAATAAATTACAACAGGAATATTATAGAAAATATGAAGCATTAGTAAATCAGATCGTAGAATCAAAGCAAATGACATTCTTTACTAAGGCTGACCTATTGGAATTAATGGAACAGGATTTGCATGAGAAGATTAAGTAGTTAAAGAGTTTTGATTTTGCTTGTTGATTAATGATATGTCAGGGGGTTCACCGAACAGCAATCCACAAAGTCTTACTATGCAATCTGCTGCGTTTTCCTTTCGGGGAAAACTTGCATCTTGCTAGTGCGACTAATGTTGTGTCTTTGCAGTTCGTCCGTGTGCCACCCCCTGAAACCCCGGCACAGGTTGATCTTAAACTTATGAAAAATAATTTAAAGGTGTGTGAATATATGAAAAACAGATTGCAAGAAATGAGATGGGAAAAGAATTGGTCACAAACACAATTAGCAATGCGTAGTAATGTTCCGAGATCTACAATTGGTTATATAGAAAATAATCAATTTGAAAATCCAAGAGTCTATACTGCAATAAAACTTGCTCACGCTCTTGGAGTATCTGTTGAAGATATATTCATACTTTGAGACGGATGCAGAAATCAGTAAGGTACATGAGGAATATATCTAAGATCTGAAGAGATTGACTCCACAAATTTTGGAATGAGGTCAAATCTTGGCAGATGAAACCGAAGTTTCATTAATTACAAAAAGTATCGTATGTGCTTGCTTAAATCAAATAAAATCGACCCTATTTCAGTTTATAGAATTGCAGGTGAGTTCTTCTTGGCTTGGTTGGTTCTGAGAGGATTCTGCTGCCAATTTTAATGAATAAGTATAGGGAAGAGATGGTTTTGAATGGACGCATGCGAGAAGTGTAATAGAAAAAAGATAATAATTTTATAAAATACATTCCCCAAGAATTGAATATTATCTATTGGAAGAGTATGATTCAAATGTGGTGATAAAAAAATAGGAACGGACTCGGAAAGGAATGTATGAAAAGAAATAAAATAAATCAAGAAAGTTATCTGAATAAAGGGAAAATAGAATACAATTTTGATTTTCAAAAAGAAAAATTATTTTATTCACAGCTCTGTTTTCAAAAATTGAATAAGAAAGATCGTATAAAATATCAGAGATACCTTAAAAGTGTAAATGAAGGAAAAAATAAAAAAGAAAAATATGAATTCAATAATTATTTAAATTGGAGAAAATATATTATTGAAAAATATGAAAGTTATCCATTGGAATGTTTATCTAATTTTTCGGCATATTTGAATTGGGGATGCAGAAATATTGAAATTGGAAATGAATGGTTCAAATCACTTATTACATCAACAATTTCAGTTCTTCTCGCTCAATTGATAGCGATATTGAGTAAAAATGAATTACCTAAAATTACTTGGTATAATTTCTTTTTATTTTTGATAGTCGAAGTGATTTTTATATTAATCGGAACATGTATAGTGTACCAATTCTTAAATAGGACAGTAAAAGATTCACAGTCTAATAAAATAATAGAGTTTTTTTATAAAGATTATAAGAAAATTATCGATGAACTAATAGAAAATAAGCAAGAATATTATAAATAAATCCAACCAACCATCAAGCGATTAATGCCGATGGTTGGTATTTTTTTACCTTTTTCAAAAATCAGTCGGAGAATAGTATAAGTATAAGAACAAAAGATTGGAGTGATTATTATAAAAATCAATTATAAAAAGAAATTGAATCCGTTGACTATTGAGTCTATGGAAGCCAGCATGGTACATATTCATGATATAGCAGGAGACAAAAAAGGAGTTCAATACAAAATGGGGAAAGAGTGGATGGATTTCAGGAAAATATTCACACGCGAAGCAGTATTGGATGATAGTTTGTTTTTGCGATTTATGAGAACAAGTATAACAAGAAATAGCAACGACTTTTCAAAAGAATTCATTGTGATGAAATTTTCGTATGATGCGGAATATAGACTTGAAGATGGCGAAGAACAAAAAATGAGTAAAGAAGAGTTGCGAACATTTTATTATAAAAATGGAGTAACATTTCAATCAGCGCATACTGGAAAACATGGTAAAACAGAACCTATTCATTACAAGATGCTATATAGAACGTCAGGAAAAGCAAAGAAAGGTGAGTGCATTTTTGTTCGGGACAATCTATTTCATAAAGCCATTAATTATTTGACGATGGGATTTTATGATCTTATGGAAGAAAAAGCAAAAGCTGATCCGGATACCGTATTTAAGTTAGTAGAGTTGTCTGCATATCTTAGTTTGACTACAGCGTGTGCAATTGGATATATTCCTATTCCATTAAAAAACATTTTGGTTGTAGAAGATCAAAGCGCATACACAAAACCAATGGCAGCGGAGATTGTTAAAGTTGCAAATGTTCCATACGAGAATGATGAATTTGTTTTAGAGTTTGATGATCCACGCATGGAGACAATTCTTAATAATCATCAATGTACTTTAGACAAAGACAAGGCTGCTGAAAAAGGATGGTCATATATTAAGGAAAGAACAAAAGAGGAATTGAAGAAAAATGGTATCCGTATTAACGGTAAATATCCTGGACACCATGAGAGTATTCCCTATACTGTAAAAGAATGTGTTGTGGAAGAAGTAGAAGATGCAAAGATTGAAAATATTTTGTGGGATGGAATGGGACTTATTGATGAATCTATCTTTCCAAAGTATGCAAATGGATTTGTTTATTGTCGCTCTCATTTCTTTAAAAGCTGTTTGTTTCGAGGAAATGTACAGGAATATTTTAAAGATTATTGCAAGGAACATGAATTTGATTTTGAAACGTATGAAGTAACGGATATGTTTGGTAATAAAAAGAAAGTGTCGGATATTAAAGTTGTTATTACTGATAAATCATTGAAGTGGTTGAAATTTACAGATATGATGGGTGGAACAAAACAAAAAGCATATCGTACATATCAAAAATTAATGAATGAATATGAGAACGTTTTTGCAGTAGTAAAGACCGCACATAAAAGCAAATGGGATAATTTGCAGTTATCAACTTATCAGATGAATAATTCTTTACCATGTACGGATAAAAAGATATTGGGAGAAATTGTCGGACAAGCAATAGACTTTATCAATGGGGTAAAGGATGATGACAAGAATTACTTGAAGTATCTTGAGATGACAAAGAGCCAGTTTAATTTGAATGAATTTCTTGTGGATTTGGTGAATCGGAATCCAGAGTTTGTAAAGACGGAGTTTTTTAGAAAAAAGAAGAAAAAAGATGTTTACAAATTGGTGGATGATTTCAAGAAAGGTCGATTACCGCAGCAAGGAGATAATCTTACAATTATGGGAAATCCGATCGCACTTCTAATGAAAGCGGTTGGAGAAAATCCATTGGAAGAAAATATTTTTGATGTAGAAGAGGATGCAATTCAATGTTACACAGAAAGATTTATGGACGGAGAAAATTTAGCTGCATTTCGTAGTCCTCACAATTCTCCCAATAATATTCTGCATTTTCATAATATCAAGTCAGAAAAGATTTCAAAATATTTTCCCAACTTAGGAGAAAATATAATTATCATTAATTTGATTGGTACAGATGCACAGGCAAGGGGCAGCGGATTTGATGAAGATTCAGATTTTGTATTTGTGACTAATCAATCAGAGGTGGTAGAACTTGCAAGACAGGCATATGTTGAATATCCAACTATTATTAATGAGGTAGAAGAAATGAAGAGTAGTGATTATCATTTCCGGTTGGAAGATTATGCATTGATGGATAATAAAATTGCTGATGCACAGTCTTCAATAGGATTGTCTACAGATACAGCACAGTTAGCCTTATCATATTATTACAATGAAGGAATATGCAGTAAGGAATTAAAAGAATGCTTTATTATTTTGTCTGTGATCGGTCAAATATCGATTGATTTGCCGAAAAAGGAATTCGATTTAGATGAAAAAAATGAAATCCGTAGAATTAAAAATCTTCCCTGCATGAAAGGAAAAGATATACCTCAATTCTATGCAGATAATAAAAAGTCCCGGAACAATAAAGACTTTGGGAAAAAGGTTAAGACATTGAATTGTCCAATGGATATTATGGCTGAACTGATAGAAAAGAATATTATTGGTTATTCACAAAGGATTTACCATGAACCGATAAATAAATTTTTGAATAAAGCTTTGTCGTGTAGAAAGGTAGATAATCGATATAAGAAGCAAAAAATAATTGATGAAGCTCAAAAATATAATGATGCAATTAAGGCGTTAGAGTGTTCAGCAAGAAAAGATACTTTATCTGATGATATGCTTTATCAGTTGAAATCACGGCAGATGAAAATGTTTTTACAAAAAGTAAAGAATGAATTAAGTCAAGAAACAGTTATGCATCTAGTTATATATGCATTTGGAGATGAAAATTCTGATGTTAGAACTACTATTTTAAATGGTCTGTTTCATACACATAAGGAATTGTTAATGAAATGCTTTGTGAAAAATAGCTAAAAATGTGATAAAAATTTACACAAAATCACCAAAAACGCAGTAAAATTCAGTGAATTGAAAGTCCCGTTATGAAAGAGAAGAGTAGCTTACTTCAATTTCGTGACTGCATGAAAGAAGCGTAAGTCGAGTAGTGCGGTCAAATTATCAAGTCGAGGTATGGATGCCAATACGTATCTCGGCTTGAAATAGTAAAATGTTCTTAGCTGTGTATGTCAGCTATTTTCTACAAAGAAATATTTTTATATAAATTTTTATTTACGTGGAGGTGAAAAAGTGACTCAGGAAGAATTACGAGAACTATACAACGAAAGAGTTCAGAGAGAAAAACAGTGCTATATTAGTAAGCAGACGAACATTAATAGTGGATTACTTTCACGGTTCAAAACAGGAAAAATCGATCTCTATCCGCATCTTTTTAAACGCCTAGAGGAATATCTTTTAAATAACTAAAATTCAAAAATCAATTAAATTCAACGGCATTTCAGCCAATATTTTACACAAAAAAGGAATAAAAACATATGAGCAAAACATTCAATTCGTTTAATGCTCTGAAAAAAACAATTCAAAAAGAAGTTCAAGCTGCAATGAATGAAGTGGTCAATACTTCATTTGTCAACGCACATTCTAATGTAGATCAATTCTACAACTCACCAGAGGGAAGATATAAAAGAACAGGGCAGTTAGCCGAAAGTCCAGAAATGTCATTGTCTGGAAGTGGGGACTCATATCATGGGGAAATCAGTCTTGACACAGGATTTCGATACAATCCGTCTGGAAGAGACACACAGACAATCTATGGATATGCAGAAGAAGGTGGACTTCTTGGAACTGGTGGCTTCTGGGAGCAGACAGAGCAGGATGTAGAAAAAAATATCAATGAAGCATTTGGTAAAAGATTCAATTAATGAAAGGAAATAAATATATGGAACAAATGAAAGAAAGAATAAACCATCTAATTTATGGAAGATTTGAAGATGGAACAGGAGTTTATGGAAAATTATTCAATGTTCAGAAAATAGAAGAGTCAGCAGAAAAAAAACCATATTATAAACTGAGTATTAATCTTGATGACAAGTATTGTGTCATATTAGATACAAGAGAGATTGTTAATATATATGACTTTACGGAAATATGTTCTGAAATGGACAGTAAACTTGAAGATTTTGGAATTAATCCAAGATTTGAAAAAGCAGAAATTATGGATGAAATAATTTTAAATTGGAGTGGTTATACGGAGGAAGAAAAGAAAAAATTAAGTAGTTTGATTCGTACAAAAATGGATGATGATATCATTGTGAATTTGATGGAAAAAATATCAAATCTAGCATCAGAAACCGAACAGCTTAAGGAGACAATTCGTAGAATGGACTTATCTTTACTTTGCCTAAAAGGTGAAGTAAGAAGATCTATATAAGGAGCAAGTACTTATGTCACAAGATTTTAAGATAAATATAGATGCTGATCTGAATACCGCAGAAGCAGAACAAAAATTAAATGCTCTATTGAAAGAGAAACATAAGCTTACAATAGATGTGGATGTGAGCGGTCAGAATACAGCGAAGAAACTAAAACAGAATATAGAAAATGGATTAAAAAATGTAAAAATTGATACGTCTGCTATGGGTAAATCTCTGGCAGACGCTTTTAATATTACGGATAAATCAACAATTAGCAAACTTCAGAAACAGCTCAATTCAATGATGACAAGCCTCGGAAAGTCATGGAACGGGCAGAAGTTTAATATTGGAGATGGATTTGAGACATCAATGACAAGTGTAGTAAATACACTCAAGAAAAATGCAAAGACACTCCGTTCTTCCGGGACGTTTGATGATTTCTACGACTATTTCAAAAATCAGAAAATTCTTGTTACCGATGCTCTGAAGAAAGAGCTTGGTGATTCAAACTACAAATCCCTTTTAAATCAAAATATTGGAAAACTTGTTACCGATACAAAGAAATCTACAGCGACCATTAACTCTATGTGGTCAGAACTCAATGGTAAATTCCCTAATTTATTCCCAGATAACATCACAAATCAAGCAGATCAATTGAATCATGCCTTATCTGTTTGGAAACAAGCACAGGCTGATATCAAGAAGATTTCAGCAGAAAATATGAATGTTTTTGAAACAGGAAATGTTGATTCAAGAGCATGGGATTCTGTCATCAATATGGCTTCTAAGATGGAATCAGCACTAAAACATAGTATATCAGAAGCAACAGAGATTGGAAAAACTACGATCGATTTAGATGTCAATATCAATTCGGAACAAATCACTTCACAGATTCGAGAAGCAATCAGTTCTGCGTCAGCTTCAGCAGGCGAAGCATTAAATATTGACTTGAAGTTTAATCAAGAAGAGTTGTTATCCAATCTTCGAAGTGCAATTAATAAGATTGCAACAGGAGATGAACCAGTAAAAGTAGACATTGATGTTGATAAAAATGGATTTCAGGAGAAGTTGAATGCAGCGTGTCATGATATGGAGATTCCTGTTGATTTCAAGATTGATTCTGAAGATATTGCAACTAAGATTAAAGCAGCAGTTAACAGTATCACGGATATCGAGTTAGATTTAAGCGTTAATACTGATTCTGTGAAAAAGGCTGTAAAAGGAAGTGTAAATGAGATTGAACCAGATGTTGACAGTTCTGCTATTAATCAGTTACAGAACGCTTTGCAAGGTGTCAACAATGCAGGACGGCAGAGTCAGAATATCTTTTCTTCACTTGGAGGAAGTGTAAAAGAAGCATTCACAAGTATTTACAATGTCTCTAACTTGCTCCAGGATGGAATGTATAAGATGTTTGAAGCAGGAAAGAAAGCTACGGAAACTGTTAAAGAATTCAATGACATTAAAACGAATCTCGCTATGGCTACAAATGCCGATTCGGACTATATTGATAATCTGATGAATGACTATAATAGTCTTGCGCAGGAACTTGGAAGTTTGACAAGTAGCGTAGCGGAATCAGCGGATAGTTGGTTGAGACAAGGAAGAACAATGGCAGACACCAATTCGCTGATTAAGGATTCTCTTGTATTATCAAAAGATGCCGAATTAAGTTCTTCGGATGCTTCAGAAATTTTAACAGCAACATTAAATGGATTCCAATTAGCAGCAGACCAAGCAAGCAGAATTAATGATATTCTAACAAGTATTGATTTGGAAAGCGCATCAGGAGCTGACAGTATTGGATCAGCATTGATGAAGGTAGCATCACAGGCGAACAATGCAGGGGTAAGTTTGGAAAAGACAAGTGCTATCATTGCTACAATTAAGGACGTAACACAGGATAGTGATGAGTCAATTGGTACAGCTATGAAGTCCATCTTGTCTCGTATGAATCAGATCAAAGCAGGAAAGTTTGTTGATGCAGAAACAGGGGAAAGCCTAAACGATACGGAAAAAGTATTGAAGAAAATTGGTGTATCCATGCGTGATAACACAGGAATGTTCAGAGAGAGTGAAGGTGTTCTTGATGATATTGCGAAGAAGTGGAAGACATTAGATAGCAACAGTCAGAAAGCCGTTGCAACCGCAACAGCAGGGACTTATCAATATAACAAATTCATTGCAGCAATGGACAATTGGGATAAAGTTGAGAAGTTGACAGATGTTGCTTATAACTCAGAGGGAACAGCTCAGAAGAAATTTGAAGACAATTACCTTAATTCCCTTGAAGCAAAAACAAATCAGTTAAAATCTTCTCTTGATGGATTATCTACATCATTAATTTCAGATGATATGTATGCAGGATTCCTAGATGGTTCTAAAGCAATTGTGGATTTTGTGGACAAAACAAATCTTCTCAAAGGCGCACTTGCAGGACTTGGAACTTTCGGAGGAGCATTTGTATTCAAGAATCTAACATCCATGATTCAAGGTACAGTGCGTGAATTCTCTAATCTTGGAAATGCAATGAATCTTGTGAAGAGTGGAACAATTGATACCAAAGGATTCAAAGAGCTTTTAAATTTAACACAGGGATTGTCTGAATCACAGATGCAGTTGGTTCTTTCCAGTACATCTTTGTCGGATGCGCAGAGAGTACAATTGCTTACGAATTCTGGTGTGGCACAAGCTGAAGCAGAAGCTACGGTTGCTACTATGGGGTTATCAACAGCAAATGGAGCAGCAACAGCTAGTACCGTATCTTTTAGTTCAGCACTAGAGGGACTTTTTGCTACAATGATGGCGAATCCAATTGTTCTTTTATCTGCTGCGGTAACGGCAGGGGTAATGGCATGGCAATCATACAAACAATCTATAGAAGATGCAGTGAATTCAGCATCTACAGCCGGACAGAAGTTTTCTGAAAATACTTTTTCATTGAACGAACAGATTTCGAAAGTTGAAGAATTAAGAGAGTTCTTGGCATCGGGTACTTTAACTGATGAAGAGGCTTACAATGCTAAATCTCAGTTATTAGATATTCAGAACCAATTATCATCCACGTACGGAGAAAGTGCAAGTTCCATTGATCTTGTGAACGGTAAAATGGAAGAACAGATTGCTCTTATGCAACAGATTCAAGTTGAAGATGCAAAGAAAACTCTGAATGAAAACAAGACAGGTTTTGATAAAATCAAATCTGAAATGACAAAGACACGTACATCTGGAATTGCACAATTTAATGGTGGCTCAAAGGATGCAGAAGCAGTTGCGGAAATAGCAAAAAATTATGTTGATAAAGGATTATCTCTTCAGAAAGATTCAACAGGAGCTTACACAATTACATTCAAAGGTGATGTTACACAAGCAGAATCTACATTGAATTCCTTTATGAATGACGTACAGAATCGTATTGATACGGTTGGAGACAATAACGGAATTCTTGAGGGAGTTATTGATTCTACGTCATCTGAACTGTCTAAGTTCAAAGGAATAATTGATGAATATGGAGATGACTATAATAATTTTCTCCAAGCAGATATCATATCAAAAGGATTGGATGCTGGAAGTCCTGCTGCCATTTTAGAAGATTATAAACAGGCAATTGAAGATTATAACGAGGCTTTATCTAGTGGTGATACATCTGCGATTGATCGTGCAAAGAATTCTTTTGATGTAATGTCATCAACTGTAGATGGAGTATTAGAGAAGTATTCCCAATATAAGTCGTTATTCGATGACGTTGGAAATTCACTTGATACAAATGCAATCAAAGTAAACGATTTCAAAAATTCCGTCAAAGATATGTTCCAAGGTGGAATTGACGAAGCGTATAAGAAGATTAAGGATTGGGGACTTGACAAGTACGAAGATCAAATCAAAAATGGTACTCTTCCAACAACATTTGGAAATGTCGATATGGACAACCGAAAAGTTATCAAATGGAATACTGATGAACTTGAGAGATTCAAGACACAATTACAAGATATTCAGTATTTTGATGCAGATGATAATTTTATCGAGTCTTATTACGATCAATTAAGAGCAAGTGCAGACAATATTGATACTGTATTTGGAGATGTCATTAACAAAATAGAAGGATATGATGGTGTCACAGATATTGCATTCTCTCATATTGTAAACAATGATGATGGTACTTATCAATTCTTAGGTCAAAAATCTGCTCAAGAATATATTTATGGAATCCTTGACGCTGCGAAAGAAGATGGTGATTTATCTCTTTCTCATATCCTTGATTTGGATAAAAAGGGAATTGAAGATGCAGCACTGTTTAATGCAAATGGAGAACAGGTTGGACAAGCGTATATACATGGAATCATTTTTGGATTCAATGAAAATGCAACAGATATATCCATGCTTACTCACTTTGCAGGTAAAGAAGGTGCGCTTGGAATAATAAAAGATGATAACATCTTTAAAAATTTAACGGATGTTGATTTGAAAAGCATTGATATTACGAAAGGTAACTTGGATGAAGTTGGATCATCATTAAAAGATGTTGTAGACAAAGCAATTGAAATCGGTGTTGTTTCTGATGATTCTGCTGAATCAGTTGCAAAAGTGGTTGATATTCTTACTGATATGGGATTGACCGGCTCTGTATCAATTGACAACTTAACAAAGTCATTTACGGAAGCACAAGATTCTATCAATAAGACAACTTCTAATATGGAATCTCTGAAATCAATTCTCTCGGAATCTGTTTCCGGTGCAGGAATGTCTGCGGATAGCGTTAAGGCATTTAAGGATATGTTTGGTGATGATGCTGATAAAGCATTGGAAAAGACAGCAAATGGATATCACTTAAATCAGAAAGCGTTAGCTCAATTACAGGAACAGCAAAAACAGAGTACAAAAACAGATTACTTGGGTTCATTAGCCGATCAACAAGAAGCACTTAGAAAAGTCGAAGAATCTATTTCAAAAGGATTGCTTGCAGGACAAGATGTCAGTGCATATGCAACACAGAGAGATAGTATTAAGCAAAACATAGAAACTCTTCAAGATTTAGCATATCAGTATGAAAATGCACTCTCCGCTTATAATCAATGGCAAGCTGCTATGTCTGGTGGCGAAGAAGGTGATATGTATGATTCCATTCAAGGAAATCTTGAATCTGCAAAGGAATTGTATGATAAAGGACTGACAGGCACAAATAAGTTCCGTGAATTTGTTGATTTGATGAGTAATCAAGACTTATCAACTGCTTCAAATGAAGAGATTGTTTCTGCGTATGAATCTGCAATGCCTAAGATTAAACGTTACTTCACTGAAGGTCAGGAGGGTGCTGTAAACTTCTTAAAGGATATTCAAGATATCAATTCTGAGTGGGCGCACATGAATGATGATGGGTTATGGAAAATTGATTTTGGAGTTGGCAACGACCAAGAAATTGCAGATAAACTTGGTATTGATGTTGAAGCAGTCCAGGCGGTAATGAGAAAACTCAAAGATTATGGCTTTGATATTAATTTAGATCAGCCAGTACAATCATTGGATGAATTAAAAACATCTGCTGAATCTGCAAAAGAAGCTCTCGTTGATATGAATGAAACATCTTTCAATGGTATTAATCTTGATTCTTCTTCATTTAGTGAAGTTACGGATGAGATTGAAAAGGTTCAAAGCTACATTGAAACTATTCAAGAAGATTCTGAAATAGACCCTGATGTAAAAACAGAGAAACTTCAACATGCAAATGAGATACTTGAATACCTTGTTCAAAAGCAGCAAGAACTTGGACAGTCAGATATTGAAATCACAGTTAATGCAGATGAATTAGAATCCAAAATAAATGATGCCAAATCAGCATTGGGTGAATTTAAGAATGAAGGTGGAACTGTAGATATCTCTCTTAGTGGTGCGCAGGATGCGGTTGATAATTTACAGACACTTCTCTATCAGAAAGAAATGCTCACTAACACTTCTGCGGTTATGTCAATTGATACAAGTCAAGTTGATGGGGAAATCGGAGAAGCCATTGCCCTGTTGCAAGAGTATCAAACAGCTGTAAACAACTTAAATGCGCAGAATGAGCTTGGCAAAGCTGGTGTGGACATAGATACAACTGAAGCACAGCAGAAAGTTCAAGACCTTGCAAGTAAAATTCAAGGATTAGATGGAAACACAAAAGCATCGTTATCATTGGATACTTCAGAAGTGCAATCTGCTCTTACGACCTTGACAGAAACGAAAGTTAATGTTAATGCAGGAGTAAATCTTGATACGGCTGCTCTTGGAACGATTCAATCTTCTATTTCAGCAATTACACCACAGATGTTAGTAAATGCAAAAGTAGACAAGACACTTGTTGATGGATATGATCCTGAAGATAAGGATGCAAAGGTTAAGTTTACTGCGGAACATTCGGATGTAGATGCTTACAAACCATCAAATAAGAATGCAAAAGTCAACTATACCGTACATGTATCTGGACTTAAAAATCTTCCGGGAAATAAGGAAAGAAACCTTACATATAATATAAAAACAAATGGTAGTGTATCTCCGGCAAATGGTACAGCTCATGCAACAGGAACAACTAATGTATCAGCAAATAAGAATTGGGGATTAAAGCGGAATGAGCCACACGCACTTGTCAATGAGTTAAAACCTGAAATCATTGTAAGAGATGGACAGCCATTCATAGTAAATGGTGGAGATCCTGCATTTACAAGTTTGAAGCAAGGGGACATTGTGTTTAATGGAGAACAGTCAGAAGCTCTATTAAAGAATGGATATGTAACTGGTTCTCATGGGAAATTAGCTTATGAGGGGGCGCATTCTTTAGGTACAGCGTTCTCTAATGGAACTGGTAAATTTAATGTCGGCAGTAGTGGAAGTAAATCATCTTCTTCCTCCAAAAAGAAATCATCAAGTTCCTCTTCCAAATCATCATCCAATTCCTCAAGTTCATCCTCAAAATCTAACTCATCCTCCAATTCATCAAACGACAAAGAGGAAACAAAAGAAACCCTTGATTGGATTGAAACAAAGTTAGACCGTATCAAACGTAAGATTGACGAATTAGATACAACTGCTTCAAGTACATATCGCACATGGTCAAAGCGTAATGAAGCATTATCTTCTGAGCTTTCAAAAGTAACCGAAAAAATCTCATTACAGCAACAGGCATATGACAGATATATTAAAGAAGCTGAATCAGCCGGAGAAGGTCTTTCTTCGGATTGGATTGATAAAATCCAGAATGGTAAAATTGACATTGAAACAATCACGGATTCTGATCTGAAAGAAAAGATCAGTGATTATAAGAATTGGTGAATTTACATGCCAATGTAAAATCTATTTAATTGCGGGAACATCCCCATAACCCTATTTTGCTACAACGTAACTGGAAACGGTAAGCGTGAATGCGGTGCGAGTTTAAAACTCAACAGTCGAAAGATAGAAACCATAAAAAATAAATAGGTTAGGGACAACCGGGAGTGCAAGTCCCCCAAACGCAGTGAACTTCCTAAGTCAGAAATGATATGGAAGACATTCAGAGACTAACCCTTTATGGGTGGCGTAAGCCTTAATGTAGGATCACAAGCTATTGGTGGTTCGAAAAATATAGACTATTTGAATAAAAAATATAAATTAAATTAAAATACAAGATAACAGAGGAAATCTGTAATCTTAATTCGCAAACAATGTTTATAGTTTAGCTAAACATATGTTTGGGATTGCATAATTGGTGATATATGATATACTAATTATGTAATAATTATGTGGCTCAAAAGAGCGTATATTAATATTCTGTCAAAAGGCAGGGAGGAAGTTGAAACATACTTCCTCATTAATTCTTTATGGGGGGATTTTTATGATGCGAACGATGGTATTTATTGATTATCAAAATTTTAATATAAATTTGCACAATCATTTTGCAAATAATGGAACGAAAATTCAATCAATAAATTATCAAAAGTTAGCTAAAGCAATAAATGATATTTTGCCATTTAAATCTCAAGTTGTAAAAACATATCTATTTGCATATAAACCATGCGATAAGTTATTAGAGTTAGACAGGTATTCACGCTATTATGATTGGCTGTCTAATTTAAGAAAAACTCCATATTTTGAGATTATAGAAGGTAGGCAAGAAATTAGAAACATTAAAGGTGTCAAATTAGATATAGACGATCCAAAGACGTATACAACAGAAGAAAAAGAAACTGATATAAATTTAGCAACTCATATGTTAGCAAAAGGTTTTCAGAATGCATATGATATTGCCATTTTGGTTTCTGGAGATACTGATTATATTAAAGTTGTAGAAACATTACATAATATTGGAAAAACTGTTGTTATTGCACATTTTCCACATCAAGCAATAGAAAAATATAATGGTATTATTGATTCCCATATAGTTTTATATGACAATCTGTTGAGTGAGGCGTATAACCACAAAAAGAATAATAACCATAATATAGTTGAAGATAATGAAAATACAATAGAGCCTGAAGTAATTGTGTCTAATGATGAAAAAACAGAAATGGATCAAGAATCACAGGAGCAGTAATCCACTACTGCTCTTTTATAATGTCACAAAATATCTAAAAACATTTCAAACAAAAATTCCAAAAATAAATTTTATTCAAATAGAAGATATAGTCCCATTCTCATGTGAAAGCATGAGGAGTATTTAATATACTCTCGTCCATGTAGCGAATGGATGAAAAGATAAATGATGAAAAAGCTCTTGATTGTAGAGATGCGATTGTTGATCTCAAAGAACAAGAGTCTAAACTAATTGAACAACGTTTTAATAACATTAAAGATGAATACGATGCAATCTTAAAACAGTTTGAACATACACACTCAATGCTTGAGGGTGCAATTGATATTACGGAGACATCTGGATATATTGTTAGCACAAAGTATTATGACAGCCTGATTTCTAACGAAAATAAAAAAATCAATAAGCTGTACGCAGAGCGTGAAGCACTGGTTAATTCTTTAAATAGCGCACTTAGCAGCGGAAAAATAGACAAGTATTCTGAGTCATGGTATAACATGCAAGACGAAATAGATTCTATTGATGAGTCTATTCAGGACTGCAATAAGAGTACAATCGAATGGGGAAATAGTATTCGTCAGATTCAATGGGATTTATTTGATAAACTTCAAGACAGAATCTCTAAGATCAATGACGAAGCAGATTTCCTTAAAGAACTTATGTCCAGTGAAAAGATGTATGACGACAAGAATGGTGGTCAGATTACAGAATATGGAAAAGCTACATTTGGTCTTCATGGCGTAAAACATAATACTCTCATGGCACAGGCTGATGAGTATAGAAAAGAAATGGAAAAGATTGACGAACAGTTAAAATCTGATCCATTCAATCAGACACTTCTTGACCGTAGAAGTGAATTACTTAAACTTCAGCAAGAATCTATATCTTCTGCAAAGCAGGAAAAGGATGCGATTAAAGATTTAGTTGAAGATGGTATCAATTCTCAACTTGATGCGCTTCAAAAGTTGATTGATAAGTACACTGACTTGCTTGATACCAACAAGGATATGTATGATTATCAGAAACAGTTAGCCGAAAAGCAGAAAGAAATATCTTCCATCGAGAAACAATTGGCTGCATATCAAGGAGATACTTCTGAAGAAGGTGCATCAAAGAGACAGCAGTTACAGAATGATTTGAATGATGCGAAACAAGATTTGGCAGAAACCCAATATGAACGTTCAATTGCAGATCAGAAGAAATTATTGGATGATTTATATGAACAGTATGAAGAAGTCCTTAATATGCGACTGGATAATATTGATGTTCTTGTATCTGATGTAATTACAAATGTAAATTCTGAAGCTGGCGCAATTAGAGATACATTAGAAGCAAAAGCTGATAGCGTTGGTTACACAATGACGGGAAGCATGAATACAATTTGGAATTCAGCAAATCAAGTTATTACCAATTACGGTACTAATTTCTTGTCTTCTATTACAGGAGTTCAGAATGCAATAAATGATTTGACGAATCTTATTAAACAAGCTGTAGATGCTTCTAATAAAAAAGCAAGTGCTAGTTCTTCTAGTAGCAATAAGCCATCATCTTCTACTTCTACTCCTCAACCTGTGACACCTACACCTAAACCTGCAACAACATCAAGTGGTGATGGTGTTCCGAATGTTGGCGATGCGGTTACGTTTAATAGTGGCGCATATTATTATAGTTCAGATGGGTTATCTCCTACTGGAACACAGATGCATGGACAGACAGTATATATTACTAAAATCAACAATACATCTTGGGCAAAAAAGAAATATCATATTTCTAAGGATAAAAATGCAGCGCATCCTCTTGGATGGGTTGATTTAAGTCAGATTAGTGGATATGAGAAAGGTATTAAGTCTGTTCCAAAAGATGAAATGGCTGTTGTCGGAGAACATAAGAAACCTGAAACAATTGTACTTGATGATGGTTCTATTTTAACTCCGCTAAGTAAGAATTCATCTGTGTTTAATAACGATGCTCATGAAAACTTATGGAGTTTTGCAAATGATCCACAAAGATTCATTGATAGCATGATTCAGAACCCACCGGAAGTTCCGAACATGTTTAATGAGTTTGCAACGAATCAGACATTTAACTTTAATGTTAAAGTAGACAATCCTGCTAATTATGCTGAATTCTATTCGGAAATGATGAGACGATTCCAAAAGGATGTTAAAGCAGAAAAAATTATTCAAGATATGACACTTGGACAGATTATTGGCAAGGGTAGCATGAGTAAATATAGACAAAGATTTTAAAAGTGAGACGGTGTAGTAATGCATCGTCTCTTTTGAGAAAGGATATAGTTGATATGGATTTAGACAAGAAACTTAAAATAATGGAAAATAGAAACACACTTTTAGAGAAAGAAAATAAAAAATTAAAAGAAGAACTTGCACAGAGCGGTTCATTAGATAAAAAATACAAGGAATTGGAAAAGTTAAAAGATAATTGGGAAAAGGAAATATCTGATATTCGAGCATTAAAAGAACAATATACTCGTCTGTTAGATGGAATGAAAAAACTGAAGAAATTTAGATAGAGGGAGAATTACGTGGAACAACAAGAAAAATTAAAATTGTCGTGCGTCAAAGAAAAGAAAATACTTATTGCTTATGAAATATCACATATAGATATGACAATTACAAGCAAGTCAGTAAAGGCATTATGGCTTGAGTGGTATCCAGAGGATGCGACATACTTTGATATGTTACAGTACAAATGGGATACTTGTTACAATTGGATCAGCAAATATATTAATAAGCATGATTCGAAGTTTATATGTGAAGCAATTAAAAAGCAACGTATTCGCCAAAAAAGAGAGTTAAATAAAAAACTAAAGTATACGAATACGAATGCATATATCATCTTAATCAAATCTAATATTAAAAGAAATCAATTAGCAAAATATCTTTATGTTAATGGAGCGGAAAAAAGAACAGGTGATTTCGGCTCTATGGTTGTATATATCAAAAGTCTAAAAGAAATTCCAAAAAAATAATTGAATAGAAATTAAATGAAGGCGGTCTAAATACTGCCTTTTTTGATGTAAAAAAATCCCGTGTAGTCCGGAATGAATAATAGACTGCACCTGCATGAGAAATAGGTTCATGCATGTAAAAGAATGGAGGACATTTTGAGAAAAAATGAAAAAATAAAATATAATGGAACAAAAGTGTGTAAAGTGTGCGGAAGAGAATTACCGATAGAGAACTATATAATGATTTATGGGAAAAATCGTTTACACACATGTAAAGAATGTACAAAGAAAAGCAGAGAAAAATCACTCTATGAAAGTGCTTTACAGCAATATCTTTCTGATGAATCCATGCACTTCAAAAGGAAATATAAGAAAATTGATTCTTCAAGAATCTTGAGAAAGAATGAGTCAGGAATAGATTTGATTGCTAGAGATGAACGATTTGTAAAGTTGTTATATTACAAGGATACGTGGTATAGCAGTCATGGACGTGTAGTTGAATATAGAGATGGAAAATATAGAGTTCAGCGTGGAAGTAAAGATAAAAGAACTGGAAAAAGGATGTTTACACTTGAGAAGGAAAAATATGTTAAGCCTACCAAAATATTCAAGTATGTAAAACACAGGGTATCTGCGGAAGAATTAGCAGTAGAAACGTTTATCGTTAATTATGATAAGACGAATAACACAAGAATATGGCATCAATTGAACAACGAAAACGACTTGTATTATAAGAATTTGTATCCAGTTACGGAAAAACAATATGACCGATTGATAGAATTACAGAATGAATCTGTCTTTCCGTTATCTGAAGATCTTATAATGCAGGTAATAAATGCAGTAGAATACAAGCAAGATGGATGGAATCCGGCACATTACAGAAGAGGAATGTGCGGAATAGGGTACAGCGGAATGGCTGTTGGAGCAGAAGGTTATTATGAAAAATCATATACTAAGTGGAAGGACATGATGCAGAGATGTCATGATAAAGAAGTGCATAAAAAATACAAGCCAGAATATGCGGATAAATGCGTGTGTGAAGAGTGGCAGAATTATGCGAATTTCAAGCTTTGGTATGACGAGCATCATGTGTTTGGAAATCGAATTGATTTAGATAAGGATATACTGAAGCCGGGAAATAAGGAGTATTCCCCTGAAACATGTGTATTGATTGAACACTATATTAATACAATATTTGAGCGTCATGCACAAGACAACATATATGAAAATGAAGATGGAAAATACTTTGTTGGCAGTAATAGAAAAAAAGTATATGAGACATATGATGAAGTGTTTGAATTCGCTTGTAATAAAAAGAAAGAGCGTATAGAAAAGGTTGCGGAGAAGAATCTTGGAAGGATACCAAAGTGTGCTTATGACGCAATGCTAAGATATGATGTTGAAGCATTGATAAGACGAGATGTTATAGCAGCATAAATATTATATTATTCTATGGAACTTCTAGCAGAGGGTTTTATTAACAGGTGTATTGGAAATGCTCCTTCCATATTTGTATCTATATGTTGTATAGTGTCACGAAGTTGTCACGTTTACATTATTTGTTCTGAAAATCCTTTATTTAATGCGTTAGCCCTCCGGGGCACGTGGGTTCGAATCCCACCAACTCCGTTTGTATGTTTAGCATGTAGGTATCATTATAACGATAAGTAAAAGTAAGAAAAAAGCACTAACAGAAGAGATATCACTCTTCTGAAAGTGCTTTTTCGTTTTAAGAATGAGAAACAATATGCTTCTTGATCGCATTGAAACTTTCCTCACTGATCACATGCTCCATACGGCATGCATCATCAGCTGCAACCTGTGGATCAACGCCGAGTCTTTCAAGCCAGGAAGAGAGAAGAGTGTGACGCTCATATATCATGTCAGCAATTGCCTGTCCGGATTCTGTCAATGTAATATAGCCCTCACGAGATACAATAATATGTTCGCTTTCTCTGAGTTTTTTCATTGCTACACTGACACTTGATTTCTTAAAGTTAAGCTCTGTTGCAATGTCAACGGCACGTACGACAGGAAGCTTCTTGCTTAACATGAGGATTGTCTCCAGATAATTTTCAGATGATTCATTTACATGCATAGGTAATGGCCTCCTCTATATAAATTAGAATTTATTCGTATCACTATTCACAGTGAATTTTCATGTCTTTTCTTAGTATATCATAATTTATTCCTGACAGCAAACAATTTGCCAGACAAATTCAACATTGGCGTTGAACAGAAAAAATTAGAAAAACTGCAAATTGGTCATTGACAACTAATGAGAATTAGCATATACTAACTTACGAACAGAAGAGAAAATGAAAAAAATTATCAATCTCAACTGTTTTTAATAATCTATATCAAATGAAAATAGATTCCAATATCATTTTAGAAAGAAGCGTGAGATTATGCCACTTACAATGGCCAACATTGGCGAAACCAATACAATTAAGAGAGTAAGCGGAAATGATGAGACGAAGCGTTTTCTTGCAAATCTTGGATTTGTGCCCGGAGCAGAAGTGATCGTGCTATCTGCAATTGGCGGTAACGTTATTGTTAATATTAAAGATTCGAGAGTAGCAGTAAATGCTGATATGGCGCGCCATATTATGATCTGATTGAGACGCCGAAAAAGTGATGAGTAAAGTAAAGAAAGGAAGGAGTATGTGTTATGACTTTGGGTGATGCAAAAGTAGGAACTACTGTTGTAGTTACAAAAATCGATGGAGACAGTGCTTACAAACGCCGTATTATGGATATGGGAATCACAAAAGGAAGTGAACTTTTTATCAGAAAAGTTGCACCACTTGGTGATCCGGTTGAAATTACAGTCCGTGGATACGAACTTACTGTCAGAAAAGCGGATGCACAGTGTGTAGAAGTTAAATAAAACCTTATATGCAGAATAGCCTGATTGATATAACTTAAGGAGGTAAAGAGAGTAATGGCAATCACAATTGCACTTGCAGGAAACCCGAACTGTGGTAAGACAACACTGTTTAATGCTCTTACAGGAGCAAACCAGTATGTTGGTAACTGGCCGGGCGTAACGGTAGAGAAAAAAGAAGGTAAGATCAAGAATAAGAAGTATAAAAAGGAAGATGTTACAGTAACTGACCTTCCGGGAATCTATTCCCTTTCTCCATATACACTTGAGGAGGTTGTCAGCCGTGATTATGTTCTGAATGAGAATCCGGATGTAATCGTTGACCTTGTTGATGCAACAAACATTGAACGTAACCTGTATCTTACAACACAGCTTGTTGAGACAGGAGTACCGGTTGTAATCGCATTGAATATGTGCGATCTTCTTGCTAAGAGAGGTATTAAGATTGATGTCAAACGTCTTTCCATGCTGATCGGCTGCCCAATCGTTGAGATTTCAGCATTAAAGCAGAAAGGTCTGAATGAACTGATCGACGAAGCAATCAAAGTTGCGAAGCAGAAAGAAGTAAAACTTCCGGGAGAAATTTTCGCAAAAGACATTGAAGCTTCAGTAGAGAGTGTAAAAGAAATCCTTCCTGACACAATTACAGAAGATAAGAAAAGATGGTACGCTGTAAAGTTCCTTGAAAATGACAGCAAAGTTGTAGATCAGATTAAACTCTCAGGTGCAGCAAAAGCAGTTGTTGAAGACGAAAGAACAAAATTGGAGAAGAAACATGATGACGATATGGAAAGTATTGTAACTGACGGACGTTATCAGTTTATCCAGAAGATTGTCGGAACTACTGTTAAAAAAGCAAAAGAAAAATTGACAACATCGGATAAGATTGACCGTATCGTTACAAACCGAATCCTTGGTATTCCGATTTTCATCGCAGTTATGTGGCTTGTATATTACATATCTGTCACAACAGTCGGTACATTTGTAACAGACTGGACAAATGATACATTCGTTGGAGCAATCCAGGATGCAGTCGGAGGATTCCTTACAAATGTCGGAGCAAGTGACCTGATCAACGGACTTGTCGTAGATGGTATCATCGGCGGACTTGGAGCAGTACTTGGTTTCGTTCCACAGATGGCAATCCTGTTCCTCTTCCTTTCTATTCTTGAAGACTGCGGGTACATGGTACGTATCGCATTCGTTATGGACCGTGTGTTCAGACATTTTGGACTTTCAGGAAAGAGTTTCATTCCGCTTTTGATTTCTTCAGGATGTGGAATTCCTGGAATCATGGCTTCTAAGACAATTGAGCAGGATAATGACAGACGTCTTACAATCATGACAGCAACATTTATCCCATGTGGAGCAAAACTTCCGGTTATCGCTATGATGGGTGGAGTTATTGCCGGTGAAGTGGCAGGATATCAGGAGAGCTCCTTCATTGCACCATTGATGTACTTTGTAGGAATCGTTGCAGTACTTGTTTCTGCAATCATCCTGAAGAAAACAAAACCTTTCTCAGGAAAACCGGCTCCATTTGTAATGGAACTTCCACAGTACCATATTCCACAGGCTAAGACAGTTCTCCTTCATGTTTGGGAGAGACTGAAAGGATTCATCATCAAAGCCGGAACAATCCTGTTCCTTGCATGCGTAGTAATGTGGTTCCTTGGCGGATTCGGATTTACAGCAGATGGATTTGGACTTGTAGAAGACAGCGCAGACAGCTTGATGGCAGCAATCGGTGGAGTGATCGCCCCTCTGTTCGCACCACTTGGATTTGGAGAGTGGCAGCCTGTAGCAGCATCTATCTCAGGATTTACAGCGAAAGAAGCAATCGTTTCTACAATGGGAGTTCTTGCAAATGTGTCCGGAGATACAGAAGATGCAGTGACAGTAGCACAGGGAGTTGCTTCTTGGTTCCCATCAACAATTGCAGCATTTACATTCCTTCTGTTCAACCTGCTTGACTCACCTTGTCTTGCAGCAATCGCAACAATGGCACAGCAGATGCAGTCCAGAAAATGGTTCTGGTTTGCAATCCTGTTCCAGAATGTATTTGCTTATGTTGTGTGCCTGATCGTATACCAGGTAGGATCTTTCGTAACAGGCGGAGCATTTGGCGTAGGTACAGCAGTAGGATTTATCTTACTGATCTTCCTTCTGTTCATGCTCTTCAGACCAGATCCGTATAAAGATCAGAAAGTATATTCTAAACGTTCTGTGCAGGCAGCGTAATATGGAAAAGCAAGAATGCGAAAGCACTCTTGAAGAAAAAATAGAGCTGGGTGCAGGAAATGTATCCGGCTCTTTGTTATAGTTAAGAGAAAAAACGAGGTGTTGAAGACAATGATAGCAAATATTGTAATAATAACTTTAATTATCGGATATTGTATTTTTCTCATTTATAAAGCATATAAAAATCATAAAGAAGGAAAACATGTCGGATGCGCCGGATGTAGTGGCAATTGTGGCAGTTGCGGTGGATGCAGCACGGCAGTGGGAAAATCCCAATATACGAAGAAAAAGTAGAAGGTGATTAGAATGGGAAATTCGACTGGTTCTATGTTTTATGCGTTTGGCGCATTTCTTTTGATTTACCTTGTAGGTGTATCCATTTATCAGATTTATCTGTGGATTAAGAGATGGAGAGAAAACAGAGAAGAGAAAGAAGACTAAAAGAGGAAGCTCAAAATGGCAGATATTATTATTGTACTGATTGTAATTATATTGCTCGGACTGGCTCTGAAAGGATCAATCAAACATTTTAAAGGAGAAGGTCCTTGCTGCGGAGGCGGTTCTGGAAATAGTAAGAAAGCGAAAACAAAATTTTTAGACGGACCGGTGATTGGCAGAAAGACGTTGAAGATTTCAGGAATGCATTGTGAGCATTGTGCAAATACCGTAACGAATGCATTAAATGGATTGGACGGCGTTACTGCAAAGGTGAGTTTGAAGGACAATAGTGCAGAAGTTTCCTATGATAGAGAAATTGATCTGACAGATTTAAAAAATACAGTAAAAAATGCAGGATATGAGGTCACATCTGTCTCATAAGAGCAAAACTCTGTGAGATAGCGAAGCAACTGATGCAGCGAAGACCAGAAAGCAGGAGTGCCGTGAGTAAAAAAGAGCAGATTATTGAAAAACTAAAAGAAAACGGATGCCGAATCACAAAACAGCGTAAGATGCTGATCGATATCATTCTGGAAAATGAATGCTCAAGCTGTAAAGAAATCTTTTATAAGGCATCTCAGGAAGATGAAAATATTGGCGTGGCAACGGTCTACAGAATGATCAATGCATTAGAAGAAATCGGAGCAATCAACAGAAAAAATATGTATAAAGTTGATTGTGCGCAGGATTGCCCGGAAGAGGGAGGCTGTATTATCATGTTGGATGATGATACGATTTTTAAACTCACAGAAACAGGATGGAATAAGGTGGTTCGCGAAGGATTAAAACATTGCGGTTATGTAAAAGACCAAAAAGTAACATCGATTAAATTACCGGAGAATAAACGATAAAATTTATCGATAAATGCAGTTAGAATTGACTATCTGTATACTGGGTTGATATGATGTATAAAAAATTTAGGAGGTTTTATATAATGTGGGATATATTTAAATTGAAAAAAGCAGGAATCTTTGCAGGAGGTGTTCTTTTCGGAACAGCGGGAGTGAAAATTCTTGCGAGTGATGATGCAAAGAAAGTTTACACAAACTGTACAGCAGCAGTTTTAAGAGCAAAAGACTGTGTGATGAAGACAGCAACAACTGTTCAGGAGAATGCAGAGGATATCCTTGCAGAGGCTCAGCAGATCAATGAGTCACGTGCAGCAAAAGAGGCTGAGGCTGTCTACGAAGCAGAAGAAGCAGAAGAGACAGAAACTCAGGAAGAGAATACAGGTGCGCAGGATTTCAAAGAGGAAGAAGTTTAATTCTCTATGAAATTCATTGTAAAGCATGAGATCAATGGCCGCCTTCGTATCCATGTTGTCCAGAAAAGGATGACATATACGGAGGCGGATACTCTATCTTGGTTTCTCTCCAATCAGAAGAATGTAACAGACGTAAAAGTATATGAACGCACCGCAGATGCTGTGATCTGTTATGTTGGAACCCGGGAAGAGGTATTGAATTTATTAAAGGAATTTTCTTATGAAAATACAAAACTGCCGGAGCATGTCGCAGCAGGTTCAGGAAGAGAATTGAATGCTGTTTATCAGGAAAAGCTGGTTATGAAGACGGTTCTTCATTATGGAAGTAAATTATTCCTTCCAATGCCGGTCCGTGCAGTGATTACATCTGTAAAATCAGTGAAATATATCTGGCACGGAATCCGTTGCCTGATGCATGGTAAGATAGAGGTTCCTGTCCTGGATGCTACAGCAATCAGCGTTTCCGTATTCCGTAGAGATTATGCTACAGCTGGATCTGTCATGTTCCTGCTTGGAATTGGTGAGATCATAGAAGAATGGACGCATAAAAAGTCTGTCGGAGATCTTGCGCGCAGTATGTCACTTAATGTCAATAAAGTGTGGCTGAAGAGAAATGAACAGGAGATTCTTGTAAAATCATCAGATATTGAGCCGGGAGACCATGTTGTGATTCGTATGGGAAATGTGATCCCGTTTGATGGGGAAGTAGTTACTGGTGAAGGAATGGTCAATCAGGCATCTCTTACAGGTGAGTCACTTCCTGTAAGAAGAAGTGTAGGACAGTCTGTTTTCGCCGGAACAGTTCTCGAAGAAGGTGAGATTGAAGTTCTTGTCAAAGCGGTATCAGGCTCTACGAGATTTGAGAAGATTGTAACCATGATCGAGGATTCTGAAAAACTGAAGTCTTCTGTAGAAGGTAAGGCAGAACATCTTGCAGATAGACTTGTTCCATATACATTACTGGGGACAGGTGCAGTTTGGCTCCTGACAAGAAATATTACGAAGACACTGTCTGTTCTGATGGTAGATTTCTCCTGTGCATTGAAGCTTGCGATGCCGATCACTGTACTTTCGGCAATCCGCGAGGCAGGCGAGAACAATATCACAGTAAAGGGTGGTAAGTTCTTAGAGGCAGTAGCAGATGCAGATACAATCGTCTTCGATAAGACAGGAACATTGACAAAGGCAACCCCTACAGTGAAAGAGATTGTTCCTTTCAGTGATTATTCAGAGAATGATCTACTTCGTATTGCAGCATGCCTGGAAGAACATTTCCCTCATTCTATGGCAAAGGCCGTTGTAGATGCAGCGAAAGAAAGACATTTGTCTCATGAAGAGATGCACTCAAAAGTAGAATATGTTGTGGCACATGGAATCTCATCCTCTATTGATAATAGAAAAGTGTTGATCGGAAGCAGCCATTTCATTTTCGAAGATGAAGGATGCACGATTCCATCAGAATATCAGGAAAGATACGATTCATTAAAACCAGAATATTCACATCTGTATCTTGCAATTGAGAAACAGCTTGTTGCTGTTATCTGTATAGAAGATCCGCTTCGTGAAGAGGCTGTGGAAATGGTTCGTGATTTGAAGAAAGCCGGTATCCGTAAAGTTGTTATGATGACAGGTGACAGTGAACGTACGGCGGCGGCAATTGCGAAACGTGTTGGTGTTGACGAATATTATGCAGAAGTTCTTCCGGAAGACAAAGCTAATTTTGTTGAGAAAGAGAAATCAGAAGGAAGAAAAGTGATCATGATCGGTGATGGAATCAACGATTCACCGGCTCTTTCGGCGGCGGATGCAGGAATTGCGATCAGTGATGGCGCTGAGATTGCAAGAGAGATTGCGGATATCACGATTGCAGCGGATGATCTGCGTGAAGTTGTGACGCTGAAACTTCTGGCAAATGCCATGATGAAGCGGATACATATGAATTACAGAAATATTGTCGGGATTAATTCAGGATTGATTTTGCTTGGCGTGACAGGAATTGTCCAGCCGACAGTATCTGCACTTTTGCACAATGCGTCTACATTAATGATAAGCCTTGGAAGTATGAAGAATCTGCTGGATGAAAATAAAAGAACAGAACATGAGTAAGGCAGGAACTGCCGGGATCAGCTTTTGTAAAGGTTGAACCCGGCAGTTCTTTGGTGTAATGAGAAAGATTATCAGTTAATAATGTTGATATTACGTTTTTGATATAGTATAGTAAATACATAGGTTAGAGTTAACTAACACGAACAACAAAGGCATGTGGAAATGAATTCATAAACCATACAGGAAAAGTAATAAGTAAAATAATAGATAATCAGATCTTAATTTCAGGAGGTTCAGTATGAGTGTAGTAATCATTGGAGGACATGACAGAATGGTATGTCAGTATAAGAAAGTCTGTAAACAGTTTAATTGTAAGGCGAAGATCTTCACCCAGATGTCAGCAAGTTTAAGCAAACAGATTGGAAGTCCTGATTTGATCGTTCTTTTCACAAACACAGTATCCCATAAAATGGTTCGCTGTGCGGTAGAAGAGGCCGGCAGATGTAATGCGGATGTGATTCGATGCCACACCAGCAGCAAGAATGCTTTGGAAGAAATTTTGGAGAATGTTTGTGCATAATAAATATATCTGAATTATTGCGTTAAAAATAGAAAAATCCCTTCAGGAGAAATAAACTCCTGAAAGGGATTTTTCTGTATCATGCTGCCAATTACGTAGATTATCAATCTGAACAGGATCACAGCACTAATTTTTATAACTGGATATTTTTAAAGAGATCTCCAAGGTTTGTTCCGATATCTTCCGCTTTCGGGATCACTACCTTTTCCGCTTTCTCTTCCGCTTTTTCTTTGTCTTCTTCGAGAGCTTTCATGCTCAGGCTGATCTTACCATCTTTGATACCGATCACCTTTACTTCAACTTCGTCACCAACTGTGAGAACATCAGAAGGCATTTTCACACGCTTCTGGGAAATCTGGGAAACATGAACCAGACCGGAAAGTCCGTTTTCTAATTTAACAAATGCTCCATAGTTCTGAAGTGTCTCTACAGTTCCTTTCAGAACAGTTCCAATTTTCAGACTTGCAACCTGTGCATCACGTGCAGCTTTCTCTTTTTCTTTCAGAAGCTCACGTGCAGAAAGGACAAGACGATTGTTTGCCTGGTCAACATCAATCACCTGTACTTCGATATCTTTGAGAAGATAATCTTCCAGATTCTCGATATAGGAAAGGGATAGCTTGGAAGCAGGAACGAATCCGCGAAGTCCTTCTACCATAACGATTACACCGCCGTTAACAACACCTTCAATTTTAACAGGAAGAACAGTTTTTTTATCCATATAATCCTGGACTCTGTTCCATGGATTCGCATCATCGAAATGATCTTCATAGTCTGCCATTGTTTCTGTTACTTCATTTGTCTGTAATTCTTTCATTTCTTCGCTCATTAAAAGCACCTCATTTTCTTTTTCTCGTTAATCAAAAGTATAACATATGTATGAGAAAAAATACAACAAAAGCGCCAAAATCCGTGAAGAAAATGAAAAATGCGGTTGGATTAATAGAAAAAAAATGTTACTCTACTTATTGAATAGTAAATTGTCAGGTTTAATACTTAATGAAGAAGCTGTTCATGTAAGATGACAGAATACAGAGATAAATTGATGTGAGTATAAAAGTAAATAAGAGATAAATTTGAGAAGGAGAGATAGAAAATGACTGAGAATAAAAAGGTGTATGTTGTAGGTCATAAGAATCCGGATACAGATTCTATTTGTACAGCAATTGCTTATGCAAATCTCAAGACAAAGATCACCGGAGAAACGTATGAGCCTCGTCGTGCAGGTCAGCTTAACGAAGAGACACAATATGTACTGGAACACTTTGGCGTAAAAGTTCCGTCATTGCTTTCTGATCTTAGAGAACAGATTAAAAATGTGGAATTGAAAGAAAGTCAGGAAATTCAGGGAAGCCTCTCAATCCGTACAGCATGGGAAAAGATGTCAGAGATGAATACTCATACGATTCCAATCACACGTAATGGTGTGCTGGAAGGTGTGATCACAAAAGGTGATATTGCGAAATCCTATATGGAAGTCTATGATAACACAATGCTTGCGAAGGCAAGAACACAGTACCGTAATATTGCGGCGGCAGTAGAAGGTGAAATTGTAACAGGAAATGAACATGGTTACTTTTATAAAGGAAAAGTAACTGTTGCAGCATCAAGCAAAGAGTTGATGACAAGCTTTATTGAGAAAGATGATCTTGTTATCATCGGGGATCGAATTGATGCACAGCAGTGCGCAGTCGATCTGGATGCAAGCTGTATGGTAGTCTGCCAGAATGATCCGATCTCAGAAAATATTCTTCATCAGGCAGAGGAGAAAGAAATTGTTGTTATCTGGACACAGCATGATACATTTACAGCAGCACAGCATATCAGCCAGAGTATTCCGGTAAGATCTTTCATGACGAAGGATCACCTCGTAACATTCCGTAAGAATGATTATGTAGATGATGTGAAAGAAGTTATGGCACGTAAGCGTTTCCGTGATTTCCCGGTCGTAGATGAAGATGGAAAATTCTTAGGTCTTGTTTCCAGACGAAGACTTCTTAATGTCAGCAAGAAACAGGTGATCCTTGTCGATCATAATGAGAAGAATCAGGCAGTCGACGGAGTGGAAGAGGCAGATGTCCAGGAGATTATTGATCACCACAGGTTGAGCAGTATCGAGACGATCGGACCTGTATTTTTCAGAAATCAGCCGGTTGGATGTACAGCAACAATTGTATCTCAGATGTATGAGGAAAATGGTGTCGAAATAGATCCGGTGAATGCAGGACTTCTTTGTTCCGCAATTATTTCCGATACATTGATGTTCCGTTCCCCAACTTGTACACTACTTGATGAAAGCACAGCGAAAAAGCTTGCAGAGATTGCCGGGATCAATATAGAGAAACTTGCGCAGGCGATGTTCAAGGCAGGAAGCAACCTCAAAGGAAAGACAGCCGAGGAAATTCTCTTCCTTGATTTCAAACAGTTTACAGTGAATGATACGGTATTTGGTGTTGGTCAGGTGAATTCAATGAGCGAAGAAGAGCTTGAAGAGATTAAGGCAACAGTACTTCCGGAGATGGAAAAGACAAGACAGAACCACAGTCTGGATATGATTTTCTTTATGCTGACAAATATTATTGCAGAATCCTCTGAACTGATCTGCAGTGGTAATGAAGCAAGAGAAAAGATCATCGGAGCTTATGATCTGGAAGATAATGCACAGAAACTGATGCTCAAAGGTGTCGTATCACGTAAGAAACAGCTCGTTCCGGCACTTGTATCAGCACTGCAGCAGTAAGAAAGCCCAAGACATTTTTAAATAGAAAGTCAGAACCGTCTCCGTAACAGGGGACGGTTTTCAGGAGGAAAGAGAAATGGCGAAACAGGTATGGAAAGCCGGTAATATGGTCTACCCACTTCCGGCAGTTATGGTAAGTACGGCAGATAAAGAAGGAAATACGAACATTTTTACCGTTGCATGGACAGGGACTGTATGCACAAACCCGGCGATGGTATACATTTCCGTAAGACCGGAAAGATATTCGTATCATATGATTGAAGAGAGTGGAGAGTTTGTGATCAATCTGACAACCGAACAGCTCGCCCATGCGACTGATTACAGTGGTGTGCGCTCCGGCCGGGATGTGGATAAATGGAAAGAGTGTCATCTGACTGCGAAAAAGGCAGAGAAGCTTACTTACGCACCGGTCATTGAAGAAGCACCGGTCAATATTGAATGTGTAGTGACAAAAATTGAGAAACTCGGAAGTCACCATATGTTTCTTGCAGAAGTGAAAGCGGTTCAGGTGGACGAGTCCTATATGGATGAGAAGGGCAAATTCGAACTCAATAAGACAGGTCTTCTGGCATATTCCCATGGAGAATATCTTGGACTTGGAAAAAAGATCGGAACGTTTGGGTACAGCGTGAGAAAAAAGAAGACCGTTGACAAACGAACTGCTAAGAAGATCACAACAAAAAATGAATCAAGGAGCAAGAAATCTCCAGAGAAAAGAAATGTAAATAAAAATGCAACATTCAGAAAGAAAGGAAAAGCTAAGAAATGATTTCATTTGAAAATGACTATTCAGAAGGCGCACATGAGGAAATCCTGCGCAGACTGGCAGAAGTAAATAAAGAAGGAATTACAGGATACGGAAATGATTCATATTGTGAATCCGCAAAGGAAAAGATCCGTCAGGCATGTAAATGCCCGGAGGCAGACATTTACTTCCTTGTGGGAGGAACACAGACAAATCAGACAGTAATTGATTCTGTACTTCAAAGCTATGAGGGAGTTATCGCAGCTGAGACAGGACATGTTGCATCACACGAGGCGGGTGCGATTGAAGCTTCCGGTCATAAAGTACTGACCCTTCCACAGCAGGAAGGGAAGATCCAGCCAAAAGACGTGGCTGATTGTTTGAATCAGTTTTATAGTGATGGGAATCATGAACACATGGTTTTCCCGGGGATGGTTTACATCTCTCACCCAACAGAGTATGGCACACTGTATACACGCGGAGAACTCGCAGAGCTTTCTGATATCTGTCAGCAGTACCATATTCCTCTGTATCTTGATGGAGCACGTCTTGGATATGGTCTTGCAGTAGAAGATACAGATGTGACAATGGAAGATATTGCAGAATACTGTGACATTTTCTATATTGGTGGAACAAAGGTAGGTGCCTTCTGCGGAGAGGCAGTTGTATTTACAAAAGAAAATGCACCGAGACATTTTGTGACACTGATCAAACAGCACGGAGCACTGCTTGCCAAAGGATGGTTCCTTGGTGTTCAGTTTGATACGTTATTTACAGATGATCTGTATATGAAAATCAGTAAGAATGCAATCATAACAGCTGCGAGACTAAAAAAAATCCTGAAAGAAAAAGGATATGACTTCTATATTGATTCTCCGACGAACCAGATCTTTGTTGAGATGGAAGATGAGAAGCTGAAAGAACTTGAGAAGAATGTCAGAGTCAGTTTCTGGGAGAAGACGGATGAGAAGCATACGGTGGTGAGATTGGCCACGAGCTGGGCGACAGATATGGGGAAGGTTGAGAAGCTGAGGGAGTATTTATAAAAAAGTAAGAATATAAATAATAGTAAGTGCAGATAATATATAGAATCCTATAAAATGAGAATCATTATCAAATAGAAATATTGCGTTTTGTAAAGAAACTTGATAGAATACATATAGTTAGAGAAAACTAACTGTGTGAATAAATCATGTATACTCCTTTGTCTGTAATACCTGAACACAGGCGAGGGAGTCCTCAGAAAGGATGGACAACTATGAATTATCTGGAAATTGAAAAAGTAATTGGAAGAGAAATTATCGACTCACGCGGAAATCCAACGGTTGAGGCAGAAGTGCATCTTGTAGATGGAACTGTAGCAAGAGGTGCGGCTCCAAGTGGTGCTTCTACCGGAGAATTTGAGGCACTTGAACTTCGTGATGGAGACAAGTCAAGATTCGGTGGAAAAGGTGTTTCCCGTGCGGTAGAAAATATTAATACAACAATCAACAGTGCATTAGTTGGAATGGATGCAGGCGACACTTATGCAATTGATCAGGCTATGATCCAGGCAGATGGAACAAAAGATAAATCGAATCTTGGCGCAAATGCAATTCTTGCGGTTTCAATCGCATGTGCAAGAGCGGCAGCAGATGCACTTGAGATTCCGTTGTACCGTTTTCTTGGTGGAGTGAATGGAAACAGACTTCCTGTTCCAATGATGAACATTGTAAATGGCGGGTGTCATGCACTTTCTTCTGGACTGGATGTGCAGGAGTTCATGATCATGCCGGTGGGGGCGCCGTCTTTTAAAGAATGCATCCGCTGGTGTACAGAAGTATTCCATGCACTTGCAGGAATCTTGAAAGACAGAGGACTTGCAACATCTGTAGGTGATGAGGGTGGATTTGCCCCGGCGCTGAAATCAGACGAAGAAGCAATCGAGACAATTCTTGAGGCTGTGAAGATGGCCGGATATGAGCCGGGAAAAGACTTCAAGATCGCAATGGATGCGGCATCCTCAGAATGGAAGACAGGGATGGTTGGAGAGTATAAACTTCCAAAGGCAGGAACAGTCTATACATCAGAACAGCTCATTGACCACTGGAAAAAACTGGTAGAGAAATATCCAATCATCTCAATCGAAGATGCGCTTGACGAGGAAGACTGGGAAGGATGGAAAAAACTGACAGCGGAGCTGGGAGATAAAGTCCAGCTGGTTGGAGATGATCTTTTTGTCACAAACACAGAGAGACTGGCGAAAGGAATCACACTCGGATGCGGAAATTCTATTCTGATCAAACTGAATCAGATCGGATCTGTATCTGAGACTCTTGAAGCAATCAAGATGGCACACAAAGCAGGTTACACAGCAATTTCTTCCCACCGTTCCGGTGAGACAGAGGACACAACGATTGCAGATCTTGCGGTAGCATTGAATACCTGCCAGATCAAGACCGGAGCGCCGAGCCGTTCGGAGCGTGTAGCGAAATATAATCAGTTACTCCGCATCGAGGAAGAACTTGGAACAAGCGCAGTATATCCGGGGAATGACGCATTTAATGTGAGATAACATCAGTAAAATAATCTGACAGCCAGTAAAATCCATGCATTTTATAATCCCAGTGGGATGAAATGCATGGATTTTTGTGTATATATTTCTTTGATTTTCATCTAGATTTTTTTATCTATATGTCATACAATAGAAATGTACTTGCCGTCAGGCAACATAATATTTAAAAATATTTGGAGGATTTCATTATGAAGAAACCGGTTCTGGTCATTATGGCAGCAGGAATGGGAAGCAGATATGGCGGGCTGAAGCAGATTGACCCGGTAGATCAGGAAGGACATATTATTATGGATTTCTCGATCTTTGATGCAAAACGCGCAGGATTTGAGAAAGTCGTATTTATTATTAAGAAAGAAAATGAAGCAGATTTTAAAGAAGCTGTTGGAAAGAGAATTGAGAAGATCATGGATGTAGCATATGTATTCCAGGATCTGAACAATCTCCCAGAAGGTTACGAAGTTCCGGAAGGACGTGTAAAGCCTTGGGGAACAGCACATGCTGTTTTAAGTGCGATCGATGAGGTGGATGGACCATTTGCAGTAATCAACGCGGACGATTATTACGGACGCCATGCATTTGAGACAATCTATGAATTCCTTACAACACATGAAGATGATGATAAGTACCGTTATACAATGGTAGGTTATCGTCTGAAGAATACAGTTACAGATAACGGACATGTTGCTCGTGGCGTATGTGAACTCAATGAGGCGAAAGAGCTGGTTGGAATCACAGAGCGTACAAAGATCGAGAAGCGTGACGGTGGAATCGCTTTCTCAGAAGACGACGGAGAGACATGGACAACCATCGACGGAGATACTCTTGTATCCATGAATATGTGGGGATTCACAAGAAGTATTTTAGATGAGATCAAAGCAGGATTTCCGGCATTCCTTGAGAAAGGTATTAAGGAGAATCCGATGAAATGTGAGTACTTCCTGCCATCCGTAGTCAGTGACCTTCTGGCAGAGGGCAGAGCAACCGTAAGAGTGCTTGAATCCGAAGATAAATGGTATGGAGTTACATACAAAGAGGACAAGCCGGTTGTAGTCGCAGCGGTACAGGCTTTGAAAGATGAAGGTCTTTATCCACAGAAATTGTGGGATTAGATTATGTGTTGTCAGTTACAGAATTTGTGAATAATAATGATCATGCAACATTTTTACCATAAGAGGAACTATTCGTATAAAGATTTTTGTGGTGGATGTGTTATAATCAGAGATAACAAAGCAAAGATAAGCAAGCTGCTGAACGCAGTTACTGTGAGTGGCAGCAATTTGAGCAATAAAGCTCAGAGGAGGAATTTTAAAATGGCAATTTTAGTAACAGGAGGCGCCGGATTTATCGGAAGCCACACATGTGTAGAACTTTTGAATGCAGGATATGATGTTGTAATCGCAGATAACCTTTACAACGCATCAGAGAAAGCTGTAGACAGGGTAAAACAGATCACAGGAAAAGATCTGAAGTTCTATAAAGCAGATATCCGCGACAAAGAAGCAATGAACGAGATCTTTGAGAAAGAAGAGATTGAGTCGGTGATTCATTTCGCAGGACTCAAGGCAGTAGGTGAATCAGTTGTTAAACCACTCGAATACTACGAGAATAACATTGCAGGAACTTTAGTTCTCTGTGATGTAATGAGAAATCACGGCGTGAAGAATATCATCTTCAGTTCTTCTGCAACAGTATATGGTGACCCGGCATTTATCCCGATCACAGAAGAGTGCCCGAAGGGAACATGTACAAATCCATACGGATGGACAAAATGGATGCTGGAGCAGATCCTGACAGATCTTCATACAGCAGATCCGGAGTGGAACGTCGTACTTCTTCGTTACTTCAACCCAATCGGAGCTCATGAGAGCGGACTGATCGGAGAAGATCCGAAGGGAATCCCGAACAACCTGATTCCATACATTACACAGGTCGCAATCGGTAAACTTGAGTGTCTTGGTGTATTTGGAGACGATTATGATACACACGACGGAACGGGTGTACGTGATTACATTCACGTAGTCGATCTCGCAGTTGGACATGTCCGCGCAGTAGAGAAATTGAAAGAGAAAGCTGGAGTTTCCGTATATAATCTTGGAACAGGAAACGGATATTCTGTACTTGACATGGTAAAAGCATTCTCCAAAGCTTGTGGAAAAGAGATTCCTTATCAGATTAAACCACGTCGTGCAGGAGACATTGCTACATGTTACTGTGATGCTTCCAAGGCAAAGGAAGAACTACACTGGGTAGCTGAGAGAGATCTGAACAAGATGTGTGAAGATTCCTGGAGATGGCAGAGCATGAATCCAAACGGATACGAGGATTAAGTTGAGAAAGCGATTCTGGAAAATATATCAGTTGATGCTGACAGAGATCACAGATTAAATCTTGCGTGAATTTAGTTTGAAAGAATGAAAAAAGAAAGTTGTTGATGAACAGGGAACGATAATAGCGTGGCTCTTTGTATCATCAGCAACTTTTTTGTATGATAAAATCTGTATTATAATCCGAGTCGGTTTAGCTTGACTGAATGAATGGCGTAAATGAATGGTAATACGGCTCTTGCATCTGACAGACCATCTGTATTATACTAATAGAACACGATTCAATATTTAAAATCAAAAGAAAATGGAGATAGATAAAATGAAGCGCGAAGTAGATCTTAATGAAATTTCAGACGGACGTCTGTATTCCTCTGGAGATATGGTTAAGGTGGACTGTCATGACTGTGAAGGCTGCTCCGCATGCTGCCAGGGAATGGGAGATTCCATCCTATTGGATCCAATGGATCTGTGGAGATTGCAACTTGGGAAAAAAGAGAATTTTGATACACTGCTTGCAAACTATCTGGAATTGAATGTAGTTGACGGGATGGTACTTCCTAATTTAAAGATGGCAGGAGAGGAAGAGGCCTGTCCGTTCTTGAAAGATGGAAGATGTTCCATTCATGGATACAGACCGGGAATCTGCCGTTTGTTCCCGCTTGGACGTATTTATGAAGAAGATGGGTTTAAATATTTCATCCAGATACATGAATGTAAGAAGCAGGAACGTGGCAAGGTGAAGATTAAGAAGTGGCTTGGAATTTCAAATCAGAAGAGATACGAAGATTTTGTGTGGAGATGGCACACATTTCTTAAGAATTGTGAAGAAGGCATGAAAGAACTTGATGAGCAGAACGCGAAAGTACTGACGGTTGTGGTTCTCCGCAACTTTTATCAGATGCCTTATCAGGCAGAGGAAGAAGCACAGTTTTATCCGGAATTTGAAGAAAGACTGGAGCGATTGAATGCAATGTTTGGATTTTAAAAAGGGAAGCCAACAATATGTGAAAGGCAGCAAAAGATGGAAAGTAACAGTAGTAAAAAACAGATATTAAAAGAAATTTTTGGATACGATTCTTTCCGCAAAGGGCAGGAGGAGATTGTAGATCAGATCTTGAATGGAAGAGATGTGCTTGCAATCATGCCGACCGGAGCAGGAAAGTCACTCTGTTATCAGGTTCCGGCACTTCTGATGTCTGGGATCACGATCGTAGTATCACCGCTGATTTCATTGATGATCGATCAGGTGAAGGCACTGAATGAAGCAGGAGTTCATGCGGCTTATATCAACAGTGCATTGACAGAACGGCAGATTACAAAAGCATTAGAACTGGCAGCGGCAGGCAGATATAAGATGATCTATGTCGCTCCGGAACGCTTGTTGACACCACGGTTTCTGGACTTTGCATGTCATACAGAACTTTCTATGGTGACAATCGATGAGGCTCACTGTATTTCCCAGTGGGGACAGGATTTCCGTCCAAGTTATGTGAAGATCACAGAATTCATCCGCCAGCTTCCAAGACGGCCGGTCGTCAGTGCATTTACAGCAACAGCAACACAGAAAGTAAGAGAAGATATTCTTGAAGTACTTGATCTTGAATCTCCTTATATAAATGTATCCGGTTTTGACAGAGAAAATCTTTATTTTGAAGTAAGACCGGCACGTGGGAAGAAGGAAGCGATTAAGGAATATCTTACACAGCACAGAGAAGACAGTGGAATTATTTATTGTGCGACAAGAAAAAATGTAGATGAACTCTATTTGGAATTGCAGAATGCCGGATTCTCTGTCGGAAGATATCACGCAGGAATGGGGACAGAGGCAAGAAATGAAAGTCAGGAAGATTTCATTTATGACAGGACAGAGATTATGATCGCAACGAATGCATTCGGAATGGGAATAGATAAGTCCAATGTCCGTTTTGTACTTCATTATAATATGCCGCAGAGCATGGAAAATTATTACCAGGAGGCAGGCAGAGCCGGACGAGACGGAGAACCGGCAGAATGTATCCTTTTCTATTCACCACAGGATATCATGATCAATCAGCTCCTGCTGGATAGTAAAGAGCAGATTGGAGAATACACAGAAGAAGAACTCCGGGTGATCCGGGAACAAGATGTTCTCCGGCTGCGTAAGATGAGTAATTATTGTACGACAAGCATGTGTCTCAGAAAATACATATTGAATTATTTCGGACAGGAGACAGAAGAACATTGTGGGAATTGTTCCAATTGTCTGGAAGAATTTGTTGAGCTTGATGTCGGAGAGATTGCGGCAGACGTGATCGAGTGTGTGCGCGAATCCAGACAGAGATACGGTATGACAATGATCCTTTCCACACTGGCGGGAGCGAATACAGCGAAAATCAGAAGTGCAGGGATGAATGAACTTTCCGTTTATGGAAGGCAGAGTAAATGTTCTCAGCAGAGGCTGAAAGACGTAGTTTATACACTGCTCGAACACGGATATCTCCAACAGAGCGCAGATCGTTATGCGATTCTGAAGCTGACAGAACAATCCGAAGGATTACTGGAATCAAGAGAATTGAAACTTCGCTGCAAAAAGTCAGAGCTTACAGAAAAGAAAAAGTCCGGAAGTGGAAAGAAAGCATCTCATAGAAAAGGTGAGATTTTCGGAAATCTTACAGATAAAAGCCGAGAATTATTTGAAGAATTGCGTTCTATGCGTTATTCTCTGGCAAAGAAAAAAGGAATTCCGCCATACATGGTTGCTTCAGATCGTACATTACATGAGATGTGTGTACTTGTTCCATTCAAAAAAGAGGAACTGCTTGAAGTACACGGCATGGGACTTAAGAAATATGAGCAGTACGGAGAAGTTTTTCTTGATAAGATTCAAGAAGTGACAGCAGGTGATAAAAAAGGTTACGGTATATCGGAAGATGCGGATGGGACAGACGCAGTTCAGAACCAGAATCCTCTGGACATCGGACCATTTGGAAGCGTAGAGAATTAACAGCAAAAAAGAAGTAAAAGAAAGAAGTGACATAAAAGTGTCTGTAAAAATATTTCCAACATTAAAAAATTATAAAAAAGAATATTTGCCAAAAGATATTTTAAGCGGAATTATCATGGCAGCGGTCTCAATCCCAATCTCTATGGGGTATGCACAGATTGCAGGTGTTCCGGCGGTGTATGGACTTTATGGATCTGTTCTGCCGATCCTGCTATTTGCCATGCTCTCAACTTCAAAACAGTTTATCTTCGGAGTAGATGCGGCACCGGCGGCAATTGTCGGAGCTGCACTGGCAACACTTGGAGTGACGGCAGAATCAGCCCAGGCATTGCAGTATGTACCATTGATTGCATTGTTTACAGGACTCTGGTTATTGCTGTTTTATCTTTTACATGCAGATAAGATTGTTGATTTTATCTCAACACCGGTTATGGGTGGATTTATCAGTGGTATTGCAGTGACAATTATTATGATGCAGATTCCGAAACTGATGGGAAGCCCGGCGGGGACTGGAGAATTCATAGAACTTGCAGAACACATTTTTCAGGCAATCACAAAGATAAACTGGTTGTCCTTTGGAATGGGAATTGGAGCACTTGTAATCTTGATTGTATCCAAAAAACTGATTCCAAAGTTCCCGATGGCAATCGTTATTATGATTGCCGGAGTTCTCTCGACAATTGTCTTTCATGTAAACCAGTATGGTGTAGTTCTCCTGCAGGCAGTTCAACCAGGGCTTCCGCGGCTTATTTTCCCGGATTTTACAGGGATCAATCTTACCCAGGCTGTGGGAAGAGCACTTATGGTTGCTGTTGTGATCATGGCAGAGACACTTTTGTCAGAGAACAATTTTGCATCCAAAAACGGATATGAACTGGATGACCGTCAGGAAATCCTTGCCTGTGCCGCAGGAAATCTTGCTGCCGGTGCAGTTGGATGCTGCCCGGTAAATGGAAGTATTTCCAGGACTTCCATGAATGAACAGTATGGAGGAAAGACACAGGTTGTATCCATTACAGCGGGACTGACCATGGCAGTTGTACTTATAGGTGCAACCGGATTTATCGAATATCTTCCGGTTCCGGTATTGACGGCAATCGTAATCTCTGCACTGATGAATGTTGTAGAGACACATCTTGCAGTACGTTTGTTTAAAGTAAGCAGAAACGAATTTTATATTTTTATTGCAGCAGGGATCGGTGTGCTGTTCCTTGGTACGATTTACGGAGTTGTGATCGGAATTTTGTTATCTTTTGTAGCAGTGATTTTAAGGGCTACAAACCCTCCGAGATCTTTCCGTGGAATGATTCCGGGAAAAGAAGTTTATTATGATCTGGAGAGAAACCGTTTTGCATATCCAATCAAGCATGTGATTATTTACAGATTTAGCGAGAACCTTTTCTTTGCAAATAACAAAGTGCTGGTTTCAGATATTGAAAACAGCATCAAAGAGGATACAAAGGTCGTAATTCTGGACGCATCAGCAATCAACAGCCTGGATATTACAGCGGCAGATGCACTCGAAATGCTTGCAGCAAGTCTGAAAAAACGTGGAATTAAGTTCTATATCACAGAACATTCCAGAGAAGTTAACGATCAGATGAGAAAGCTTGGAATCGGACATTTGATAAAAGAAGGTGCTGTGCGAAGAACAATTCTTGCGGCACTTCATGATGCGGGGATTGAGCAGCCTTGCCCATTGGATATTCCAGAAGAAGATCTCGAAAAACTTAAGCGAAGAGAATATTTTTCCCTTCCTGCAGAAGAAGAAAATACACTGGAAGAGTTTGCATGGGCATTTGGTGATGATGCAGTCAAAGAAATTGAGAAACGAGTGCTTTCTATTGTGAAGCAGATCCATGAGATTACAGATCTCGAGAAACTTTCCGAAGAAGGAATCAAAGAAAAACTGGAATTTTGGAATTCACTTGGAGCACTTGATGAAGATGAGTTGCTCCGCAGAATGGAGCTTCACTTAGATGATCTTCCAAGTGATGTAAAAGAAAACAAAAAACTCGTCATTGAATTGATCGAGCGTAGAAGAAGAAAACTTAGAGATCGTCTTCTGAAAGAGCATCCAGAGATTGTTGAGCATATTGAAGAGCGAAGAGAGCGGCTGGAGCGAAGACTTGAGAAACAGAATCCAGATGCTGTAAAGCGTCTGAAACACTGGAAAGATGAAGAATCCTAAAGAACAATCTGTAAGATACGTTACTGCTCACTCCGTTCACAGTAACGTAGCCAAAATTCATTCCAAATTGCCTGCGGCAATGGAATTTTGGCTTGTATGTCTCGGGATAGTGGTGTGTGAACAGTAACTAAGATTCTTAATAAATCTTTAGGATTGTCAAAGTTCCCTTGTTTCTGCAAAAAAGGAATGCTATGATTAATATGGAAGAAAAAGTCAGGGGACAATTTTGATTGGCTCCTGATTCTAAGAATAGAAAAGAAAAAAGGGATAAGCATGTGGTCTAAAGAAACAAAAGAAGAAAAAGAACGCAAGAAAGAACAAGCGTTTTATGAACATTATGGCGCGATGGGAAAAAGCAAGGAATCCATTAGAAAAGAGTGGGAGAGACGCAAGAGGAATGAACAACGCATTCGACGCCTCAAGAGACGAAGGAGAATTGCAATTGTATTGATTCTGCTCGTTGTATTAGTTCCGGCAGTTTCAACATTTACTTATTTTAGAATGAATCCGATTGTATTACGGAGTAAAGTGATCGCGCAGGAAAAGAAAGAAAGTATGGATCTGATGTCCAACATCCGTTTCGTTGTCGGTGGAAAAGTGAAAGATGTGAAGACAGAAGGGAAAGTAGATACGAATAAAGAAGGAAAATATACGGTTTACTATGTCTATGGTAAACAAAAAGTAAAAGCTGAAGTCGAAGTTAAGGATACAAAAGCACCTGAGCTTAAAATGAAAGACAGTTATAGAACAGAACTTCCGAAAGATATCAAGCCGGAAGATTTTGTAGAATCAGTAAAAGATGCATCAGATGTCACACTTGAATTTGTCGGACAGGATTCCTGGGAGAAGAAAGGAAAATACGGAGTAACTGTTGTTGCAACAGATAGTGACGGTCATAAGACAGAAGGCAAATCAACACTGAATCTGGAAGAGGATACAACAGGGCCGACGATTGAAGGAGCAGATGATAAAGAACTTGCACAGGGCGATACGATGGACTTCAATGAAGGGGTTACGATAAAGGACGATATGGATCCGGAGCCGACATTGGAAGTACAGGGCGCTGATAAAGTGGATTTTGCGACACCGGGAACCTATGTTGTTACCTATCTTGCAAAAGACCGTTCCGGAAACGAGACAAAGATTGAGCGAAAGATCAAAGTGAAAGAGAATCCGGATTGGAATGAGAAAGTTGTTTATCTGACTTTCGATGATGGTCCGTCAGAGAATACCGGAAAGATTCTTGACATTTTGAAAGAAAAAAATGCAAAGGCAACCTTCTTCGTTACAGGAAATAATCGGGAACATGATGATATGATTAAAAGAGCCTTTTCCGAAGGACATTCGATTGGACTTCATACCTATACACATGATTATGCAACAGTTTACTCATCCGAAGATGCATACTTCGCAGATTTGCAGAAAATATCAGATCTGGTAGAGAGTATCACAGGAACGAAATCCATGATCATTCGTTTCCCGGGAGGTTCCAGCAATACCGTCAGTGCAAAATATGTCAAAGGATTGATGACAACACTTACGAAAGCAGTGAGAGACAAAGGATATCAGTATTTTGACTGGAACTGTGATTCTACTGACGCAAGCGGAAATAATGTGCCAGTAGAAAAACTGGTTTCAAACGCAACATCCTGCACGGCAAATCATGTTGATATTCTGATGCATGATACAGATGCAAAAGATACAACCGTACAGGCATTGCCACAGATTATTGATTACTATAGAAGTCAGGGATATACATTCAAAGGACTGACCGTTGATAGTGTGGCAGCGCACCATGGAGTGAATAATTAGATTGCATAATGACAAAAATAAAGGGTACTAGACTTGGCAAATTGCTGGTGTAGTGCCCTTTTATCAAATGCAGATCAAAAATTATTTGCAATATTTTATAGAAGAAATTATTGTATAACTCTAGAACCAAAAATGAAAGCGAAAATGTTTCACTTGGTTGATATGTTAGAAAATTATGGCAATGAATTAAGAGAACCATACAGTAAACATTTAGGTGACGGTATATTTGAGCTTCGTTGTAAATTAGGAACAGATATTACAAGAGTGTTATATTTTTTCTATTATGAAGGGAGAATAATATTAACGAATGGTTTTACTAAAAAGACTCAAAAAACTCCACCAAGAGAAATTAAAATTGCTAAAGAAAGTCGAAAAGATTTTATAGAAAGGAATGGTAAATAAAATGAGTGAATTTAGAGATTTGTTAAATGAACAACTTAAAGATCCAGAGTTTAAAAAGGAATGGGATGACATTCAACCGGAAATGGATGTTATTCGAGCAATAATTGATAATAGAATTGCTCAAAATCTAACGCAAAAAGAACTTGCTGAAAGAACAGGAATCAACCAAGCAGATATTAGCAAGCTTGAAAACGGAACAAGAAACCCGTCATTAAAAATGCTTAAAAGATTAGCCGCCGGAATGGGAATGGCTCTGAAAATAGAATTTGTTCCTATGACTGTACGGAAATAGCCTATATTGACTGCTTTATATAGGCTTAACTGAAACATAAATTAAATCCAATATTTGTAAATTAACAGAGGTCGGTCTTACTGTTGCAACAGT